>Ga0075152_10003734_pt1 | contig 10590 bp, 5 predicted proteins | sample JI61114C2DNA_FD_70964 | JGI IMG/M metagenome (GOLD analysis project Ga0075152, IMG submission 70964) | Wastewater effluent complex algal communities from Wisconsin, to seasonally profile nutrient transformation and Carbon sequestration -... | ecosystem: Engineered > WWTP > Effluent > Algae...
CGATCTATGCCTATAATTTGTTGGCAGAATATCCAAAAGGTTTCTGGTTGCTGGGCGGTGTCTTTTTGTGCACTACGGGGGCTGATGCGCTGTACAGTGACCTGGGGCACACCGGACGCAGAAATATTCAGATCAGTTGGATAATGGTAAAAACAACTCTGATTTTGAACTACCTGGGTCAAGGTGCCTGGATCATGAGTCAGACTGAACTCGCAGGTAGAAGTCCGTTCTACAGTATCATGCCCGATTGGTTTCTTGTGCCTGGTATCATCATCGCTGCTTGCGCAGCCGTGATTGCAAGTCAGGCACTGATAACCGGATCATTTACGCTCATAAGTGAAGCCATCAACTTAAATTTTTGGCCAAAAGTGGCCACGAAATATCCGACTGATCTCAAAGGTCAATTGTATATCCCCAGCGTGAACTGGTTGCTCTACGCTGGCTGCATTGCAGTAGTGCTTTTTTTCGGGGAGTCCAAAAAAATGGAAGCTGCTTATGGATTTTTCATCACAATTACGATGATGATGACGACCACTTTGCTTTGCTATTATTTGGAGTTCAAGCGCCACTGGCCAGCTTGGTCGGTTGGAATCATCTTCGCCATTTTCATCACTGTTGAGTTTTCATTTTTCATTGCAAACAGCATGAAACTCAAAGAGGCATGGATGATGGTGCTCGTATACATTGTTCTCATTCATGTAATGTGGATCACCTACATGTATCGAAAAATGAGCAATTATTTCTTGCAATTTGAAGATCTGGATGAATACATAGGAACGTTGCGCGAATTATCTGCCGATACAAGCGTACCGAAATTTGCGACTCACCTGGTGTTTCTCACCAAGGCCAATTTTAATCACCAGGTGGAGAAAAAAATAATGGAGAGTATTCTGGCAAAAACTCCGAAACGGGCCGATATCTATTGGTTTGTACATGTCGATCGAACAAATGATCCGTATGCGAGGGAGTATCAAGTAGAAGAGCTCAGCAATGATCTTGTCATCAAGGTCAACATTCGCCTTGGATTCCGCGTGCAGCCACGCGTGCACAATTTCTTCAATTTTATTGTAGATGAAATGGTGCAACGCGGCGAAATTGACTTGAAGACAAAACCAGAGCCTTACTCCAAGTACAATGATGAGCATGATTTCAAATTTGTCGTATTGGAAAAATTCCTTTCGGCTGATAATGAGCTCAGCGTTCGGGATAGTTTTATCACCAATGCCTACATGGCCCTCAAACACGTAAGTCTATCGGACATCGACGCATGGGGACTGGAAGAAAGTGATACTGTTTTGGAAAAAGTGCCGCTGGTTGTGAATCCGGCGCAACGGATTTCGCTGAAGCGGATTGGGGAGCTTTGATTTAAGAACTCAAGTTAACTAGTTGGCCGGTAGTATTCGCTTTTCATTGCACCCATTCAAATCCATCTGCCATATTTCATCGAAATATTCAATACTCGCATTGCTGACCTTTTTCCGGATCCGTTTGGTGAACAGAACGTAATCCAGACCTTCGACTACACTCAGATTTCTGATATGTAAATTATCGCAAGACTCTTTAATTTGCGTAATTGCTTTAGTTTGAAGATTGACTCTACAAAATCCTTTCAACTTCAAGAAAAATGCGCCTTTTCCATATGGCAACCATTCCGGATCCAGGATAAGATCTTATTTGTCACTAGGTTCATATTGCCAAATTTGCGATGAAGTTTTTTCAAGTGAATTATCTTCGTGCAATTCTATGTTGCGCATATCCTTTTTTGCATTTATTCAGTTGTTTTACATGTTCTGTCATTCGCAGGACAGCATTTCAGCACCCAAATATTTCCTTCCATTCGCCGAGGACATTAGCTCTTCTGCCACCGGTTATGCAAGCCCCGGGTTTAGATTGCTTGACACTTTGGATAAAACTACTGTGCTATCATTCAAGGATTTTCCTGTCATTGTTTCGTCCTTATCCGATAGCACTTTTCGAATTACGCTATATGCTTTTAACCCATTTAGCGGCAATGATGAATTCTTATTGCAATACTTTCTGTATTCCGACACATGTCTCTATTCAATCACATTGGATTCATTGATTGATGTAGATTATTCAACACAAATCAACAGTTCAAAAACACCTCTTAGCAATGAACAATATGGATATGTGAATGCAATCCAATTTCTGAAAATGACCAATGTGAATAATCTGACGGCATATAAAGCTTCACTAAAAAGAGAGAAGCCCGACAGTAAATTGAGGTGGTTTCTTCCTCTTTTCTATTCACTTGGGACCATAACCTCTGAAGATGTTTTGACCGCACAACCTGCGGGCCAAAAAGCAAAACTAGTCAGGAGGAGTTACATGCCTGATTCAGAAAAATACCTTGACAGAAATGAATCCATTCCGGTAATCTTGCCCGAAAAGTGATTTTCCACTAAAAGATCTAAGAGATCGGATGAACGTTTTAAAACGAAAGTGCTTGAAACCATGAAGGGTTCAAGTCTATGCCCTCAAAGCCATTATTCCGTTTAAAAGAAAACCTTTCTGAATCCAATCAAATGAGAATCATTTAAATTTCTTCACTAAGGTGCATAGGCTTCTTTGCATGTTTTAATCATTTCTCTTCGTTCTTTTTTCGTTCATGAAAAAGAACCAAATAATCCCGGTAGCCATCGGTACGAGCAGTTCTGAAAATTCTTGAAATCCTCTCCTCAACGTTAATCACTTTCAACTATCGCCGCTCTGTTCTGTAATGAAAGGTGGTTTCATCCACTATAAAAAAAGTCGTCCCGCAGGACGACTTTTTCAATTTTATATTGAGATGAAACTTATGCAGTCACCGCAGCAGCAGCGCGCTTTTCTTCAGCAGCTTCTTCTTTTTTACCTAGCAATTTGCGCATATCCACAACGATTGGAGTTGCAATAAAGAGTGTTGAATACACCCCTGAAATTACCCCAATGATCATTGCGAAACAGAATCCTTTGATGTCATCAGATCCGAAGATGAACATCACCAACAATGTGATCAATACAGTCATTGACGTATTGATAGAACGGCCCATAGTGCTGTTCAATGCATCGTTAATAGTGCCCTCGATTGGATCGTTTTTGCGCACTTTCAAATATTCACGGATACGGTCGAAAATTACCACTGTGTCGTTGATTGAATATCCGATTACAGTAAGAATTGCACCGATAAAGTTCTGATTCACTTCAAGTGTGAATGGCAAAATGCCATTGAAGATGGTGAATGCCGCAACAACCACAATCGCATCGTGGAACAATGCAACCGAAGCGCCAAGTGCAAAATCCCACTTTCTGAATCGAATCAAAATGTATGCTCCGACAAGAATCAACGCCAGCAAACCAGCCCAAATAGCCTGACGACGGAAGTCATCACTCATTGTTGGGTCTACTTTGTAAGATGCGCCGATTTCGAATGATGTACCCATTTTCGCAAATGATTCATTCAACTTGGCGCTCACCATATTCTCAACGTTTTCGTTTTCTGAATCGATGAGGTAGTTCGTTGTTACTTTAAAATCCTTGTTGCCACCGCCGATGCTCTGTACAATGTAAGAAGCGGGTTTGCCATCTTCCTGAATCAATGTCGCACCCAATGCGGAGCGCACATCATCCGGATTAACGGTCTGCGCAAAGTTTACACGGGCAGAAGTTCCACCTGCGAATTCAACACCCATGTTGAAGCCGCGAGTAACCCATGAAGCGATACCTAAACCAACAATCACCAATGAAAGAATGTAAAATCTTTTTCTTTTTCCTACGAAATCGTAGTTAAAGTTGGTGAACCAGTCTTTTGTAATGTTACTGTAGAAAGTAATTGTCTTTTTGTTCTCCAAACGACGGTACAAAATCAAACGAGAGATAATGAAAGCCGTGAAGAGTGTTGTGAAAATACCGATGATCAACGTAGTTGCAAAACCTTTGATCGGACCAGTTCCAACCAAAAGCAAAATGATACCGGTGATTAATGTTGTCGCGTTACCATCGATGATCGCACTCATCGCCTTCAAAAATCCATCGTTCATCGCGGAAGAAATTCCTTTGCCAAGGCGAAGTTCTTCTTTCACACGTTCGTAGATGATTACGTTCGCATCGACAGCCATACCCATCGACAACACGATACCAGCAATACCAGGAAGAGTCAATGAAGCTCCGATTGAAACAAGCGCTCCAATCATGAAGAACAAGTTGGCAATCAATGCCACGTTTGCTGCCCAACCAGCCCATGCATAGTAGAATACCATGTAGATGAGGATGAGCACAAATGCAATGATAAAGGACCAAAGACCCGCAGTGATATTTTCTTCACCGACAGAAGGTCCTACCGTTACTTCATCGATAATTTTCGCAGGTGCAGGCAATGAACCCGCTTTCAAAAGACCAGCAAGATCTTTTGCTTCCTGTTGCAACTTCGTTTCGTTCGTTCCAGTGCTTTTACCGAATTGAATAACTGAACTTCCATTCGGAATTTCGCCATTTACGTTTGGTGCAGAAAACACAAGATTGTCCATCACAATTGCGATTGGACGATTGTTGTCTGCCGCATTTTTGCGAGTCATTTCACGCCAAATAGAAGCTCCTTCGGTGTCCATCGACATGTTCACCTCCACTTCGCCATTCATCATGTTGAAGTCCTGTCGTGCGTCTGTGATTGATTTACCGTCAAGCTCCGCCTTTCCGCGCATGCTTTTGTCTTTGATGCCGTAAAGAGCAACAATATTGCCTTCAGGCTTAGCGGCCCACAACAAACGTAGATCAGCAGGAAGAACTGATTTTGCCTCTTCCATGTTGATGTAACGATTGATATCCGAAGTATCACTTACCTGCGCGAAACCAATTACTGCCGAGCCAGATTGTGGATTCAACTGAAGTTTACGCAATGGATATTTACGGGAAAGTTCTTTTTCAGTGAGCAAACTGTCTGGACGCACCGTGGTATCACGGTATGCCACACGTATGCTGTCTTGCTGAATTTTGGTGAGTGAGGTGTCTTTCAACGCCACCATCATCAATGAATCCTTTTGAGCACGGTTTGGATCTTGTGAATACAAATCAGGTGCGAGTTTTTTACCAATCGAACCATACACTTCATACATCTTCATGAAGACTTCATCGGTGCGGTAAGTATCCCAGAACTCAAGATTTGCAGTTGCTTTCAACACTTTGCGGACACGTTCAACATCATCCACACCTGGCAATTCAACGATGATACGACCAGAAATAGATTGGCGCTGCACGTTTGCTTGTGTCACACCAAATGGTTCAATCCTCTTTTTGATGATGTTTTCGGTGTTGTTCAATGCATCATCCGATTCTTTACGAAGAATTGCAACGACATCATCATCTGAAGATTTCGCAGGGAATTTCCCTTTGTTCTCCATCGTGTCGAATATTCTCCACATTTCCAATCCAGTGGTATTGTTGCTTTTCCAAGCATCATAGAAAAGATCGACAAACGAAGAAGTTGAACTTCTTTGCGCTGCGCGAGCATCTGCAATCGATTTTGCAAAAACAGGATTGCTATTGTTGTCGCTAAGTGCGATAAAAAGGTCAGGAATAGAAACCTCGAGCACTACGCTCATTCCGCCTTTCAAGTCAAGACCCAGATTAAGCTCTTGTTCTTTTAGTTGGTTGTAGCTATGACCGAAAAGAGGATACGCCTTTGCATCGGAGCTATCGCGCAAAGTTTTTTTGTATAGCGCAGAGTAGATTGAATCACCAACTTCAAAATTCACACCTGCTGAATTCAGCGAGTCTGTTGTGAGTTGGCCAATTTTTTTCTCATAACTCTTTGCTACATATCCAAAAGACAGCACGTAAACGACTGTCAGAGTAAGAAGGATTACGAAAATCCATAAAAACGATTTATTCCGCATGAAATAAAACTGATTGGTAAGGTGATACTTTTTTTAGGGCGGCAAATATAAGTGGCCAGCGTGTTGAAACGTTCGCCACGAATAAAGTTTCGGTTATGTGTATATTTATTCGTTCTGAACCCATTATCAAAGAAAAAGCACCGCAAGTGCAGTGCTTCGTTTTTTTTTGGCTCATTGATTATGCCATGATACCGCGCTCTGTGGCACGTTTCATTGCAGCCGACAAACCAAGTTTATTGATTGTTTTCATTCCTTTTGGAGTTACTCGCAATTCAACCCAACGTTTCTCTTCTTCAAGCCAGAAACGTTTGTATTGCAGATTCGGATAGAATTTGCGCTTGGTTTTAATATTTGAGTGGGAAACTCTGTTTCCTGAAATGGTAGTCTTTCCTGTAATCTGACAAACACGTGCCATGGCAATGATTTTTTAAATGGGCGGCAAAGAAAGTACATTTTTCATGATTTCACACTATTTACTGCTAAAATTTCTTTTCGCAACACGTTCAATGCAGTGTTGGCGGCCATTTCAATGTTCTGAATTCTGTTTTTTCCAAATTTGAAGCAAAAAGACTTTACACCCAAATCTGAGGCAACTGCAATCCAGACTGTTCCTAATGGAATATCGGTCGTTCCGCCTGCCGGACCTGCAATTCCGGTGGTGGCAACGGCCCAATCTGTTTTGAATTTTTTCCTTATTCCGATCGCCATTGCTTCCGCTACTTCGCTACTCACCACGTTTTTCTCCTCTATCATTTTTCCCGAAACTTCCAGTTCATCTTCCTTAATGCGATTGATGTAAGAAGTCACACTTCCCACGAAATAGTCGCTGGAGCCTGAAACTTGTGTGATGAGATGAGCTAAAAAACCACCTGTAAGGCTTTCTGCAATTGAAACCGTTTCTCCCCGGCCTCTCAATAAATCTCCAATGACCAACTGAAGTGTGTCCTTTTCATAGCCATACACCAACGGGCCGATGATTTCCAGCAGCTCCTTTTCTTTTTTTTCGATAACCTGCTGCTGCTCTTTCGGTTCGCCCGAATACATGGACATACGCAATTTCACCATACCTGGTGAAGGCAAATACGCAAGCTTTATATCGTGCTCTGCCAGTGAATTTTCCCAACTTTCAATTTGTTTTGCTATAAAAGATTCGCCAGCACCTATGGTCAAAATGGTGCGATGCAAGATGTCTGGCCTCTTGAAGTGCTGCATTAATTTCGGAAAAACCTGATCACTCATCATAGTGTGCATTTCGTAAGGCACACCTGGCATTGAGACATACACCACATTGTCCTTTTCAAACCACATTCCGCATGCCGTGCCACGGTAATTCTGAATCACCGTGCACGCTTCTGGTAATGCGGCCTGCAATCGATTTTCCTCCAAAAGGGGTATTCCCCGTTCCTGAAAAAAAGCCGTGATACGCAATAATGCCTCTTCGTTGATTGCCAAGCCGCAACCGAAATATTCGCACAATGTCGTTTTTGTGATGTCGTCTTTGGTGGGGCCTAGGCCGCCGGTAATGATGATTACCTGAGATCGGGAGGATGTCTCTTTCAACGCACCGAGGATTTCATTTTTATCATCCGAAATGGTGGTGCTTCGATGGACCCGGATTCCAATTTTATTCAAATTTTCACCAAGCCATGCTGCGTTGGTATTCACTGTCTGACCGATGAGCAATTCGTCACCAATAGATATAATTTCTGCTTTCATGTGACGACAATTTTAGTTGGAAAACAAGAAATTCGAATATTTGTTCTTTTGAAATGAGTAAGAAAAGTGTTATTTTGCAACTCATTTTTAAAATTAACGATTGCCATATGATGAAATTCTACGCGTTAGCACTTGCTTCTTTTTTCGGTTTTTCAGCCATCGGACAACGAGTTCCGGTGACGAAAAAAAACTATACACAATCGGAGTTGATGACAATTAATCCGATTGCAAAGGACAATCCCGATCCAAGCTTCGGTGTCAAGAAAAAGTTGCAATCACACATGCCAATTGTGGCACATAACAAGTCAATGTCGTTGTGGGAACAAATTATTGGCTACACCACTTATGACAATCAGTCAAACAACTCCATGCAAGACAGAATTGTTTTGGACGATCAAGAAGTGGCACATGCCACTTGGACGATGAGTTTTCAAAATAACACTTCATGGACAGATCGCGGAACAGGCTACAACTCAGGCCAAGGATATGTATGGGGTGCCGATCCTTATGATCGCTTAGAAGACGAGCGTGCTGGTTGGCCTGGCATCTTTATGACAGGCGACAATGCAGAAGCGTATGTTTATCACTCCGGTGATGGTGCTCCAACTTTGGCGAGAAGAACAACTCCAGGCAGCGGTGATTGGACTTATACCCAATTACCAACGGCACTTGAAAATAACTTCATCTGGCCGCGCTCCATTGCTGACGGAAACAAAATTCACGTCATTGCATTGAGTGAGCCAACAGCATTGGATGGAACTGAAATCAATGGCGTTGACGGAAATCTCGTTTATTGGAGATCTGATGACAATGGCGCAACATGGGCTGTTCAAGATCATTTTTTCCCAGAACTGAGCCCAGACGAATACAAATACATACAAAGCGATGGCTATGCTTTGGATGCCCGAGACGGCAAAGTGTCCGTTGCCGTGTTCTGCGAATTTTTCGATTCTATGCTTATCTCTTCTGACGATGGCGGCAATACCTGGGAATCAACCATTTTTATGGATTTCCCAATTGCAGGATACGAGTTTGATACGTTCTCTGATGCAGATGCAGACGGCGAAGTGGACACACTTATGGGCACAGATGGCGTTGGAGCCATGCTTATTGATCAATTCGGAGTTACCCATTTGTCATTTGGCGAGTTTTTCTTTTATGATAATACACCAGATGACTCCTTGTACTCAGTGTTCCTGGTTGACCGTCTATTCTATTGGAACTCTTCCTATGCTACGGATGAAATCTATGAAATTGGAACCTTTCAAGAAAGCGAATCGGATAACAATACCACAAACGATATAACCATCGATCAAGCACCTGATTATCGCGCTGGTCTGGCATCTATGCCTACCATGGGTGAAGATAGTGAAGGAAAAATCTATGTCGTTTTCTCTGCTGCTGACGAAGAATATTTAGGCGATCAAGTGCTGCGACATCTGTTTGTTACAACCACCGATGACAGCGGAGTCAATTGGTCGACACAACTTGAGCTCACTCCTGACCTTGATTTCGACGGATACGAATATGTGTTCCCTTCGATGGTAAAACATTTTACAGATATCCTTCACATTGTTGTACAACGTGATGATGAGCCTGGATTGATTGTTCGCGGTGACCTGGATGATTCCGCAGAAAATGAAATTGTTTACATCGCGGTAACAACAGACTTGGACATTACTTTGAATACGGATGAAATTGCTCCTGCTTTTGACTACAACGTATTTCCAAACCCATCCAATGGTATGTTCGGAATTAGTGGCAACAACATTTCAGGAATGACACTCCAAATTTTTGATGGAACTGGAAAACTACTCGTGAACAGTCGCCTAAACAAGTCAAACAACATTGGCGATAAACAAACATTTGACTTCTCATTTTTACCAGCTGGTGCTTACACTTTATCTCTCAGCAATGGCGCGAATTCAGTGACGAAAGAAATTGTGATTCGTAAATAATAGAAAGGGCATTTAATCTAAACCCGGAATTTGGTGGCCAGGCAGTCAGCAGATTCCGGGTTTATTTTTTTCCGAAAATGAGAGGTCGAAAATCCAATTCCATGCCCACAAGGTTCGAGCTCAATAAACGCCGGTGGCATAAAATCACACTGAACTACTTTTCTTCTTTGAAATAAATCTTGTAAAATTTACGCCCATCGTTCTCAACACCTTGTTCGATAAGGTCTGTATTGCCATGAATGTAAATGTGAAAATTTTTATCGAGCTTGAGTACGCTCTTAAAAACCTTCATTTGTTTTTTGACCGCCTGAGGCGATATCTCAAAATCATCCATTGATTCTAGTTCCCGTTCTTCGCGGTAATTCCGGTCGAACTGGCGAAAGGACTTGATCATTCCCGTGTCTTGCAAAACTTCTTCTTCAAATTCCTTCTTGTCAAAATTTTCATGCGTTTTAAAATATTCAGCCGATCGGTGCAGAAGATCAATCTGATCCGTTTTTGTCACCTCAAAATCTTCTGTCATTTGCTGTGCGACATACGTTCTTGTCACATCCAAAAATGTTTTTGTTCGCTGAAAATCATCATTTCGTGTTTTGAGTTGAAGAAAAGAATCCTTCCAAAACTGCGCTTCTGACGCCTTGTTCGATCTATCCAAGATACAAACTTTATAGCCACCTTCTTTGTCCGTATTCAAAATCAAACATCCTTTGTCGAGTTTTTCGATATTGATTCCATCCTGATACTGCACCGAAAAATCGTGGCCATCATTTTCCAACTTCAAAAACTCCTGCCGGTTTTCAGATTTAAAAATTCCAATCATATCCATGGTTTCACCTTCCAACTTGAGTCCGCTGAAGTGCGCGATGAACAAATCGCCAGATTTGATCTGTGGATGAAGCGACAATTCGTACAAGTGTTTCGCGAGATTGATCGATTGTTTGTGGGTCGATTTGGCTGATTCAAAAATCTGCGACGCAAACATGTAAACAGGATTCATTGTAAAATCTCCGTTCGTAAATGTGAAGGCG
>Ga0075152_10003735_pt1 | contig 10587 bp, 18 predicted proteins | sample JI61114C2DNA_FD_70964 | JGI IMG/M metagenome (GOLD analysis project Ga0075152, IMG submission 70964) | Wastewater effluent complex algal communities from Wisconsin, to seasonally profile nutrient transformation and Carbon sequestration -... | ecosystem: Engineered > WWTP > Effluent > Algae...
GGCAAGATGTCCAGCATTACTCTGTGGGAAGTTAGGAGCAAACTATGCTTAAGGAGAATCGACCTCCCTGAACTCGAATCTGTTCTTAAACTCGCCTTTTCAGACGATTTCGACTACCTGCTGGTGTATGGACTCGACCATGAGCATTTTGGAGTGCTGTATGTGCTGGGCCTCCGAGAATAGGAGATCCTCGGAGTAATGAAGATGAAGTACCAAACTGCGTGGGCCATCAAGTCCCTTCAATTTCTGCCAGGTACTTTCGAAGAATTCGTGACGTGCGGAGTCAACGAGTACAGTTGCTGGTATCTCCGAGGAGCAGAACTAAATTATAAGAGACTGGCCATAAAGGATGAGAGGTAGGTGCAGAAGTAACTTGTACTGTTCAACGTGGTCATGCTAGCTGGCCATGGATACGCGATGTGCTGTGACTCTGGGTATCTCTACCTCATGAGTTTCCAACATAAATTACTGTTCAAGGCTAAAGGTCATGATGGATGGTGTCTCTCGCTAAGCTGGTAGGCAAGCACCAACCGGCTCGTATCTGGCGGTCGCGACGGTAAAGTCGTGGTGTGGAAAGTCTAAAATAGCATACTTGTGGAGATCAACAAGTGTCTCTTGGCAGAACAGCTCCCGAGGCCTGTTGATTCTAAATATCAGTCCTTCAGAGAAATTGAAAGTGTAGATCTTCACGGCAACTCAGTTTTGGTGGGCATTCGTAATGGCAGCATCTTTGTGCTAGCACTTGATCCGATCGAGACAAGGTTTGCGAAGGACGCTGTAGTTACAAGCCTTGCCTTTCACGATTTGGATGCCACTAAAGGGATGTTCTTCAGTGATGATTAGCACTCCCTCTATGAAATCACTCAGAATGGGCTGCTCAGCATCTGGAACCTGACAGCACTCAAATGTGTTGCATCCCACCACTTTAACAAGACTGTTGTCGATATGCTTAGCTGCAATCGCCAGGAGGTCTTCTTTGTGGCCTTCGAGAAGGAGATAATAGCAGTGAGTAAAATCGACCCCACATTCAAGCCTATCGAAGATTTCAAGGCTGAGTTCCGAAGTCGTATCCAGTCCGTCGCGTTGAGTGCCAACCATAAAATCATGGCCATATCGGTCGAGAAGTCACAGGATAGACAGGCGAGGGTATGCGTTTACGATATAGCGACAACTATGGGCTTCAAGCTACTGTTTTAGACATATCTGGTGCAGAGTCCATAGTACATAGATTTCTCGAGTAGCAACCGAATGCTACTCTGTAAAAACTCCGACAAGGATTTGCTCGTTGATCTCAATACCTGGGCAGTCTCGGCAAGCCACCACGAAGATCTCTAATGGACCCACCAAGGTGTTAAACAGTTGATTCGACTCAACTCCATCACTAAACTGTATTCACAGGAACCAGGCAATCGTATCAACAAGGTTGTAGAACTCTTCGACGATTTCTATGCCTTCACAGACGCTGTTGGGACTATTCGGGTATTCTACAAGGCAAAAGAAGAAAGTCCTGCAGAACTCATGTCCTTCAACATGCAGCATCTCAACGAGATCAACCTCTGTGTCAAATCGAGACGGTCAACTTTACTCGCGAGTAGCTCAGTGGAAGACCGGAGCATAATAATCTGGCAAATCGACCAGAAGTTCAAGTGACAATTGATGGTCAGTGTGTTGTGAATACCCTTTAAAGGCATGTTAACGGTGGAAGCTTGCCCAGTACATCTTTGGCCTTCTGCAGGAACTCCTGCAGGCTTTTGCTACTCGCAAGGAGTTCTCGAACCATTACAGCCATGTCCTTGGAGAGTATATGCCAATGGTAGTTCACGTAGTACTCTTCCTCTGTCAGAGTTATTGTGTAGAAGTGTATAAATTACGCCTTTTCCTTCAATCCTATCTTTAGGTTATTGGGGCTGAAAGCCGGTGCTCCCTTTTTAAGGTGAAACGATATGTACTCGCTGCGGAGCTTGTTGAAGCTCAGCGACTTATAGTCGAGATGCCATTCGTAGACGTTGGAGGTGCCATCCTTATCGGGTTCGATTAGGCAGCATGGCAAGTATTCCACCATCCGCTTGTTCAGACTAAAGTCGATGTTGCGAAACAGATAGGTATGGTTCACGTAATTGAGGAACTCTAAGCATTCGATATGGCAGTACGGTTGGGCTTTTTTGCGAGATCGACTGAGAGAATCACTCGAAATCTGAACTCATTGAGTAACGGGAAGCTCAATGGATGGTAATCAACCGATGCAGCCTCCGGTTACTATTCATCAGCGTTGTTGTGTTTGCCTTCTTTCTTGTTCTTTTTAGGGGGGCGATTGTGTACAATCTTTTCCGGTATCGTGGTCAGTATCTGAACGATCTCCTAGGGCAACCCGAGTGTCTGCTCTTAGCATTAGGCCCTTCCACCGACAATGTGACATGGATAGGACATTGCCATTATCACGTCATTAAGTTCATAGCCTCCACCACCATACCGACCAATGATCGGCAGAGCAGGAAACCCGAGAATAGGGTTATACTGATCCTCCTCCTTCTCACCAGCATAGCGACCAACCCCGCCGAACAGTGGAATGTGCTTACTCGTGAATGGTGCTTACAGTAGCCTATTGTCGGGTTCCATAAACTAAAACTAACTCGATCTATCACATTTCCTCCATCTGTCCCTAATCGTTGCCGTATTCGAGGTAGTCGCTCTTTTCTGCTGCTTTGTACTACTTGATCATGTCGTACACGCTATCCTTGCTGCTCTCAAACTCGTCCAGGGAATCGCCCATGAACTTCTTGTAGTTGTCCACGAAGGCACCACGCTTGCGCAGCTTCTCGTACTGTTCAGTGATGCGTTCGAAGAGGGTATGGATGCTGGTGTGGTTGGCAATCATTAATCCCGATACTTTGTGGCTGCTTTACACATATCGAGATTTCTTGCTTAAAGCAACTTGAATCGATGCAGGACCCCATTCAATGAAGGAAGCCAGTTTACGATCTCGAATTCTCTGCAGACTCTTGTGGATCTGTGTGGCATCAACATCGCCCTGAATGATGTTGAGGATGCTCACGTAACGACCCTTGCGAGTGGATGCGCTTACCATGATGTTCTTCGGCTGCAGCAGTCTTCTCATGACGTCCAACACTGTTGTCTTTCGGATGGTCGATACCTGCCTATCGATTGTCAGCGGTGTATAGCCAGTCATGAGGAAGTGGCACCGGGGAGTCGGAATCAGCGAGGCCAGCAGTCCAACCATATCATTGTTCATGTAGCCAGGGTACCTCAGAGTAGTGGTGCTTGCTGCCATAACGGTCGAAACGAGACTATTGACTTGTGGGAAGCTTGGATTGCTTATCTTGAGTCGATCGACTGCAATACGGTTGAGTGCAGTGTTATCGAGCACGACCACTGAGTCAGCGTTTTGGATGAGTCGCTTGAGCGTTAACATGGAGTTGTAGGGCTGCACCACCACATCTGAAGTTTCGTTTTGATTTGGGAACACTGAGAATGTTGAGATGATTCCCTTTGGAAACTTATCGTTGAGTCTTTCCAGCAGGAAGCTGCCCAGCCCGCTGCCTGTACCACCTGCGATTGAATGGGCAAGCAGAAAACCTTCGAGTGAATCGGAACCCTCGGCTTCCCTATCAATCATGTCGAGGATGTCCTCCTGAAACTTTTCGGCTTGTGTATAGCCACTTGCCCAGATATTACCAGCACCTCCTCCTTCTTTACTGATGAAAACATTCTCGGGGTTGTAGAGGGCTGAATAGCTGCTATTTTGAATCGTATTGATGACCTATGCTAGTCTACTAGCTTACCCTTGGCTCCAGGTCGATCAACACCGCCCGTGGGATATAGTGCTCATCGTCCGATTGGTAGAAAAAGACATCCTTCCGGTCATCTCCCTGTGCATTGATGGCATATTCCTCGAGAATGCCCTTCTCGTTGATCCCATGTTCCTTGCAAAGCTGCTTCCAGAACTCAACACCGACTACGTTGCACTACTGGTGGTACTTTGGTTGCCGCACTGCCCTGCTTGAATGGTAATGATTTCCCTTGGCATTTGAATTCAAATGATATTATGTGCGAATTGCTAACCAATGTAATGATGGCGGGCGCCGCTCATCCAATCTAATTGGGTGGGTTGGCATAATTTGATTGGTATTATAGAACGAGATGGAACAAACCACCGGCCAACTCTGCAACTTATGCCTTACCTACACGTGCTAGGAGAATCCCATGCGAACCATACCGACATGCAAGCATTCTTTATGCGCTGGGTGTCTCGATGACATTCTAGCCAAACACACCACTGTTCCCATAAAATTGAGGTGTCCATTCGATGAGCTGGAATCGACGTTCTACAGTAAAGACTTCAGCAATCCTGCTTACTTACAGTCGGTTAGCAGAATAGCCGAAACCCGCAAGAGCTTATTTTCGAAGATCCAGAAGACGGTCGAGACTGAGGATGGCGAAGAACGCCCAACATCGATATGTTTGCAGCACAAACAGCCCACCGCCTTGTGGTGTCATGAAGATCGGAGGTTGGTGTGTCCAAAATGTGCGTTGTTTGATCACGCATAACATCAAGTGGAGCCATTTGACGAGAGCAGATACGAACGGTATGAGTGCTCCAAGGAACTGTTGAGTTTGCTACAGAGCAAGCAATCCCTCACTGCCTAGGCCAACGACGATACCCTCAGACGAGAAACTCGTCGAGAATTCGAAGCAAAGCGTAAGACCGTGGTAAAGGACATTAAGAAATGGTTCATGGGGCTGTTCGAGATGCTTGCCGAGGCCGAAAAGAACTGTTTCGATAAGGTAGATAGATGCTTCAAGCGGATCTAGCAGAAATACATGGCTAGATTGAATGTCAATCCGAGCATAAGCGAGGAGATGGAACTCTGGGAGGAGGCAGTGATGAGGCAACTCAAGGTTTACCAACAAACTGAGAACAAATAGGAGAATAATGTGGGGTTGCTTATCCAACATATGAAACTTGCAGCTTCAGGGGAATCGATCGTTGAGAGGTTGAGCAACCATGTAAGCGAGGCTAAGAGCAGTAAACTGCACATCAAGGACTGCATTACGATCAGCTTCAGCACGAAGCTTGAAGGTTTGGTGAAGAATCTACCTCAAACCCTGTTTCGGTAAAGTCTTGGGCCACCAGCGGAGAGCATTAAGGATGTCTACGACAACGTGAAGCGACAGAAGACTATGCAGAACGATAGTATTATGATATCCCCGAACGACGATGAACAGCTTCTGTAAGGTATCGAGCCTCAGCCTAAAGTTTAGTCTCAAATCCTATCCAAGCCTAACCTCTAGGACACCTTGAATATGAATGAAAGTTTCCGTAATGTTGCTCGCTCGCCCTCTATCGCCTCGTTCCACGGCGATAAGCAGCTACTGAACATCTCCCTCAACAACGTCACTGGCTTTTGTCAACTCAAAAACAGTCGCTCTATGATATCACTACGCAAGAGTTCAATCAGTAACACCACCAAACGCTCGACTATTGAGACTACCCGATCACCTCGCAACGGTACTATCGACAAGAACAATCCGTTGAGAAAACTGGCTCAGATTTCACTTCCTGAAAAGTACAAGCGCCAGGCTGACGAACTTACCCAGAACAAGTTGCTAGTGCTCGACCTCAGTAACTGTGAGCTCGATACGCATGGTCTTAACCACATGCTGGAACTGGCACAGGATTGCATCAAGTTGCGAACCATCAAACTTATTAAGTGCCGACTAACTGATGCCACCATAGAACAGCTTTGGCGGTACTTCAAACAAACCACTACTCTCAATCTCAGCCAGAACCACCTGAGCGACAAGACTATTGACTCACTACTAGTCGCCAAACCTCTAATGGTCAACCTACGAAGTGTAGTCCTTAGCCAGAACCTTATTAAGGAACGAGTCGTGCGCCAACGATTAGAGGAGCTGGGGAAGTTGGGTCTATCCGTGACACTGTGATCGTCCATAGAATAAATTAATGTTTCGAGGACAGTACGCCGGTATCACCAAGCAGACCCACCAATACTATCTCGGCGGCTTGAAGGAGCGTTACATTGTCATCAGCAGCGATTTCGATTCCGGGAATCTAGGCTAGGTCAAGCAGGTCAGCGACTTCAGCTATCGCATTACCTCTGCTAGCGACTGTGCGGGTACGCCGCATGAGGGTAACACACGCAGCTGGTTCTACTTCAGCGTCAAAGGGTTTCCAGCGAATACGAGGGGTCGTTTTTTAGTCGCCAAGGTCAACATTCTGTGGAGTTTCATAAACAACCGGATGGGACAGCAGTACTACCCTTGCTACAATGCCAGCGAAGAGCATGAGGGTTGGCGCAAGCTCTAAGAGCCCGGCTACGTTTACGTACCAACCAGTACTAACGGTAGGAAAACCGAGACGGCGATGTTGAGCTGCAGTTCGACTACCTGTTCAAGCAGGAGGGCGAAGAGGTCAGGTTCGCCATTACCTACCCCTATGAGTACGGAAGGTGTCAGTAATGGACTGATAGGCTGCAACAAGAACTAACCAGCGACGAAGACATCTACTTTGTGAAGGAGACGTTGGTGAAATCGCCCTAAGACCGCAACGTAGAGTTGTTGACTTTCGGAGACCGCAAATCTATCACTGCGTTGAAGGATCGCGAGGAAAGGCTAGAGGGATTATTCCCGGATGCCGATAAGTAGCGTCCGCTAAAGTAAACATTGAGTAAACTAGGGATAAGAAGCCAGTGATACTCATTTCAGCGAGGGTACATCCCGGTGAGACTCCATCCAGCTACGCTCTCGAGGGGCTGGTGAGGGCTCTGACGAACAAATCAGATCTACGCAGCCAGCTGCTCCTACGGTTCTTCAACTTCAAGATCGTACCGATGCTCAACCCCGACGGTGTGGAGCATGGACACTACCGTATGGATATTTATGGGCAAAACCTAAACCGATACTACAATAACTGCACACCCACTAAGCAGTAACACAGCCGTCGACTTAGACCCTCGATATTTGCCTTGAAGTCGCTTATGGAGCACTACAGTCGCTAGAACAGACTGATGTTCTACTTCGACTTGCACGCCCATCCTGCACGCAAAGGCTGTTTCATGTACGGCAACGCACTCAGCGACTTCGTCAGTCAGGTTGAAAACTATGTGTTCTGTAAGCTGATGGCCCTGAACACCCGCTACTTCGAGTATTCCTGCTGCAACTTCAGCAAGAAGCATATGAAGATGAAAGATCGTTTTGAGGAGCTGACTAAGTAGGGTTGCGGCAGGGTCTTCGCCCATAAGTGCAGCGGCATGATACATTCATTCACACTGGAGCTTGGTTACCACTTCACCAACAACACCGATTCAGTAGTACAAGCATCCAACCAGGAGTTTAGTTACAATGGCACTGGATACAAACCATTGCTGGACTGCACCAGCGACACACCATACCTGACCCCCAAAGCATTTGCGGAAGTTGGTGAGGCACTGCTGGTTTCCGTGTTGGATATCCTGCAGAAGAACCCGTATAGCCGAGTGCCCAAGACTGATTACTGCACACTCGACAACCTCCGTCGCTTGATAGCCTTCGAGGTATTTCACGAGGACTAACGGTTCAGGATGTACGAGGTACACACTTACACAAAAGTACCAACAGTGTTACTTAGAGGTTAAGCATATCAACGAACTCATCGAGGAAAGCTTCTTTTCGAAGTTGCCACAGAAACTCTTTTTGATGCCGGCCGAAGGTGATTGGCCCAGCTGTGTACGCACTGGTCGATAGAACATCACGGTGAACCAACCGCAACGAGATACCAATAGCCCCACCCACAGCTACCACTCTGCCAGTCCAAAACACTCAGCTGAGAAGGTGCAACTTCCTGAAATCGGTTCACGACAGCTTCAGTAGAAGCGGTTTAGTCTCAAAGTGCGAAGTTGTTCAGTGAAGAAGGACGAGTAGGATAGGTAGGAGGATGTCGAGTTAGTCGATTCCGAAGAGTCGTCGGATGAGTCTGAAACTGCTGAGAGAAAGACTGAAGGCAACGAACCTCAGGCAACCAACACCATCGACCACAAACACATCACTTCAGCAAGCCCACATTCAAAGCTGAAGATGCTCAACCTTAAACTGGGATCGTCTCACCAACAGCATGCTCTCTTCCATATGCCAGAGGCAATATTCGCTGATTCTGGAAGTTGCTGTGGAAGCTTCAGCGGCAGCAACCGTCAAATTAAACAGGTGAATCTCACCTTCGAACAAAATTTCATAGTTCTCCCCGTCGTGGAACGTTCGCAATCGAACAAGCCTCTCCTGCAAACTACTCCAGCAACAAGTTCGAAGCTGCTGAACCTCGATTACTTCCGTCCGGAGTTAATAGATCGCAAGCCTCCACCACCGTCCGAATCGCCTCCAAAACAGGAACGATCGGACCGTGCCAACCCCTCGGAGGATCAGCTGAAATAGCAACTGATGCGCTAGATGGAGTACTTTAAAAGAGAGATCAAGTAGCAGTTCAGCAAGGACATTAAAAAATAGGTCACCGAGCAGATCAACAGGAGCAGCTTGGTTCGCGGCTACATCCGCAGCAAGAAGAACTACGAGTTAAATCGCAATCGCCGCAACAAATTCTTCCCTTCCAGCGAACAGGAAATCCTGACAGTGTCTTCTGTGAAGGTGGAAGACAAACAACCGAGGATACTGCGACTTCCCAGCATTGCCAAGTGATGACTAAATATATGTCATTTCATAGATGAAACAGCAACCGCAGGCGGTGGGTGGCAACCCCTTTCGCATCTACAAACGGGGCGATAGGCTTCGCAAGCACTCGCAGTACGAGGAACGGAAGTTCTACCTCTCGAGGATAATGCTTGCTGCGGTGGAACCCGATAAACCCAAACAGTCACGCACGCATCGCAACATCCTCAGCGAAGACAAGTATTTTAGTAAGGAGCTCGGCAAGACTGTCGAGCCACTGCGCAATGTGATGAGTAGGCACCTCTATGACGCCAGCTAATAGATACGCAAAAGGCGATAATTCTTTTGGAAGCAATACCATCTCGATGAAATCGACCTCACTGAACGTCGCGAACTGGTGAAGACAGCACAGCATCGCTCCCGCTCGATTCAAGCACCAGGCTCCCAAGAACTCCGCAGCCGCTACACAATGCTGCTGAAACGCTCGCCGTTCGGCGTATTTCGCTGATGGGCGGTAGCAAAGCCGCCCGTTCCACCACACACCTTATCACACTATACGTGTTAAAGAGCAGAGCAACTTATAAATCATAAAAGGTTCCAACATGAGCGGTCTCCTACGTTTCCTGGGAAGGATTCTGTTTGTTGCGCTGCTGTTCCACTCAGCCTACTACAAGCTGGTAGTGCCAGAGGAAAGCAAGGCCGACTTTGCACGAGGCTACAGCAAGCTGCATAGCTTCTTCAACTCTTATGGACTCAACTACCTGCCCAGCGAAAATGAGGTACCTTGGTCGTTCTATGTAGTTCGCAGGCAAGACTCTGCTGGCTGTCAAGTTCGTTGGACTGCTCGAGGCACTAATTGCTTCTTTCATCCTCATTGGTGAGCACACTGGTGGGCTGATGGCTTTTCTCTACTATGCCATCTACGGAGCACTCGCATTCACAGTCAACGACTTCGCTGGAATCAACAATAAGACGTTTGCCCAAAGGGAAAAGATTATTGCTTGGGTTGCACTGCTCGGAGGCTCTTTGCTCCTCTCCAGTAGGAATTATCTCAAGGCATGATGATCGTACGGAACGCATAACATTCTTCAATGATGCTCTGGCTTGCTTGGTTAGTGCACCGGGAGTTGTGGTTGGAGGAACGAACAGTCGAAAGAGAATGCCATTCCAGAAAGTGCTCCTTATCGAAGAACCAGATTGAGCTTGGCTCATTGTTATTTTTCGGAAAGGCATTTGCGTGGTTGTGCTTGTTCCCCTGTGTCGGCCTATTCCAAGCAGTTTTGGTTGAGAATGTTTATGCTCGGAAAACAGCACAGATAGCTGATTGTTGCGGGTAATATAGCCGCCGAGTTAACGATTTGAACAACTTCAAGCCTTATTCAACCTCTACGCGAATAGTTCTGGGATATGCGGGTAATTCTCTATAATACATCCCGATCTGTGCTATCACTGCTTAACTGGGTTAATTCCTCTCTTGATGTACTCCCGGAGAAACGCGTATATAAATTGGTACTGCTTGACGGTCTGAACGCTTCCGTAGCGATGCATCCTCAGGTTGTACACCAGCTTGAAGATCGATAAGTCAGCGAAATCGCCTGCATTGATGATGCGCATCGCATCCACTATCGCCAGTATGGTTCCGGTACGGCCTATTCCTGCGCTGCAGTGGATCACAATGCCCTTGCCATCAGCGACCGTTCGAATCATCACATCGCACAGTTCCTTGACGATGTCATAGGATGATTTCGAAGGAACCCCGAAGTCTTGCCATCCGAACCACTGCATAGAGATATGTGCTACGTGAATATGGGCTACATTCCTTGTTGTGTCGTTCTGCTGTACTGTGAGCGTTCGCTCTTAAAACTCGGGAAACGATGGATGTGGTTCCTTATCCACCAGCACCCTAATACCGTC
>Ga0075152_10003736_pt1 | contig 10587 bp, 7 predicted proteins | sample JI61114C2DNA_FD_70964 | JGI IMG/M metagenome (GOLD analysis project Ga0075152, IMG submission 70964) | Wastewater effluent complex algal communities from Wisconsin, to seasonally profile nutrient transformation and Carbon sequestration -... | ecosystem: Engineered > WWTP > Effluent > Algae...
AGTTGCTAGCGCGCTATCCGCATCAAATTAAAGAACTGTCATGGTATTGAATATGCAATACTGATCTGCATGGTTGCTTGGGTCAATGAAGCGCAGATCCGGAATCTTTCACTATCGAGAAGAACGCGCTAGGCATGCCAAGCGAAAATCGTCTTCTGATCGTTGTGCGATGCGTAAGTGATTTTCGATGCAAGCGCCCACTTTGCAAAATAAACTGGATACGGTGAAATAACACATCTGACCAGTCATTTCCCAATCTAAGGAGGCAACATGACATTTCACATTTTCCATATGAATGAAGTGTACTCAAACGCGGATGGATCTGTTCAATTCATTGAGTTTGTAGGAGAAGCCGATAGTCAGCACGAATGGGCGGGACATTCGATCACCTCGAGTAATGGCACGACCCCGAAAACTTACCAGTTCAATACCAATCTACCCAATGCGGCAACTAATGGTAAGTCGGTATTGCTAGCAACCCAAGGATTTGCCAATTTGAGTATTGTCACGCCCGATTTCATCATACCGGACAGGTTCTTGTTTACGACCAATGGTACCGTGAGTTTCCCAGGAATGTTTGGTGGCAGCATCAGTTATGCGGAATTACCCATCGATGGCAATCGATCGCTCAATCGTGATGGCTCAACTGGAATCAATTCCCCTACAAATTTTGCCGGAAACACCAGTACTGTACAGAGCAATGCTATCTTAGGAACAGACAATCCGGACCATCTCGCAGGCACGGCAGGAGTCGATATCATCGTGGCTGCCGGTGGCCAAGACACGCTGGATGGTAAAGAAGGCAATGACACACTGAATGGCGGCGCGAGTGTCGATACTGCAATCTACAGCCAAAATCTTGCAAGCTATTTGTTCTCCGCTGCAGCCAACGTTTTCAGCATTTCCGGTCCGGATGGCAGCGATACGCTATCTGATATCGAGCGCCTGCAATTCTCAGATAAAACGCTCGCTATTGATCTTGGTGCCGGGCAAGCAGCCAGCAATACAGTTCGAATCATCGGCGCGGCGCTCGATGCGGCGACCATTCAGGAACACCCAGATTATGTAGGTATCGGCCTGGATTTATTCGATTCTGGACTAAGCATGCTGGAAGTTTCTCAGCTTGTAGTCGATGCGCTGGGTGATCTTAGCAATGAGCTGTTTGTGGATACGGTTTATCAGAATATAGCGGGCTTTGCGCCTCCACCTTCAGAACAAGCTTTTTATGTGGCATTGCTAGAAGGCAATGGCGGGGCGTTGACCCAGGCACAGATGCTCGAGTTCGCTGCCAATTCTGAAATCAATGCAACAAACATCGACCTCGTCGGATTGCAGCAAAGTGGAGTCGTATTTGCTTAATCGGTCTGTTGTGTGCTCAATGGAAGATATTTTTGCAACCATTGAGTCAAGTTGATTTTAACTGAGAGTACTTCAGGGCTTTTATTCAGAACCCTTGAATCACTGATATCAACGATAGTCGATTGTATTGATGCTGATCAATGGAGAAATCCATCATTTCAGCTAATTTAAGAATAGGTATTTTATTCTAATAACAGAGTGCTATCATTTCAGTGTCGGTGAAATTTTTGTTGCATTTCTTAAACTGATGCGCAATTCATCTTGCTTGGCAAGAAAGTGGTAAGGAGACAATCCATGACAGCCTTTCTGAACAGCAAACACTTCGCAGCCGCTTCCAGCGCTGAGCAGCAGTCCCTTACAAATTCATTAGACCAAATACTCAACAACGATTATCACGGCAGCTTGTTTGTGATGCTGGGGCAGTATCAGCGCATTCTGGCAGACAATCATCAAAGAAAATATTGGCCAGATATTCATAAAAAACTGGATACGCTTTTCAAATGCGGCACTCCGGAGGCGATCAGCGGTCCGATGATCGGCATTCCTGTTTCCATACGGGATAGCGATTATTTTAAAGCATCGGCACAGTTAATTGGTCAAGAGCGCCGTTCGCTGATGGCAAACATCGAATGGATGGCAACTGCCTGGAATGCCACCTATGCGGATACCGGTTTATGGATGGGCAAAACGTTTGAACCGGTATCGCGTGAGAAGGTCGCCCAAAAAACCCGCAACAATGCTCAGGTGATGGCTGGCTATGATCCTAAAACCACCCGTATCGGGCGCAACTTTTTCCGTGAACCACCTGATCCCAATGCAGTGCAGGCGATTGGATTGCCAGTCCTGACCCAATTATGGAAATTGAAAGACCGTCCGATGCATCCCGGCACGACTGGCTTTGATTGCGAGCTGCTAGCAGACAATCTGGACAAGGAAAAAAACATACCTTATAGCAAAACGGGCGGCTATTTTCTGTGCAATCTGGGCGCATCGGTGGTACCTGAAATGAATGACAAGCTGGTATATCAACTCAATTACCGCTGGCCCGATCTCGGTCCGGTTTATCCCATGACACGTCTGGTCGACGAGCTGGTACGCATCGACACGGGCATTTATCTGGGCCAATTGGTATTCGCCACACGTCATTACAGTATGGGTGACTTTACCTTGCCAAGCGGTCAAACAATATCCATCGGTGACGCCTATCCATACAGCTCTTTGATCGATAATATCAAACGCATGCTGCCGCTGGGTCTATCCGGGGATAGCAATCCCTATGGCTACCAGAATAACGGCTTCTTTCTGATGGTAGATCCCGCTTATGCTCATGCATTTTATGCAGAGGATGCATTCCCGCAACTGCGCCCGCGCCGGGGTGAAAGCGGATTCAAGGAGCTTGGCTATGATCAGACGCCCGTTTCAGCAAACCCAGGCACTGCCTCAACAAAGACCACAAGGCCCCAATATTGGCCCGATCTTGCCGATTGGATTGATGGTTGGAAACAAGACGAGGCACTAAACCATAAATTCACCACATTCATTCTGGAAGAATCCCCCAAGGGCACTGAAGATGGCGACGTGACTGAAATGCTGCAGAAAGGGGAATCCATTTTGCAAATGCTGCAACGGATCAGCGGCGAAATTTCTGCACAGAGCAATCCGCAAGATCATTTGAAATACTTTGAAAAACTCAATCGCTTATTCCGGCGTGGAGTCGCTCCCACCGTAGAAAAAGGCTTGTTCCAGGGACATGGTGCGCGCGGCTATAACACGCGCGCCGATAGCAATGAAGAAACCAATTGCTACAACGACACAAGGCGCACGACCGGTTTTGACTACTATCACGGCGCCACGCTCAATTTACATTGCGGCTTTGGCGAAACATTTTGTCCTGACCCCAATGTCAAACCCGATGACGCGCGCCTCTTTCCCAGCCTATTTTCCGAGCAGATACTAGCGAATCACGCACCCAATGCACTTAACATGATGTGGCACAGCATTGGCAAATATATATTTCCATGGGCTGGCAAATCCTATGAAAAAATTTCAGGCAAGAAATTGAGCATGCTGCTCGACGAAAGCGATGATTTAGCTGAGCGCTATCCCGAACGTGTGCAAGCACTCAAAACCCACTTAGCCAGTGCCCCTCATTACGCCTTGGTCGAGAAAAACCGTGAACATTACTGGGAAACTGAGGGGGTTTATGCCGCGCACTTGAAAAGCGGCGCCTGGGACAAAGGCATGTCGGACGAAGACAAAGCATTCTGGGAAAACGAAGCGGCATCTCACTGGGTAGATGGAGCCAATATACAAGACCAACGCATCGTCGCTGCCGATCCGTTGATGCGCATTGTGGATATGAATTACCGCGTTCCGGATGCATCGTTACAAGCCATATCGGCGGCTGGTCCATCCCCTTTTGCACGGCAGGGCTATATTTTCCTAGGCACCGACGGACGGGAATCGATTTTACCCATGAATAATGGCATCAACAAAAAGAAAACCGTGTTCCAATTTCATTATCGTTTTCCCATGATCGGCGGCCCTACCCCAATCGGCTTCTGCCTCGATGAAATCGTGGAGATTGCTGATGGTCTGTATTTGGGGCAACTGATTTATTCGACAGCACTGAGCAAACCATTTCATTCATCCGTCGATCCTGCAGAGTACCAATATCAGCTGTTTGGCTACTTTTTATTATTGGATGATGTCTGGCAATATCACAGACTGGCGATAGGACTGGACACATTGATTGAATCATAGTGGAGGCAATGATGAGTAATGACAGACTAAATCGAGGTGGCATCCACATCGACCTTGAGCACGGAACGATCGATACGGCTGCACTCATCGATCAAGTTCCCATTTTTCCCATTCCCAATACCACGCCTGGCCAAATCAAAACGCTGCAAGATCTCACGCTCAGTGACATCAATCTCAGCGATTTTCCAGTGGTGCAGGCATGGCGCAATCAACTGTTCGATCCGAAATGGATTCCGGAAATTTGTGATGAATTGCCCCGCTTGATGACTGAGTTTCTCCGTCAGCCCCAGCACGCAATGCTTCCGCCCACCACACGTCGTGCACAAGCGCTCAAACATGTCTTTTGCAACAAGACGCCGCTGGTGAGAAAAACTGATTTGCTCCCAGGACAAACCACCACCAGCTTTATCGGACCCGTCTTATATATGGAAATGAGTGGCTACTGCATCTGGCCTGAATTGGAAACCATTTCCAAGCGACCGCAAAATCCATTTAATATCAAACCGGAAGTAGCCAAGCGGCTGAACGAAGAAATTTTTCCGTATTGGCTGGAACGGCGCACAGTACAAGAAGTTGCGCGCTACAGTGATTACGACGCGGCGAACTACGTCAACGACAAGCGCGACGTAGTGGATGGCGGCCTTTATCAGAGCAAGCCCTCCATCGACCCGCCGCTTAAAAAGCGCGCGGGTGAAACACCCAAATGCCAGGAATTGTTTGAGCGAGTCGCTTTTTATCTGTCTGATAAAGCCACCGCCGTATCACACACCACACCGGATTTTGCCCGAGTGCTCAAATTTGGTTTTAATGGTTTGATCGCTCAATTGCAGAAGGACATAGATACCGGCGCTGCGGATACGCCGGAAAAAATTGAGTTTGCACGCAGTGTCATCACGGTTTATGAAGGCGCCAACAACTATGCCAAGCATCTGGCCGATGCCGCTGATAAAGCAGGCAATATCGAACTTGCCCGCATCTGCCGCAAAGTTCCGGCAAACCCAGCAGACACGCTGGCAGAGGCAATGACGGCGATCTGGATTTGCTACCATTTGTTATTGCAGGAAAACACCAATTTTGGCCTATCCCCTGGTCGCCTGGATCAAACGCTGAATGAATACTATCTGCGCGATTGGCAGCAACAGCCCGACCAGGCAGCACAAGCTGCCTACACGCGCCGCGCCGTCGAACTGATGTGCCACTTCTTTCTGCGTTGTTCGGATCATGTACCGCTGTCACCTGAGAGCGCGGAAGTGTTGTTTGCCGGCAGCGGTTCCAATCAGGCGCTCACTGTTGGCGGCACACGCTTTGAGAATGGCAAAACGGTCGATGCCGTCAACGACATGACCTACATCATTCTGAAAGCCACCGAGATGCTGGCTATCCGCGATCCGAATGTGCATGCCCGCTATCATAAAGTTCTGCATCACCGCGCAGCGGATGGCAGTCCTCTGGGGATTGGTGAGATATCCCCTTATCTGAAGCGCATTTGCCAAGTCAATCTGGTTACCCGCGCAACCCCTGCACTGCATGGCGATGTGCCGGTAATTCGCAGCATGGCAAACTACTACGCCAAACATGATCACGTCGGTGCGGAAGAAGCGCTGGCCGATGCACATGATTATGCATCCATTGGCTGCATCGAACAAAATGCCGACCACAAGCATTATGGCCACACCGGCTCCACCTTGCTGGTGTTACCGGCTGTCCTGGAGCTGACCATGTTCGGCGGCAAGCATCGCAGCGATGGCATCGGTAAAGAGGATCCCAATTTGTTTTACGACAAACCTGCGTATACTTCGCTGCCATTGACAGAGATGAAGTCAATGCAGGACTTCATCGATGGCTTCCGTTTTCAACTGGATGAAATGGCTCGGCATTGCGTGCAATTCAATAATTATCTGGGGCGCACTTTGGAAAAAGTGCGCCCTTCTCCGTTCCTGTCCGGCCTATTCGAAGGACCCACCAATAAACCCGGGGAAAGCGGCGCAAAATTCCGCGACCTCTCTTCCGGCGGAGCCAAATATAACTCATCGGGAGTCGCCATTATCGGTCTCGCCGATGTCATTGATTCCTTCTGTGTGATTGATGCACTGATATTTGGAGGAAAAATGTCGGCACACGAGCTGATTGCGGTATTGAATTGCAATTTCGATCCCGATCGATTAAGCGGCAATAATGCGCGCGGTGTCGTGCAAAACCTGCTGAGTCGGATTCAAAAGCAATTGACTGGCCGCACGGAAACCGGCGCTGTGACAATAACACCAGAACGGCTATTGGAATGTGTTCACCTGATACGACGCGCACCCAAATATGGCGCAGGCGTCGATCAAACGCCGGGCGGATTGTATAACAATGCCACGGCGGTTAAATACACTCACTTATTAACGCGGATGATCCAAGAGGTGTTTTTCAAATATCGTACCCATCGCGGCGGACGGTACCTGACCGGGTATTGGAGCATGACCAACCATGCGGGTTTTGGCATGCTCAGCAGAGCCACGCCCAATGGGCGGGTTGACAAAGCCTCTTTTGCCAGCGGCATTACTCCCTGTCCGGGTATCGTCAAAGCCAATGGGGATCCGGTGATGTTGCTTGACCACATGCTATCGGTAACCAGTGTCGATGCGGATACCGTGCAGAATGGCTATACCTACAATCTCAGCCTGACACCACGCGGCAAAGCATATTTTGAAGAAGATACTGAATTGTTTGCCACGCATATGAAAACGTTTATGGATCAGGACGGCGTATTGGTGCAGTTATGCGTTACCTCCATTGAGGACTTTATCGCGGCGAATGCTGCAGCCACATCGGCGAGCAAGGCGGGAGCGGGCGAAGCCGAACAGAAGGCACTGGCTCCTTACAAAGATTTGATGATTCGCGTTGCGGGCTATTCGGCCTACTACGTCACGTTGAGTCCGTTGATGCGGCAAGAAATTATCGATCGTGCCAACTTTGATATGAAAAGCGGTGTTGAGCAGCACGCAACTTCAGGAGCATAACTATGCACGCAACCATTCCCGCACTCCCTCAAGGCATCCTGTATATTTTAAAATCCGGCCTGCAACGGGGCGAAGCCACCGGCAGTCTCGCTGGATTGTTCAATCGAGTGGAAGGCAGATTATTAGCCGCGGGCATGGCGGTACTGATCAAACTCGGTTTTGGCTTTCTGACTGCTCCGGGCATGAGCGAATCCAAGGCCCAAAAAGCACAGCGTTTTTTTGAAGACAACTTTATAACCCAGGATCCAAGCGCTAAAGACGGTGTTCGGTATTATCAAGGAAAAATCCTGATCCGCACCCGCAAACCAGAAGACGACATGAACGTTTTGATACAATTTTGTCCTGATCCGGAAGCGCTCTATATATCAACACCTTTTGGTCGACAACTGAATCCAGCGGCCATCGTCACCACCGCTGCCATCAACGAAGCCGAGGCAGAACAGATTGAGCATGATCCCGACAAAGTCGACTTGGTGATTCGCTTTAAAGACACTCAGGCTATTCTGGGATTGGCTGAACGGCCCGATGCCGATGTTGTGCAATTATTGCTGGAGAATCTGGTGCAAATTACCGGCAATTTCGGTCATATGTTTAAATTTGGCGCGATTGGTAAAAACATCCAATTAGCCATGCAGGATTTTCTTGAAACATGAACGATAAAGGGTTGATTTTCGACATCAAGCGGGATTGCAGCGAAGATGGCCCCGGTATTCGCACCACTGTTTTCTTCAAGGGATGCCCGCTTGCCTGCATTTGGTGCCAGAATCCCGAAGGAAAAGCTGCCCACCCTGAAACAGATAGTCATGGCAAACAGATTGGCACTTGGTATACGGTGGATGAATTGATGTACCGACTGTTGCAAGATAAACCTTTTTTCACATCAACCGGTGGTGGCGTCACCCTCTCAGGTGGCGAAGCTACCTTGCAAATGGATTTTGCCAGCCAATTATTGCAAGCGCTGAAGCGCGAAGGCATTCACACCGCCATAGAAACCAGTGGTTTCTTTGACTATGCACATTTCAAAGACAAGCTGCTACCGTGGCTCGATTTAATTTATTACGATATCAAGCTGATCGACGATGAAGCCAGCAAGCAATACTGCGGGCAATCCAATCAACGCATTCTGGATAATTTTTGTCGATTACTGACCGATGCGCACATTCCGATTATACCGAGAATTCCGCTAATTCCAGGCATTACTACGACAGAAGAGAATCTACGCGGCATTGCCGCATTTCTTGATAAACATGGCGTCAAATCCTGCGCTCTGATGCCTTATAACCCACTATGGAGTGACAAGCTGCGGAAACTGGGCTTGACACCTCGCTATCAACACTCAGGCTTTATGACGCCAGCTGAGCAAGCTGCCTGTGCCCGTCATTTTACTAAACCTCACTCATCCAGTTAAAAGGGGAAAATCGTGCAAATAGACTTTCATCATGCAACGACTTATGTACTCGCGCGTCTTGCCGGTTTTGAGCACCCTGAGGCAAACATCATCGCTTATTCCGCGCAGTATGTTGACGATGCAACCAATTCAGGCATTATTGTCTTTACCAATCATGCCATGTACAACCACACTCGTTCCGCGCATAAAACCGTGGATTATAGAAATTTCAAGGAACTGGCTAATCATCTGGTCTGGATACCGTTTCATTTTTTACCCGGCAATAATAACCGTCCAGCGGACGATAATTCGGCTGGTGATTTTGATGAGAAAATCATCTGCACACCGGATAGCCCGATTGCACGAGATATGGTCAGTGCCTGCATCATGAACAAAAATAGCCCATATGGCTTGCATCGACTGGGTATTACCATGCATGTCTATGCCGATACCTGGGCTCATCAGGGCTTCGCTGGCGTCAATCATAAAACTAACGATATCAGCAAGCTTGACGATGAGGATAATCCAGGCGATTCCCTGTCATCAAGATTAAAAACATACTTTGGCGATAAGTTCGACAGCATCACCAGCAAACTGGTCGGCGATACCTTACCACTGGGTCATGGCGCAGCATTGTCTTATCCAGACCGCCCCTACTTGAATTGGAGCTACAAAGATCATCATAAAATCAAAGTAACTAGAGATAATCCTACGGACTTTATAGAAGCATCCGACAAAATGTGCATGGCTATGCAACGTTTTCTACTTGGCAACCCCAACGCGAATGTTCCAGGTTTATTGGATAAACATAAATATAAAATTGAGCAATTATTCCGAGATATTCGGGAAGAAGATGGGGAAAAAAGGCACGCAATATGGCTGAACCATATTTCAAACGGTTATTTTGATTTTTTGCCGGTCAATTTAACTTATATTGATAAGGGAGTGGGTTCCTGGAAATATGAGGCACTCGGCACTACTCAAAATACCGATGATAAAAACGAGAAATATGGATATAGTCCTCTGTTCTTGAAAAGCAATTGGAAGCTATTCCATGATGCGCTGCAGGCACACCGATTCTATGTCATCCATGATCTGCTTCCGCAATACGGCATTTGTGTCGCTTAGCGTTTGGCTAAATCGGCTTCAGGATATGGGCAAAATCAATCATTTTTTGTTTCCACAGATCGACAGGGAGCCTCTAGCGCTTGGGGCATATCACCCCACGCCAATGAGCGATAATCAAAACCATTTTTGATGGTTGGCTTGATGATGTCAAAAAAGGGCGATATATCGAAATCGCGAGGCGTATACAAGCTGTGATGGCGTATGTGATAGATTTCTGCGTAGCAATCCGCGTGCACCGGATCATTTGACCAAGTGCGCTCAATCTCCGGCAATATGGGATAGCGCACTGACTCGAAGGCTTGTGCAATCAGCGTAGAACAGATCGCGCGGGTTGGGTCTCCACTACCAAGCGCTAACAAGCGTCTGCGGAATCTGGTAGGAACCGGCGCTGTGGGTAAAAGGTACCGCAATAGGTCGAAAATATTCTTGAGATCATATTGCTGCCCTAGACGTGCAATCACATAATCCACAACCCGTTTGCGATCCTCATCGCTCAAACCGACAGGACGGCAAATCCGTGTATGCATTTGCGCATAGTTCGCAAGCGTTATTGCGCGAACACCGTCTTTCAGATCGGCTTCCACCAGAACTAGCGGCAGCTCCCAAGGTGAACCGTTAGGTAGTGCATTACCGATGAACATGGCTGCATGCGACCAAGTAGATTGGGTGAGATATTTGATGGCCACACTGACGCGCGTGTTACCTTCGATCAGTAGCACATCACCTGGCTGCAGGTTGGCCAACAACTGTTCTTGACTGACTGTTGCCACCTGGGTGCTTTGCCGAACCGGCTTGGTCAGAAAATGCGCCAGTCCTCGACCTACTAGCTCAGTTACCTGCCCCATGAATGCCCTCTGATTAAGTAGACATCCATGCGTGTTGGCTCAAGCGAGCATGTAAATCAAATGGTACAGTAATGCAGAAGTACATAGCATGAATAAAAGTTAT
>Ga0075152_10003741_pt1 | contig 10579 bp, 11 predicted proteins | sample JI61114C2DNA_FD_70964 | JGI IMG/M metagenome (GOLD analysis project Ga0075152, IMG submission 70964) | Wastewater effluent complex algal communities from Wisconsin, to seasonally profile nutrient transformation and Carbon sequestration -... | ecosystem: Engineered > WWTP > Effluent > Algae...
TGGTGACCATGTAGGCAACCGATTCGGCTTCGACTTCGAGGATGCCGCGACACTCGCGGCCGCTTCGGTCCGAATGCAGGATTGAGTGCGCCCCCTCGTGAGCGAGCGTTTTGACGCTCTGGGCGTCATCGACGTCGCCGCGGACCATGACCAGTCGCTGGGTGAAGTCGGTGTACCCGTTGGCGCCGTCGTGGCAGGGGCCGCGGCGCACCTCGAAGCCTCGGTCTTCGAGGAACCCCTGCAGCCGGTCCCACAGGCCCGGTGGCGCCTGTCCGGTGAGCAGCGTGGGCTTCCCGATGCCGGGGTCGGGCAGGGGCGGGCCATCCGTTTGTCGGATGTCGAACACGGTGACGGGTTTGGTTGCGACCACGTGGGTTCGGTAGAGGGGGCGTCCGTTCTCGTCGTGCTGGGGGCGTCCGGTGTCGTCGAGGCGGGGTTCGCGGCGGGTGATGGGGGCGAGGACCTTGATGCCGGTCTCCCCGCGCCGTACCTGGCGTCCCATGGCCTTGAACGCTTGGTAGCCGGCGACGTGGGTGGCCTGAGGGTCCTGAGCCATGATCAGCAGAGAGTTCCCAAACGAGTATTTGTGAAACCGACTAGCAAACGTGAGCCAGGCCTGCCAGGCCTGCGGGTCGTTGAGGGCGAGGACGCCGTCGCTCAGCTGGGCGTGGAGCTTGTCCAGCGTGGCCTGCCGGGCATCGGCGGCGGCAGCCCGGTCGGCGTCGCTGACGGGCCTTCGGTAGCCGGCCATCAGCCGCGACCGTCCCGGAGGGCGGCGACCTGGTCGAGGATCTCGTCGATTGCCTCACAGGGTGCGCCCGCGTCGGCCAACTGTCTGGCCTGGAGGAGGAGGTCTTCGATGATGAGCGGGACGTCGGGGAGTGGGCGCACGGGTTCGGTCACGGCCGGAACCCCCTGTCGGTGGTCGGTGCGTCGTGCTGCTGCGGGGGTTCCTCGGGGGCTGTGAACGGGACCGGCGCCACGTCCTCCCACTCCCCCATCACCTCGGGACTCTGCTGTGGCGGCACGATCCGTCCGTTCGGGTCGCGTACCTGGACGGGGTCGACGTAGAGGTCGAGGTCACCGCCCCTGCGTTCGATGGCGGCCTCGATGAGCAGCGCCCGTGCGTACGCGGTGTTCGCCGCAGCCTGATGCGTCGCGCTGAGGCCGTCACCTCGCAGTTCGGGTGTCACGAGCTCGCGGTAGGCGTCGCCCGTCTGGTAGAAGTCGCGGGCCACGTCGTCGAACGACTTGCCGACGTCGTCGTAGCGGACGCCGTAGGCGTCAGCCCATCGGAGCCACAACTCGATTCGGGTGACGATGCGATCAGGATCGTGGTTCATACCGTTCTCCTTCAGCGGGCACGCGAACCCTGCCAATCCGCATAACGAGACGCCGCCCCCTCCGGTGGACACCGCCCTTGCCCGCGGTCGATTTGAGACAGTGGCCACCGCCTGGCGGGAGTATGGGGTGCAGCCGTGGCGTTGCGAGATGTTCAAGTTCTCCACCGATCCGGAACTGGTCGCCAAAGTGACGACGTGGTCGGCTTGTACTTGGCGCCGCCGGAGAACGCGATCGTGTTGTGCATCAGACGAGAAGAGCCAGATCCAGGCGTTGGACCGGACCGCTCCGGTGTTACCGATGCAGCCACTCTCGTGTGAGAAACGCACCCCGACTACGTGCGACACGGCACCAGCACCTTGTTCGCCGCCCTGGAGATCGCCACCGGGAAAGTGACCGGGGCCTGCAAGCCACGCCACCGGCATCAGGGGTTCCTGGCGTTCCTCAAGCAGGCCGCCCGCGTCTACCCCGACGGCGAAGTGCATCTGGTGATGGACAACTACGCCACCCACAAGAGGCTCGAGGTCCGTGACTGGCTTGCCGCGAATCCGCGGATCACGGTCCACTTCACGCCGACGTCGGGGTCGTGGTTGAACCTGGTCGAGGTGTGGTTCGGGATCATCGAGCGCCAGGCCATCCACCGGGGCAGCTTCGGTTCGGTCAAAGACCTCAACGCCAAGATCCGCGCCTTTGTCAACGGCTGGAACAACCGCTGCCATCCCTTCGTCTGGACCAAAACCGCCGACCAAGTCCTCAAGAATGCCAAACGCTCAACAACCTCCGAAACGCGCCACCAGGTGCAACGCCCTGGCTAGCTAGCACGCTACCCTTTGGACTCGATGCCCCAGTGTGCACTCACAAAACAGGAAGGTCGCTAATCGTGAACCCGACAGTGAAACGCATTTCCCGTGTCCTCAAGCACCTTCAAGAAAACTGGAACTCGCTGTTGGCGTTGACGAGCCTGTTCGGCTTCCTGCTCTTTTCATTGATACCCCAGCTTCAGCGATATACTACCTTCTTCGTCTTTCTCGGCGCCAATGCATTGGTTTGGACTACCATCGAAATCAGAAATCATCTCCTAGTGCATGACGAGCCAGCCGAAGTGCGATTCCCAAATATGCGCCAGGCGCGCCCTAGAATCGTACGCGAGATCGAGGAGTGCCTACCCAAGACTACACTGTCCAAACCCTTGGAAGTGCAAATGATCGGAGGTCGACTTCGCTCCATGTCAGACATTGTTCGAGAAGTATCCGACGATTTGCGCTCCAAGAGAATTGACGGCCACGTCCACATTACCTTGTTCCACCTATCCCCTGAATATATCGAGTCGCGGTCAATGCCCTTCGAAACTGAACCCCACGCGCAAGAACGGCGCGCACGGGCCGATGTCGTGAGGACCCTAGCGAAGGACATGGTGTCGCATAATTGGAGTAGCGACGACTCCTCAATCACAATCCAATTGACGACCTACTCGGAGGATCCCCATCTCTACGCCTACTTGATCGGCGATCGTGCCTTGCTTTGGGGCCCGTTCACGTACAATGTCGCCACTAGCGACTTTATCGGTCCCGAGAACCCATGCTGGCTAATGAAGCGCGATGACGCCGATTTTGCATCGATACATAACTGGCTGCGGAGCCGCATCCGCCTCTATGGACTCATGCAGTCTGCTCAAGAGACCGACGCCATCGCAGTGACGCGGCATTTCCTCGATTGACGTCCCCTCGGAACCTGACTTCCAGGCGGTTGCGAGCGGTGGGGTTCAACTGCAGCCGTGCACCCTACCGCTCATCTTGAACGTCGCCTGATGTGAAAGGTCAGGTGACCACGGCGGCTGTGGGTCATGTGAAGTTGAGGTGACGCCGGCGGCTCGCCGCGTTGGTGGCCTCGTCTCCCTGCGACGCGCAGTGTCCGCTGCGAATCCGTGACGAGCCGTCGCGCCTCGCCTACGACGCCCCAGCGATGGCTGCTGCTCGATGTGACACTGGCACCCGACTGAGTCACTCCACAACTCGAGCAAATCCAGCGTCGGCGTCAACATGTAGGAGCCCACTGAACCCTTCCCAACCAGACACACCCACCGCGCCTGACAGGAGTGGGATGTTCAGCTCGCGACAGATGATCGCGCTGTGTGAAAGAAGGGATCCATGCTCAATGACGCAAGCTCCGGCACGTGCGATCAGGCCGTAGCTGCTAGAGGGCAGGTCTTCCGCGAGAAGCACAAAGCCCCCGCTGGGTAAAGCCCCCACGTCCTCAGGCCTACGCACGAACTTGGCCGGCCCCACCCAGGAACCGGATGTGAGGCCCACGCCGCGGACCTCACTCGGGCGCTTCGCCGGCGTGGGCAAACTGGATTCGGCGAGTGCCCGGCGCGTCGAAACTTCACGACTGAGGGGATCCGAGACCCCGCCCTGCCGAAGCGCTTGCAGCAACTCATGCCAGAACAAGAAAAAGACATCTTCAGTGGGAATCCTCAAGTCCTCCGCGGCACGAGTGGCAGCAACCCGCAAGGGGATTCCCGCACGCCACTCAACAGCCGCGTAGTGATCCTCACTCCACCAAAGATAATTGGCATCCTCAAGCGCTGTGGAGGGAAGCGCAGGTGGCCGCACTGCCGGACTTCGACTCGATCGAGAACCAGACGGCAGTGCAAATTTGGACACATCGAGCCCACCGTCTATCGCCCCCGCCAGAGTCAGAGAAGAGACGTCTTGACTCAATAGGAATCGATCGCCACGGCCCCGCAAGAGTCGATCAAGATCGTCGGCGGTCGCCGCAGCCTGGAGTTCGGCGAGTTCCACACGGACGCTCGTCGGCACAGAGGCCAAGGAGGCCACTAAGTCCGCCGCAAGACTGCCCTGATCTCCCAAAGCCTCGAGAGCCTCCATAAGTAACGCCTTCAGAGCGTACATAAATAGGAAATGCAGCCGCCAAGCCCGCCTCTGGTAATCCCGAGCAAACCGAAGTGATGCCTCAACATCCCGCGCCACCGCAACAGCCTGGAGACCTCCAGCAAGGAAACGTTTCGTTCGGAGCCACTTAGCGTTTGCACTTCTTGCTACCCTCCTCCCCTGTTGGGTCATAAAGAGCTCGCGATCCGGTTCCGAATGTCGAACAAAAATGCGATTGCCCATCACGCCGACGTCCACGGCAACATAGGACATGTCAAGCACTTTCGCAGCCCAACGGGTGCCCCCCTGGAAGCATTCCTCCGCCCACAGTAAACCCAGTGGACTCACCCCTGCAGCAGTATGAAAATCCAGTTCCCAACCTGAACCAATATCCTTGGACTCCAAGAGCGTCAGACCCGGACATGCTTCCGCAACGCCGGAGTATTGAAGGGAGCGCAACTCGTCATGCATTCCGACTCCAAGCCTCAGGACTCAACCGCGATATGAGCGCCTGAATCAGCAGCAGCCTCCACTCCTTCAGGTCCATGATTTGCGCGACCTCGTCGTCGCTCTCCACGCCGAACCCGCAGCGCGGTTCGGGAATGAACGGAGGCAGAACGAGAGGCTCGCCCCAAAGAGTCGGTTCCATCCGCTGAGGCAGACCGACGCGACGAACCCATTCGTAGATGGGTCCCTGAACTAAGTCAATAACACGCACCCCCTCCGACGCTCCCCCACCTGATGCCCTAAGTGACGCGATAACACTCGAGTAGTGCCAATGCAAAAGAACGCCATTGCGCAGCACATGGTCAAGGCACTCTATGGTATCTGATTCGTCCTTACCGGGAGGCGGCAGCCTTGAGGCCATGCGATGATAAACTGTGCGGTACTCGTTCCAACGCTCTTCCAGCCAAGAGTGACGCCGCTCAGGGTCACCGGCCATTAGAAACAGGTCACGCGCCCAAGGAGACTCAGACCTGAACCACATCCGCCCGTCACGTCCGATTAAGCCGCGACACGAAATGTCAAGCTGAAACGCCAAGCCCATCCCCAACTGACCTGCGATATAGGGTGCGAGGCGTCCATGGTAACGTCGATACGGATTCATGCAAGTCATGACTTGCAGATCATCCCGCAGAACCAACGGGCACTTCCTATCAGGCACCGACCATTGGTCGCTAAGCGGTGATGCCTCAATGTAAACTACCGTGCCGTCCGGAGGCAGTTCTTTTCGATCAATCCCATTTCTCCAGGCCAGTTGTTCCTGCAGCGCCTGCAGCTGAATCCCTGCGTGGCTATGCGGAGAGCCGTGGGCAGTCACTATACATCTCGCCTCGCACCGCAACGCAACCCAAACCGCCTCCAAGGTCAGCGTCTCCGCAAACAAGATCGAGTCACCAGGCGGTCGCTGATCGGTGCCACTGCGGAAAGTATGCAGGCGCCCTCGGATCATCCCCATGAATACTCCACGAAATCAATATCATCCAAGACCGCCGCCAATCTCGATGAAGCAGGATTTAGACCGGCTAGCGCTCTGCAGGACATGCGCGCCAAATCACTCCTTGTGTGCGCCCGAAGAAAGCTCTTGACCGTCACCACAGAGCCAGGGGACACCACAACTGTACTCGCCCCGCTACCAATGCACGTAGCTGCGAAAATCGGATCATCGACAGCCATGCCACACACAGACAATCGGTCTGAAGGGGCAGATGTAATCGCAAGATGCATGCCCCGCACGAAGGCTGGTTGCCAAGGGTCGAGTAAGTCGCCCGCCGACTCATCGCTTCTATCCGCCGCGAACATGTACTGAGCCAAATCGTTGGTTCCGATTGACACTAGTTCAACACATGACAGGATGTCGGGGATGCTGATGCATCCAGCAGGAGTCTCCACAGTCGCACCTGGCACGAGACCCACGTGAGTCACGAGGGAAGCAAACCACGAAGCCTCCTCCAGGGTGTTGATCATTGGTCCAGTAACTGATACTCGCTTAACAGAATGCTTCGCCGCCATTGCAATGCCAGCCAGTTGCCGTCTCAATACACCCTCATTACTCAAGAGCCGGCGAATTCCGCGCGCCGGGATGGATAGCGACGCCTCGTCCTCGCCGAGAAACTTGAGCATCTTGTCGCCGCCTCCATCAAACGCACGGAAAACAACTGTTTCTCCCGGCGACTGCTCTAGGATTTGACGGTAGACTTCAGCTTGCTCGTCAGGGCTGGGTTCGTCCTCATAATCGGGAAATAGCAATTCGGTGCGCACCAAGCCAATACCGTCGGCTTGACGAGCATCGTCGCTCCGAAGGTCATCCAAACGGTTGATGCTGACGTAGACGCTAGCAATCATTGTGGCTCGCTCTGTGGAACTGAAGGCTCAACTAGCAGGGACTCCAGTTCACTCGATATCCAACTCAGTATGTTGCCCCTGTCTCTGGTCGCCCTCGGCGTGCGGTCCCAGAGTGAGTCGAACTCATCCTGGAATTTGGACGCCGCAGCCGGGCTTTCAAGAAAAATCGAGTTGATGCGCTCTTTCTCGTGATACCCGATCGCTTCGTGAAGAATCACCTTGCTTGAGTCAATAATTTCGTAATGCAACGGCAAGTGCTCACTAGAAATGCTCACGTGGTAATTCGGATATCTCCGGATGGCATCCTTCCAGTTCGCAATTGTTGCACGGATGTTGCGGGACTGGAGTGTAGCCGAGGCCCCATGCTGGCCGGACGCGACATATCTACGTAGCTCCGCCGCAGAGTAGATTTCTCGGATTTGCACGCCAGACTCGAGAGCCCGTAGAACGACCTCACGCCTCTCCTTATGCTCCATGATGTATTCCGTACGGTACTGATGGCCATCTCCATACCGTTGCCGCGCTATCTCTTCTACCGTGTCGGGATCCTTGAAAATGATGAAGATGCGCTTTGCGACACGATCAATGCGTTCAGCACTTGCTTCAAGGGTCAAGATTCTACTGCGATAGAGTTGCGGCCCCCTACCCACTAGGATCTTCCCCGGACTCATCTCATCCCGAGCAGACCGCTCGAGTCGCTCCAGGGCCGAGTGAAATACTTCAAACAGCCCGCTTTCGCGTGAGTTCGGAGGAGCAGGCAACAGTCGTGTCACCGACGGCGCCATGTATTGACGCTCGTTGCGCGGCGCGCCAGCGTAAATGGCACCATTACATTCCACTAACCAGACTTCCGGCAACTCTGCCGCGGTTATCAGAACTTCTGCGGTGCTAGGCACTGGTACCGTAGGCGTATAGGCGGTCAGGATTTTAACGGGTTTCCCGGATAGGGACGCCCTCATGAGGTTCTGTCCGATCGTGCCCGACCCGTTTCCGAAGAGAGATTCGGTTCGCGATGCCCAGGCGCGCACACCAACACTTGCCTCGACGTCTGCCTGAAGTGCGTCGAACAATGCGGGATCTGAGTTATGCGAAAAAACGGCCTGAATACCTGCAGTCACTCGAAGGCGAACATGCTCCTCGCGCTCGCGCTCAAAAGCGCTGTTCGCTCGCGCAACTTCTGCTTCATACGGCTTGACGACTTCAAGGGAAACCCGCTCTATGCGCTGAGCGCCAGCCTTGACCAAGCGCTTGATGGTGACGTGAGCAGCCCCAAGGACAACCAGCGTGACTCCGCCCGCCAAAGCGGGGTGCGACAGAGGATCGAAGCGGCTTACCACATAGGAAACAAGGTAACTCGCCGACAAATATGCGATGACTAGCAGACCTGAAGACTCAGGCTCAGGCATCTCCCACTGGGTCCGCTCACGTTTCCTGGTCACTAAGGCCAGATAGGCAATCAGCGCTGAGAAGAATATTCCGACCGCAATGCCAGCCAGATCATCACGGATGAAAGCGTACTCCATCATTCTCCAATTGGTAATCTTGTGGATGCAGGAAGTGATGGGTGCCGTCTATCTCCTCGACGGTGTCGACATCATAGAGATCGTCGATGGGGACAGCATCGATTTCCGCAGTTCGTCGACTTCGGACGAACGTTTTTGTCAATACGGTGTCCTGCAGAATCTCCGGATGGCCCATTATCCACCGAGAATAAACTTCGCGCATGACGCGAACGTTTCCCCAAACTCGAGGCTGCGGGTCGATATCCTTGCCATAGTCCGTGACGACCCCCTCGCCGGATACCTCTACCCAAACAGGTCGATCCGCGCCGATGCGCGCGGTGGTTGCCAACACGCCTGCGCGCGAAGGGTCTTGTGTGGCAAAGCGCTCAAGCATTGTTTCGAGCGCCGACGCGGAAATTATTAGATCAGAAGTGGCTAGAATATGTTGCTCACTTTCGAGCGACTCTACTAGCGCACGACAAGCAGGTCCTGTTCCCTCTGCGCGCGACCGAATAATCGACAGGACTTCGAAGTCCGCCTCCCTGGACGCAAGATAGCGAGCAACGTCGTGGTCATCTTCGCGAACGAGAACAAAGCATCGCGAAACTCCAGCTGCGCAAGCTGCGTCTAGGATGTAGCTGATGAGAGGCCGCCCATAGACCTCGAATAGCGGCTTGCTTGACCTGCCCCCGGTCAAGCGCAGCCCTCTGCCGCCCGCGAGTACTGCTAGCGGCAAGTCGTTCTTAGGCGTCACGTTGCCAGGACTGCGCGTATCGCTACCAGGTCGGTAGGAGGCGTGCTCAGGTCAACAAACTCTATCAAACCTGGCCACGAGCGATCCTCATACGTTTGCTCGTTGAACTCACGACTGGCTGCATACCGCGGGATGGCATGGAAGTGCACGAACGGGTCTTTCATCATCGCCGCAATATAGTTGAACCGATCCGGCTGCCACAGAAGGCCAACTCGCTCCTGCCACCAGGCCGCCACCTCCGGAAATTCGGCAGCCTCGCGCTTAGTCAAGGCGCCCATACTGGGCTCAGCCCGCTTGAGCAGGATGACAGAGGCACCTAGGGTGATCTGCTTTCCTCTGAGCGCAACGATCCAATGCCTGTATTCGCGCAGGCCAAGTTCTTCAACACGGAACTTCGCCATCAACTCATGTGCTGGTTTCATGACGTTCTCCTCTCGCAGTGGAGCCTACAGCAGGGCTCCGTCAAAGTCATTGGTAGGTGGGTCTGACTTTGGGTTTTGATGGGTGTGTGCGGCGTGGCGGACATGAAGACGCGGCCCTTGAGGTCAGGATGGTGATGCTAATCAAACACCTGAACCAATAAGGACCGCGTCCAGTGACATCTTCCCCTGTCACGGGTGCCCACGTCGAGCCCGCCACGCTCCGTGCCGCCACCCTCGTGCAACTCATGACCCAGATACCCGACCCCCGCCACCGACGCGGACGACGCCACCGGCTGGCGGTGGTGCTGGTGATCGCGGTAGCAGCCGTGACCGCCGGCGCCCGGTCCTTGACCGGGATCGGCGAATGGGCCCGCGACGTCGGCGCCGACCTCCTCGACCAAGTCCACCTGACCGGAACGGTGCCCAGCGAGGCCACCATCCGCAGAGTCATCGAAGCCCTCGACGCCGGCGTGTTCGCCCGACTGTGTGGCGCCTGGACCATGTCCGCTGGCGGCAGATCGACGGCCAAGGCGTACTCGCCATCGACGGCAAAACCGTCCGCCGAGCCCGCAACCCAGGCCAGACCGCACCGCATCTGGTCGCCGCCCTCACCCACGACACCGGACTGGTCGTCGGGCAGATCGCCATCGACACCAAGTCAAACGAGATCCCCGCCCTACGCGATCTACTAGGGATGATGGACATCGAAGGGTTAATCATCACCGCCGACGCCATGCACACCCAGCGCGACACCGCCACCTACATCACCGACCACGGCGCCGACTACGTGTTCACCGTGAAGCTGAACCAACCCGGTCTGCGCCGGATGCTGGCCGCCATACCCTGGCAGCAGATCCCGGCGCACCGTCACACCGAACGGTCCCACGGCCGCACCGCCACCCGCACCATCAAAGCCGTTGAAGCCCCCGACCGGATCGGGTTCCCCGGCGCCCGGCAAGTCCTCCAACTACGACGCACCGTGACCCGCCACAGCAAACGCAGCGTCGAGGTCGTCTACCTGATCTGCTCCCAATCGATGACCCAAGCACCACCCGCCACAGTCGCCCGCTGGATCCGTGGCCACTGGGCCATCGAGGACCGACTCCACTACGTCCGCGACGTCACCTACGACGAAGACCGCAGCCGAGTCCGCACCGGAACCGGAGCCGAGGTCATGGCCACCCTCCGCAACCTCGCCATCAGCCTGCTCCGCCTCAACGGCTCCGACAACATCGCCCAAGCCACCAGACACACCGCCAGAGACGTCACCCGAGCCGCCAAACTCATCCTCACAAGCTAAGAAAGGACTTTGACGGAGCCCTG
>Ga0075152_10003742_pt1 | contig 10577 bp, 12 predicted proteins | sample JI61114C2DNA_FD_70964 | JGI IMG/M metagenome (GOLD analysis project Ga0075152, IMG submission 70964) | Wastewater effluent complex algal communities from Wisconsin, to seasonally profile nutrient transformation and Carbon sequestration -... | ecosystem: Engineered > WWTP > Effluent > Algae...
ATTATACGAATACTCAGCAGGTCGTGTACTTCCTCATTGTATATCTCGATGAAGCTGCAGCGAATGAGAAACTCCTTATTGGATGCTTCAGCCACAACGTTGAGAATATGCTTAAAAGATCGAGGAATGATCCCATGAAGCTATGGCTCTTCCAACTTACCAACCATTGAATGCGTTTTGCCACAGCCAGTTTGCCCGTATGCAAAGATTGTGCCATTATACCCCTAGATAACGTTTTCCACAAGCTTAAAGGCAGTCTTCTCGTAGACAATGCCTTGCTCAGAACTTTAGTTGAAAACCGAGTCGAATGCAAACGCCTTCACGTTATCCTCTTCATCAGGTTTGCGTATGCTGATTTGGTTGTTCGCTTAGTCGGATTGGATGATGCTCAGACAGCCCCGATCCTTTTCTTTCTGGTTCATGGGGCGTACTCTCACCACCACCTTGATGGTTTCGCTCATAGAAGGTTCCTAAGGATAATAGAAAATAAGCTGTGCTATGTGAAATATAGAGTCAGGTCAGCGAGGGTTGCTTTCAAGAACTTGATCCATGAAGACTTCAACTGATTAGCAGTTGGCAAAGCGTTCAAGGCGGTTGATTCCTCCTAATGCCTCGAACGCTGAGAGATACGGATTGGCTAGAGTAGTTTCTGTGATTAGCTCTTCTCCTATTTAGAACATGTTGCGCAATGCAAGAATAACCTTGTCGATGAGCAACCTTTTGTCCTCGATATACTCCATATCGAATACGTTGATGAGAAAGGACAAGCCGCCCAAGCTAAGGAAGCTATCGGCTTCTCGCTAATTGCGCAGTTGGGCAGCATAGTTGCAGATGAACATGACAATGCCTGAATACAGCATACTCGCTGTCTCCTGCGTGTCTAGAAACAGTCCAACCAAGCCAGCTTCATTGACACTCTCACGAAGTTCATCTGACACGCAGAGATTTGAGAAGATGTGCAAGCAAATTAACCGCTATTCTGGATAGCTGTGCATCACATAGAACTTTAATCGTCCTAGTATTTTGCACTAAACGAGCCGTTGGGTGAGCTATTCGTCGTAGTAGCTGATGACTTAAAACAGGAACAGAAGTCGACTGGCCAAATCACTGTTCTCAGAATAGGGGTGGCTGGTGATGTTGTCAATGATCGCTGACAGTGTTTGCTAGTTGAAGTACATCTACTTGATTTTGCAGGATACTCCGTTCGGTTGATGCTCTGCTTCATATTCTATTGCATCGGTCAGGAAGCTGAGCTACTATCTTCCCCAGTAGCTCCGATTTCCAATAAAAAGTTCCAGGAGTTCCAGGAGGCTGCTGGGTATGAGGAAGTTCAAGGAACGAACTAATGGGAAGACCAGATCGTATTGGCCAAGCTTGGTCAACTTTGCTAAAAGTTCTTCTGTGATAAGCTCGAGCAGCGGTTCTGCTTTCTCAGGGTATTGCCCGGCAACAGCAGCCAGTATCGCCATTAATGCTTTGAATTGGTTGATGCAAGCCTGTTCCTGCTGATGCTTCTCCTGGCCCTCCTCCTCCAACCGCTCCCTTGTTACATCGCTAAAGGCAACTTGCAACAACTTCAAGTGTTTGACGAAGGTTTAGCAAAGCATTGGGTGCTATTGAACTCCACTACTATCGAGTAGCTTTGCTAGTTGGATTAGAACCGAGGCGTTGGGCAGTTGCTGAAGAAGCGAAACAACTTAGGTGAGCTCCTGTTCCTTGTATTCAAGTATCTGTTCACGTCTGTGCTTGAGTATTCCTTGAATCTTTTGTCTCCGTAAACGCTCTCGAAACTTATTCAGGCGCTGCCTCAGCTCAATTTACATAATCATTATATTTGGGGGGCAATCTTGCTTGCTAAGAATGTCGGGCTGTGCTTCTTCGTTTTATAAACTTATCAGGGATACATCAAAATGGAGAGATATCTTGCTCAACTGCAAGCAGCTCCCTTCACTGCTTACAACCTCATTGTCAGTGTCTTGATGACACCTCCTCGAGAGCTATGGGGGCTTGCTTGCTTGGCTGTCTGTATCGCCAGCGTCGTGAGCTACTTCCTTAGTCGATACGAGGAAAGTGCTCCCAACGAGTGGCTTCTCATCATCAAAGAGGGTAAGCAGGTCCGTGCAGATGTTGGACTGAAAACATTCGTCATGCCCAACGAATCGGTAGTTAGATTTCCATCAGTGATGCAAAGGGTGTAGTTCAAGGCCATGAACATTACAAAAGAGATGCAAGGAGTCTCCATTGAAGGTTATGCATTCTGGCAGGTCTACCGAAAGGACGATGGGCCCTTCCGTTGTTACAAGTACATGCAAGGTTATGGGGCAAACGAAAATGTAAAGACCCTCTGTGAGAGTATTGTTCGCAACGAGCTTGCTAATTCCCACTTGCACGATGTCATCACCAAACGAGATCAACTGCGCGACAATGTCAAGAACGAACTGATGCCTCAGCTACAGGGATGGGGAATCTGGCTTGAAACTGTTGAGCTTACCGAGGTGAAGATTTGCTCCTCCAAGCTATTCGAGGACCTCCAGGCCGAATTCAGGCAGGAAACAAGCCTTACTGCAAACCAAAAGAAGATCTCCACTAACGAACTGCTAACTAAAAACAAATTAACTTCTGAGCTAAAGATGACAAAGACTGAAGAGGAGAGCAAGTCTCAGCGACAGATCGATTTCAACAGGCAAGAACTGAAGCGCAAGCAGCAGGAGGTTGAGTTCTATGAGAAGACCTGCGCTTTAGAAAAGAAGAAGCTCGAAAACGAGACTACCCTTCAGCTGGAGAACATCGCTAGAGACTTTGAGATCAACCAAAAGAGATTAGAGAATGAACAAAGGAATGAGCGCGAAAAGAAAAACTTTGAATTTGAGACTGCTAAACGAGAGATCGAACTCGCCAAGAAACACACTCCGCTCACCCTCGAAAAGTACACCATCGACTCCAACGAGCGTATCTACCGTCAGCTCAAGCTCGGAGAAACACGAATCAATCAGTTCGTGGGATCGGACGACCCCAAGAGTTTGTCACTTGGCTGTTTGTTACCCGGCCTAACTCTCCCTCCGGAGCGTTCATGATTCAATCAAATGAGATGCAATTCCATATAATTTCTTGTTGCAGAAGTGATGTAGGAACAGTTCAACTCTGATGAAGACGAAAGAAACCACATATCACCAGCCTACCCAGGAACTGTTATGGCAGCATCAGAAGAAGAGCCTCGGAAGAACCGACCTCTTAAACCGAGTACATTTTCAAAGTCTTCCACAATCACTTTCTTCAAGGCGGGCATTTGTCACATGTGTCGAGGAAAAAGCAAGTTGGTCTACCAGTGCTACAAGAACTACATGGCTACAAGCTGCGAAAAGAAGTTTTGTTTAGACTGTCTTGTCTTGGTGTACAAGGAGAACATCGTCGACACATTGCAAAAGTGTGATAACTGGAAATGCCCTTACCTCAAGAAGATCTGTCGGTGCAAGCCATGCTGTCTAACGCGCCGCGAAAACGAGTCAGTGCTCGAGCTTGACCCCAGCCAAGCAGTGCTATGCTCCCTGAAAAGCAAGCAAAAACCCTCGAACCAACTACCGGCTGCCCAGCTGGAGGAAGACGACATGGAAGAAGAGATCGATGAAAATTTGCGATGCATGCTTAAAGAGAAGTTCCGCAAGCTGATAGATTTCAACGGGCAGATGATCAGCAAGTTCAATGGGAACCTGCATAAACTGAACGAGGAGGAGTCCCGTTTCTACAACAAGATCATCCATTCAAATCTCAAGGTCCTTGACCGCTTGAGCAAGAACATGCTTGGTGGTGGCGCCATAACCGATGACTGATTGTTGATTTAGATGAGCTTGTACTATCGCAGGTGGACTCGTATGCATTTCATGCCTGCGCTACGTTACTTCTACAAGTATGGCATGCTTAGTGATCAGTACGACATCTTCAAGCCGGTCATAAGCCGCTAATTTGCCCAAGACCTGCCACCCAAATGGAAAAAATCTCTCACCCCCAAGCTTGATGATCTCGACGAGAGGCTCATCGATAAACTCTTCCTCAAGTATCCCGATCTCAAGTATGAATCGCTGGATCGGGCTAGCCGAACCAGTGATTCTTCCAATACTTTCAGCTACGCTTACTCATTCATTGCGTAACAAAAAAGGCTTCTGGATCGAGGCTATACTGTCGATAAGTCATTCGAGATGGTAGAGAAGAGGTTCCACGATCATATTAACCGCAAACTCGATCAGACTTTGCTTTCAAGGGGGTTGGCTATCGGAAATCGGGCGCGTAGCTTCCTCACCGTTTACCAGCAACAGATGGAATACGAGTCGAGGCTGAAGACTCAACGAACAAAGCGTGAGTTGCACAAGTACGAGCAAAAGTTAAAGCAAATCAAGGAGGCAATTGATAAGCCTGCAGCTCAATAGTCCGAGGAAGAAATCTACGCAAGGATGCTCTATAAGATCGAGGAGGCCGAAATCTACCCCGAGAACAAGAAGCCTAAGACTGAAGAAGAACTTCGATAGCCAAGCCGTCACGAGCTCGTCGAAGATTTCGAAACAAACGTGCGGAGTGTATTCGAGCAGTTTTACGAGACAGCTGCTACAAAGGATAGATTAGAAGGCCTTCGAGACCAAGAGATTCTTGATCAGATTATGGATGCCCCCAGCAAGATAAAGAACAGACTTCGTGAGCTTCTAAAGAAATTGCACAAGCATGGTGTACAACTGACAGAAATTGGAGATATTGACTACTCTAAAGTGAAAAATCCCAGAATCAAGAAGCTTTTCATGGATAATCCATCAGTGAGAGTGGCATTGCTTACCGAAGCCATCGATTTCGAGACACCACATAAGGAGCACATGAAGGACTAAGCAAGAAAGATCAACCAGCGACTTCGGTAGCTTGAAGAGGAGCAGAGGGAGTATGCACTCACGGACGAACAGAAAGATCGTATGCTTAAGAACATGAAGACTGCCTACACGCCCTACCAGTCTGCAGAATTGAGAGAAGAAACTACGACCTACAAAATCTTTGAGTCTCCAGAAGAACGTTTATTGAGGTTAGAGATTAAATGGCTGCGCAACAAGCTGGCGGACATCGAAGGGAGTATCGAGAGTTCAAGTCGTGACGAGTATCAAAATTCACTGAAAAAGGCAATAGGTAATGCTCGATCTGAACATAGACAAACTCCGACGTTTGAAGCACCGCATAGAACAGAAGAATCTAGCCCATGTGTATTCAGACACCCAAGTTATATTCGATTAGCATCGTACCATTCAAGAAGAAGTCATACTCGACAGCAAGGTCGAATACGAGCAGCTGTTGCACTACCTCAGAAAGAAAGTGGAAGAAAGGAGGCTTAGCACCTTTGAAGAGATCAACGACGACAAGATTAATGAGCTCATCAAAAGAGTCGGAATCCAAGAGGACCCGACTCCTGAAGGATTCAAGCGACTCGATAAGGACCCGAAGTGATATAATCGACCGAAGGAGGCGACTTCTGAGGACTGTCCGCTATAAATTAAAACCTAACGAACCTTCATGAACGAAGATTACAGCACCATTGAACAGAACCTGCGTCGCATTCTAGAGCAAGCCGAGGAGCTCACTGAAGAGACTGACAAATAAAACAGTGAAAGTCAAAACGTTCCAACGAACCCTTTCGCAAAGCGACAATTCAATAAGAAGCTGAGGTCAAGTCGGTGCAACCAACCCTTAAGAAGCGAGTCAGAAGAAAGACTGCCTCTGAGAATTACAGAATCACATATGAACATCCCACAGGCAAGTTGCACAAGTGAGCGGAAGAGCAACCCAAGCCACAGCGCACATAAGTTAAAACAGCAAAAGTCATCGACTAAGCAAAAGAAGGGGCTTGCAGAGTATCTATGGGACGACAGGATTGAGAGAAAGGTAGAAGAGAATAATAGGTTGTTTACCGACATCATTGAGTACCTGATGAATCTGCGGGAAAAGGTGAATTCGCAAATTCGACAGGCAAGTTGCGACATAAGTTGCAGGTCAGGCTCCAAACGAGAGAAAGGTCCTCTAGTAGTGGAAGATAAATAGAGCGAGAAGAATATTGAGGCGATCCTCGGAAATATCAAACTGTACTTTGAGCAGGTACTCCAACCACAGCTTCTTGGTGATGTCACCGGCAAGAAGTATCCAAAGCATATCGAAACCGTAATAGAGTTCGAGAACATTGAGTAAGGTCAACCGTCTTCCAAGAACAATCGAAGGACTCTACCTCAGCCTCGTGAGCCTGAAGAGGCTGACCACCCGATCAACTCAAGCATCAGCTACTTTCGAAGAAGCCTAGCAGGAACAGGGCCACTGAAGACTTTGGAAAACAGCCGAAAGGATAGTCGGGTGGACAAACGCAGCCTTGAGAACACGATGAAAGGGTGCCTTGAGACTTCAGGAATGGACACTCAGAAGAAGAGCAGCGTTTACGAGATGATTCTGAACGAGCGTAAGTCAAGAGCTAAGAAAACGAAGTGACTATGCTTAACAGACTGCTGCACATGGTTGACGTTAACTCGGGGAAGCCACCCTGACTGTTATGCTGGGGTTGTAGCTCAGTTGGTAGAGCGCTTGTTTAGCATACAAGAGGCCCAGGGTTCAATTCCCTGTAACTCCACTTTTTATTTTTCTGTTCAGGGCACCTGGATGCACCCTCTGGAGATGGCTGATAAGCTGTTCACAACGATAATCCATATTCACTATTCTTCCCGGAAATTCTGGCGTAATTCCGGAAAGATGCTGCTTGCCTTGCGCTAGTCTTTGCAAATGTAGTTGCTGAGCTTCTGCTTACAGTACGCCATGCTGTACTATCTATGGCATTGGTCCTTGACACAGCAGCTGAAGTTGATGGTTCCACAGACTTCTCCTTGGGCTTTGATACACGATGCTGTGCAGTTGTTTCGGTGCTCATCTGGGTAGCGTAAGTGCCAGTCGCTAGTGGGTCGACGCGGAGCCTTTCTCACCGATTCTCCGAGGACGATCGTTAAGAATATAGTCAGGATGAGCACAACTGATTCTTTTCTCATTTATAATACGATATCGGACTAGATTCTGTTGCTTGGATTTTGCTGCAACAACAACAACGAACTAACCGAGCAATGCATGGAGGTTGCAGTGGCCAAGCATCATCAGCTTTATTTGGTGATCCCGAGCAGTTTAGAAGAATTCGTTCGTCCCGATGATAACTGGTTGGCCCAACCATTCCACCCGGGTTGCTCCGGAAGTGCGATGACGCTTCAACGCTTATAATTAATTTTCCACCATATAATCCGATGAAGCGAACGTACTACAACCCACCGCCAATGATGATGATGGACACCACCACCGTCCCGAATTCAGTTAGACAACCTTTCGAGATCGAGGACCCCAGAGCAAATGAAATTGTGCCGCTCAGCAAGGACAGCTGTTTCACACTGCTGCTTACGACGATCTTCGTAATCAGCACCATCGGTGGCTTCGTCTACATCAACATGTATATGATGTTCAACCTCTACAACGTCGTGATCCTCGGGCAAACTGGTCTCATGGGGCCAACCCCGACTGATTGCAGCCAGTACTACTGTAGCAACTCGGTAACCCTGTATGTTCACAACTATGCGGCCTACCAAGCTTGTAATACGATCAACTGCCAGAACGTCCTCTGTGCTGGTTTCGATACCAATGCACCAACCTTCCTGCCTCTTTCATACTACTACAGCTGCTTCAGGAAGACTGATCCTAACAACATGACTTTCCCACCCCAACTGTTCATCATCTTCATAGTTGGGTGTGTAGCTGGATGTCTCTTCGGACTCGCAGTTATTATATCTCTTCTTTATGGACTCTTCGGCTGCTGCTGCTGTGGAACTGCTGGTATCAACTGCGGAGAAAGGATTGCTCTCTTCTTCAACTTTATCTGTCCCTCAGCCAAGTATTATGCTTTCCGAGAACGCCAAGATTGGGAGGACTGCCGAGTTGGCTTCAAGTGCATGCTATGGACCGACATCATTGTAACCATCCTGATCGGGCTTTCTCTAGCTGCATATATCTACCTCGCCATTTACCAAGCCTTCCTGTTCCTCGAGTACTTGGTTACATATGGAATGGGACTGGTATTCCTGTCCTACATCGGCAACCTCCACCGTAACTATTTGGAGCTGGTTGCATTCGAGGAGAGACTTGACAGGCTACACCGACGCAAATGATGGGATCGCTCATGAATATCGAAATTTTATGCGAAATTGAGAAATATTGAGAAGTCAGTTGCGTTCCTCCTCATCATGAGGCTCCTCCTCATCCGGAAGCACCTCGCAGCTCCTATACTCGTCGATCATATCCGTTAAGTTCGCTTGGGCCTCTACGAATTCCATCTAATCCATCCCCTAGCCAAGGTACCAATGTAAGAATGCCTTTCGTCTGAACATGGCAGTAAACTGCTCATTTATCACCTGGAATGCATAGTGAATTGATGTTGAGTTGCTCAAGAGAGTTCCTGCATTTTTTCTTCCTGAAGGTTGGATATCGCAAGTTGACACCTTAATGTTGCTTGGTGTATTAGGCCATTCCGAAAATAGCTTGTCCTTGTACTTCATTATGGTTTCTATACCTGCTTCTTTGCTAGCATTTTTCCCTTGGTAGGTAACAGCACCAGCCAGCAATCTTCCACCACGCATATTCGTATCGCATAGCACATTCCTTTCTCTGAACATCAGTTCTGTCAGTTGCTCATAGTTTAGCAGTTGGAACTATTCCTCGTAGGGTTCTCCGAGTGGAGCATAGCTTGCCATTAAGAAATGGTACCGTGGGTATGGCACCAAATTATAAGCCATTTTCCTCATATTGCAATTGACGCCAGTTCGGAATCTCCAAGGACAGGTGATTCCTGACAGTGCTTTAGAGAGAAGTTAATTCAGATCGCCCATTGTAGGGTACGATTTTCTTTGAAAGATTCTAAAAAGAATATGATAAAGAGCACCGTTGTCGAACAGCACGCAAGTGTCTGCATTCTCAATCATTTGGTGCAAGGACAGTACTGCATTGTAGGGCGATACTAGCGAATCTGTAGTGCCAGGGTTTGACAGCACAGAGAAGGTAGCCAACATCCTGTCTGGATATTCTTAGCGATGCTTCGAGAGAAGTAAGGTTCCTAGGCCAGAACCAGTTCCGCCACTGATGGAATGAATTAACTGTGCTCCTTGATAGCTATCGCACTATTCGATCTCCAATCTCATCATATCCAGGACTGAATCCACTAGTTCTGCCCCTTCTGTATAGTGACCTTTTGCCCAATTGTTTCCTGCACCACTCTGGCCCAACACATAATTCTCAAGTTTGAACAGCTTGCCAAGGGTACTTGCACGAACTGAATCGGCTGTGCCTGGTTCGAGATCAACAAGCAATGCTCGCGGAAGGTAACGTCCTCCGATTCCTTCGGTGTAGTAGGTACTTAAGCGATCAAGTTCGTCATCCCTCCCCTCGACTTGGTTACCGAGAGCATCGATGCAGTGTTCTTGGCAAATTGTTTGCCAAAACTTAGTGCCAAGCTGATTTCCACACTGCCCCACCTGTAGCTGTAGGATTTCGCTCATCTAATCGCCATTATTACATCAAACATCGACTTGAAGCAAATGCTGTGATGAAAGAATAAAACTAACCTCCAGCAGAGCCGCCACACCAACAATCTGACCGCTATTCCAGAACACACTTTAATAATTGATTTCACTAGTCAGATATTATGTCAGAAGTTGAGTCCACTAACTGGTCCTACAACGAACAGAGTAAGGCAGTTAGCAAGCGTAACGTGCAACTTGGAGACCTTAAGGAGGGAAATATACGCATCAAAATTTCCTACTTTGCAGTCATCACCACCGATATCTTCGCCAAGGTTTCCACAGAAGAAGGTACATCCGGTACTCACATAGCATGTCTGGGAAGCCAAGCTGTTGGGCATGTCACTGCAGTCGGACCTCACGAAGGCAGGTTTAAGATTGGCGATCGTGTGGCTGTCGGCATGTATCGATTGGCTTGTGGAGCGTGTAGAGAGTGTCATAAGAATCGTGATGATCTCTGCAAAAAGTCTGAGTTTACGAGCAACTCGAACGCTGGCGGGTATGCGACTTACATTGATGCGAATAGCGACTGGGCATATCCAGTTCCTGCTTCTATTCCAGAAGAGGATGTTCCTGCTCTTGTTTCCGATGGGTCCGCTATCTATAGTGCTTTAAAACGACATGCGAATCCAAAGGATACTGTTGGTATCATCGGATCCAAGGCTGCTGGTCAACTTGCATTGGCTTATGCGAAAGCGATGAAGTATGATACCACTGTTCTTGGCGATGCTGAGGATAAACAGGCAATTGAAGCACTGGGTGGAAACTTCTCCGAACTTGCAGCAAACAAGTCAAAGTACAATGTTGTGCTGATTTGCACAACATCTATTGACAGCCAGTTGTACAACAAAGCATTGACTTCCACGAAGATGGGGGGAAGGCTTGTCGTCGTCGGTCATCCCATCCAAGGAGACATCAGATTCGGATTCTTCAGCTTTGTTGGCAGTACCTTTTTTAACTATCTTAGGT
>Ga0075152_10003743_pt1 | contig 10574 bp, 9 predicted proteins | sample JI61114C2DNA_FD_70964 | JGI IMG/M metagenome (GOLD analysis project Ga0075152, IMG submission 70964) | Wastewater effluent complex algal communities from Wisconsin, to seasonally profile nutrient transformation and Carbon sequestration -... | ecosystem: Engineered > WWTP > Effluent > Algae...
GCACCCGGCCTACCGGGCGGCGCTGGCCGGGCGGTGAGGGCAGGGCCATGGATGTGCTGACCGACGCCTTCGGCCTGGCCCAGCAGTGGCTGTTCGAAGGCCTGCTGCAGCCGCTGATGTTCCACCTGGGCCTGGGCAACCTGCTGGCCGAGGGCTACCGCGCCACAGGCTGGCTGCTGGTCGGCCTGCTGCAGATTGCGTTGATGCTGACGCTGATGCGGGCGCTGGAGCGCTGGCGGCCGGTCGAGCCGGTCACCGACCGGGCCGCGGTGCGCACCGACATCGTCTACACGCTGATCCACCGGCTGGGCCTGTTCCGGGTGCTCCTGTTCCTGAGCATCGACCCGCTGTGGGACGCACTGACCGGCCAGCTGCGCCTGAGCGGGCTGCACGGTGTCCAGCTGGACGCGCTGTGGCCCGGCGTCACCGACAACGCCTGGGTCAGCTTCCTGCTGTACCTGCTGCTGTTCGACCTGGTCGACTACGCCTACCACCGGCTGCAGCACAGCGTGGGCTGGTGGTGGCAACTGCACGCGGTGCACCACAGCCAGCGCCAGATGACGCTGTGGAGCGACAACCGCAACCACCTGCTCGACGACCTGTTGCGCGACAGCGTGTTCGTGCTGCTGGCGCTGGCCGTGGGCGTGGCGCCCGGGCAGTTCGTCGCCATCGTGGCCGTCACCCAGCTGGTGGAGAGCCTGTCGCATGCCAACGTGCGGCTGGGCTTCGGGCCGTTGAGGGGGCTGCTGGTCAGCCCGCGCTTCCACCGACTGCACCATGCGGTGGGCCTGGGGCATGAATCGGCCGGGCAGGGCAGCCTGGGCGGGCACAATTTTGCGGTGCTGTTCCCGGCGTGGGACATCCTGTTTGGCAGCGCCCGCTTCGACGACCCGCTGCAGCCCACCGGCATCCGCGACCAGCTGGAAGGCCGCGACTACGGCCGCGGCTTCTGGGCCCAGCAGTGGCTGGGCCTCAAGCGCCTGGCCGGCCGCGGCTGAAGCCCGCCGCGGGCCGTGCCTGGCTGCGCTGGGCTATCCTCGCCGCCAGATGATCGCGACCCCATGAGACACCTGCTCGATTCGTTCTGGCGCGCCGGCGCCTACTGCCTGCACCCCAAGGTGATCGGCCTGTCGCTGCTGCCGCTGCTGATCGGCATCGCCCTCACGCTGGGCCTGGGCTGGTTCTACTGGGAGGCGGCGGTGGCCGGCGTGCGCACCACGCTGGAGACCTGGTCGCTGGTGGACGCGGCGCTGAAGTGGGTGGAATCGCTGGTGGGCAGCAGCTTCCGCACCGTGCTGGCTCCGCTGATCGTGGTGGCGCTGGCGGCGCCGGTGATCGTGGTGCTGTCGGTGTTGCTGGTGGCGTGGCTGATGACGCCAGCCATCGTCAACCTGGTGGCCACGCGGCGCTTTCCGGCGCTGGAGCGCAAGCGCGGCGCAGGCATCGCCAGCAGCATCTTCTGGTCGCTGGCCTGCACCGTGCTGGCCCTGCTGGCGCTGGTGATCAGCATTCCGCTGTGGTTCATCCCGCCGCTGGTGCTGGTGGTGCCACCCATGATCTGGGGCTGGCTCAACTACCGGGTGATGGCCTTCGACGTGCTGGCCGACCATGCCAGCGCCGACGAGCGCCGCCAGATCATGCAGCGCCAGCGCCTGCCCTTGCTGGGCATCGGCGTGGTGTCGGGCTTTCTGGGTGCCGCGCCGTCGCTGCTATGGGCGGCCAGCGCGCTGACGCTGGTGTTCGCACCGCTGCTGATCGTGGTGTCGGTGTGGCTGTACACGCTGGTGTTCGGCTTCTCGGCGCTGTGGTTCACCCACTTTGCGCTGCGTGCGCTGGCCGAACTGCGCGGCCAGTCGGCCAGCGTCGACCGCGAGCCGCCCACCGGCGACATCATCGACGTGGCGCCCGCCACGCCAACCCTTCCGTCCGGCCCGGCTGCCGGACCGGCACTTCCACCGCCTGCACCCTGAGCAACCTTCCATGCGCAACTTCGGCCTCATCATCGTCGGCGACGAGATCCTCTCCGGCAAGCGGCAGGACAAGCACATGGCCAAGGTCATCGCCCTGCTGGGCGAGCGCGGCCTGAGCCTGGCCTGGGCCCGCTACCTGGGCGACGACCGGGCGCAGATCACCGCAGCGCTGCAGCATGCGTTTGCCTGCGGCGACATCGTCTTCAGCTGCGGCGGCATCGGTGCCACGCCGGACGACCACACCCGCCAGTCCGCCGCCGCCGCGCTGGGCCGGCCGCTGGTGCTGCACCCCGAGGCCGAGGTGCTGATCCGCCAGCGCATGCAGGACGTCGCCCGCGAGCAGGGCGTGCCCTACGAGCCTGACCGGCCCGACAACCTGCACCGGCTGAACATGGGCACCTTCCCGGAAGGCGCGGCCATCATCGCCAACCCGTACAACAAGATCCCCGGCTTCAGCATCGGCGACGTGCACTTCGTGCCCGGCTTCCCGGTGATGGCCCACCCGATGATCGAATCGCTGCTCGACGGCCCCTACCGCGCCCTGCATGGCAGCCATGTGCAGACCGAGCGCTCGGTGATCGTGATGGGCGCGATGGAGGCGGCGCTCACGCCGCTGATGGAGGCCATCGAGTCGCGCTTCGCCGGCATCAAGGTGTTCAGCCTGCCCAGCGTCGACCACCCGACCTACGGTCGCCACATCGAACTGGGCGTCAAGGGCCGGCCCGATGGCACGGTGCCGGCGTATGCCGCGCTGCTGGAGGGCCTGCGTGCAGTCGGTGCTGAACTGGGCCCCGAAATGGTGCGCTGAGGCTGCACCAACATAGAGCATCACTGGGCATCAAGTCGGTGCACTGGCCGACGTCGTCGGCCCGGTGCACCCTGGGTCAGTGGCCTGTTGACAGTGGCGCTGCTGCCCCAGTCCATGGCATGGTTTCTGCTACATTCTTGTGCGCCCAGCAGGCCGACCGGCCGGCTGCGGCCCGCACAACGCCTCCCATTCCCCCCTCTGCAAAAAGCGTCCCGCTAGGAGATTCCTGATGGCAAAGACCGTCGCCGATGTGATGGCCATGGTGAAGGAAAACGAGATCAAGTTCGTTGATTTCCGTTTCACCGACACCCGCGGCAAGGAGCAGCACGTTTCCGTGCCCGTCTCGCATTTCGATGAAGACAAGTTCACGTCGGGCCATGCCTTCGACGGCTCCTCGATCGCTGGCTGGAAGGGCATCGAAGCTTCGGACATGCAGCTCATGCCCGACCCGAACACGGCCAACATCGACCCGTTCTTCGAAGAGCCGACGCTGATCCTGACCTGCGACGTGGTCGACCCGGCCGACGGCAAGCCCTACGAGCGTGACCCCCGCAGCCTGGCCAAGCGCGCCGAGGCCTACATGAAGAGCACCGGCCTGGGCGACACCGCCTACTTCGGCCCGGAACCCGAATTCTTCGTGTTCGACAGCGTGCGCTGGGGCGTGGACATGTCGGGCTGCTTCTCGAAGATCGAGAGCGAAGAGGCCGCCTGGAACACCGGCAAGGAATACGAGCACGGCAACAGCGGCTTCCGTCCCGCCGTCAAGGGCGGCTATTTCCCGGTGCCCCCGGTCGACAGCGGCCAGGACCTGCGCTCGGAGATGTGCCTGATCCTCGAAAGCCTGGGCATCCCGGTCGAGGTGCACCACCACGAGGTGGCCAACGCCGGCCAGATGGAGATCGGCACCAAGTTCAGCACGCTGATCCAGCGCGCCGACTGGGTGCAACTGCAGAAGTACGTGATCCACAACGTGGCCGCCGCCTACGGCAAGACCGCCACCTTCATGCCCAAGCCCATCGTCGGCGACAACGGCAGCGGCATGCACGTGCACCAGTCGGTCTGGAAGGACGGCAAGAACCTGTTCGCCGGTGACGGCTACGCCGGCCTGAGCGACTTCGCGCTGTACTACATTGGCGGCATCATCAAGCACGCCCGTGCGCTGAACGCCATCACCAACCCCGGCACCAACAGCTACAAGCGCCTGGTGCCCGGCTTCGAAGCCCCGGTGAAGCTGGCCTATTCGGCCAAGAACCGCTCGGCCTCGATCCGCATCCCGTACGTGGCCAACCCCAAGGGCCGTCGCGTGGAAGCCCGCTTCCCCGATCCCCTGATGAACCCGTACCTGGGCTTCGCCGCGCTGCTGATGGCCGGCCTGGACGGCGTGGAAAACAAGATCCACCCGGGCGAAGCCGCCACCAAGGACCTGTACCACCTGCCGCCGGAAGAAGACGCGAAGATCCCGACCGTCTGCGCCAGCCTCGAGCAGGCGCTGGAGTACCTGGACAAGGGCCGCGCCTTCCTGACCAAGGGTGGCGTGTTCACCGACAGCTACATCGACGCCTACATCGACCTGAAGATGCAAGAGGTCACCCGCTTCCGCATGGCCACCCACCCGGTGGAATTCGACATGTACTACACCCTGTGATGGGGTGGCGTGGCGGCTTGCCACGCAGAACGAAGGGCGGCGCGAGCCGCCCTTTTTCATGGAAGGCCCTGGGCCACAATGCCTGCACCCGGCCCCGCGCCGCTGCCCGAGACCCGATGCCGCCCTCCCTCCGTCTCCTGCTTGTCGCCTGTGCCGCCTTGCCCGGCCTGCTGGCCCCGGTGGCTGGTGTCGCCCAGGGCGGTGCGGTCTACCGCTGCCCCGGGCCGCCGGTGCTCTACACCGACGCCCTCACCGCCGAGGAGGCCCGCGACCGTGGCTGCCGCACCATCGAGGGCGCCCCCATCACCATCGTGCAATCGGTGCGGCCACGCCCGCCTGCGGCGCCGGGTTCGGGCACCGGGGCTGCCAAGCCTGGCGAGCCTGGCGCGGCGGCCGCCCGGCCGGGCGACCCGAAGGTGGATCCGGCCGCCCAGCGCCAGCGTGACACCGACGCCCGCCGCATCCTGGAAGCCGAGCTCAAGCGCGAGGAAGAGCGCCTGGCCGGCCTGAAGCGCGAATACAACAATGGCGAACCCGAGCGCCGTGGCGACGAGCGCAACTACCAGAACTACCTCGACCGCGTGGCGCAGATGAAGGCCGGCATCCTGCGCAGCGAGAGCGACGTGGCTGCGCTGAAGCGCGAACTGAGCAAGCTGCCCCCCTGACACGCACCCTGAGCGCCCACCATGAGCCCCCGGCCTGAACCCTCGCGTTACGACGCCTTCGACATGCTGGCCACCATGGTGGCCGTGGTGCGGCCCGACGGTGGCCTGCTGTTCGTCAACGCCATGTTCGAGAACGTGGCCGGCATCTCGCGCCGCACGCTGATGCGCACCCGGCTGACCGACTGGTTCGTCGACCAGCACCCGCTGAGCGAGACGCTGGCGGCGGTGGCCCGCAACGAAATCGCCACCGGCCGCTTCGACGGCGTGATGAAGCGCGCGCCGGTGTCGGCCCATGAGCAACTGGCGGTGCACGTCATCGTCACACAGATCGACCACGGCGGTGAGGCCGTGGTGGTGGAACTGCTGGAGATCGAGCAGCAGACCCGGCAGGACCGCGAAGAGCGCGCGCTGGGCCAGGTGCAGGCCAACAAGGAGCTGATCCGCAACCTGGCGCACGAGATCAAGAACCCGCTGGGGGGCATCCGCGGCGCGGCGCAGTTGCTGGCCATGGAGATCCACAGCAAGGACCTGGCCGAGTACACCAACGTCATCATCCACGAGGCCGACCGCCTGCAGGCTCTGGTCGACCGGCTGCTGGCGCCGCACCGCAAGCCGCATGTGGTGAGCGACGTCAACATCCACGAGGTGTGCGAGCGGGTGCGCTCGCTGATCCTGGCGGAGTTTCCGCGCGGGCTCACCGTGCACCGCGACTACGACATCTCCATCCCCGATTTCCGCGGCGACCGCGAACAGCTGATCCAGGCGGTGCTGAACATCGCCCACAACGCCGCCCAGGCCCTGGCCGAGCGCATGGCCGCCGGCGATGCGCTGCTGGTGCTGCGCACCCGCGTCGCTCGCCAGGTCACCATCGGCAAGCGCCGATTTCGACTGGCACTGGAATTGCATATCGAAGACAACGGGCCTGGCGTGCCCGAGGACATCCGAGACCGCATCTTCTACCCCCTGGTGTCGGGGCGTGATGGCGGCTCGGGACTCGGTCTGACGCTGGCGCAGACCTTCGTGCAGCAACACCAGGGCACGATCGAATGCGACAGCGTGCCGGGCAAGACCGTGTTCCGCATCGTCATCCCGCTGCCGTAGTCAAGCAGCCCGCCACCCCAGGAAACAGGCCGCCGCCGCATGAAACCCATCTGGATCGTAGACGACGACCAATCCATCCGATTCGTGCTGGAGAAGGCGCTGGCGCGCGAGCAGTTCGCCACCCGCAGCTTCAGCAACCCGCGCGACGTGCTGGCCGCGCTGGACGACGACGAGCCGCAGGTGCTGGTCTCCGACATCCGCATGCCCGGTGGGTCGGGCATCGACCTGCTGGGGAAGGTGAAGGCCCGGCTGCCGGGCCTGCCGGTGATCATCATGACGGCGTACTCTGATCTGGACTCGGCCGTCTCGGCCTTCCAGGGCGGCGCCTTCGAGTACCTGCCCAAGCCCTTCGATCTGACCCGGGCGGTCGAGCTGATCCGCCGCGCGGTGGAAGAAAGCCTGCGCGAGGACGTGCGCGACCTGGGCAACGCCGAGATGCCCGAGATGCTGGGCCAGGCCCCGGCCATGCAGGATGTGTTCCGCGCCATCGGCCGGCTGAGCCAGAGCAACGTCACCGTGCTGATCACCGGCGAGAGCGGATCGGGCAAGGAACTGGTGGCCCGGGCGCTGCACAAGCACAGCCCGCGCGGGGATGCCGGCAAGAACGGCACGAGCGGCCCGTTCATTGCCATCAACACCGCCGCCATCCCGAAGGACCTGCTGGAAAGTGAACTGTTCGGCCACGAGCGAGGCGCCTTCACCGGCGCCCAGACCATGCGCCGCGGCCGCTTCGAACAGGCCGACGGCGGCACGCTGTTCCTGGACGAAATCGGCGACATGCCGTTCGACCTGCAGACCCGACTGCTGCGGGTGCTGAGCGACGGCCAGTTCTACCGCGTCGGCGGCCACCAGCCGCTGAAGGCCAATGTGCGGGTGATCGCCGCCACCCACCAGAACCTGGAGCAGCGGGTGCGCGAAGGCGCGTTCCGCGAAGACCTGTTCCACCGCCTGAACGTCATTCGCCTGCGTCTGCCGGCGCTGCGCGAGCGGCGCGAAGACGTGCCGTCGCTCACCCGCTTCTTCCTGGCCAAGAGCGCCAAGGAACTGGGCGTGGAGGCCAAGCGCATCACCGAACCGGCGGTCGAGCGGCTGATGGCCTTCGACTTCCCGGGCAATGTGCGCCAGCTGGAGAACATCTGCCACTGGCTGACGGTGATGGCGCCGGCCCAGGTGATCGAGCCCAAGGACCTGCCGCCCGAGCTGATGGCTGGCGACGTGGCGCGCCTGCCGGTGGCACCGCCGCCGCATGCGGTGGCGCCTGAGTCGGTGGCCGCCGCGGCGGCCGGGGCGCCCAATGGTGCTGCGGTGGCCCATGGCGGCCCGCCGGCCGGCATGGTGGTGGGCGGCCTGCCCAGCGGCTGGCTGCTGGACCTGCAGCGCGAGGCGCGCCGCCTGCTGGAATCGGGCGACCCCGAGGTGTGGGACACGCTGACGCGCCAGTTCGAAGGCCAGCTGATCCACACCGCGCTGGAAATCACCCGTGGCCGCCGCATCGAGGCGGCGCACAAGCTCGGCATCGGCCGCAACACCATCACGCGCAAGATCCAGGAACTCGGCCTGGACGACTGACCACCGCCGCGGCGGCTGCGGGCGCGCTGCGGGCGCCGGTCAGCCGCCGCGCCGGTCTGCGGTGTGGGTGGCGGGGGCGCGCTGGTCGCCCTGGATCAGATCGTCGTAGACCGATTGCGGCACCTCGCTCACTTCCAGCCCGCCCGGGCTGGTGAGCGGTGCGTGGCCACTGTCCAGCCCGCCCAGAAAGCTGTCGACCTGTGCCGCTGGCTGGCGCGGCGTGCGCTGGTGTGCTGCCGTGCCGCGGTCCTGAATCGCTTCTTCCAGCCGCTGCTGCAGCACGCTGAACTGCACCCGCTCGGCCAGGTTGTCGGCCGGCAGGCGTGCCAGTTGCTGCAGACCCCGCTGCAGCACCCGCACCGGCAGCTCCGGCAGGGCGGCCGAGCCCTGGTGGGCCAGCGCGCGTTCGATGAAATACAGGTGCGGCAGCACCCGGCGCAGTTCGCGCTGGGTGCGCAGCCGGTCACGCAGCGTGCGGTGCGCCTGGCGCAATGCCTGGCCACGGCTGGGCTGGGACGGCGTGGCGGCAGGGGCCGGATGATCTTGGGGAGGGGGTGCTGCGTCGTCGGGGTCGGCGGACGACGGGCTGCGCCGGTGCCAGCCTGCCAGGGATGTCAGTGACGCCAGCCAGCCACCAGCGGCTGGCGGTGGCTCGCCGGCGTCAAGGGGCCACACTGAAAGCTGGCTGTCCTGCATGCGCTCCGTCGATCGTCCCATGGGGTCTCCCGGCTGCACTGCCACACCGGGCGGGCCGCCGCATCACAGGTGTGGCAGGGCAGGGCGTGGCTGCGGGGATGATGCCACAGCACCTCAGCCGGCCAGCGTGGCCAGCACCGGCGCGTGGTCGCTGGGGCGCTCGTTCTTGCGGGGCAGCTTGTCGACGGTGCAGGCTGTCACGCGGGGCTGCAGCGCCTGGCTGACCAGGATGTGGTCGATGCGCAGCCCCTGGTTCTTGCGGAAGGCCAGGTTGCGGTAGTCCCACCAGCTCCAGGTGCGCGGCGGCTGGTCGAACAGCCGGAAGGCATCGACCAGGCCCAGCCCGCACAGCGCCTGGAAGTGCGCCCGCTCTTCCGGCGTGCAATGGATCTGGCCGGCCCAGGCCACCGGGTCGAACACGTCGCGGTCGTCGGGCGCGATGTTGAAGTCGCCCATCAGCACCAGCTGCGGGTGGCTGGCCAGCTCGGCGCGCAGCCAGTCGTGCAGCGCCTGCAGCCAGCCCATCTTGTAGGCGAACTTGTCACTGCCGGGCGCCTGGCCGTTGGGAAAATAGGCGCCCACCACCCGCACGCCATCCACCGTGGCGGCGATCACCCGCGCCTGCGGGTCGTCGAAGCCGGGGATGTTGCGCACCACATTCTGTGGCACGCTGCGGGCCAGCAGGGCCACGCCGTTGTAGGTCTTCTGGCCGAACCACACGCTGTGCCAGCCGGCGGCGGTGATGTCGGCATGCGGAAACTTGTCGTCCGTGAGCTTGGTTTCCTGCAGCACCAGCACATCGGGCTGCTGCTGGCCCAGCCAGTCGACCAGTTGTGGCAAGCGCACGGCGAGGGAGTTGACGTTCCAGGTGGCGAGTTTCATGGCAGGCCCGGGTTGTTGCGCCCAGGTCTGGCCTGGTGCGAGTCAGGCATCATGCCGCACCACACCGACCAGCCCCGGGAACCCGCCATGGCGACTCTTGAGACCGACTACCTCGTCATTGGCGCTGGGGCCACCGGCCTGGCCTTTGCCGATACGCTGCTGCAGCAGGGCGATGCGCACATCACCCTGGTCGATCTGCATGCCAGGCCCGGCGGGCACTGGAACGATGCCTACCCGTTCGTGGCGTTGCACCAGCCATCGGCTTTCTATGGCGTGAATTCGCTGGAACTGGGCACGGGCCGCAAGGACACGGTGGGCCACAACGCCGGCCTGTACGAACTGGCCAGCGGCGCTGAGGTGTGCGGCTATTTCCAGCAGGTGATGCAGCAGCGGCTGCTGCCCAGCGGCCGGGTGCACCACCTGCCGATGACCCGGTTCCTGGGCATGGCCGATGGCGCGGGCCGCGTGGCATCGGTGCTGTCGGGTGCCGAGTCGCAGATCCGCGTGCGCCGCAAGCTGGTGGACGCGCGCTGGTTCAGCCCGAGCGTGCCCGCCACCACGCGGCCGAAGTTCAGCGTGACGGCAGGCGTGCGCCTGGTCACGCCCACCGGCCTGACCCAGCTCTGGCAGGACGGGCAGGAGCGCCCGAGCCGCTTTTGCATCCTGGGCGCCGGCAAGACGGCGATGGATGTGGGCGTGTGGCTGCTGAATTGCGGCGCACCGCCCGATGCCATCCACTGGGTGATGCCGCGCGACTCATGGGTGGTCAACCGGCTCACCACCCAGCCCGGTGACGAGTTCTTCATGCATTCGATCGGCGGCCAGGTGCAGCAGATGCAGGCCATCGCCGAGGCCAGTGACCTGGTCGACCTGTTCGAGCGGCTGGAGGACAGCGGCCAGATGCTGCGCATCGACCGCAGCCAGCGGCCGCGGATGTTCCACTACGCCACCATGTCCGAAGGCGAGGTGCAGTTGCTGCGCCAGATCACGCAGGTGATCCGCCAGGGCCGCGTGCAGGCCATCGAGCCCGGCGCGCTGGTGCTGGACCAGGGGCGCGTGCCGATGGACCCGGGCACGCTGTACATCGACTGCACCGCGTCGGCGGTGGACGCGCGCGCGATGGAGCCGATGTTCCAGCCCGGCCGCATCTTGCCGCAGTTGGTGCGGGCGCCACTGGTGAGCTTCAGTTCCGCCGTCTGCGCCTATGTCGAGGCCAACTTCGACGACGATGCGGTGAA
>Ga0075152_10003745_pt1 | contig 10573 bp, 14 predicted proteins | sample JI61114C2DNA_FD_70964 | JGI IMG/M metagenome (GOLD analysis project Ga0075152, IMG submission 70964) | Wastewater effluent complex algal communities from Wisconsin, to seasonally profile nutrient transformation and Carbon sequestration -... | ecosystem: Engineered > WWTP > Effluent > Algae...
AGGGCAGAGGGACTTGATACATTGGTGATCATCGGCGACGAATTTCTACGCAACCCTTCTCAAAAAGAAGTGGACAGCACTTTAAAAGCATGGAAGAAAACGGATATTGATTCTGTGGCTGTGGTGGCAGTATCCACGGATTCTACCTATACGTTTCCATTGAGCAACTACGAAAGCAATCTTGCCGAAACTAGGGTTGCCGGCGACAACCAGCAAGTGAGTGAGGTAACCCGGCAGAGTGATGAGAAAGTGCTGTACAAACTTAAAATTGACGAAAACACCCTGCGCCGCAGGAATATAACGGTACCGCCTACCTCGTACATGAGAAGGGTGATTATGAACGACAAAATTGAAACGGAGGACGCAGAGAGATTTGACAAGCCTTTACCCACGGACAGCACAAAAACTGATGACCTGTTTCAGAATACGTTTGAAGAAGACCCAAAAGACAGCAGTGGCAGTTTGCTCGGCACCACAGTGCCTGCAACAGAAAACAAATATGATCCGCTGAGTAAAGCAAAACTGTATCCTTATAAGCCTGTAAAATTTGGTGCCGATTATGGTGGTATATCTTTCAGCAATGCCATCCTCTTCAACCGTTACCAGCAATATGGAGGAGGTGCCGGACCGATCATGCTGGGCTCTAATACCTCCCTCAATGGACTGATACGCCTTGGTACATCTGAACTGATGGAAGACCAGCGGATCTTTGGTGGCTTCAGGCTTTCTACTAACCTAAAAGATAATGAGTGGCTCTTTGGATATGAGAATTACAAGAAAAGATTTGATTGGGGGCTTACCTATTATCGCAATGCGTACGAAGCGGTTGTATTTGATCCCGATCCTCAATTTGACGGAGATGAATTTACGGGCAAAGTATTTTCTAATATTTACATGGGAAACATTTCGTATCCTTTCGACCGTACGAAACGTGTGGGCTTATCTTTTGGTGTAAGAAATGACCGTAACGTTATTCACACAGATATCAGGACAGACCAGACGCTAAAACTGCCGAATACTCAACGCCGCTTTGCACTTACTCATGCGGAATATGTATACGACAATAGTTTAAATCCTACCCAGAATATCTGGACAGGTCTGCGGTATAAAGTTTATTTTGACTGGAACACAGATATTACCAAGGCTGATTCTAACAATCCCAAACCCGGCAAGTATAATTTTAACTGGGGTTTTGATGTTCGTTATTACTATCCCATCTACCGAAACTTTATTTGGGCAGGCAGGGCAGCAGCAGAATTTAGTTGGGGCAGCCAAAAAACTATTTACTATCTCGGCGGTGCTGATGGCTGGCTGATGTTTGGAAACAATACAAAGAGTGATGGTACTTACAGGTTTTTCAATCCTAACAATGTACCTTCCAATGACGATTATGCATTTCAGACATTGCTTGGTAATATGCGTGGGTTTGTTCAAAATGTGGCCAACGGCAACAATGCGGTTATCCTCAACAGTGAGTTCAGGCTTCCGGTTTGGACAACCTTTTTCAACCGTCCTATCAACAATGCATTTGTAAGAAACTTCCAGCTCACACAGTTCATTGATCTTGGAACTGCATGGAATGGTGCTTACAAGGGAATAGCAAGGCCTTCCAGTATTTACGGAGTTCCGCCTGTGCAGATACAAAAAGTTGTAGGTGGTGTTGGTCCTTTTGCCGGTGGTTATGGATTTGGTGCCCGGAGTATGTTGCTGGGTTATTTCTTAAAAGTAGATGTAGCCTGGGAAATGAATGGGTTATTCAAGGGCAAACCGTTGTGGTATTTAAGCCTCGGATTAGATTTTTAAATTCGATATAGACAGAATAAAAAGCCCGGTTTACACAAACCGGGTTTTTTATTGGGACATTGTATCGGCCGATACTCAATTTGTAGAAGGAGTTGCCTTAGATGCCACATAAAACCATCCTGGCCCGTTAAGAATTGTCTGGCACAGCATTTTCAATGTTATAGCCAAACAAAAAACAGATACTACTATGAAAAAAATGATCTTGCTTACCACGGCTACTATGTTTGCTGTTGCGGCAGGCCTGCAAGCCCAGACAACTGCTACATCTAATCCTATCCGCTTTGGCTTAAGGGCTGGTGTAAATCTCTCCAATATGGTGAAATCTTCTGATAATGATATTACCACAGGTTCAAAAACAGGTTTTAATGCAGGTGCATTTCTTGAAATACCCGTAGCAAGCATTTTTAGTGTGCAGCCTGAAATTCAGTTTTCACAAAAAGGGTATAAAGAAAGTGGTACAGCATTGGGTACGCCTTATGAGTACAAACGCACCACGAATTTTATAGAAGTGCCGCTCTTGGCCAAGATAAGCCCCGTACCTGGATTTGGAATTGTTGTGGGACCGCAATTTTCCTTCCTTGCTTCTACAAAAACCCAGTTTACCGTTGCAAATGCAACAAGGGAAACAATTGTGAAGGAAGACAGTGACAATTTGAGAAAAAATGTTTTGGGAGGTGTAATTGGTATTGAAGCCGGCGTAAAAAACTTTGTAGCGTCTCTTCGTTACAATATGGATTTTCAAAATAATAACGGTGATGGCACAAGCACTACCCCTACGTATAAAAACCAGGTGATTTCTCTTGGTTTAGGAATCAGGTTTTAAAATATCAACCCTATATAAAAGATCCTTCTCTATGAGAAGGATTTTTTTTTGCAGTAATTATCAGCTGTTATACTCCTCAGTACTAAGCAACAGCGGCAGCTTTTTAGCAGCATAATACAAAAGAGAAAATAAGCAGGTAAGCAATACCGTTATCATCCACGTGCGGTAATGAACCACCGGATTTGTAAAACGGCCAGTCACTTCAATGAGTAATGAAAAAGGGTTTGCCAGTATATCCCAGCTATTCCAACGCAGGAACCTGCCCAGGTACACGCCAAATGAGCCAAGAAAGATGGAAGCGATGATGATCTTGTCTGCATGCTTAGCTGTAATTGCTCTGCGGATAAACGTTTCTATTTGGTAGAGTGAAATAAATGCCATCATCAGGCCAGTAATGGAAGAAGTGAATAACAGCAGTGCATCAAACCATACAGGAGCATCATCGCCAGAATGCTTTAGGTGAACCAGGTCGGTTATAATATACAGCGCATTGGGGAAGAAGAGGAGCCAGCCGGCTACCAGCCCGTATTTCACCCACTTATTGTACTGCGGGTTGGAGGTGATCACTACGCCTAATTGAAAGGGTATCCATGCCAAAAACAGATTCCACATTAAAAAAATATACCGCAGGTTATTGGCATAGAGGATACGCATGATCAGCATGGCACCCGTAAAAAGCAAGAAAGAAAAAATGATCTTTTCTGCCGTCGATATTTTTATCATAATGTGTATTTTATTATATGAATGATTTTTGGGAAAAAGATGATGCAGCCTATAACGGCACTTCCTGCAGCGCTTACCAGTACAGCTGCAGCCGCCACATCCTTTATAACTTTAATGAGTGGATTAAATTCTGTGGAGATCAGATCACAAACATTTTCAATGGCGGTATTTACCAACTCCATTGACAATACCAACATACTGCAGCCGGCAACAAACAGCCACTCTATGGCGCTGATCTGTAACACCACCCCCAGGCCAACGATCAGCGCCAATGCTGCCACATGTATCCTGAAATTCGTTTCGTTGCGAAACGCATGACCGATGCCACCAGCTGCATGTATGAAAGTATTTTTATGTTTCAAGGGAATAACTATTTTTTGATGGGTATTTTTCGTTTTGAGTAATCATAACATTTTCTATTGCTTTGCGGTGTACGACCGTTGCAGCCACGGCCGCAATTACAGGAAGTATAATCATCCACATACCGCTGTCTGCACCAAAAGAAATGGCGAGGTATAAAAAGAAGAACATCACTGATAAAAAAGATACAGCGGCAGATGTGATTAAAAGAAGCTGGAACAAACCGGGCTTCCTGCAATTTGAAATAAACAGTACCCAAAAAAACACTAAACCCGGCAATGAAAACAAGGCGGAGCAAAGCATAACAAAGCCAACAATACCTGGTTCGTCGCCAGGGCCACCGGCTGTAATGAGAATGGCAAACAACAAAGTATTCAAAATATTTGCCACGAGCCAAATGGACAAACTGATCACTGCTGTTGCTACATATTTATTTGAACTCCAAATCATATTGTTACTGTTTGTGATTGATTACACTGGCTGTTACTGGCTTTGGCAGGTTTGCTTTTACATAACTGTCTGCCACATTCCACGAAAGCCAGGTGTACTGCCGCTGTTCAATGAAAAAAGCAGATTTACGCTGTTCAAAATATTCCTTGGCAGATAACTGTCCACGGTAATACATTTCGCCTTCATCATTGTGAGGGCTATTGATAAATGTTTTGGTCAGTACATCCTGGTTTTTTTCGAGCAAGGGCAATGTTTTATCGGAAAGCGATAATAGAAATTTTACATCCAGTGGCAATGCTGATTTTCTTGACAGGTTATAGTTGGCAATGGTTTCATCCCAGTGAACGCAGGAGGAGATCACCAACACGGCCAATACCACCCAGGCATTTATTTTCAGCAAATAATAACTTGTTTTTACACGGCTGATCTTTATGTACATGGTTAACAGACCTGCCAGTACCAATGTCAAAAAAACCAGAACGCCAATTCTTTTGTAAGCCAGCCCGTATTCATGTATGTAATAATAATCCCGGAAGAAAACAGAGATCACCAGGATAATATTTTGAATGATCCACACATAGGCTCCTATCTTCAGCCATTTATTCTTTTTGTAAAAATTCAAATTACCACGAAAGAAAAACAACAGCACCAGCATAGCCAGCACAATGGAGAAAATAAGCAGGCCTGCTCCTTCATGCACATACTCTGTGAGGTTGATGCCCTGCGTATAGGTAAAGCCAAACCATACATATACCACATCGAGCCAGTTGATAAAAAACAACAGCAGGTTGAGTAAAACAAGGCTGATAATACCAACTGTGTTTTCGTTCCTCAAAGCCAATATGCCATTGGCAAACCTCCCCATGATCAAACTAAGTAAATCGTAAAAGGGAGTTTGTTTCCATTTTGCCAGGTCATTTTTTTTCCTGTTAAGCTTGTCCTGCTTTTCAATATCCCTTTTTGAAAAATAACCTGCATTGCTTTTTAATAATAGTCCGCCGGTGACGAATATTCCAAGCAATAAGAAACCAAGCCGGCTTATACTAAACCAATCAAAAAACTTACTGAAAAACTGCTCTAAAGCAAGACCGACCGTATTCAGTATTTCGTTGAAAACGGCGTTGGAGAAACTGTAAAGCATAGAAAAAACGATCAATATAAAAATGGGTATCACAACAAAGCGCAATACTTTTTTTGTATTGTAAAAATTGTGTTTCCCTTTTTTCATTTGCCCGATGCTGGAAGAAAAACTGGGTATCACCAGGATATAATTCATTACTGCGGAAGCGCCGGCATACCATAAGGAACGATGTTCAAATTGCGTAAACACCATTACCATCAGCAAGGTGGAACTAAAGGCGAGTTTGCTCAATAAGGTATTGTGAATGATAACCGTGACAACAGTAACCAGGTGGGCCAGCAGCAGCCATCGCATCACTGGTCTTTTAAACGAGGGTTGGTACAAATAAAAAACGGCCGCCAAAATAAACACATCAAAAAGTAATGTGTTAACGGCGAGTTTTTCCTGCCAGAAAATAATGTTGAACAAAACTGCCCCTGTCATTACAAGAGAAGTTTTAATTGAAGCTGATTTCATACTATATATTGTTTGGTGGTGGTTTATTATTCTATTCTACACAACAGGGCCGTTAATTTTTTCCTTTAGCGATTGCGTGGATAATTCAAGTAATGAATGCCATTGCCAATGTTTCATAGATGCCGACTTCCTTCCTCTTTTAAATGCTTTTACAAAAAGACCCCAGTATTCGGGCATGGTAAAAAAGCCAAAGCCAACTGTTGCTGCCACAGGAAAAGAAATATGCCCGTTGCCCAGCATAAAACACTGGAGGCATACTTCCCCTTCGCCGGTAGTATCATAACCGAGCAAAATATGTTTAAGGTCATGCTTAACATAGTATGGCAATAATTCGAGATTATTTTTATCGAGCATCTGTACAAGATCTTTTCCGAGCGTACCGTCATTCATCTTGTATAGATCTTCTTTTGCATAAGAAAACTTTTGTGGCTTGCGGATACATTTTAATAAAGGCAATGCCAGTTTATGCGTAAGCCATACTAATATAAAGGCCCTGGAGGCGGATAATACTTTATACATAGGTATTAAGTTTAGGTTGAGCGAACGATCTTAAAAAACGGTGGTGAAGCATTACGGATATAACAGGAGAGACCATGATAATGGAAGCCTGTAAAAACCATTGTCCTTTTTGTGCACCATATGGAACCAGGGCAATAACTATACAAGTGAGGAAGGATAAAATTAAAACCGTCTTTAACAATATCCTGGAAAGCTGCGCATTTTCACAACTGGCAAGAAAAACGATCCATAAGATGAAAACCGCCGGCACAGAAAATAATAAGGAAAAGAAAAATACCATACCGGCTGTTTCAACAATATTGTCTTTCACAATATTACCCAGGTAGAAAATAACAGCATAGAGTAAACTGTTTACCAATGCTGTCGCTATCCAGATAGTGAAAGTGAAAAAGGATGTCTTAATAAAATTTATCATTTCTAAAAGCACTTTGAATTTCAAAGTATAAGTACAAAAAAAATTATTTCGTTGATTTGATCATTTGTTCCAAAGCGGCAATATGAGCTTTGAAAGCTTTTTCCCCTGCCTTGGTAACAGAGTAAGTAGTATTGGTTTTTCTTCCAATAAAACCTTTCTGCACTTTTATGCTCCCGCTTTCTTCCAGTGATTTCAGGTGACTGGCAAGGTTTCCATCTGTTATGTCCAGCAGTTCTTTCAATTCATTAAAATTTACTTCCTCATTCACCATCAGGGCACTCATGATGCCCAGGCGGATGCGGTTATCAAATATTTTATTGAGGCCTTCTATTAAACTCATGCTTCCTGTGTGCTAACTCCATTAATCAATTACTATTGCGCTCATATTTCATCCACATGGTAATGCCATATGCAATATGCAGTATCCCAAAACCCATGGCCCAAAAATACAGGCCATAGCCAACATAAAACAGGTTCATGATACCCAGGGCCAGCATTCCATATCCCAAATACCTGATTTCTCCAAGGGTATACTTACTTCCGTTTACCAATGCCAGTCCATAAAAAATCAGGCATCCGGGAGCTACCAGTTCAAACTCTCCATTGTACATCATCCTTATTAGAAAGATGCCGCCCACTGCCATCGGTATCACTACATTCCAGAGCAGTCGCATGGTGGTTTTACCAAACATGGGCACTCTGTCTTTCCTGCTGCGGAGATAGGTAAAGAAAAAAGCCGAAATAAAAGCTCCGATAAATGTATATGTGGCGATCCAGAAAAGCTCATCCAGTATTTCTGCACCATTGGTTGTTATGATCCTTACCAGGTCATACGTTTCGCTCTGTGTGCGGTGCAGCCGGTTCCATGCAAACCAGGCACCAATTAAAGCGCATATGCCGGCAGCTATACCGCTTAGCCCGCTCAGACTAATGAAGCGGCTGCTTCTTTCCATCATTTTTTTAATATGCTGCAGGTCTTCGAGAGACTGTTGTTGCTCACTCATAAAAAGCACTTTGAAATACAAAGTAAATGAGTTGAACTCATATATCAAAATTTATTTTAAGAAAATCACGATTGACTGTTAAGTATAGCAATGAGTTGGTTGCAGGCGGTTTGTATCTCGTCTTTACGGATAGTTAATGGAGGAACAATTCTCAGGCAATTGGATGCAAACAAAAACCAATCGGTAAAAACGCCCCGGTCTATCAGCAGATCAATGATCTTTTTATTGGTTTCAAAACTATCAAACTCCACCGCCATCATCAGGCCGCAGCTTCTTACAGCTTTGATAGCCGGATGTTTTAATAAAGTTAGAAACAGTTGTTCTTTTTCTTTTACTCCATCTATCAATTTTTCATCCTGTAGTACATTGAATGCTGCTAAACCGGCAGCACAACAAACAGGATGTCCGCCAAAAGTATTGATATGGCCCAACACAGGATCATGTGTAAGGCTGTCCATTATTTGTTTATCCGCAATAAAAGCACCCAATGGCATTCCACCACCCAATGCCTTTCCCAATAATAAAATATCCGGTACCACATCAAACTGTTCAAAAGCAAACAGGCTTCCGTTGCGGCCAAAGGCACACTGTATTTCGTCCAGCACCAATAAGGTTCCCGTTTCAGTACATCTTTTACGCAAAGCTTTCAGCCAGCCGTTTTGAGGAACCAGTACGCCGGCTTCTGCCTGTACGGTTTCTGCAATCACACAGGCAACCTCATTAGTGATCTGTTGTAAGTCATCAAAAGAATTATACTTCAGTTGAATAATACCGGGCAACAACGGCCGGAAAGCATTGCGCCAGTATTCATCTCCCATAATGCTTAATGCACCCTGGGTACTGCCGTGATAACTGTTTTTAAAAGAAATAATTTTTGTGCGGCCGGTAAATCGCTTGGCCAGTTTCATGGCACCTTCTGTTGCTTCGCTGCCACTGGCGGTATAGAAAACAGCATTGAGCGATACAGGCAGGTGTTCTGTCAATTTTTTTGCATAGGCCACCTGGGGTGTTTCCACCAATTCGCCATACACCATAATGTGCATGTACTGCTCCGCCTGCTGTTTTACAGCTTCCACCACCTGGGGATGACAATGGCCCACATTGCAAACGCTGATGCCGCCAATGAGATCAATGTATTCTTTTCCATTAACATCAATCAGTGTACTGCCGGTGGCTTTTACAATTTCCAATGCTAATGGCGCAGGGGATGTTTGGCCCACATGGTTTAAAAATAACTGCCGTTGATTCATGGTTGCAAATTTCGGAGAGAAAGGTGGATATTTGAACACCGGTCGGCACCGAAGGTCAGACCGGCAACAATCAACAAATAAAAATCATGAAAAATTCTTATGCCATATAGGTGAATAAAGATAACAAAGTGTACGTGTGCAACGCAATCACGAAAGCTTTCGGGACTAAATATTTATTCAAAAGCTTAGCACCTAAATTAAAAAACTGTTTTACAACAGGTGCCGCTGGCATAACTTTAAACAATTAAACATCAAACATTAAACTTCCTCCCATGCCAGTAATTCTTCCCGTAAAAGGTATTTCCCCTCAAATGGGCGACAATTGCTTTATTGCTCCCAATGCCACTATCGTGGGTGATGTGGTTATGGGTAATGAATGCAGTGTGTGGTTCAATGCAGTGATCCGGGGCGACGTTAACAGCATCCGCATTGGCAATAAGGTAAATGTACAGGACGGTGCCGTGATCCATTGTACCTACGAAAAAACAAAGGCCATTATTGGAAATAATGTGAGCATCGGACACAATGCAATTGTACATGGATGCGTTATAGACGATAATGTGCTGATTGGTATGGGTGCTATCGTAATGGATAATGCCCGTGTGGGCAGCAATTCGATCATTGCTGCAGGGGCGGTAGTACTGGAAGGTACAGTGGTGGAGCCAGGCAGCATTTATGCAGGTGTACCGGCCAAAAAGGTAAAAACCATCAGCCAGGAAATGATCAAAGGAGAGATCAACCGGATTGCAGATAACTACTTGATGTATAGTAGTTGGTTTAGTCACCCCCAAAACCCCTAAAGGGGCTTTGAAAGTGCCTTAGAATTTTAAACTGCACTAGTATAGTAAGACGTTAGAAATTTTTAGTATTTTCGATACATGAAAAAAATAATTGTAGCAGTTACCTGCCTGTATTTTTTAAGCGCCTGTTCTTTATTTAAAAAGAGCCAGAAAATGGGTTGCGGTACTGACGGCAGAAATGTAGGTGCAGAAAAATTAATTTCTGGTGATGAAAAAGCCAGTAAAGCCAGCAAGAAAGCGAAGTTCAAAGGCGACAGGTAATAACGTGCGTAAGGTTGTAGTGCAGCATTGTGGGATAAGAAAGTTTTTCAAACTTTTACCGATAAAAGTTTTAATCCGAAATTATTAAATCCCTAATACTATGTGCTACCACTTGAAAACTCCCCACGGCAACACCGTAGCAGTTATCGACGATAACTGCGGTATCTCTAAATTTTACGCTATTGCAGACACCCTTTCAGTTGAACTGCAGGTAAGCTTTCTCAACCAGGTGGATGATGCTGAAAGCCTCGATTGGGACTTTCACTACAAGAATCAGCTACTGACGCTTCAGTATAATATTTTTAATGGCGTATCTATTTTTCCGCAACATAAAAAGAATGTACAGCAGGAAAATAATGCAGTGCTTGAACTGGCTCACTTTCTGGAGAAAAGAGCCTATTAATTTTTTCGCCACGACTGAACTCGAATTGAAATCCTGATTTCAATGGCAGAAAAATGAGGCAGCACTACCATTTTTTTTCTTCAATCTTGTCGAGGATGTTACAATAACTGATGTAGCGTTCCAGGTGAATATTGCCCTCTTCAACCGCTTTTTTTACAGCACAGT
>Ga0075152_10003746_pt1 | contig 10572 bp, 9 predicted proteins | sample JI61114C2DNA_FD_70964 | JGI IMG/M metagenome (GOLD analysis project Ga0075152, IMG submission 70964) | Wastewater effluent complex algal communities from Wisconsin, to seasonally profile nutrient transformation and Carbon sequestration -... | ecosystem: Engineered > WWTP > Effluent > Algae...
GCCAGTGTAGCCAAGCACACTTGGCATGTTATATTTCTTTAATCGATAATGAATGATAAAAATAAGGATAGATGCCACACCACGCCAACCAGCTAAGTGATACATCGGATTGTTTCTGTCTATTTCTACTCTTTTCTCAGACATTGTATATCTATTTTATTTAAAAATAAGTATAAAAAAACTATATTGTAATTTAATTGGACAATAACTTTTTTGTAAGCACTTCTTTTTTCTTTAAGAAGTACATTTCAAATGAATAATAACTAATTCTAGAAAACCACATTAATGTAGATAAACAAACAAATGCAGTAATTAATTCTGCAAAAATGATTGGCATTATCTTTATTAAGTTTTGATAAATCAAGTAATAACATGGCATAATAAAAAGATACTGGTAAACATAGGAACCAAATGAAAATTTTCCGTATTCAACTAATCTATCGTTCAATAGTAAAGGAAACTCTGCTTCAGTATTAAACACAAGATAAAGAAAACAAAAGCAACTTGCATTCAATAGAATATCAATATACATAGATGCACCGCAACGTGCATAAATATCATACTGAGAAATTATTTTGTAAAACGGAATTCCAAATTGATGCTGAATCATACTTAAATTGAGTATTTCTTGTACTACAATCATCGCTATAGTTGTGTAAAAAAAACGTCTTATAATTTTGAGATTTATCTTTGGCAATAACGCAATTAAAATACCATAAAAAAATGCGTCAAATTGAAAAAACGTATTACGAATCATTGCAAAACCAAGTAATAAATAATTATCTGTTTTTTGATGCAAATAATAATATCCAAGAATACGTATTATAGGAAAAATAAAAATCATAAACATCGCTAATCGTTTTAATGATTTTTCAGATAAAAAATAAATAAGAAAAGGTATTACAATATAAAATTGTTCTTCTAATGAAATCGACCATAAATGTCCAAACAGCGAAGACGTTGCCAGTTCACCATCGTTTATAAAAATGGCTATTAAATCTTTGAAGTTGTAGGTAAACGTAAACAACATCCAGCCGCTTCGTTTTATCTCTGTGATTACAAATGCGAAGTCATGATACCAAGTTAATTTAGTAAATACAGCAATTAAAATAAGTATTAGTATGTAGCCAAAATAAACAGGAAAAATACGCAGAATACGTTTTACATAAAATTGTACAAAAAAAGTTTTAAAAGTTGGTGACTTTTGTTTGTCTTTCAATAAAATTTTTGTAATTAAAAATGCAGATGCAACAAAAAAACTATGCAACGTAAAATTAGCCAATGTGCTTGGAACTTTAATGTACGTAAAATGTAAATGCAATATAAAAATTGAAAATGCCAGTAAACCTCTTGCTCCGTCAAATTGCTTAAAATAGGATACCGAATATGTTAGTTTTTGTTCTTTCATGAACTGTAAAAAATCAATTTTACAAAGATACATTTTAATAACCAAATTAATAATTTCCATTTTATACAAAATAGGTATCTTAGCAATCGTTTATGCAAAAAATTATCGTAACAGGCGCTGCTGGTCACATCGGATATAATGTGACTAAAATTTTATTGCAACAAGATTATGATGTGCATCTTTTAGTTCGCACTATCAATGTAAATGTAATTGAGTTAGAAAATCTAGGCGCAAAAATTCATATTTGTAATTTATTTGATGTTGATACTTATAAAACAGTAATTACAAACGCTGATTGTCTGTTTCATTTGGCTGCCGAAAATACCACATCCATGCAACACGCAGCGCGCGTGGTTGAAAATTCGGATAAATTAACGCAAACTGTTTTAAAAGCTTGTTTAGATTTTAACGTTAAAACTGTTATTTATACAAGCTCCGTGGTAGTTATAGGAAGAAGTGCTGATAGCAATAAACCGTTAAACGAAAACGATAAAACAGGTTTTGCTGAAAGTCCGTATGTACAAGGAAAATTATTAGCAGAACAATTTGTTGAACATTTTATTGCTGAAAACAATTACGATGTGCGTCGTGTATATCCAGTTTGGACAATTGGTGCTGGCGATCCAAAATTAACACCACCACATAAAGTAATAAAAGATTTTTTAGAAAAAGGAACACCTGTTTATTTTGATGGTGGAATTTGTATTGCTGCTGTGGAAGAAATAGCAAAAGGTCATGTGGCTGCTTATGAAAAAGGGAAACCAAAAGAAAACTATATTTTAGGTGGTGAGAATATTACATTCAAAGAGTTTTATAAAATTTTAAGTGACAACAGCCGTCAGAAAATGCCATTTTTAAAGATGCCAAAATTTGCTATTTATTTGGCATCTTGGATTTTATCAAAAGCATTTAAATTAATTGGAAAAGAATTTCCAATCAGTCCAGAATATGTAACCAGTGTCGTTGGAAATTTTTCTTGGTACGATTGTTCTAAAGCAAAAAATGAATTAGATTACCAAACAAAACCAGTAGAAGAAATTTTAAAAAATGCTATTCAAGATGCAAATAGAAAAATCCTAGGTGTACAGAATTTAGGAAAACAAACTAACGCATCGCGTCATTGCGAACGCAGTGAAGCAATCTTAAACGTTGAACAAGATAACTTCGTGCCTCGCCATGACGAAAACGCTGAAACCTTATTAATCACAGGCGTTCCAGGTTGGCTCGGCAATCGAATGATTGATATTTTAATCAACGGCGACAGATTTGGAAATCATCAAAATAATAGAAAAGTTCGCATACTGTTAGAGCCACGTTTTAAAGGTTTATTGAATTTGCCTGAAAATTACGAGATCGTTTATGCAGACATCACCAACATGCAACAAGTGCGCGAAGCCGTAAAAAATGTAAGCACTGTTTTTCATTTAGCTGGTGCTATCTATCCAAAAAATATTGATATTTTATACAAAGTAAATTTTGATGGAACAAAGAATTTAGTAGATGCATGCATCGAAAATAATATTCGAAGAATTGTATTTATGTCAACCGATTCTACTTGTGGTTACGGAACAAAAGAGCAAAAAGTATTCGATGAAAATACAAAAGCAACGCCATATAAAAATTATGGAAAAAGCAAGTATTTAGCAGAAAAATACATCTTAGATAAAACATCTGAAGGAAAAATTGATGGCACTTCGTTGCGTGGTTTTTGGTTTTTTGGACCATTTGCACCAGCGCGCCAATTAACGTTCGTGAATATGTTTTATTGGCCTCGACAACTTGTTTTTGGCAATGGAAAAAACCTACGCAGCATTTCTCATATCGATAATATTATTGATGCATTTTTTAAAGTTGAAAAAAATACTGCAACGTTTGGCAATTGGTACTGGATTGGAAACGACCAGCCACATCCAACGGTAGATGATATTTATAAAGCTATTGCAACAGCTTTAAACGTTAGCTACAAACCACTTTATATTCCAAAAATTTTCTGCAGATGTTTTGAATTGCTCGATACTATTTTAGGAAAATTCAACTACTTGCATCCAACTATTCACGCAGCAGGAAAATTCGATTATGACATTGCTGGAAACATCGACAAAGCCAAACGAGAATTCAACTACGAACCAAAAGTTACGTTGCAAGATGCCGCAAATGAGTTGAAGGAATTGACTACTTAATTTATATCTAAATCAATTTCATTTTGACAATTTTTAAAGTGGCTACATCTCACCATTTATAGTTATATTTAAAGCCAAAATAAAAACAGACTATGTCAATTCTAAATAATATTGGTGGAGTGGTTTTAAAGCCAATCATCAAAGAAATGAGTCGCGCTCGATTACCAAAATTAGACGGCTCCATTTTTGTAAAAAATATAGTTGACGAAATTGAAGTTATTCGCGATGAATTTGGTGTGGCACATATCTATGCGCATAATATAAATGATGTTATTTTTGGACAAGGTTTTGTACATGCACAAGATAGATTATGGCAAATGGAAGTCAACCGTAGAGCAGCACGCGGTCGACTCAGCGAATTTTTAGGTAAAGATGCATTAGATACCGATAAAGCTGCTCGTACATTAGGTTTTGAACGCATTGCCAAACAAGACTGGGATTTATTTGGCGAAGAAGAACATCAATTAATTATATCTTATTGCAATGGCATTAATGCATATATCAATAGTAGTGAATTTCAACTACCAATAGAATTCAAATTAATAAAACACACACCGGAACTTTGGGAACCAATGGATGTGGTCTCTTTTAGTAGATTATTAATTTCTATTTTATCTTGGGGTTGGTACGATGAAATTATCAAAGCAAAATTAATTGCAGCAGTTGGCGCAGAAGCAGCTGCAGAATTAGATAATACTTATCCGAAAGAAAATCCTGTTACCTTACCGAAAGGCATTGAATTTAATTTCTTAGATGTTGCAGGAAAATTTAATGCTTTGAAAGGTCCATACATGCCAAGCATGAATGGCAGCAATGCTTGGACAGTTTCTGGCTCAAAATCTAAAACTGGGAAACCGTATTTATGCAACGATCCGCACTTAGCATTGCGGAATCCAAATATTTGGTACATGAATCATTTGCATTGTCCGGAAATGCATGTAACTGGTGTTTCAGCACCAACGTTGCCAATGGTGCAAATTGGCCATAATGAAAAAATTGGCTGGGGCATCACCTTGGCATTTACCGATATCGAAGATGTATTTGTAGAAAAATTTACGGATGAAAATTGCACAACGTACATGCATGAAGGCAATTTAAAAGAAACAGAAATCATCGAAGAAAAGATTTTTATTAAAGATGAAAAAATGCCACACATCGAGAAAATATATCGAACCATTCATGGCACTATTATATCAGATATTGTTGGTGATTCCAACCAAAAATTATCTTTAAGTTCAATGGCATTGACATCAGGAAAATCTATTCATGGTTGGTTTCTTTTAAACAAAGCACAACATTGGAATGATTTTGTAAATGGTGTAGAAAATATTACAGCACCTGGTTTAAATATTGTTTATGCTGATGTAGATGGAAATATTGGTTATTACAATTCTGGAAAAGTTCCTGTGCGCACTAAACAGCAAGCATCTGTTCCTCAAGAAGGTTGGTCTGGTGAAAATGATTGGAAGGCATTCGTTCCATTTGACGAAATGCCTCATGTCTTAAATCCAGAAAAAGGATATGTGATTACAGCCAATCATAAAATTGAACCAGATGATTTTCCGCATTTCTTAGGTGATATTTATATGAATGGTTATCGTGCCAACCGATTGGATGACATGATCAATAAAAAAGAAAAACTAGAGCCAAAAGATTTTGTTGAAATGCAAATGGATTTTTATTGTACGCCAGCAAAATTATTCACCAGACATTTCCAGAACATAAAAATGGATAATGCAGAATTACAAAACTATGTTGATTTATTACTAAAATGGAATGGTATTTTATCACCTGATTTTATTGAAAGTTCCTTGTATAAAGTCAGCAAAAAAATGATTGTAAAAAGATTGTTTGAAGCTGGTATTAATGATAAACAATTGATAGATGAATTAATGGGAAAAGGTTCGCACGGTGTACTCGATCCTGTAAATTCTTATCTTGGACACAACACTCCTATTTTATTGCGCATCTTAGACAATCCAAGTTCATTTTGGTTGCAAGAAGCAGGCGGAAAAGAAAAATTATTGAAAGATGGTTTCAAAGCTGCTATTGATTGGCTGAAATTAAACTATGGAACCAATAATAAAAAATGGAATTGGGGCAACTTGCATGCAATTGTATTTCCACATTCGTTTTCAGTAAAACCACCGATGGATAAAGTCTTTGATATCGGACCATATCCGATTGGTGGCGATACCGACACACCTTTTCAAACCTATATTATGCACATGGAAAGTTTTGGTGGTGAATTAAGTTCTGTTTCGTATAGGCAAATTTTAGATTTCTCTGATTTTGATAAATCTACCGTGGTGATGCCATTAGGAAACAGCGCAAACATGGCAAGTCCATATTATAGAAATCAATTAAAAGATTGGTTTGCTGGTAAAAGCTATCCAATGTGTTTTACCAAATCAAAAGTAGAAGAGCATAAAAAACATAGTTTGAAATTGAAAAAGATGTAGGTTTATTTTGGCATAAAAAATGCAATAATATTTCTCAATAAAAAAATCAAAATGAAAAAAATAATTCTAACATCATTAATCATTGCAATAGCAATTTTTAGTTTTGCGCAAAGCACCTCAAATAGTAAAACTAAAACAACTACTAAAACAAAACCAAAAACCAATATCGTTAAACCATTAGAAACTAAAGCTGTTTCAACTATTCCATCAGATGCCATACTATTTAATAGTAGCAACCAAGAAACGTTAGAAATTGCAGCAACCGAAAAAGCCATCGTTATTAGTGGTAGCGAGAATAAAATAACCATCACTGGAAATTGTCGCCAATTATTTATCACTGGAAAAAACAACGATATCGTAGTGGAGTCGTTAGATGCTGTTGAAATTACAGGTTCTGGAAACTTTGTAAGTTGGGAAAAATCAAGCAATACTAATGGAAAACCGATTATAAAAGATAAAGGTGGTTACAATAATGTTGGCAAAAAATCTGGTCAAGCGTTGAATAAAAACGATAACTAATCAAAATATGGAAACCGTTAAATTGAATGAAGTTAGATATCTCGGATTATTTTACAATTGCTTTTAATTACATAGTTTTCTCACTTTGCATGAAATGAAGATGTATGTATTATTTTTTATGATTACCTTTAAAAAGAAATAAAACCATGCAAAAATATTCTTTTTTCAATCCAGCTGATTTCAACGATCCTGCATTATATGCTATTCCAGGTTTTGTATTATTTATTCTAGCAGAATTTTTTTTACACTACCGAAAAAAGCATCTTGTTACACAAACATTTTATAAAGATGCTGCATCCAGTTTAGGGTTAGGTATTGGATCTGCCGTAATAGACATAGGCATTAAAGCAATTGCTATCGGCTATCTGCTTTGGTTTTATCAGTTCCGAATTTTTGATAATTTAGGACCAGCATCTATTCAAGAATTTGGATCCATTCAATGGCACAAAACACATTGGTATATTTGGATTATCGGTTTTGTTTTACAAGATTTTATTTTTTATTGGTATCATCGATTTGCACATGAAATACGCTTATTTTGGGCAGCACATGTCAATCATCACTCGTCAGAATATATGCATTATTCTACTGCGTTGCGACAAAGTTGGTTAGAACTTTTATTCAAAGATGCGTTTTATATTCCAATGGCAATTTTAGGTTTTCATCCATTGATGATTTTAACGATGTACCAGTTTAATTTAATTTATCAATTTTTACCACACACAGAAGCGATTAAACGATTGCCAAAATGGTATGAATTTATTTTTAATTCACCAGCACATCATCGTGTTCATCATTCCAGCGAAATTAAATATTTAGATAAAAATTATGCTGGTGTTTTTATTCTTTGGGATCGATTGTTTGGAACATTTATAGATGAAGATGAAGAAAAATTTCCTGTTTATGGAATCACCACAAACATTAAAACCAATAATTTATTAAAGATTACGTTTCATGAAGTGATTAATATTTGGAACGATGTGAAACGCGCACCAACATTGAAAGCCAAACTAAATTACATTTTCCAATCACCAGGTTGGAGCCATGATGGTGAAGACCAGCGCGCAAAAACCTTGCAGAAAAATTTGCAAAATTAACTTAAGAAATTATTTTTAAAAATTACTTATATTTAGTTATAAATTTATCTAAATTAGGTATTGTGTTCTATTGTTTTATATCTTACTTTTGATAAACAATAAATTCGTTTATCTATATGCATAGTAATTTTATTTTACTACTTACAATTTTTAGTATGATTTTTATTTCATGTAAAAAAGAGGATGATTTTATTGTAACTGGAATGAAACCTATTTATTTGCCAAATGATAGTTTGTATGATATTCGGAACATCGATATTCAACCAATTGTAAATTCAGGAACTATTTATCTTTGGCAAAATTATTTATTTGTAAATGAAGTTGGAAAAGGCATTCATGTTATTGATAAATCAAATCCATCGCTATCAACCAAAATTACATTTATAAAAATTTATGGAAATAAAAATTTCTCTATTTCTGATAGCACCTTATTTGCAGATAATGGAAAAGATTTAATTTCAATAGATATTCGAGATATGCTGCATATTCGTGTATTGAAAATAGTGAAAGATGCAATCAAAAATGACAACGTTTTTCCGCCAAACTTTTCTGGTTGGTTTGAATGTGCGGACTTAAGTAAAGGAATAATTATAAGCTGGGAAAATACATCATTAACAAATCCTAAATGCAATAAACAATGATAAACTTTAATTTAAAAATCTCATCTGTTTTTTTAATCGTCGTATTGTTTTTTACATCTTGTTCAAAAGACAGTAACGCACGTTTAGCAAACGAACAAGGAAAATCTGGTTCTATCACAAGATTTGCAATCGTTGACCATTATTTATATTCATTAAGCAATAATGAAATTGTTGTTTTTGACATCACCAAAAAAGATGATCCAACAAAAATAAACAGCATAAAAGTTGCCTATAATATTGAAACAATATTTAGTTATATCGGCAAATTATACATTGGTGCAAGTGATGGAATTTATATTATTGACATTACAAATCCGAGATCGCCACTTGTTCAAGCAAAAGAATCACATCAGGTTGGTTGCGACCCAGTTGTTGTAAAAAATAATATTGCGTATTCAACGGTAAAACAAGGTGTTGGTTGTAATAACTCTTTTGTATCTCAAAGCCAATTACTTGTAATAAATGTTAGTAATCCAAATAATCCATTTACAGTAAATTCGTTTCCAATGAATGCACCACAAGGACTTGGCTATGATGGAAATATTTTATTTGTGTGTGATGGAGCAAGTGGCATTGTTGTATTTGACATCACAAATCCAACTAATCCATCACAAATACAAAATATAGTTGGTGTAAACGCAGTAGATGTAATAACTGATAATGGTTTATTGATCGTATCTACAACAAACAGTTATAATTTTTATGATTATTCAGATGTCAATAACATCATCAAACTTTCTCAAATAGATAAAAATTAATGAGAAAAATCTGTTTGCTTCTATCCATATTTTGTTGTTTAAATATGCATGTTTTTTCGCAAGATTCAAGTGTGCTTAAAATTCACTATCCACAAATTTTAGTCAAACTTTCACCAATGGGATTGTTTCATCCAATTCACTATGTTTCGGTATCAACAGAAGTTAGATTTAACAGAAAACACGCATATGAATTAGAATTTGGTTTTATAAACCGTTACACAGGAATTCCATACCGAAGTTTATTTGATGACAATGAATTAGACAGATATGGATTTAGAATGTTGAATTCTTATAAATATTATTTCTTATCGGATGTGACAAGAAGAAATACAATTAGTAAGGTAAATCAATACATTGGTTTTGATTTGCAAACAAGTATGCATCAAGTAAAAACTGAATTGGAATATTGTAGATTTGATTGTTCTTATAATCAATTATTTCCTGCAACACAGCGAACTATTACATTAGGTTTTGGAGTAAAGTATGGTTTATTAATATATGCAGGTAAAAAGAATAAAGGTATAATTGATTTCTATTCAGGACTTGGATATATAGCTTATAAAAGAAAATTAATTCAGAATATTCCAGACGATGCATCAAGAGTTAATAATATTAATTTTAGGTTGATAAGTTTTGACAACGAAGAGCTTTTGCAATTATTAAATATTATTATAGGTATCAAATTTGGATATAGAGTAAACTAAACTTTCTCTACTCTTTTCTGATGTCGGCCACCTTCAAAATCTGTAGTAAAAAAAGAATGCGTCATTTCTATTGCTTCATCAATAGTAACAAATCTAGAAGGCAGGCAAATAATATTCGCATTATTATGTTGACGCGATAATTTGGCAATTTCATTTTGCCAGCACAACGCAGCTCTAATTTGTTGGTGTTTATTTGCCGTCACCGAAACACCAATAGCACTGCCACAAATTAAAATACCAAAATCCACATTTCCATTTTCAATTTCGTGCGCAGCAGCATGTGCATAATCAGGATAATCACAACTTTCTAAACTGTGCGTTCCAACATCAATTATATCAATTTTATTTGTTGAAAGATATATTTTAATCGCTTCTTTGTATTCAAAGCCAGCATGATCTGCGCCAATTACTATTTTTTGTGGAAAGTTCATGTAGTAAAGTTATAAGTTATTTGTAAAAAGTTATTGGTGTTCATAAAAATATTTTCCAAATATCGTATAACATATAACGCATAACTTATAACTTAACATCGTGAATCAAAACACATTAAATACAAAAACAGAAGCGCGCATATTATTTATTGATATGAACAGTTTTTTTGCCAGTTGCGAACAGCAAACCAATTATTGGTTGCGTGGCAGGCCAATTGCTGTTTGTGTTTATACTGGAAAATATGGTTGTGTAATTGCACCTTCTATTGAAGCAAAAAAACGTGGTATAAAATTAGGTTTGAGATTAAATGAAGCCATGAAAATTTGTCCAGATTTAGTGCCATTAGAAACCAATCCTGATAAATACAGAAC
>Ga0075152_10003755_pt1 | contig 10564 bp, 16 predicted proteins | sample JI61114C2DNA_FD_70964 | JGI IMG/M metagenome (GOLD analysis project Ga0075152, IMG submission 70964) | Wastewater effluent complex algal communities from Wisconsin, to seasonally profile nutrient transformation and Carbon sequestration -... | ecosystem: Engineered > WWTP > Effluent > Algae...
CTGCCAGACTCCACCCAAGTCGACTGTTGAACTTAGAACTTGCAGCAGCAACAACGATTGTATTACTCAGTTCCCTGATGGGACTACCATTGCAGGCTATTCTAAATGTCAATGCGGGACCAACGGTGGAGGCTATTCTTATTGCAGCCTCGTCGAAGGTGACTCCGTCTACCAATCCATGATTTAGTAGTTCAGCTATGTTTTGCTTCGAAACGGAGCCTGCCATACTTCAATTAGGTAGGGTCCTTGCGATCATCTGTACCAGCAGGAATACTGGAAGTACGCCAAACTCAAGCTGAAGTACCAACGAGGACCAGAGCTGGTCTACAACGATAAGTGCACCAGATACGGTCTCAACGGCTGGTACTGGAGCTTATCTCTGCCAAACACTGTTTGGCCAGTACTGCTGCTGCTTATTAGTGTTATTCTGTGACACAACCAGCAATAATAACCATTATTAATGTCGGTTGCTGATTTTATAGCCGGCAGCCGCAAGATAAGCATGCGCATGCCCAAACAAGAAATTTCCCGGAGACTGGCCAATCTTTCCTACGAAGAAAAGCGCTAACCGACTGTCAAGTCATACGCAACATCAATTTTCAAGGTTCGAAACCAAGACAAGCCCTCTACAATCAAGACTCCGAAGCCTTTCAATGTTTCACTGCGTAGCCAGGAAGCCTTTGAACCCACTGAAGAATCGCAGTGGAAATGCTGCAAACCCAACCTAGGCAGCAAGCTGGAGATATACGTGTCACCAAGCTCAGTAATTTCTGGCCGGACCCTGGAAAAGGACTACAACCGCTCTTTGAGCTGGCTACCGAAGTGACTTACTCGATAAAATGATGTGATGAGCAAAGTCATAAGTAGAGGTTGACACCCATGTCTTGAATCAACTTCTTTTTCTGGCGAACCTTCACCGAGTTGATGTTGTTCCCCGTTAGGTAGAAGTTTTTTAATGCCTTGTTGGTACCCAGGAACTACACAATGCTGTCCAGACAGTCTTCAGTAAGGCAGTTAGACGTCATGTTTAGCGTATGTGCATAGTCATCATGCAGCAGGTGGTGCAGGATAGCCGCTATACCTTCGTTGGTTAACTCATTCTTTACGAATTTTATGAGACCGTACCGCCTACCTGATTTCTTGATGAATTCGAAGATCCCAGGAATGTACGAATCGCGGATCTCCAACCCAATCAGCTCTAGGTTAGGACCCGGTTGTTTGTCGATTGCTGCAAGCACCCCATCGATACGTTGTCTGGCTTCAAACTTTAACTATTTTTCTAAGTTACTATGGGCTTACTTTTTTCCTTATGTTGTGGCGAGTTGTTGCGGCCGTTAACCGACATTGACCCTTTGTCCTTTGCGTGCATGCTTTCGTTCACACGGCTACGTTCATCGATGATGTTTTCTCGAACTATAGGCTTCTACCGGCTTTTTGCCTCTGGTTTCTTACGGGGCTCGACTGATTTCTTGCTTTACTTGAGTTAGTTTGGGCGTGGGTGTGGATTAGGTGGAGGCCGTTTGTCCTTCTCTCTCAAAGGCGTTGTTTATTTACTCGTTGGGGGTCTCCGAATTTCTTTCTGACTCTGAAGAAACGCCTTCACACTTTCTTCTGGTGGGTCATTGATATCTGGCTGACTGTGGCGTTGCCAATCTCCACTTGTCTTGTTTTGTTAAGTATGCATTTTCTATCCATTTGTACTGTACAGACTTTTGATTGGAGTCTTCGATTAGTGACTATTTAGCTGTATAAAGCCAGTTTTGAAGCCATCGAAAGACTCTTCTTGATGTTTGTTGCTCTTCCCTCTTGTCTTATCCTCCGATTCCACGAAGGTTGGAAACAGCTCCTGGATCTTGAAGTACTCAGTCTGCTTGAATTTACTCTTCCACTGTTGGCTGAATTCACGACATCGATTCTTGATATCTTCGTCAAGCCTCAGCAGTAACGGCTTGAAGGCAGTGATCCTCTCAGTCATGTTCCTGACTTCTGCTACTACTATCTTGCTGGAGTTGTTGGTTAGGTCGTCTATTATCATGGCTGCTCTGCATATCATTTGCAATTACTGATCTTTGATCAGTCGAGACGTCTTGAGGTTTTGTTCCAGTTATTATTCGACCTTTGCCATTCCCTTCCGATGCTGCTTAATGATCTCTTCGATCTCCTTTTCCATGTACGCCTCCTTCCTATTGATTGTCTCGTGGTAGTTCTAAGAATCAGTAGACGCCGTACCTTGAAGATCTCCTTGATCTCTATTTTGAGCTCTCTCTTGACCTTCTCCAATTGCTTCGTCAGGATGCCGGGAGGTTATAGTATCTCTTTGATGCAGCAGTCCAGCTTATCCACTTCTCTTCTCACATTATCGGCAAGGCCTCTCGTCTCGGATTATGCAAGCTTGCCAGCCGACTACAGTTCATGGCCTTTATGCTCTCCAAACAGGGCACAATGGGCACATACAAGCTTACCGTCATTGATGCAACGAAACTAGCACGGCTTCTGATGTTGTTCGCAAAGATTTCCTGCGTCTGCTTCAAACTGCTTGGCGAATAAGTTCCTGCTCTTTGCTAGAGTCTGCTGTCGCTGCTCTCGAATTGCAGTGATCACAATCATGTTCTTGATTACCTCTCCAGGGTCTTTCCGGAAGAGATGTGACTTGCTGCATAAACCCATCCATACCCATCGATTGGACAGGTGAACACACTGCGGCGGTCCTGAATGGCGTTGCGAATGCACTTCTAGCAATAAGAATGCCCACATTCCGGAATGATGCGGGGCACTCGTTCAAACTCATCGAAGTCCCTATGGCATAGGGAGCACTTCAATTCCATGTTTGAATGTTATTATATAGTATAATACACAGATGACGTTTGCATTGCGGCTCTTTACTGCAATCAAGAAGTTTCTCGGTGACCACAAAAAGAAGCTCATCGGGTTGATGCTTTTGGGACTTGTCGCCTACTTCATCAAACGGCGTATGACTTTGGAGCACCTCATGCACATTGTCGAGAAGGTGCTTAGCTTTGCAGAATACCTGCCGCTGCCGGACCCACCAGTGTACAGGCAGGTGCAACCCATCCCCAGGTCTCAACCAGCAACTCATGCTTGCCTCAAGACATTCATCAACATCTAGGACATCAAACAGCGAATAAAGGTACAAGTTGGTACATGCAGAACAAATAGGGGTAACAGTGGGATCGGCTCAAGCTCAATGTACTGTCGGGGTATGCCTTTTCAGTAAGCCTGTTCGATCTGACTGAAGTGCTCAACGTCGTTGAAGCCAAGTATATTGAATAGTTTAGGTCGATCGATGCTGAAGTACCGTACCGCAAGGCCATTTCTATTGTGCTTGAGAACTACCGTCAGAACATGAGTTCCTACTTTTAGTTTATGAAGACGACATTACAGTCGACGGTGGAGGCTATGGATATTACCAGGGAATACACGAAAGAAGAGCTATATGGGGCACTTGCGAATATCACAGAGAGGATATTCAGCGAGCTGTATAGTGTGAATCACCGTCGAAGAAGCCGGAAGAATAGGAATATCGTCGGCAAAGAAGCACAACGCCTTTTTTACACCCAACTCTAAAAAATTGAAGATAAAAAGCCAAGCCGTTTCCGACTTCTTTGGAACAAGCTGGGTGAGTTGCTTACGTTTGAGACAAGTGAGAGAGAGTACTAGTCAAGTCTTGATCGCTTCCGAGTCGTTAAGGAGATGGTCGCTATGGAGTATAGTATGGGAAACCGGCTTACCATGCTATTCGAACTGAACTCCGATGCACAGTAGCTCTTCGACCTGGTGTTTCGAGAGTTCGAAGATCTGATGGAATCGATTAACTTCAATAGCTTAGTCTACTACTACGCTCAGTACCAAACCAACCGTTTTATTAATCGACTGGAGCTCTATCTGATGGATCGGAAGCAAGAGAAGATCAAGCTGGCGAGTGCCCTGAGCGTGATCTACAAGATAATCGTTGAGGAGTATCTCCCAGAGGAAAGTTGGACTCATAATCAAGTATTCCTCTCCAACGAAATCAAGGAAGCCTTCAAGATCCTGCGAGTTGAAAAGGAAGAAGAGTTGGTAGAGTTGAATTGTACAAGAAATAACCTCATCCTCACCGAACTGCAAGCTGAGCGACGCATTGATTTCGCGAAGAACGAGTTTCTGCTGAAGTACTACCATGAGCGAAGTGGTATCGATGCCATGAAGGACACCACCGAAAACATGGATTTCGAAGCCAAGGAGTTACTGTCGTTTATGAGCAAAGAAAAATAGTGATTGTTGGTATGTTCTTCACGCGCCATAATTACATACTTTTCACATGGGGCTTGAAGGGAAGACTCGCCTTGCCAATCGCATAAAACGTTTCAGCTCGAACCTCAAGAAGGTGGATGAGGATAAGCGTAAGAGCATCATCGCTGACAAGCTCAATTACTTGTAGTCGGACTACTACTAAGAACCCAATCGGTTGGCAGAGGACAATGATAGCGAAGATTTCGAAGTTGACGGTGAGGGCAAACCAGCAACTCGTAAGGAGAAGATTCAGAAGCGTATTCTTAAGAAGATCAAGAAGGAGTCGGACATGCGCAAGAACTTTAACCTGATGAAGATCATCAAAGACGAGGGTACTGCTGATGTTAAGAGTAGCTATGTACGATAAGCCGGGACCCAACTTTGTGAGCATTCGAGTCAAACCAAGCAAATATCCGCCGCGCAAGTACTGCTCCATCTGTGGAGCTCTGTCGAAGTCCAGTTGTACGCGCTGTGGGGAACGTGTCTGCAAACTCAAATGCTGGCGAACTCACTCAGAAGTCAAATGCCTCAACTTTTAACTGCAATATTGATGCAAATGAATGCATTGGCAAGATATCCGTGAAGTCAGTCGATATTTAATTACGTCATTCGGAATGAACAGACTGGAGGGGCTGGACCTGCAGCTGAAGGGAATCAAGGGTGGCGGAGAGGGCACTGTTGAGATAACCGATAACCGCACTGGCAAGAAGTATGAGATAGCTGCCAAGACCTCTCGCGAGTGCGACTTCTTTGATGCCAAAGACTTATTGAAGATTAAGGATGCTGAGGGCAACCCACTTCGTATCTACGACCCTGGATACACTAACACTGTCTGCGCTACGAGCTACATCAGCTATATTGACGGTGACAAGGGAATTCTCGAGTACCGCGGATACCCTATCGAGGTACTTGCTGAAAAGTCCAGCTTCCTTGAGGTGTCCTTCTTGCTGATCCACGGTGAGTTGCCAACCCAGTCGCAGCTTGACAAGTTCAGCGATAAGGTTATGAAGCACACAATTCTGCATACTGACGTCACGGATATGATGGGCTCGTTTAGGTATGATGCTCATCCCATGGGAATGCTCATCTCTACCATTTCAGCTTACTCAACGCTGCATCCTGAAGCCAATCCTGCACTCTCTGGAGAGAGTCTCTATAAGGACGTGGATGTGAGGAACAAGCAAGTGTATAGACTTCTTGGGTTGGTCCCCACCATCGCTGCCAATTCCTACCGTCACAGGATCGGAAGACCGTACAACCCTCCCTCAGAAAATCTTTCTTATGTTGAAAACTTCCTTTACATGCTCGATAGGCTAAACGAAGGTACCTATAAGCCCCACCCCAAGCTCACTCGTGCACTAGAGATTCTTTTTATTCTCCATGCTGAACACGAAATGAACTGTTCTACTGCCTTTGTGAGGCACATGGCAAGCTCTGGTGTTGATGTGTACACTACAATTGCCATGGCTGCTGGTGCACTATACGGACCTAAGCACGGTGGAGCCAACGAGGCTGTCATTCGTATGCTTGAAGCTATTGGTTCCAAGGATAATGTGCATCGCTTCATCCTTGAAGTCAAGCAGAAGAAGAAAGTGCTCTTTGGTTTTGGCCATCGAGTCTACAAGAACTACGACCCACGTGCCAAGATCGTCAAGAAGATAGCCTTCGAAATCTTCGAATTGCTCGGTAGGGAACCCCTCATCGAAATCGCATTGGAGCTGGAAAAGATCGCTCTTGAGGACGAATACTTGTACAATATTGGATTATCGTAGCGTAACTCGTAAGCTCTATCCCAACGTCGATTTCTATTCCGGTCTGATTTACAAGGCAATGGGATTCCCCACCGATATGTTCCCAGTGCTCTTCACCATTCCACGTGTGGCTGGATGGGTTGCTCACTGGATCGAGTACCTGAAGGACAAGGAGAATAACATCTACCGTCCTCGCCAAAACTACAAGGGCTATGGCAAACGTGAATATGTCCCAGTCGAAAAGCGCGCCGAAAGCAAGTTTATGATCGATGCAAGCCGTTCCGGGAAGTACAAAAGGCGGGAGGCCTCAGAAAAGGTTTGATAACGCGTATTCGAGACAGATCGGATTATAATAGCTATGTACAAGGTGCATTAGTACATTGACCTGTCAGCTGTCCAAACCAAACTGCCTCAGGAAGTGCTCGAACTGCTAACTTGCAACATCTGCTTGGGAATAGCGATCGAGGCGTGTTAGTGCTCAAAGTGCTAAGGGGTATTTTGTTCGAAGGAGATCAACGAACTGCCCGACAGGCTTTGCCCGATATGTAGGGTATCCGAGTGGAAACCATTCGAGTCAATACACAAATCGCTTAAGACTATGCTGCGAATCTTGGAGGTAGAATGCTGCACATGCAAGAATGCCATTCCCTACAAAGAGTATATTGGGCACATCCAGAAGTGTGATCCCAAGCCAATTAAGGAGGAGAAGAAACCAGACATCTACTTTGACTTCTACTTTGTGGCAGACGAGTAAAACGTACAATATGATTTGCTGAGCATCGTGTCGATGAATGTCAACCTTCGAGAAGGCATCAAACAGTTCCGATTGGGAGTCTACCACATTGACCTGGAGGAACTGATCCAAACCAACACTCGCACGAACTTCAAACGAGAGATAATCCAACAATAGTAAAAGGCTCATATTGAGCAAGCATACTGGCTGTACTCGATGCCGGAGAATTCAAACACTGCCTTCGAGTATGAGCTTCAGGTACCGATAACTGAGGCCTATGAACGGTGGGTGGAGCACAAGAAAGTGGCATAGCATAATTAGGTGTATGTGAACAGCGACGAGCAGAACCTGTGCATCAACTTCTCCAACATGACAGCCACGGATATTGACTCGCAGCTCACCATGCAGATTCGCCGATGTCTGATCTGAATGCTAATTATTTAAATGGAATAACTGATTGGCGAGTGCTTGCTCAAGGATGAGGAGTTCATGAAGGACTATGTAGTGAGCCATACTATACAAACAGTCAGGGATGCCAGGTGTGTGGGCACCATTCGCAACAGCAGCCAGTCAGTGCTCATCCGCAAACAGAAATTTTAGGTAGCACTGCTGTCGAGATTCAAGGCATTGTATCGGCTGTTCAGGCAGGGTGCCATCCTCGCGGATAATATGTTCGTTAAGAAGGAAGCAGATGGATACTACTTCTACGTTATCGAGGCCTACCTTGCACCGAAGAAGCAAAGCAAATTCGTCTCCTTGCACGCGATGATCCAAGAGGGCAAGTCGCAGGAAAAGATGAAAGCAATTGGCGAGAAGATCCGAGCATTGCTGCAAGCATGCCATCACGAAGGTTAGAATTATCTGTGCTTGACACCCTAACGAATAATCGTTGAGCAGGAACCTGAATTCAACGTGCAGTTGGCACCTTACGAGCTTGACCAAGCATCGTTCCTGGAGAGCCTGCGAGCAGAGACTGACCTCCAGTCAAACGCGTATTTGGCACCTGAGATATTCGACCAAGTGCTGTTAGCTGGATAGGGGAGACTTCAGGTCAATAAGAAAGATTTGATAGCAGCAGACTTCTGGAGCTTCGGCTGTATACTGTTGGAGATGTTCGTGTTGGCTTCTCCAGCATTTCTCAGCGTCGGGTTGGTACAGCAAAAAAAGCGATTCAAATAGTTAATTGGGAATGGAGTAATTAAGGCCTGGACAACTGACCTAGATCCTACGATAAAGAACTTAGTCTGCAACTGTTTGGAAAGCAGAGAAAATCGGTCCATGAACACCTCTTTACCCATTCCAGTCACAAAAAAGCGTGTCCCTTTGGTGCCTTCAAACGAAATTTCTCTCCAAAACAGTCGATAGGAGCTGGCCCTCTCGGCAATCGCAGAGAAATGTGAGGAGTCATCACTTAGTTTGTCCCTACTGGCGCTGCTTGATCACCAGATTCAAGAGGAGCTCAAAATTGTCGTTCACCTGTTTACAAAATTCACTTACTATGCTGATAAATCACAATCCTAAAAAGGGAGGATACTGCGACTGGACAAAATCATTAATGTCGACAATAGCTTTGAACAGTTCAGTAGGCTCCTGCTTAAACCTGTGCAGATTGACTTTGAAGATGGTTAGTGGAGAGGTACTGCTCAAATTAACCTTGGAATGTTGGTGCTGAGGCAAGATTCTAAGCGAGTCTGGAGAAAACCGATAGTCGGCTCTTACCCAATATCAAACGGGGATTCAAAAATCAGGGTATCATATCGGCGTTACATAGATTTCGTGTATTCTAACTTCTCCGGCTGATCCGTAGCACGAGCCTCTGAAGATCTCTAATCACGAGCAGATAGAGGAGCTCATGAACCGGAGTGGATCCCCTTCACGAGTGAAATCGTCTATTCCTTCTCCATCGCCTGCGAGGCTGCTTTAGAATCCGTCGCCACCACCAAAAGATAAACCGAAATCCTCCATTCTCGCAATCTCAGAGTAACTATCCAACCTCACGATGCTGTGGCGTAATAAGGAGTCCGAATCTGACTCTCAAAGTCGCAATTCAAGAGACCGGCTGTTGCGTTTATGATATTATCTTCCAAACTACTAGAGAAACAAATATCAGCGAATGTTGATTCCATTGCTGTGTGGGGCTGCACGGCTTGACTGCAGCGGATGCCCACTGTTGCTCAAGCTGATCTTGCCGCTGTAGGGTCTCAAAGCTGGCGAGTTTATGATTTCAATGAAACTAGGTCGTTTCGTCTCATCAAGGTTGAGCATACTAACCACGAGATCTGACAGTCGCTCGTTGTAGTGATTCAGCATCAGCTGCCTTCGCTATTGAACTTTGTTCTCGAGCAGCTTGAGAAGGTTCATCTCATAGCACTCAAATGAATTTTCGAGCAGCATTGCTTCCATCATAGTCATTCCTAAGGAAAACACTTGATTCTTGACTCTATTCTCCTGAGGCTTGGAGTAATGTCCTTTTCTGAGGCTGCTGAGCTGCTCAGGACTTAGATACGAAAGTGTTGTAGGGCTGGATAAGACAAGCTCGAAGTTACTCCGACCGAAGTGCGTGAAATAGGAATCCAGCAGTCTGGGTGCCCCCTCCACATCAAGCAACACATTTCCTGCTTTGATATCCCCTTGGTAGCAACCTCTCTCTTCCAGGTAGCGTAGGCATTACACCAACCCAAACAGTGTTGAACCTATCCACTCCTCACTGAAATGTTTCTACCTCCAACCTCAAAGTACCTTATGCTCGGCTCGTTATGCGATCTCCTTCTCCAAATCGTTCGGGTAGTAGTCGAAGTACAGCCGGATCACATAGCCGTTCGAACAGAAGTCACTTCGCTTGTCGAGCTCGTAGTTGCGTACTGTACAGAAGTTCCGGTGCTTCAGCTTCGCGCGTTCTGTACTGAGACCAACCATCCGATTCATCTCCTAGTTTGAATCAACTGTAACGCTTTTGGTTACGTAGACCCTTCCTCGGCTTTCCAGGAGCCCCACCATCCCACCAAACCTCTCATCTTCGACCTCTCGCTCGGTCTGCTCAGGTAGGCTACTGCCGCTAGCTCCCATAAACAAACAAACAATAACGATTTCATATTAATTACCCTCAAAAGCTCTTTCGCTTAGTGAGGAACTCGGATCTTTGCAGCTTCTTGACGCCACGCTGCAGCTCCAACACCCTGGTTATATTCAACGCTCGGTTCTGGTAGCTACGACCGGCCGGTTGTCTATACTGCCGCAACCGATAGTAGAGCACTGCATACTCCTTTTTATTGAGTTTGAGTTGGTAGTCGATTGCCACCAATACTTGCTTCTCGAGTTCGTTGAGCAGCACCGTCGTGTAGTCTGGAAAAGTGTGAGAGAAGGAAGGAGTTTCGAAGGATTCGTCGTCCCATACCTTGCTTGCAAGCAGGAGGCATGAAACAATGAGTCTGAGTAACAGGAGATACTACCGTTTGTAGTTCAAGCTCGTCAAGACCATTTTTGTGATGTTCACAAACTTCTCGACGTAGAGTACCGCCAGAATTGGAACTTCTCTCTCCATCTTGGCAGACACCACGATGTTCTTAACGAAGTTTGATATGCTATCCGTCGTCGGGACATAATAGTCGACTTCCGTTGGGGCAGGCTATTCAAAGATGTCTAATGAGTTGGCCAAACCAAAGCTTACTGAATCGTTTCCCCCAAGGAAACTCGACTCCTCGAGTTTATTGCTGGATTCCAGCTGCTGCTGCTAGTATTCCTCCCCTCGTTCTATTTCCTCCTCCACTTCGTTACAATCCTCGCCACTGTC
>Ga0075152_10003756_pt1 | contig 10563 bp, 8 predicted proteins | sample JI61114C2DNA_FD_70964 | JGI IMG/M metagenome (GOLD analysis project Ga0075152, IMG submission 70964) | Wastewater effluent complex algal communities from Wisconsin, to seasonally profile nutrient transformation and Carbon sequestration -... | ecosystem: Engineered > WWTP > Effluent > Algae...
CGCATGATTTGCCTGTTTTCCCAGTCGATCCGCAGCAGGATTGCCAGGGCCACGCAGTTGGCGAGAATGCCGGAGCCGCCAAAGCTCATCAGCGGCAGCGTCAGGCCCTTGGTGGGCAGCAGGCCCATATTGACGCCCATGTTGATGAAGGACTGCACGCCGATCCAGATGCCGATGCCCTGGGCGACCAGCGCGGCGTAAGTACGTTCGAGCGTCACCGCCTGCTTGCCGATGGCAAAGGCCCGCTGAATGACGACCGCGAAGAGCACCACGACCAGGAAAACACCAACAAAACCGAGCTCTTCGGCAATCACGGCCAGCAGAAAATCGGTGTGGGCCTCAGGAAGGTAGAAGAGCTTCTCGATACTCCCGCCAAGGCCCACCCCGAACCACTCTCCCCGCCCGAAGGCGATCAGCGCATGGGAGAGCTGGTAGCCCTTGCCATAGGCATCCTGCCACGGGTCCATGAAGCCGAGGATGCGCTGCCGCCGATACTCGGAGAAAGTGATCAGGAGCACGAAGCCGATGGTGGCGACGATGGCCAGCAGGACGAACAGACGCACATTGATGCCACCCAGGAACAGCACGCCGAAGGCGATGGCGGTGATCACCACGAAGGCGCCGAAGTCCGGCTCTTTCAGCAGCAGGAAGCCGACAAACAGGATCACCCCGGCCATGGGCATGAACCCCTGCTTGAAGCTGCCCATCAAAGGCAGCTTGCGCGCCGTGTAGTCCGCCGCATAGAGCGCGGCAAACAGCTTCATCAGCTCCGAGGGCTGCAGGTTCACCACCCCCAGGGGCAACCAGCGACGGGCGCCATTCACATCCCGCCCGATGCCGGGAATCAGCACGATCAGCAGCAGCACAACCCCGGCAATGAACAGCCACGGCGCCATCTCCTGCCAGGCACGCATGGGAATCTGGAACACCACCACTCCGGCGATCACCCCGATGGCCAGGAAAACCGTATGGCGGATCAGGAAATAGGCCGGTTGATGGCCGAACATGCGACTGCCTTCGGCGGTGGCGATGGAAGCTGAAAAGACCATCACCAGCCCCAGCAGCAGCAAGGCGGCGGCCGACCAGATCAACGCGGGATCAAGCTCCCGAGGCTGTCCGTTGGGGCGCAGCAGTCGATCGACCGCCCGGCCTGTCACCGGGGTGGTGTCACCCATCCCATGGCGGGTGAAGAAGCCGGAGAGGCTGGCAGCTAGTTTCATGCGGGGCTCACTCCCGGCAGGCGATGCACCGCGTCGATGAAGACCTGGGCGCGATGGGCGTAGTTGCGGAACATGTCGAGGCTGGCACAGGCGGGCGAGAGCAGCACGACGTCTCCGGGCTGGGCATGGCCGTTGGCAGCAAGGACGGCGGCATCCATGTCTTCGGCGTAGACCAGGGGCACACCACAGCCCTCCACCGCTTCGGAAATGGCGTGGGCGTCACGTCCGATCAGAACGACGGCCCTGGCGTAACGGGCAAAGGCCTCTTTCAGGGGTGAGAAATCCTGCCCCTTGCCGTCGCCACCGGCGATCAGGATCACCTTTCTCCGCAACCCCTCCAGGGCCGCCACGGTGGCGCCCACATTGGTACCTTTGGAATCGTCGTAGTAAGTGACCCCGTCGCTCCGTTCTGCCACCTTCTCGACCCGATGGGGCAAACCGCGGAAGGCCTTCAGGGCGGCGATCATGGGTGCGCGGGGCAGGCCGGCAGCCTCGCCGAGGGCGAGGGCGGCCAAGGCGTTGGCCACGTTGTGGCTTCCGGCCAGGGGCAGCTCCGAACGACGCAGGAGCTTGTCACCCCCCCGCGCCAGCCAGTCTCCGTCAGCGCCATCGATCACCCCGAAATCATCCGCCCCCGCGGGTGCATCAACACCGAAGGTGAATATGCGGCGCCCGGGCCGGGCCATCGCGGCAACGCGGACATCCTGACGATTGAGCACCTGCACCCCCTCGCCCTGGAAAACGGCAGCCTTGGTGACTGCGTACTCATCCAGGCCGGAATATCGGTCCAGGTGGTCATCGGTGACGTTGAGCACCGTCGCCGACACGGCCTGCAGGGCCGGCGAGGTCTCCAGCTGGAAGCTGGACAGCTCCAGCACCCAGGCGGCCGGCAAAGCCTGAGCGGCATCCTGGCGCGCCATCAGCACATCCAGCGCGGCGGGGCTGATGTTGCCGGCCACCACCCCATCCAGGCCGGTGGCCTTGACCATCTCGCCAAGGAGGGTGGTGGTGGTGGTCTTGCCATTCGTGCCGGTGATGGCAATCACGATGGGCCGCGGAGCCCCGCCGGACGGTACCAGCGCATCAGCCAGCAGATCCATCTCACCGATCACGGGGATTCCGCGCGCCCGGGCCTCACGAACCAGCTGCTGCCTGGGATCGAGACCCGGGCTGATGGCAATGCGCCCGACACCATCCAGGAGGCCTTCGGAAAAGGGGCCGGTAAGCAGCTCCGCCGCCGGCACCTCGGCCCGCAGCGTGTCGATACCCGGTGGCGCGTCGCGGGAGTCGGCGACACGCAGGGCCTCGCCCTGCCGGGCCAGCCAGCGCGCCATGGCCAGACCGGACTCGCCGAGGCCAAGAACGAGGGTGAGGCGCGAAGACGATGCCATGTCCGCTTACCGCAACTTGAGGGTGGACAGGCCGAACAGCACCAGCATGATGGTGATGATCCAGAAACGGACGACCACCTGGGTCTCCTTCCAGCCACCCAGCTCATAGTGGTGATGCAGGGGGGCCATGCGGAAGATGCGCTTGCCCCCGGTGTATTTGAAGTACAGGACCTGAACCATCACCGACAAGGCTTCGGCCACAAACAGGCCGCCCATGATGAAGAGCACGATTTCCTGACGCACGATCACGGCGATGGTACCCATGGCAGCGCCCAGGGCCAGTGCCCCCACGTCGCCCATGAAAACCTCCGCCGGGTAGGCGTTGAACCACAGGAAGCCAAGCCCTGCCCCTGCAATGGCGCCGCAGATCACCGCCATCTCGCCGGCCCCCGGGATGTAGGGCACGCCCAGATACTTGGAGAAACCCATGTGACCCGCCACGTAGGCGAAGATCGCCAGCGCGGCACTGACCATCACGGTCGGCATGATCGCCAGGCCATCAAGTCCGTCGGTGAGGTTCACCGAGTGGCTGGTACCGTTGATGACGAAATAGGTCAGGATGATGAAGCCCAGCACCCCCAGGGGGTAGCTCACCGCCTTGAAGAAGGGCACGATCAGTTCGAGCTGGGCCGGCAGGGTTGCGGTAAGCCCAAGGAATGCCGCCGCCGCCAGGGCGATGGCCGACGTCCAGAAATACTTCCAGCGGCTTGCCAGCCCCTTGGGGTCGCGATAGACCACTTTGCGCCAGTCATCCACCCAGCCCACGGCACCAAATCCGAGGGTGACGAAGAGGACGACCCAGACGTACTTGTTGCCGAGATCTCCCCACAGCAGGGTGGTGACCGAGATCGAGATGAGGATCAGGGCGCCACCCATGGTCGGGGTGCCCGCCTTGGTGAGGTGGGACTTGGGGCCGTCATCACGCACCGCCTGGCCGATCTTCTTCGCCGCCAGCCAGCGAATCACCGCCGGGCCGAAGAGCAGCGACAGGAGCAGCGCCGTTCCCGCAGCCAGCATGGTGCGCAAGGTGATGTAACCAAACACGTTGAAGAAGCGCGCGTCCTTGCCGAGCCAAAGGGCGAGTTCAAGCAGCATGGCGGCTCTCCCGATCCGTCACACCATGAACTGCACACATATCGGTACTTCGCACACTCATCAAACCTTCTCCGCAATGGCGTCCGCCACGCGTTCCATCTTCATGAAACGCGAGCCCTTCACGAGCACCACCGTATCTGCATTCATTTCCGCCTTCACCGCCGCCACCAGGTCATCAAGCCGGGTGAAGTGGTGTCCGCCCTCTCCGAAGTTGCGTGCCGCAACCTCGCTCATCTCGCCCAGCCCGAAGAGGAAATCGACGCCTTCACTCTTCGCGTAGCCACCGATCTCGTCGTGGTACTGGTAGCTCTGCTCACCAATCTCACCCATGTCGCCGATCACGAGGATCTTGCGGCCGGGGGTGGCCGCCAGCACGGCGATACCGGCACGCATGGAGTCCGGATTGGCGTTGTAGCAGTCGTCAATGACCACGGCCCCACCCAGGCCCTTGCGCAGGTGGAGACGCCCCGGGGTTCCTGCGTAACCGCCCAGCCCGTCAGCAACCGCCTTCAGCGAGACGCCGGCCGCAAGGCAGGCCGCTGCGGCCGCCAGGGCGTTGCGCACGTTGTGCTGCCCGGGCACCTGCAGGCGGAACTGCACCTCCCCTTTTGGCGAGATCAGCACCACATCACTGGCAAAACCATGGCTCGTGCAGCGGGCACCGACATCGGCATCGGATGACAGACCGAAAGTCAGGATGCGGTGGCCACCGTTGATTGAGCGCCAGTACCCGGCAAACGGGTCGTCGGCGTTGAGCACCGCGACACCATCCGAGGACAGGCCTTCGTAGATCGCGCCCTTCTCCCGTGCCACCTCATTGACACTGCCCATGCCCTGCAGGTGGGCACGCTGGGCGTTGTTGACCAGGGCCACGGTCGGCCGCGCCAGGTGGGTGAGATAACCGATTTCGCCCGGGCGGTTCATGCCCATCTCGATCACCGCCGAGCGGTGGTTGCCGGAAAGACGCAACAGCATCAATGGCACGCCGATGTCGTTGTTGAGATTGCCGCGGGTCGCCAGAACCGCCAGATCGGGGTCGAAGCCATCGATACGGGCCTGGGCGCGCAGGATCGCCGCACACATCTCCTTCACGGTGGTCTTGCCATTGCTGCCGGTGACGCCGATCAGGGGCAGATCGAAGCGGCTGCGCCAGCCGGCGGCAAGCCTCCCCAGACCGAGACGCGTGTCTTCGACGACGAGCAGGGGCAAAGGCACCGGATGGGTCGCCGCCCAGGCCCGGTCAACCATGGCAGCAACAGCCCCCTGGGCAGCCACTGCGCCGACAAACTCATGGCCATCAAAGCGCTCGCCACGCAAGGCCACGAACAACTGTTCGGGCTGAATCGCCCGGGAATCGGTGCTCACGGAACGGAAGGAAACACTCCCCCCCACCGCCGTACCGCCGGTGACCAGTGCGGCCTCCTGAAGATCCATCATGAAAGCGCTCCCTGGGCATCGTTCCAGGCTTCAAGAGCAGCGCGGGTCTGCTCCACATCGGAAAAGGGATGGCGCACGCCTTTGACTTCCTGGTAGGGCTCATGCCCCTTGCCGGCAATCAGGACAAGATCGTCGGCCGCCGCGGAGAGAATGGCGCGGCGGATGGCCTCGGCCCGGTCGGCCACCACTTCGGCCTCCGGACCGGCGCCGCTGACGATGTCGCGGAGAATCTGCTCGGGGTCTTCCCCCCGGGGGTTGTCACTGGTCAACACAACCTGATCGGCCAGTCGACTCGCCACTTCTCCCATCAAGGGACGCTTGCCGGGGTCGCGGTCGCCACCACAACCAAAGACGCAGATCAGCCGGCCATTGCGCGCCCTGACGGTGGCACGGACGGCGGAAAGCACCTGCTCGAGGGCATCGGGCGAATGGGCATAGTCCACCACCACCAAGGGCTCGCCGATCCCCCCCAGCGTCTGCATCCGCCCCTGGGGAGGGGTGAGCCCCTCCGCAACCATCGCCGCATCCTCGAGCGTGATGCCGGACGCAATCAGGGTGCCAATAACCGCCAGCAGGTTCGACACATTGAACTGACCGACCAGGTGGGGATAGAGGTCGGCCGAATCATTGCCGCAGCGCGCGGTGAAACGGATCCCCGCTGAAGTGACAGTGAGCCGGTCAGCCACCAGCAGCCGGTTGACCGGCGCAGCGTCGGCATTGCTGGGAAACAGGGTATAACCGATAACTTCCAGACCCTTCCCGGCCAGACGACGGGCCTGCTCCACGCCGAACCGGTCGTCGAGATTGAGCACCACCGAACGCAGCCCCGGCGTGTCGAACAGACGGGCCTTGGCAACCGCGTAGTTCTCCATGTTGCCGTGGTAATCCAGGTGGTCGCGGGTCAGATTGGTATGCACAGCCACATCAAAACGCAGACCATTCAGACGCCCCTGGTCAAGACCGATGGAAGAAACCTCCATGGCCACGGCATCCGCACCGGAATCGCGGAAACGGGCAAGGGTCTGGTGCAGGGTGAGGCTGTCCGGGGTGGTATTGAGGCTTTCCGACAAGGCGCCGGGAAAGCCGATACCCAGCGTGCCGATGACGCCGCACTTGCGCCCGAGGGCGGCATAGGCCCGCGATAGCCACTGGGTGACCGATGTCTTTCCGTTGGTGCCCGTCACCCCGACGGTCCACAGGCTCTCCGAGGGGCGCCCGTAAACCTCGTGGGCCAGATGGCCCGACAAGGCCGCCAGCCCTTCCACCGCCAGATGGGGGACGGGCAGACGCTCATTCCAAACGTGACCGCGCGCCTCCCACAGCACCGCCGCCGCTCCCGCATGGACTGCGCTGTCAATGAAACGCCGACCATCCGCCCGCAGCCCCGGAAACGCCAGGAAGACGTCGCCAGCCAGCACCTGACGGGAGTCGGCGCACAGACGCTGCGGCTTCACCCCCCGGATCGCCAGCGCGTCGAGAACGCGGCGAACCTGGGCTTCCGCACTATCCGACATCACATGGCCTCCCGCACGGCTGGCTGGGACACACCCTGACGGGCAACCTGGAGGGGTTTGAGCGGTGCATCCGGCGCCACACCCAGCGAACGCAGGGCACCTGCAGTGACCTGCGAGAAGATCGGCGCGGCCACATCACCACCGTAATGCTTGCCGTTACTCGGCTCATCAATCATCACCGCAACAATCAGGCGTGGATCGGAAATCGGCGCGATGCCCACGAATGAAGCCACATACTTGTGTGCATAACGGCCACCGACCAGCTTCATGGCGGTTCCCGTCTTGCCGCCGACCCGGTATCCGGGCACACCGGCCTGGGGCGCGGTTCCCCCCTTCTGCACCACCAGTTCGAGCATCTGCCGCACTTCCCTTGCCGTTTGCGGCGAGAACACCCGGGCACCGTGCACCGGTGGCGCATCCAGGCGCGACAGGGAAACGGGCACGATGTCACCATCGCGGGCAAACACCTGGTAGGCGTTGGCCATCTGCATCAGGTTGACCGACATGCCGTGACCGTAGGACATGGTGGCCTGCTCGATGGGGCGCCATGCCTTGGCCGGACGCAGACGCCCACCCACTTCGCCCGGAAAGCCGAGCTTGAGCGGCGTGCCGAATCCGAGATCGTCCAGCATCTTCCACATGGTTTCGGGGGGAAAGCTGAGGGCCATCTTGGCGGCGCCAATATTCGAGGACTTCTGGATGACCTGGGCCACCGACAGGGCACCGTGGGGGTGGGCGTCGGAAATCGTCGCCGACCCGATCGTCATCCGACCCGGCGCGCAGTTGATGATGGTGCCGGCCGTGACCTTGCCCTTCTCCAGCGCCAGTGCAGCGGTAAACGGCTTCATGGTCGAGCCCGGTTCGAAGGTGTCGGTCAGGGCCCGGTTGCGAAGCTGGTCGCCGGTCAGCTTGACCCGGTTGTTCGGGTTGTAAGTGGGCGCATTGGCCAACGCCAGCACTTCCCCGGTCTTTGCATCGAGCACCACGACACCACCGGCCTTGGCCTTGTGATCGGTCATGGCCTGCTTGAGGGCCGCATGGGCGAGGTACTGGATCTTGTTGTCGATCGACAGGGCAACCTCGCGCCCGTCCTGGGGCAGGCGGATCGACTGAACGTCCTCGACGACGTTGCCGCGGCGATCCTTCACCACCCGGCGGGAGCCGGGCTTGCCCGCAAGCTGGGACTCAAAGGCCAGCTCAATCCCCTCCTGGCCCTTGTCATCGACACCGGTAAAGCCCAGGACATGGGCCATCACGTCACCACCCGGGTAGAAGCGACGGTACTCCCGCTGATCATGGATGCCAGGCAGTTTCAGCGCCGCAATCCGATCCGCCAGCTCGGGCGACACCTGGCGCTTGAGATAGATGAAATCCTTGTCGCTGGACAGCTTCTGGTTGAGCTCGCTGACCCCAAGCTCCAGCAGACCGGCCAACTGGCGGGTCTGGGAGGGATCGAGACGCGCATCCTCGGGAATGGCCCAGATCGACTTCACGGGGGACGACACCGCCAGCACATCGCCCTGGCGGTCGGTGATCTTGCCGCGGGTGGCGGGCACCTCCAACACCCGCGCGTAGCGGGACTCGCCCTTGGCCTGGAGGAACTGATCGTGCACACCCTGCAGATAGGCCGCCCGGCCGATCAAAGCCAGTGAACCGCCGAGGAGGCACAACAGCACAAAGCGCGGCCGCCAGGCCGAAAGCTCCGAGCGCAGAAGGGGATTGTGATTGAAGGTGACGCCCTTCTTGGCCTTCTTCATGGCTGCTCCTCGATAGCGATGATCTGCCCCGACAGAGGGGGGCGCATCGCGAGCTTCTCGCGAGCAAGCTTCTCGATGCGGGCGTGGGCCGCCCAAGTGCTTTGCTCCAACTGGAGCTGACCCCACTCGACCTCAAGCTGCTGGGAGCGCTGCTGCTCCCGCTCGACGGCCGTATAGAGCTTGCGGGCCTGGTGCTGGGATGCAACGACACCGAGACTGCTCGCCACCACGAGCATCAGGAGGAACCCTGTCAGACGGGCCATCTCACGCCTCCATCCGTTCGGCAATCCGCATCACCGCGCTGCGGGACCTGGCGTTGGCCGCCACCTCGGCATCGGAGGGCCGCACCGGTTTGCCCACCAGCCCCAGCCGCGGCTTGGGCAGATCGGCCGCCCGCACCGGCAGGCGCGCGGGAAGCTGGGGCGGCCGCGACTCGTCACGCATGAAACGCTTGACGATGCGATCTTCCAGGGAGTGAAAGCTGATCACCACCAGACGGCCTCCAACCGCTAGCGCTGCCACCACCTGGGGCAGAACTAGCGACAGCTCCTCAAGCTCTTGATTGACGCAAATCCGTAGAGCCTGGAAGGTGCGCGTCGCAGGGTGCTGACCCGGCTCGCGTGTGCGGACCGCTTTTTCCACGATCGCGGCAAGCTGTCCAGTGGTTGCAACATGCCCCCCTGCCCGAGCAGCAACAACCGCCTTTGCAATCTCATAAGCAAACCGTTCTTCACCGTATTCCCTCAGCACTTGGGTTATGTCGGCAACCGACGCTTCCGCCAGCCACTCCGCCGCGGTCATTCCGCGGGTTGTATCCATTCGCATGTCGAGCGGCGCATCAAAGCGGAAGCTCATGCCCCGCCCGGCTTCGTCCAACTGGGGAGAAGACACCCCCAGATCCAGCAGGACACCGTCCACCCGCTCCACGCCCCGCTCCGCCAGCGCCGCCGCAAAATCCGAGAACGGCGCATGCACAAGCTCGAAACGGGGGTCCTGCACTGCCTGCCCGGCATGCACCGCCACCGGATCGCGATCAAAGGCGATCAACCTGCCACCTGCCCCCAGCCGGGCCAGAATCGCCCGGCTATGCCCACCGCGCCCGAAGGTGCCATCCACGTAGACACCCTCCGGGCGAATGGCCAGTGCCTCGACTGCCTCATTCAGCAGCACCGTGATGTGCGCAGCCACGCTCACAGCGGCAGGGTTTCCCAACCCGACGGCATGAGATCGGCGCCCAGGGCGAAGATCTGCTCCTGCTGCTTCTGCCAACCGGCATCCGACCACAACTCGAAGTGATCCCCCTGCCCCACCAGATGCACCTGCTTTTCCAGCTGACCAAAACTGCGCAGCTCGGGGGCGATCAACACCCGACCGGCCGAATCCACTTCTTCCTCCCGGGCGAAACCCACGAGAAGACGCTTGAGCAGAGCGGATTGGTGATCAAGGCTGGAGCCGGCGAGAACCTTGTTGCGGATCGGCTCCCACGCGGGGGCGGGGTAGATCAGAAGGCAGCGATGGGGATGGGCGGTCAGAACCAGCTGATTCTCGGCGAGCTTGGCGAGCGCGTCCCGATGCCGCGCCGGTATCGCCAGGCGACCCTTCGCATCGAGAGTGAGCGCTGCTGCGCCTTGAAACATGATTCCCCCACTTCTTCACCCGGACAAGCAGGAAAAACTCACTTTCTCCCACTTTCGTCCACTTCATCCCACTTTAGAGCAAAAGGAATAGGCGGTCAAGCCGACCGGAAGGTAAATCTCTTTTGGACACAAGCACTTAGAGGACGAGACCAGCCAAAAAAGGAAATCCGCTTATAAATCAATGACCATAGAAAACATTGCAAAAGTGCTTGATTAATCGCGGCAGAGCGGCCCAACCCAAAAGGAAGCCATCACCCTTCAGGGAAGTGGAGGTTAAAAAACGTTGCGCAGCGCAGCAGCGCGCCGAAAACCGCCAACAAGTGGGGAAAAGTGGAATGAATCGGTCGAGGATTGGGAAGTCCGCCGATAAGCCGGGTTCTGTCGAGCGGGCCCGTCCGAAAACCGGCCCGCCGGGCAATCATTCCTCTGGTCGACGCGTTGCCGCGCCGCTCTAGCAGCCTACCCGGGGACTCCGCGAGCAGCGTCAGCGTCCCCCTATTTGGCCTTGCCCC
>Ga0075152_10003758_pt1 | contig 10562 bp, 8 predicted proteins | sample JI61114C2DNA_FD_70964 | JGI IMG/M metagenome (GOLD analysis project Ga0075152, IMG submission 70964) | Wastewater effluent complex algal communities from Wisconsin, to seasonally profile nutrient transformation and Carbon sequestration -... | ecosystem: Engineered > WWTP > Effluent > Algae...
AGGTCACGGCCTGCGCCACGAGGTGTTGAATGATGCCTATGAAGATGTCGCTGGCGTGCCGTCGCCGGTCCGAGGGGGCGGGCCGGTATCACCGGAACTGGATCGGGCGGCGCGGCTGGCGGTGTCGCAACTGGCAGGGCATGCGCGCGCAAGGGCCGCAAGTGCCTATTGTGGAAAGTTGGCTCGGCAAGTCGAGTTACGAGTACAGCAGACTGATGTGCCCAAGGCACGTGGCGACAGAGCCACGCCCGAGGGCCATTGATGGTGAGCGTTCTGCTGTCACTCAAGAAAATCGGGGGGCCCTCGCCCCGATTTTCTTGCGGATGAATCAATGCGTCTGATACTGGCGTGCTATCGCCGCATCAATAACGTGGCTTGAAATTCGCAATGCCGAAGCGCGACAGCACCGCACAGCGCTCCAGCGACTGTTTTCAACTCCGTGACCAGCCCCAGATGCAAGCACCCTGCCCTCGCGCATCACGCTCTACCCGGTGCTCAGTCCGCTTCCGCGACCGCCTCTACCAGGTCAATGCCGCCCCTTACATGAAGAGCCGATAGGGGTAAGTCTTGCCCGGCAGGTCCGGCACATTGGCAATCGTTCTTGCAAGTTTCTGAGAGTAGCGAATGCTGACTGGAACAGGGTCATACAACGCGTCATTGTTCCAGTCCATCTTGGTCAGGGCCAGCGCTTCGTGAGCAATCACCTCGAGGGGGCCCCTACCAGCATGTCGAATGAGTTGGAGCGGTCTCGGGATGCTCTTCTTCCCCTGATAATAGTCGCCTGTATTCGACACGCCCGGGGCGTTGCCTGCCGCCCATAGCAATGCTGAAGTACCAGAGCGAATCACGACCGTTCCGCGTGGGACCGGATATCCCGAAGGTTTGCTTGGCGGGTTTTTTTTACCAGAGTCTATGAGCCACACGCCACGCCAGCTTGAGTTTGCTCCAACTTCGATGCACTCGACTTCGGGGATACCAGCAAGCGCATCGAAGGCACCGTCAATTTCATCCGCCTTGAACGCCGTCGTCTTATGGATGACAAGGCGCTTCGGTAGGTTGCCACCGTTTCGTCCCTGATAGAGTTCTAGGCTACGAGCAAGCACCGCCCGCATGTCATCTCGACTCAGGAAGGGATTTCTGCGCGCCTCAGCAAGGTCGGCGACAGGGTCCCGCGCCTCAAAGGCAACGAACTGCATGCCACCGCCATCCATGTCAAAGACTTGGGAACAGCAGGTTACATAATGTGCCTCGCGCTGATCACCGCGCAGTGCATAGGCCAGACCAATGTATGCAGTGTCGTCGTGCACACCCCGTACGCGTGCCAGCTTCCACGGAATGCCTCCTGCCTTGACGTACAGCGCTATAGCGAGACGCCAAGCCAACGATGCCTTGTAGTTAAAGGTGAATGCCCGGTCATTGATTACCTGGGTTGGGATGTTGTACTTGGCACCGAGAGCCTTCAGGGCGTCGTGCGCATCGAACCCCTTGGTACGCGTCGCTGGAGCCCAAGAGTCAGGGAAGTGCACTAGGACAACGTCGAACTCATTGCGAACAGACTCCAGCCGACGCAGTGCTGCGTCCATAGCCTCGAACAGGCGGGCCTCCGCCGAGCCCTGTCCGGGTAGCTGGCCAAGCGAGTCAGGCCAACGAATATGCGCAGTACTCGGCGCCGAGACCAGCTCGATCTTGAAAAGATGCTCGAAACCTGGGTACTTCGGAACGTACTCGGAACGGTCCGACGGATCATACGTTTCCCTAAGGGATGCCATCAGCGCGCCGCGCCGCTTGAAAGCGCTTTCAGGCCCAACGGTGGCCACTCTCACTTTGGAGGTGAAGCCGGCAAATGAGCCTTTAGAGAAAGGGCCGTATCTGACCAAGCCTCTCAATGGATGGACATCGACCTCATCCGGGTTTGCCGGCGAGAAGGCCAATAGCGGTTCCTCAAGCAGTGTGAACGGTGGAAGTTTGGAAGCCACTGCGGGATGTGCCATCACTTGGCCCTCTCAAAGTAGTCGTGGTGATGAGACGGCCTGCTCCAACCAGTAACTTGAGAAATCGAGAAGACCGCATCGATCCCACTTCCGTCCTCCAGACCAAAGGCCCGTACCCTGCCCCCGTCGGTAGAAGTCAGTAATGCTGCCCACGCATTGATGATGCCGGCCCATTGCTTGTTGAACTTCCTCGCCCAACGTTCGCGCCGCCAGTCACCAGCCGGGTCGCCTCCACGGCCGATAACCGGCCTCTCCAACTCGTATCTGTCTTCAGGTGCCAGCACCGGCAACACCTCTCGCGGGACATCCACGAAGGTAAACGGCTCGAACCCACACCACCAGCGGTCCTCGATTCGCTCAAGCTTCAAAAAGACCCCTTCTTGATACGGATACCCGAGCTTCGGCACTGCGCCGGTCAAGCTCGCATCGTAGGCAAATCGAAGCTGAGCAAGTTGGGTCTCCCGTTTGCGAGCCCATTCGGCTTCCTCTCCTTCGCGAGACCCAGCCACGACCAGCGAGTGTCCTGTTCGTTTGTAGCGCGGCAGCAATGGACTGTGACGTGACAGCGCTTTGATCAAAGCGTCATACAGCAAACCCAACGCCCAACTGTCTCGAATCGGGTTCAGGTCGAAAGTGCCAGCGGGCTGTGCCCCAAGTGAGCCGAGCGCAGCAATGACCTCCGCATCTTTTCCAAACACCGCCAGCTCTCGACCGATGGCCGCGACCACAGCTCGACACTTCTGGTTCTTCAATAGTTGCCGAACCTCTGGGGAAGTAGCGGCCTTATTCAACGTCATCCGCCTCGCCACGCCGGGAAGCGCCTCGACCAGCAGTGCGGAGTATCGAAGTACAGGAAATGGCCTGGCCTCGGCCTCCGGGAGCTTTACGGGTTGAAGCCTTGCCGGCGCCCGTCTCTGCATGATGTGCTCGCTAAGGACGTCTGGTAGCCGAATTTGGTTCACGACGTCTGCAGCCAACTCGTCAAAGGTCTTGGCTTCAACGATTGCTACATCAACGCCGGCAAGCGTGGCGTGTTCCAGGAATTGCTGTACGGCAGGCAGAAGTTTCGAGGCTGACGACGTGACCCAATAGAGCCCACTCGGATACGGATTCGGATCCTTCAACACGGACTTAAGCGCCTCCATGACGGAAGCGTCTCGACCGCTGTAGCCCACGACAACCAGTCCGAAGCGCTTACTCGCCTCAACCAGGACATGGCGCATGCGTTCGTCCTGGCGCTCAAGTTCGCTTCCAGTGTTTTTGATCTCGATCGACTGGTAATCGCCATGGAGCTTTGCCACCAACGGCCAGTCCGACTCCTCTAGGCACCTAAGCGCTCTCTCCGCAGAGTCGAGCGCCGCGACTGTGGGCTTAACCCTTGACTCGGCAGGCAATAACGAGTTGGCGAGCGTCGCTGAATCCTCGACCAAAGGGTCGAAGTTGGTTGTGAATACACAGCTCAGTTGCCTATTCGACATCAAGGCTGCGAGCACCCGGTGACCAAAGCAGGGCGTACCTTTGCGGATGGCATCGTCTATGTACTGCCGTCGTTGCCTCTCGTTCGGATAGACCGCTTCGAACGCAGCCGAATACTCGTTGGGGTCGCCATCCGGCGGTAGTAGCGACGTTCGCCGAAAAAAATCGTCAATTCGCTCGATCCAGAGTTGGTCGCCAGAATCGACCTCACGAAGCGAGTAACCGGTTTCTCGGCAAAAGATTCGTGTCTTAAAGTCGCGAATCATGGCGTAACCGGTTGGTATCCCTGAAGCCGCCGACGCTCCGGCGCCGAGAAACCAAGCGAACAGATGCGGACGAAGGGCAAATGCAGACGCAAGATCCGCGGCCGACATAATCTGTATTGGACTCGACACTGCACTACCTTCAGTTAGATTCAATCGTTATATTTCTTTAGCATCTTGCTTTACGGTATCAAAATCGGAGCTATGCGTCTCTCGCGTTTCATATATCGTCTGCAACAAATAAGAGATTTCGCTCAGTAGTTTCAGGACGTCAACATGTCATCCGGCCCGATATACTCCAAATCGAACTTATCTTGCGATCCGTTTGAAGTAGCAATCATCACCCCCGTTGCCACAGGGTTTGGCATCCATCCGATCATCCCAACTTCCCTGTAATCGGCAGAGAAGACGCTTTGTTCCTTGCCCGGCCCTCCACCGATACGCAAGGCCACACCGGGTGGCATTGGCACGTCATGCCAAGTCACTGGGCTAGAGTAAGTAGTTGCCGTCCAAGCCTTCGCGGCCAGTGCTCCCGAGGGGCCGGTGATGAACTCAATCCAAAGCTGATGCGATTCAGGTGTGGGCCAATCCGGCTTCACGGACAAGGCCCGTATCTCGTCAGATGAAAGCCAGGCCATCAGTCCCTTCATCGACTCAAAGTTTGCACGGGTCGAGGTAACAGCCTGAATTGCCGCGAGCCTCGAACCGAAACCAGCCTGAATCAAAGTCGCAGCAGCGATGGAAAGGGTCCCAGTCTCCAGCGCCACTACTGCATGGGCTTGGGAAAAATCGGAAAGCTTCACCTCGTCCGAAAAGGGATTCTCATGTACTTCGGCGCGGACCCGAACTGCCTCCATCGCCCATGGCAGGTTGTAGACGAAAGCCTGCTCGATAAACTGGATGGCTTCATCGTTGTTCCCCGACAGAACATTGGTGACAGGCTGCCCCAGCAGCCAAAGTCTGAGCAGCGACTCCCAGTCATCAATCAGCGCCTGGGGGCTGAACGGGGGGATGAGAAAGGCAATCTGGGCAAACGCAGTGATGGCGTCGACAGCCGTATCCTGCTCCCCGGTGAGAACCGCTGCATTCGCCGTAAGCAGCAGTTGCTCCAATTCGGGCGCTCGCGCATCAAGCGCCATGCCGGTAGCAAGGCCTACTCCGGCCAAAAAGTAGCCGCGCCGTTGCTGAACGGTGCTGTTGCTCCAGATGTATTGGGCTCGGGCGTGCAAACCCGCCATCAGCAGCGTCCGCGAATCCTCGTTGTACCGAACAAGCCTTCGTTCGAACAGCGAGGACCCGAGAATCTCGTCGAGTTTGCTCCCCAGTTCCTCATCCGGCACGGGCATATCTCCGAGCAAGCTGAAGATCGCCGTATCCAGACTCATCAGGTGGGTCTCCCAGCGCTTGCGTGCTTCGACGGCATCCCGTTCCTGCTCCGCAACGACAACGGGGAACTCCCAAGCGGCTTGCCCTGCGATGTACTCGATGAACTGATCGCTGTCGACGTTCCCCAACTTATTCCGCATCCGCTGCAGAAGCGCAACGATCAATCGAAGTAGGCCGCTCTCCATCTCTCGGCCCTTCTGATTCGAAATCAATGCCTGCCAGTCTGCATTTCGCTTCCAGTGATCATCGAACATCGGATACAAAACGAGTCCTTCAATGTCGATGTAGGCTCGCCCTGCGCGTCCGACGACGTTGCGAAACTCGGCAATGTCGATCAAATCGCCGTTGCGTTTCACGCCATGAAAGACCAGAGAGGTCGCGCTAAGGTTGAGCCCCTGGGCCAAGGTCGGAGACGAAATCGTCACCTTGAGCACGCCATCGCGCAGCAGGCGTTCAACTTCTTTTCGATACGGTGTCGGCAGGGCACCGTGGTGTACCGCCACTCCCAGCTTCAGGCACTTCAGGATGTCATGGTCTGGCCCGAACCACTCGGCACCGACGGCTAGCGCGGTTGCCAACACCGATGGAGGGTGCTCCAGAACGGACTCTATGTGCCCGCGCTTGTGCATCTGGATGACCGTCGAAGCGAACGGCAGCACGGAGCGCCGTAACGGACAGAAGACGAGCACGGTCTGTCCATCGTCCACCAGACGCCATGCCGTCGCGATGCAGAGTTCCCTCTGGTCGGCAGGGAATGTCTTGGTAGCTCGCCCCTTAGTCGGTTTCTTGGCCACCAGGAATTTGAGGATGTACGGCTTCTCATCACCGACGCTGACGTTAAGTTGGGCATGCTGCCCTTTCCACTCCACCTCCCCGAAGCGCAACCGGGTCGGGCGCCAATCATTCTTGATCAGCCCGTCGGTCTTGTCGTAGGTCAGCCAGGCTGCGAAATCCTCGAGTTGATCACCATCCGGGAGAATGGCGGACAGGCAGACGATGCGTCGCCCCGCGGCATCCGAACGACGCAGCAAGCGCTGGATCTGTGCCTCGTAACGGACCTCCCGTTCTCCCAAGCCAATCATGTGTCCTTCGTCGAGCACCACAAGGCCAACGTCATCGAGCAGTGTCGGATCGCTTCGAAGAGCGAAGTCGAGCTTCTCCGGTGTCGCAACGACGATGTCTCTGGAGCGAAGGGCATCCACATCGGCACCACTGGCACCGATGCTGCCGTACAGGCTCGACACGGTCTTGCCCAGCGGAGTAAAGGTACGGCGTAATCCAACCTCGGTCTGCGCGGAAAGCGCGCGCAACGGAGTCACGAAAACGACCCGTTTCTTCGTTGCAAGACACGCCAGAATGCACAGTTCGGCAATACGCGTCTTGCCCGCACTCGTAGGCAGGGACAGCACCAAGTTGGCGTCAAAGTCGAGCGCCCGTCGAGCCGCCAGGAATTGCGACGGCCACAAGTCGATCTCTGCCTTGCTCCTGCGATACAGCGAGCCTATGAAAAGTTTGCGAAGCTGTGCCCAGTCACCAATGTCGACTCCTGGCGGCCCCTCAAGAGGCAATATCTTATGGAAGCTGGCGTCCCACAGGCCGTCCAGCAAATGGATGGCCAACCTGTGGCACCACCATTGCGATACCAAATTGAGTTCGCCCGCAACGTCCAAACCATTCTTGAGACGCGCTCGTACCTGCGGCAGCAAGCCGTCCTCTCCGCGTTCCAGAGCAAGCAAGCTCATGGCTAGCGCTGCCATGAAGTTCTCTTCCAACGCCACGATCAGGACGTCGAGAACACGGTTTTCCGAATCCCCTTCCTCCCATGATTCCTCGCCGTCGGGCACCTCAGGAATGCGGGACAACCCAGCGATAAGCGCATCGTCATTCGCCTTGCCGGCCTTGAACCAGGTCTCGATGTCTCGAGAGAGGCCATTGAGGTCACGAAGCATAAGCTTGGCCAGTCCTCTCTCCACGGTGGACAGGTTTGCTTTGGTGAGTCCCTTGTGCAGCAGCGAGTAAGCTCGCGCCGAGAAGCGCCCCAGATGATAGGCAGCGGCAGCAACGAGACAATGAAAATCCCGCTCCGGGTCGGCCACGCCCTTTGCTGCTACGGCTTCAAGGGCCTCGGCAGCAACCGCGAAGGCCGAGCGCCCCCTATCGGCATCACCGCCCAGCTCGGTGTATCGCAATCCGTGAAGCAACAGTGAATACCCATAGGACAGAAGGTCATCCGACAGTTCCGAACCGTAGTTCGGCGCATCTTCGGGCAATACCCCATCACGCCAGATCATTCCGCGCGATTGTCCCCGTGCGAGCAGCTTGTATCGGAAACCCGGAGTGATGGCCGAGTCGATGTTTGCTTGCAGTTCTTCGAGTGTCGACGCCATTACGCGGTCACCGCCTCAAAAACCTCCTTGATGAAGGCCTGATGCGTTGTCACGCACAGCGCAACGTAGTGCTGCGGAATCGATCCTGCATAGGTTTGCAAGTTTGTCTTCAGGGGCTTGGAGGGGTCATTCCCGGAAAACGTGAACAGCATGTGCGAGACCTGGGCAGGTTTGATGCCGTCCTTGAGCTGGGCCTTATCCAAAGCATCGCCAAGAGCAGTATCACCGGCTTCGTTCAATCGGTCCGCAACAAACGAAATCGCGTGGGGCGACGGCAATCCGCTGTTGGCCGAAAGCGCTTCCCTGGCCTTCCCGATGATGGTGCTCGACATGGTGGCCGCGCTCTTGACCTCGGCCTTGAGTATTTTCAGGGAGCCACTTTTGCCGCTCAGGCGAAACGCCAATACGTCTTCACCCCGCATCGACATGTTGCGGTGATCCTTCCAGCGAAGGCGCTTGATGCCCAGGTTGAAAGGCGTTGCCTCATGCACATAGGCAGTGCAGAGAATTTCGCCCAAGTCACCGGAGCGGATGGTGACTTTGGTCGGGAGTTTTTGTTCGACATAGTTCGCAGCCGCTTCCTTACCCAACTTCTTGAGCAATTGCGCGATACGGACTGGGTCCGCATAGTAGTCTGGAACTGCCTCGGCGAGCGTATCGACGACCTGCGCATGCTTTGCCGGATCGGCCGACAGCCGACACAACTTGTGCGTCGATACCGCCTCTTCGGTCTCATTGCACCATTCCATGAACTTGATCATGCATCCCCTCCCCAACCAGTACATAGGCATCACTCCATATCGGAGTTTTATTCATTCGCATGCCATTGGAGACGCGCAACATAGGTGTTAATCGCGCACTTTCTCCACAGAGAGCCTACCGCAGGAAGTCAATATTAAGAAGCAATTGTGGATCAAATCTCATGCAGTTTGAGTGATCTCACCAGCGCCAGCACTTCGACGCCCTGCCGCTTCCTGTCGCTCGCTGACCGGGGCGTGCGCTTGGGCGGCGCGAATTACATTGCGTTCGACCGCTCCGACCTATCGTCCCCCAAGGGCGGCAAGGGGTTCAGTGTCTATGACGACCTGCGGGACCGGCTCGTCACTGCGGGCATTCCCGCATGCGGAATTGTGGAAAGACCAAAGAAACCGAAACCGTTCAAGAACTGCGGACCGCGGGCGCAGCTTGGTCGTAAATCGTGGAAAATTTGGCGCGTCAAGGCTATGACCTGCAGCTGTGCCCATCCCGGGACGGCGAGCACCGTGCAAGGATGCGTTTCCAGCCGTTCCGGGCAGCGACCGCTTCGCGCAGGATGTCGAGGTATTCATTCACATCCAATCTGTCGTCCGCTGGCATCGGCCCCTGCGCGTATTCCGCGAGCAGTGTCTGCCGAGCCCGCAGCCCCGGGCCGAGGTCGTGAATGCGGCTGTAGGTCTCGCAGGCATAAGCGAAGGTTTCGCGCTTGGCGAACTCGATCTCCAGCAACCACTCACGCCGGTGGGTCTCGCGCAATCCGATCGTGCGACGCTTGCAGTTGTGAAAGATATGGGCTGCCTCATGGACCAGGAAATCGTCGAAGCGGCCCGGCGCGCCGAAGTATTCGGCCGACAGGTAACAGGTCGTTCCTTCGCTGAGGCCGAGAAGGTTGGGCGCGTCGTCAGCCAGGAGTTCCGCGCCGATGCCGGCGAGATAGAGATTCGCCAGATCCCAGGCGGTACTGAGCCATGTCGTCTGCTCGAGCACAGCGTCGATGGTCGCCGGCGTGAGAAAGACGACCGAGCGTCCGAGCACGTCAAGGACGGAGTCATGTTCGTGGCCCGGGAACAATCCCCGCACCATGGGGGCCACTTTGCCGCGGGTGAAGGCAAAGACATCAATATCGGGCAGGACTGCAGGGAGTTCGGTGTCCGCAGTTTGATGGCGTACCGCCGAGATCAGTGCTTGACGCAGCGCGACACTCCCGTACCGGGCCTGGGCAACGTAGTTATCCCCCGGCCATGGCCGGAAGTGTGCATCGTGCTCCCCGCTGCGAAGATAGCGTTCAATCGCTTGCTGAGGAGATTCCTGCATGGGTTTCTTCACTCTTTTCCGGCCTGCAGAGCAATGGCTGACGATTACCTTGCCCAGGAGTCCTGGTTTTGCGGCAAGGACCGGCCGGGATCGTAGACCTGGAGCGAATCAGTCGCCGTCAGCGCATTGACGAACAGAACCAGATTGGTACCGTCCACCCTCGCCTGCGACGGAAAGAGAATCCCTTTGCTCCCCGCCGCGATCACCGTGTCCCCGACGATCCAACTCGGCGGCTCAATACGCTGGTTGAACCACAACTCTCGCCAGTCGCAGTAGAAGTCCTCCCAGATCGGTGGCCACACCGAGGCATCGTAGCCGGCGGTGAAGTCCGCCACCGGCTCGACCGTCAGTTGATAACTGGTCAGGGTTCCAGGCGGGAGCAGGCTCGACACCTGCTGGTATTCCCGCACCGCCGTTTCGGTATCGAGAGCCAGATAGAGCGCCTCGACTCCAGGCCGGTTGGCTCGCCCGCCGTGTTTGGCCGCCCCGGCGCCGCTCGTCGGCGCAACCGCCCACTTCGGCATATGCAGGCGATAGGCGGTGACGCCAGCCAGCCGGATCAGCTTCATCCCGCCGCGCCCGCTTCGAGGGACTCCACGTAGCGCAGCACATCCTCGGCCCGCCCTTCCGACACCAATTGCTCAGCCGTCTTGTAATTGAAGGACGGCAGGGGTTCGTTGCGATACCAGAAGATGGCTCGGCCGACATCGCCGGTCAGGTCGTCGGCGGCACGCAGCACGCGCAGGGCCTCGCGCATGAAGCGCTGCACGCTCTCCGAGGCGGGCGCCCGGCTCAAGGTGTTGCGGTGCACATGGGCCTGCCCGGCAAGCGTCTGGAGGTCGATGCTCAGCACGTCGCTGAATCGTTTCGGCGAGAGCACGGCCGGCCCGGCTTCCTGATCGCGCAGAAAATCCAGGAAGCCTTCGAAGCCGTGGTTCAAGGCAGGGGCATAGGCAGCGGTCATTGGCATGGCGTCTCTCCGGCAAGCA
>Ga0075152_10003759_pt1 | contig 10562 bp, 6 predicted proteins | sample JI61114C2DNA_FD_70964 | JGI IMG/M metagenome (GOLD analysis project Ga0075152, IMG submission 70964) | Wastewater effluent complex algal communities from Wisconsin, to seasonally profile nutrient transformation and Carbon sequestration -... | ecosystem: Engineered > WWTP > Effluent > Algae...
GCGCCTCCATGTTCCTGCGCAAGAGCTCGCGCGCCTTGCCGCGGAGCATCGGCCCGCCGATCAAGGCCGCGAACGCCGCCTCGTAGCCCAGCGAACGCGCGACGTGGGCCGCGTCCCCCGCCCGCAACGACTCCAGGAAGTGCAACAACCCGACCCCGTCGGCGCGCACCGGGTCCATCATCGACAGCGCCGTCGTCGCCGCCCACAGGTCCTCCAGACGACCGCGCACCCGCGACGAGATGGCCGCGGGCGGCCGCTGCTGAAACTCGAATCCGCCGAGGTACAGCCGCACCCTCCGCATCGCCGACACCGCCAGCGCCCCGGTCCCGGAGCGCGGCAGCCTGACGTCGGCGTCCGCGAGGAAGGCCTCCATCAGGCGGAGCCCGTCTTCGAAGTGACCGGCCTTGAGATACTGCTCGCCGGCCCGCCGGCGCAGGAAGCCGCGGCGATCGAGCTCGGCGGGCGACTCGGCGGCGATCGCCGCGGCGGCCCGCTCGAACTCCGGCGCCGCGCCGGTGCTCTGACCGGCGTTGGCCAGCGCCTCTGCACAAAGCGCGTGCAGCTCGGCGCGCGGCGCGTCGACCTCGTTATGCTCGATCGCGGTGCGATAGAGGCGCGCGGCCAGGTCGAAGGCCAGCGCCGCCTCGGCGCGGCGGGCGGCCGTGATCGCGTGCCGCCGCGTGCGCGGTCGATCGCCCGCCGCGAGCGCGTGCGCGGTCATCTGCTCGGCGTCGCTGGTGCTCGTGGCCTCCATCGCCACGACGAGCGCCTGGTGGTGTCGTATGGCCGCCTCCGGGCTCAGCGCGCCGACCACGAACTCGCGCAGGCGATCGTGATAGATCTGGAGCGCCTCGCCGTCTCCGGCGCCGGCCCAGCGCAGCAGGCGGAGCACACAGAGGTCGCGCAAGCGGCTGCGGTCCCGGCTGTGGGCCGCCTCGAGCAAGATCGTCGGAGACTGGGCCGCGCCGCACAGCGCCGCGAGCTCGACCAGCACGCGGTCCTCGGGCGCGAGCCCGCGCAAGCGCTCGTCCATCAAGGATCCCGCGGTCGTGCCGACCTGCGGCTCGCCGTGCTGGTCGCCGCGCCCGGTCGCGAAGTGGGCCAGCTCCGCGACGAGGTACGGCACACCCGCGGCCTCCGCCACGATCGACGCGACGTCGACGCCGCTACGCATGGTGATCCCGCGAGCGAGCGCGAGCGCGGCGTCCTCGGCGAGCGGCGCGAGATCGACGCGAAAGGCCAGGCCCTGCCGCTGCGCCCGAGCGATGGCCGCGAGCAGCGCGGGATCCGTGGCCGCGTCGTCGGGGCGCCGCGACAGCACCATGTGCAATGGCGGCACCTCACCGCCCCCGAACACCCCCTCGACGAGCGCGACGCTGTCGGCGTCCGCCCACTGCAGGTCGTCGATCCACAGGACCACCGATTGACGCGCGCCGAGGCGGGCCAGCACCCGCTGCAACGCCTGGAACCCGGAGTTACGCAGCGTGCGCGGATCGCCGCGCGGCGCCGAGTCCCCGGACCGGGCGGCCAGCACCGGCACCCGCCGCAACTCGGGGAACAGCAGGGTGAGCGCCTCGACGCCCTCGTCCGGGCACAGCGCCAGCGCGGCCTCCGGATCGAGGCCGACCCAGTATCGCGTCAGGTCGTCGATCGCCGCGTCGAACGCTTTGTAGGGGATCGACTCGTGCGGGTTACAGCGCGCCTCGAGCACCAGCGGAGCCGCGTCGCTCCGCGCCGCGAGCCGCCCGAGGAACTCCCGGATGAGCGCCGTCTTGCCCATGCCCGAGGACCCGATGACCTCGACGGCGACGAAGCGACCGGCCTCGGCCGCCGCGTTGGCGGCGAACAGGGTGGCGAGCTCGTCCTCCCGCGCGACGAACAGCTGCTCGCTGTCGACCTGTCGCCACGCGGTGAGCGGCTCGGACTCGTCGCTGTATTCCTTGAGCGCCGCGATCAGCTCCGCGGGGGACGGGCGCCGCCGGAAGTCGGGGTCGAGCAGCCCGACCAGCAGATCGTCGAGCGCCTTCGGGATCGCCGGGACGATCGTGGACGGCGGCCGCGGCGGCCGCTGCTTGGCGCGCAGCTCCCCGGTCGCGTCGCCGCTGAAGGGCAGCTCACCGACGAGCGCCTCGTAAAGGACGAGCCCCACGCTGTACCAGTCCGACGCCGGCAGCGCCCGCGGCTCGAGGTACTGCTCCGGCGCGAGGTACGGCAGCGTGCCCATCACCGCACCCCGGGCGGTGTCGAGCGACCTGTCGCGGTCCATCGCGCCGGCCAGACCGAAGTCGAGGAGCACGACCTGGTCGCTCGGGGTCACGAGCACGTTGTTGGGCTTGATGTCGCGGTGACACTTGCCGAAGCGATGCACCGTCTGCAGCGCGTCGGCCAGCTGCAGCGCGGCCCGGCAGATCCTCCGGATCGCCGCCTGCTGCTCCGCCTCCGGGCCATGGCGGTCATAGGCGAGCCGCTGCGTGAAGGGCTCGCCGGCCGTCACGATGTCCATCGTGAAGAAGCAGTGCTCGCCGTCGACGTGCAGCTCGTGCAGGCGCACCAGGTTCGGATGCACGATGTCCCGCAGGCTGCGATACTCGGCCTTGAGCCACTGGCGCAGCTCCGGGGAGACGTCCTGGATGGTCTTCAGCGCGAGCTCCTGCCCCCACCGCTCGTCGTACACGCGATGCACGACGCCGAAGGCCCCGGCGCCGAGCGGCGCCAGGACCCGATACCGCCCCCCGGCGCCGAAGCGCTCGGGGTCCGCGGCAGTCTGAGCGAGGACGTCCATGGCGACTACTGCTCCGACCCGCCGCTCTTGCCGTTGAGCAGGGACATCAACCGCTGCATCGTCGAGCCGCCCCCGGCGACGCCGCCGCCGAGCTGCTCGCCGAGGCGCCGGGCCACGTCGAGCAGCCCGCGCACGCTGCCGACGATCTCCTGCGGCTGGATCCCCCAGTCCTTGCCGATCTGGGCGCCGAGCGCGGTCAGCAGCGCCTGCATGGGCGAGAGCTCCGGGTGCTGGAGGTCGGCGATCTTGTCGAACTGCAGGATGTCCGCGATGTGCGGCTTGCCGGCCCTGAACAGCTTCTCGTCGATGCGCTTGAAGAAGTCCAGGTCCTCGAGCTCGTTCTGCTCGAGGTCCCAGATCTGGCAGTAATCGCCCGAGACCGGCTCGAGCCGCGAGTCGAGGGAGCCGTGCGCCCAGGCGAGGTGGGACAGGATCGCGTTCACGGCGTGACGCGCGGACTCGTTGGCCGCCTCCATCGTCGTCATGCGGGTGAATGTCCGCATGTAGTGGCCGCAGAACACGACCTTGTCGGCGTGGATCCGGTAGCCGCCGTGCGCCGCCTGCCAGACGCCCGGCGCGTCGGTCCGCGGCGCCTCCAGGTCGACCTGCTGCCCCGGCATCCACGGCATGCAGCGCGGGCGCTGCTCCCAGTCGCCGATGTTGTTGATCAAGAACGGGGTCTTGTTGGCGCGCAATTCTCCGCCGACGAATTGAAGGTTCTGATCGAGGTGATAATACCTCGGCCTGGGCAGCGGCAGGTTCGTCACGACCGACGTCGCCCCGCGCACGCTCATCAAACTCTCGGTGACTTGACGCCACACCTCCGCCTGGATCTCCTCGGGCGTGGACTCCACCAGGCTCTTGTGGGTGTAGGAGGACCGCTTGCGGCAGTCGCCGATGTCGACCGACAGCACGCCGCGCAGCCGCCTTTCCGAGTCCCGCGGGTCGACGAGCGGCTCCCGCCAGAATTGCGACTGCGAGACCGCGGACAGCCCCCAGTCGGTGTCCGGGAAGTAGACATGCCCGCGGACGAGCTGAAAGTCCTGCTCGAAGTAGTACTGGATCCCCGTGAAGGTCTGAAAGCGGTCCTTCGGGGTCTGCCCGTAGTGATCTTCGGGCAAGCGCGGGGTGCGGACCATCGACGCCTTGTCCACCCATTCGGGCTGAGGATTGTTGAGCCGTACATCGCAGTGGACCGCCGACATCTCGAGGATCGTCCGCTCGATCAGCGCGACCTCCCTCGGCCCGATCTTGCGCTGGCACCAGAGGCTGATGCGGAGCTCGGCGACCTCGTCGCCGAACATGAGCAGCTCGCCCGTCACATGGCTGACGGACCGGAAGGCCGACAAGGTGGACGTGTCGGGCACGGTGTCCTCCTGGATATCGCGGATGAGCGCGAGCATCCGGCGCAGCTCCATGTCCGCCTCGGCGCGCGGCTGCGGCGCCTTGAACGGGAGCGACACGTCGAAGCGGTCCAACCCGGCGGGCAGCTCCATGTTGACGTAGCTGGCGAAGCCATGCAGCTCCGATGGCACCCCCCCCGACTTCCAGTGGCTCGTCACACGCTCGGCCGCCACCGAGTCCAGGGCGACGACGACGTAGTCGGCCGCCTCGATCGCCGTCTTGACAGCTCCTCTGAGCGTGCAGTCGCCCGACGGCAGCTCAAGCACCGCCTTGAGCGCGCCGTCCTCATCGTCGCTCAGGCTCAGGAGCGTCGCATTGAGGAACTCTACCGACAGGTGATTCTTGAGGTACCCTTGCCACGGATCGAGCCAGACGCGGCTCGTCGGGCCGCGCAGCGTCGCATCGGTGTACTCGCCGCCGAGGACCTGATCCATGAGCAGCTGCAGGTAGATGTTCCCCTGCGTGCGAGCGTCGCACTGTTCGGCGTCCATGGCGACCAGCGCCTGCGGCGCGGCTTTGATCGCCTCGACGAACTTGGGCGAGTAGAACTCCGCGCCGCCGAGGAACTCGAGGAACGACTGGCGCTCGTACTCGGCCGACCGGCGCGCCTTGCAGGTCATCAGGTAGCGCACCAGCCTGAAGAAGAAGCGCGTGATGTCGCGGCGCTCGAAGTCCAGGCCGTGGACCAGCTGCATGTACTCCTTGCGGAACGACTCGAGGCTGCGCGTCCGGCCGCGGCTCAGCGGCACGAACTTGCTGCGTCGCGCGAAGACCTGCTGATAGGTCGGCTGCAGCTGGTCGAAGGCCGTCGGATACGCCCAATCCTGCTCGCCGTCACCCTGCGGTGTGCGCTTCATCGTGTCGAAGATGTGGCGATAGAAGCTGGGGAAGAATCGATAGCCGTGCTCGCCAGGAAACAGACGCTCGGGGCCGGGCGTGGTCGAAGGCGTGGTGGCGACGCGGAGCGGAGCCTTCGGGTCGGTCGCGCCGACCTCCGGAGCGGGGCTGCTCCAGTGGGTCCGTGCGAAGCCCCCCACCTGCACGCCGCCGAGCTCGGCGGCCCGCTTCGTCGACGAGACAGCCTCGACGACCCAGACCTTGAAGCCCCTCACCGCGAGCTCGTGCGCGGCAGTCAGGCCGGCGATCCCCCCGCCGAAGACGACGGCGCCGCGCCGCGTCGGCGCCCCCTCGGGCTTGTGAACGGGCAGGCGGACGCAGACGATCCGTTCATGCGCGACAGCCGGATCCGCAGGAGGGGCGAGTGCATCGCCCGCGGTCTTCGTCGTTACGTTCCAAGCCGCGTATTGCTCCCCGTAGCAGAATTCCGCGATCTTTCTGGCGTCGCCCCCGAGCGCAGACCACCACAGGTCCTCGGCGGTGCGACGATTGGCGCAGGACGTCGCCAGGTCGATCTCACCGGCATGCCGGTGATTGCTGTCGAAGACGATGCCAGCGTGATCGACCGGAGGGTCTTGCAGCAGGCGCTGGCAGCCCTCGATGAAGACCCGCCGCGCGTCGTCGATGATCTTCACCAGGCGCCGGCCCGGACCCTCGGGCATGGGGGCATTGGCACGATCTGCCGTCCTCGCCGCGACTGGCCGCGACAGCCAGCGGATCTGCGCCTGGGCCCGGACGACCCGCCTTATCATGGATGTGCGGAGGAACCACCACGGCTGCCCCGTGATCGCGTCAAACTTGAGCAAGGCGCGGAGGATCTCCTGCGTGACCACGGATCCGGCGGCGGGCCGCCCGAAGAGATTGATCACCCACTCTGAGATGCTCTTCGTGTCGTGGATAAGGTCGTCCGCGGCCGCGATGACCATCGCCCAGTTGCTGACGAAGTGTCCGAGCAGCTCCCGGGCCGCCTCGGGCGTGGCATGGTCGAGGCGGTGGGCGAGCTCATCACGCGCGTGCTTGGCTTGACCATGGTGATCGGGATGACCAGGATCACACGGATCATCGACAGCCTCGGGGTTCACGGCCAGCGGGGGGACCTCGTGATGGCGTCGCGCCGCTTCAAGGCTCGTCAGGAATGCGCTGCCGGACGCATCCTGAGGCTTGACGTGCTGGTCGAGGGCCTCGAGGATGAGCGCGTCATAGTATGCGAAGATCTCGCGCTCCACCCAGGCTGACCAGCGCGCGAACGGATCGCCCGCGTCGCTGAACCGGGCGAAGCGCGCGAGCTGGTACAGGAGGTGGTGCTGCACATGATTGGCGACGTATCTCTCGACCCGAAGCGGCGCATCAGGCGCGCTCGATGAGCCGAGGTTCGGTCCCTCCCCCATTCGAAAGGTGATAGGACGCGGCTCCTCATATCTCACCCCAAGATTGTGTATTATCCCCTTGCGGAGCCTGACCGCGTTCAGGAGGGACGCGCCGGATCTCGGAGCGGGCTCCTCGCCGGGCTCGCTCGGTCTCGCAGTAAGATCCTCGCCGGGCTCGCTCGGTATCAGCGCGAGATCGTCGCCGACGGCTATCGGGACCGGGCGTGTGGGCGGGCCCAGCAGCTCCAGGAGCCGGCCACGCCAGCCCTCCGGGGCGAGCAGCGTTCGCAGGCGCTCCGCTTCGCCGGCCTCGCTCGTGCCGGCGGCGACCATGGCGAGCGCTCGGAGCGTCTGTTGATAGATCGCATGACGCCGCTGGAACTCGGCGATCATCCGCTTCTGGAAGGCGATCGATTCTTTGCTGTCAGGCATGATTATATCTCCAGCTCCCGGCGGAGCTCGTCCGCCGCGTCTATCCGCAATAAACCGCTCACGAAGTATTCGAAGCCGAGCAGGCCGCGGCGCAGGGCGGCGGTCGTGCCGGCGAGCTCGACGGCGCCGCTGCGCAGCGACTGGGTCAGGGTGGCGCGGCCGAGCACCAGGGCGGTGATCGCCGGGCGCTCGGCGGCCAGGCGGATGTCGGCGCGTGGGGGCACGGCCACCTCGAGGAGCGCGCCAGCGTCGCTATGGAGGGCCATGGCGTCGCCGATGGTCAGCGCGATGGTGAGGCCGTCGAGGGTGGTGGTCAGGGCGGCGTGGGCCGCCGGCTGGTGCGCGCGCACCAGCGCCAGGGCGCGGCGCAGCAGCGCGGGGATCGACTCAGCCACGGACCACCTCGAGCAGGCCCGGTCCGTCGAGGTCGACGGTCTCGCCGGCGCAGCGGCCCTGGACGCGCACGCGAGTGTGGACCTCGTTGAGGCGCACCACGCCGAGCGGGTCGGTCTCGGAGGGGACGAGCACTTGCCCGCGGACGCGGCCCTCGACCTCGCCGCGCAGGATGTCGTCGCCGCGGCGGGCCTCGAAGCGGGTCCACTGCGGGACGTCGTGGTCGTGGTCGGGCAGCAGCAGGGCGGCGGCGGCGGGGACCCGGCCGGCGGGGCGCGGCGGCATGGCGCCTCGGCTGGTGAAGCGGACCTCGTCGTTGCGAAAGTAGCGGAGGTGCCGGCCGTCCTTCAACACGAACACGCTGGCGGCGGTGGTTCGGTGGCGGGCACGGTCGTTCATGCGGGCGAAGATCACCGTCCAGGGCGAGGCGGGGTCGTCGGGGACGGCGCAGCCCCAATCCCACGAGAAGTCCCCGCCCCAGGCGAAGCGGCCCCAGTTATGATCGTGGTAGGCACGGCGGCCGTGGAAGTGCCTGCGGCGGCCGTCGTGCTCGACCCAGCCGCTCGCCTCGAGCTGCGGGACGAGGCACCAGCTGAGGTCGGAGCCGGGGCCGAGGCGAATGTTGTGGCTGAGCGACGGCACCGAGCGCGGGGTGAGCACGCACTCGAAGCAGACGCCGGGGCCGCGTCGCCACAGCTCGTAGCGACCGTCGCGCCAGCGCATGCCGGCGCGGTCGAAGGTCGCGTCGAGGTTGCGCACGGTCGGGGCGCTGCAGCGGTCGATCTGACCGTGCCACGCGTCCTGACAGAAGATCGTGATCGCGCGCCCGGAGCCGCCGTCGAGGCTGAGGTTATACAGCAAGGTCCAGCCCTCGCCGAAGACGACGAAGTGTTGCCATTCTTTGTACGCGGGCGCGAGTCGCGTCATGGACGGCGCGTCCACGGGGGCGCCGCGCCAGCAGTCGGCGTCCGCGAGGATCGCAGCCAGGCGCGCGCCAGACAGGTTCATCGCAGCAGGTCCTCGACGGGCGCAGGCCTGATATCGTGCCCCTCGCCCGGGCCCGTCACGGTCTCGCTCATCGTCCACGACGCTATCACATCAGTCAACCGTCGCCGCAAGTGGATCACCCCGAGCAAGGCGTTCACCACCGGCTCATCGGCCCCTGGCTCCTCCGCGGGCTCGGGGTCCGCCGCTCGTTCGACCGTGCGCTCGAGCGCCGTGCTCGCGGCGAGCAGCCCGAGAACGGCGTACAGGAAGCTGTCGTTCGCCTCGAAGTCGGGCGTCGGGGCCAGGACGCTCATGGCTGGCTTCCCGCGCCGCGGACCTCGGACAGCACATCCTCGAGCTCGCGGTCGAGGGCACGCACGAACGCGTGCACGTAGACCGACGGCACTGCGCCGCCCTCCTCGCTGAGCAGGCCGCCAGCGAGCCCCTCGAACAACGTTCTTGCGCGAGCCAGCAGCGGCGAGCCGGCGAGACGGCGCTTCCAGGCCGCGCCCTCCGCGGTCGTGGCGAAGCGCCGACCTTCGCGGACCAGCGCAGCGAAGGCGCTTTGACCGGCGATCGGATACTTCACGAGCACGGTCTGGACCGCGCGCAGGCGAAGGATCGTCTCGTCGTCGGTCTCGGTCTCGCCGCGGGCCCGCTGCTCGAAAACATCGTCGAAGTCGCGGTTGTAGCGTTCGAGCAGCCCCTGGTATGCGCCCAGCGACCGGACCAGCGCCTGCAGGATCGCCTCGCGCCCGGTCCCCCCGGATGCCGGCATCGGGGCATCGAGGTCGTGTGCGGGCGGATCCGCGGGGTCCTGCGAGAAGTCGGGGAATCGGTCGTCGACGGCGGCGTCCTCGGGTTCGAGCGCGCGCAGAAGGCCGGCGAGGGCGGCCTCCGGCCCCCGCTGCGCGCCCTCACCCTCGACGCGGCACAGCGCCCGGAACACGGCCTCCTCGTCCATCGTGTTCGAATTTAGGAAGGATCGCATCGTGTCGTCTACGCCACCCTGGAGTATCGTCCAGGACGAGCCGGTGCCGCAAGGGCTGGCTCGGTCCGCGTCAATCGCGCGCGGGCCGTCCGGCTCCCGACGAGTGAGGATATCGATGCAAGCTCCGGACGCTGCGCAGACAATCGTCGTCACCGATGAAGGAGGCCTCGGCGCGGCCTACCTCAACGAGTGCCAGGCGCTCGTGATCGCGGAGATCCGCGCGATCATCCGCGCCGGCACCGCGGGCGACGATCGGGCGTATACCATGATGCTCGACTATCCGCTGCGGCGCGCCAAGGGGCTGCGCCCGGCGCTGTGCATCGCCGTCTGTCGCGCGCTCGGCGGGACGATCGAGGAGGTGCTGCCTTCGGCGGCGGTGCTCGAGATCTACCACAACGCCTTCCTCATCCACGATGATATCGAGGACGGCTCCCTGCGCCGACGCGGCCTGCCGGCGCTGCACCGCACCCACGGGGTCGCGGCGGCGGTGAACTGCGGCGACGGGCTGCTCGCGCTGACCCTGCGGCCGCTGCTCGACAACACCGACCGCCTCGGCGTCGGCCGGGCGCTGCGCATCCTCGAGATCTACGCCACGACCGCCACCGAATCCTTCGAGGGCCAGAGCCAGGAGCTGACGTGGATCGCCGACGGCACCTGGGAGCTCGGCGACGCCGACTACGAGGCGATGGTGCTCAAGAAGACCTGTGGGTACAGCTTCATCGCCCCCGCGCTGGTCGGCGCGGCGGTGGCCCGCGCCGCCCCCGAGATCGAGGCGCTCCTGGTCGAGCTCCTGCGCGACCTCGGGCTGGCCTTTCAGATCCAGGACGACGTGCTCAACCTCGAGGAGCACCGCGGCGAGTACGGAAAGGAGCTCGCGGGCGATCTCTGGGAGGGCAAGCGGACCCTGATCTTGTTGCACGCGCTGCGCCACATGCCGCCCCCGGACCGGGCCCGGGCCCTGCAGATCCTCGGCAAGGCCCGCCCGGCGGCCGACGCCCCGGCCGCTCGCCTCGGCGAGATGCTCGCAGCGCTGTGGACCTCCGGTGTCCTCGACGACGCCGCCCACCGCCGCGCGCTGGAGCAGCTCTCCAGCCGCGAACCGCCGACGGAGAAGACCGACGCCGACGTCCGATTCCTCTCCGCAGCGATCGACGCGCACGGCAGCCTGGACTACGCCCGGACGGCCGCCATGACCCGAGCCCGCGCCGCCCACGAGCAATTTCAGCGGCTCTCCGGGATGCTCCCCGACAGCGTTCATGTCCGATTCCTGGGCTGGCTGATCGACTATGTGGTGAAGCGAGTATGGTGA
>Ga0075152_10003760_pt1 | contig 10559 bp, 24 predicted proteins | sample JI61114C2DNA_FD_70964 | JGI IMG/M metagenome (GOLD analysis project Ga0075152, IMG submission 70964) | Wastewater effluent complex algal communities from Wisconsin, to seasonally profile nutrient transformation and Carbon sequestration -... | ecosystem: Engineered > WWTP > Effluent > Algae...
CCGGCGCCCCGCCCGACAGATTCGCCGTGCCGGAAGCCTGTGACGCACCTGCGGCCAACGCCTCAATCTGCGCCGCTAGCCCCGCATTACCGGAGGCTTGCGCCGCGCCAGCCCCGGCGAGCAACACCGAGGCCGACAAGCCAGCCTGCCCGGCAGCTTGCGCGAGTCCTGCTGCCGAGATCGTGATCGTCGCAACTGCATTTGCCGAGCCGCCAGAAACCGAGATGCCCGCAGCCGAGAGCGGCACACTGACGGCCGGGGCCGCGCTGCCATCAGCAACCGCAACACCCACCGCAGACAGTCCATACGAGCCACCGACCGAGGCCGGTACCGGCCACCCCACATCCACCGGCGAAACAAACATCTGCCAAGGGTTACCCGATAGCGATCTCAGCTCGGCATCATGTGCCGCATAACTGTCAAACGTCGCCGCCAGGGCGGTTCGGAGGCCGGGGTTGTAAGCTGATTGCGCGCCCCAATAGCCGCCAGAGGCGATGTCCCAATTAGCAGACATGGTAGTGACAGCTACGGTAGTAGTCGCTACCGGGCCTCCATCTACCGATACTTTCGCTACACCCTTATCAAAACTGACCGCTACGCAGCGAGGCTTGAACGCCACCCATGGAACGCCTGTGCCTGGTCCAGCAGAGGCTGACGTTGTGCCGTTAGATATTTGGAACGTTACGAAGTCGGCCGCAGCAGATTCGTAGATTGACCAGTCGTATACGGTGGCGTCACCCACTGAAGAATTAGGTTGAAACTGCCCAAAAACATGACAAGAACTTGCGGTAGATGGCGCGGACAGGTACCCATAATAAACGGCCGTAAACTTAGTCCGGTTGGTTCTCTTGGCCCACTTGATCCGATTGGTGTTGTCAGTAACCAGGATGGATTTACCAGCCATTACCCCAGAGCTGGTGCGGCCCATCGCCCCGGCAACCGTCTTCGCTGCATTGCCCGCCAGATCATCTACACCAACTGACGGCAGTAGTAGAAAGCTGGCCGGCACGCCGCTGATCTCAGCCCTGACTGACGCCCCCTGCGGCTGCCGGCCTTCAAAACCATCCGGCCACAAGTAGCGGGCAAGGTCAAACAGATTCATGGTTTAGGCACCCGGCGACCACGGCTGTGCGGTCAATACGCAGCCGGCCGCGATCTGAAAGCCGGTGCCATTATTGAACAGCCAGTAATCACAATCCGCCGAGAGCGGCACGTTATTACAAGCCATCACCCATCCGGTCGATGTATTGCTGGTCGATGGGCTAGGTGTAAAGGGATAGACCTTGCCGAGCATCGACGCTGCCGGGGCTGGCCCGGCATTGCCAGCGAAGCCCCTATCTACGGCAACCAGCGCCACCGTACCACCCACCGGGGCGGTACCGAACACCACACCAGTCAGGCGAAAATCGGCAAGCAACGCATTGCCTGTGTTGTCGATCCGCAGCTTGTCCGCCGCGTTGGCATAGGCGTTGTTGGCGATGGCGTTTGCCGTGGTGACGAAAATCGGCGAGCCAATAGCATTACGTAAAATTGGAGTTGGCATCTCAGCCCTCGCTATTCAGGATTGCCGACACAGCGTCGACTGACACCGGATCAGCCACTTCCGCGACGGCAAGCAGTGCGGTAATCGCTGGCGCCATCGCCGGCACAGCTGCGGCAAACCCTTGCAACTGCGCTCGCGTGACCGGATGCCCGACATCAAACGTGCCCTGCTCAATCATCTTGAGCGCCCATTTGACGTTGCTATCGGCAGCGCCCATCGCTTCCAGCGCATTGAGAAACTCCCCACCAGCCGGCGCCATCACTGCTAGCACCGTGCCGATGCCGATGGGAGTTGGCTTGGTCGATGCCCGACCGACCGACAGCGCGGCGGCCAGTGCGCTATCGTTACGGGCTGACGCATGGGCAACTTCGGGGCCAGTGAGCGCCCGCCCGACCAGGGACTCCAGCGCGTTTTGTTGGGCGGGCGTCATGTTAGTTATCGATCTGGAACGACAGCTGGCCGTTGGCGAAGCTCAGCGTAAAGCCGGTCCCCGAGACGTTCAGCGCGGCCGGCAGATCGATGGCGATCCACGAATTGCCGCCGGTGATCGCGTCGTAGAAGCGCATCGACTGGATATTGCCCCACGCCGCAGTCGACGTTGGGAAGGTAATCGTCACATTGTTTTCGCCGGTGCCATCCGTCCCCGAACTGGCGACCGTAGAGCCCGGCGCTTGTGTGCCGGAGAAATTGGCGAGGCTGGCGGCAATCGCAGCGCGGGCGTAAGACCCGCCTGACGCCTCAACGCCGGCCGACGCGTCGCCGCGCAGGTCGGTGCACAAGCCGATGTACCAGGTGGCGGGTGCGCCCAGCGCTTGCCCCCGCAGCAGCGCGTCGTAAATCTTGTTTTCAGCGTAATCGGTGAGGACCATGATCGTGATTCCTTTCGTTAATCTTCAAAAAATTCAGCTACTGCGGCGAGTCGACCGCGACAGGTGTCGTATTGACGGGTAGCGGCGGCCGCCCAGAGCCCGACATCGGTATCGGTGGCAAAGGCGGCATCGGGCTCAGCAGGCTGGCGGGCGGTTTCGGGCAGGGCAGCGGCGGGCTTGAGGCCGGCGGGCTGGTTGAGCAGCCGGACAGCAGTGCTGCCAAGGCAAGGGCGGCCAGCAGTAAGGCGGCGGACTGCATCGTTCTTCTCCTCGGTTTGGGTTTGGCTCAGGGATTCAGCGGCGGCGGCGCGAGCAGCCAACGCATCGCCGCGCCGGTTGGCGTCCTGCAGGCGATACAACGCATCCTGTGCCGCGCGTGCCTGCGCCGCCGAATGGCTGGCGCGCAGATCGGCGATCTCGGCGTTCTTGTGGTTGGCCATCAGCTCAGCGCCGCCCAGGGCGGCACCGGCCAAGGCCAGCCCGGCGACCATGACGCGCACCCCGGTTTCGCTGAGCAGGCCGGCAAGGACGGGGATCATGGCTTGCCTCCCAGACTCAGCGCCTGCGAGGTGATCAGGCGCAGCGCCGCGTTAAGCAGCGGCAGAAAGAAGGCGATGGCGGCGTAAAAATTAACGGGCAACAGCGGCTGCAACAGGTTGAAATGCGCCTCGGCGGCGGCCAGCATCACCACCAAGGCGTTGAGCCAGAGGATTTTCGACAGGTACCAGGGTTTCTTCATTCGAAGACGCTCCCGCACACGATCCGCGCCAGCACCACGCCGACGAAGCAGGCACAAGCATTCGCGGCCTTCTTGATCCAGTTACGCATTTGCAGCTCCCGTGGTTGAACCCTGTTCCATGCCGTTCTCAAGCCAGGCGGCCACGTCGAAACCAGGGCAGGTTTTATGGACGTTCGGCAGATCGCGATGGCCGGCAATGCGGATGCCGTGCTGCTCTGCCCAGGCGACACAGGCGCCCCTGGTCAGCGGATTGACGCGGTCATTCGGGCCATTGCGGCGGGTAACGCGGGCGACTTCGCAAGTCACCAAGTGCGCCAGGGAGTTCCACTGCGCAGGCGAGAACTGATCCATGCCGACCAGGCAGATGCCGATAGATTTAGTGTTGAAGTTCTTGGCATGGGCGCCAATCTCGTCGACATGCCGGCCGCACAACACCAGGCCACTACGGTCGATCACGTAGTGGTAACCGATGGCCGAGAGGTTCGGCTCCTGCCGCGAACGGAAGGTCGTATCCCGATGAAACCCGCGCGCCGCATGCCACTCGTCAATGGTCTGCGCCGGGTTACGGAAATTCGGCTTGCCGGACTGGCCCCGGTAGAGGCTGTCTTCGTTCGGGCTGGCCGAGCAGTGAATGACGATTAAGTTGATTGGTCGCATGCGGCCATTGTTTCGCGCGCGCGCAAGCCAGCCGGGCATGAAGCCCTTCAGCCCCACAAACAACAAACCCCCTAAAAAGGGGGCCGGTGGGTTGCTTCCCCCCTGACAAGGGGGGAATGAGGGGGGTTGGGGTTTAAGGTTTAGCGCCCCTGCCTTTCGCGGCTGCGATCAGTATCTTGCCGAGGCGCTTGGCGTTTTCCGGGGTGAGCATAACGAGAAAATGTTCACCGTCCGGCCCTTCTTCGTCAAGATCGCGATAGATGGAGATGGCGATGCCTTGCACGTCGTCGATGTAGTCAACCAGAACCGGCATGACGCTTTCGATGGCGTCGACTGATTGAGTGGGGATCATCATGCGGCCTCCTTTTTTACCAAGTGGCGTGCGGCGTGCGCTTGCTTGCGCATGTTGCCGTTGTTGATGCCGATAAATTCCTCGACCGCCGGACGTGGCACGTTGTGGGCTTCGGTGAAACCCACCAAATCACGTACACGCTTGATACGGGGGCCTATCTTTATGTACTGCTCATTCATCGCCTCGATCTCGGCCGGCTTGCAGCGCACGTCGACTTCCTTGAACTGGGCAAAGAGCACGTCCAGTTCGGCCTTGAGGTCGTTCAGGTGGTCGCGGGTTTCGATGTATTCGCCGAGGGTGAGCACGGGCGGGACCGACAGCCCAAAATTGGGGAGACGGTGCGGCTGCGCCTCCATCGCGTTGAAACGCTCGATGTAGGCTTCTTTGAAGGCGGCGGCACGAGCGCCGGTGAAGCCCATGCAGAGATAGGCAAAACCGTCGCGGGTCAGTTCGTACATCGGTGCATCAATAGCCTTGCCGCCACTTGGATTTTGGCGAGAGTAGACCGTCGGCGCAAAATTGCGCTGGCGGAATTCCTCGCTGCAATCAAGGTTTTCGATGCGCTTGAGCACGTCCTTGTGTTGCTTTCCGAAAATATCAGCAATGCGCAGCGAACTGGTAACCGGGTGGCCGTCTTTGACCTCGACGGCATCCGTAGGAAGTTGAATGATGTTCATGGTTATGCTCCTTTCCGAGCGGTTGAGAAATCGTGGTCATCAAAAAACTGGGCCAACTGGCGCGACAGCCAGGCAGCGGTTTCGAGCAAGTCATTAACAACCTCCCCGGCCAGGCGGCGGTCGCACAATTCATCGCCGGAAATCACCAGATTGGCGGCGATGTTGAGCGATGCGACGCGCGCGGCGATCTGCGCCGGGCCCATGTCGAAATACGAATAACCGGCGTCAGGGGTAAAAACGTTGAGGGAAAGGGCTTGATCGTCCGTGGCGGACGTGGGTAGGGCTTGGCACATAGGGTGCTCCTGTGTTTGCGGTTGATGAGCCGCAAACCCCCTGCTAAAAGGGTGAGCGGCACCGAACGGGGTTAGCAGACCGGACACAGGACCGGCAGACCCGAAGGTCTCCCCGCTCGGGCCGCCCATAGGAGGACACGCCAAAGCGTTGCGCACAAAAAAGCCGCGTTCCATAAGGTAAGCGGCGCTGTGCGCCTGTGATTCCGGGCTGCTAAACCCGTTGCTGGTTGTTTGCCAGCAACGCGGAATATACGCCCGGATCATTTTTAGAACAACCCCAACTGTCTGTCATCAACAACCCGCCGCAGCGCCGTTTCCTCCGCCGGTGGCGAGTTTAAAATAGTCCTGATCTGCCGCTCACTCAGCGAGTATTTGCGCACCAGGGCGAGCATCGCCATGCCGTTGTCGTAGTCGGCGACGATCAGCCGGTTGCGCGCCGCTTTGACCTGGTCGGTCATCATCGGCACGTGCATCTTCTCGCCACCGAAGCGCAGCTTGAGGCAGCGCGCCGGCTCGGTGCCGAGCACTTCATCGAGCAGGACGCAGAAAGCGCCTGCTTTGCCGAGGCCGTTCGGGATCTTGATGACCTTGCCGCCCAGCACGGCCACCAGGCGCATGGTGGCGTCAAAGCCGATGGCCTCAACCAGTGCTTCAGCGGTTTCCGAGCGCTTGGCCATTTAGCCCCCGTGCCGTTTCAAATAAACCTCAAGCGCCTGCACCACCTTGTGCAGCTGCTCGGGGTCGCAGAATTCCAGCGGCTGGGTGGCGCCGCGCATCTGGGCGGTGATGCCCTCGATGTAGGCCTTGGTGGCCACCGGCACCGGCGGCGTCTGCAGCTTGCCGACGCGCTCGGCCAGGCGGAAGATTTTCTTGGCGTAGAGCCGGCGGCTCTCAGGCAGATTGAAGGTAAAAGCCCACTCGTTGCCCGGCTTGGTGCGCTGGTTGAGGTGATCATGCAGGCGGGCCAGCTCTTCGAGCGTCATGTCAGAGAGGCTGGCCTTGCCGATCACCTGCTGCTGAATGTCGTGGCGCTCATCCTCGCTGATGTTCAGCCCCTTTTTGCCGCAAGCCGCATGGATAGCGCGGATGCGGGCAGCCTTGAAGACCCCGACGCGGCTCATCGTTCCCCCTCCTCAGCACCACGGCGCGCGGCAGACGGCGGCGTCAGGGCCATAAAAAACGCCTCGAAATAGCCGTCGACCGCAGCAGTCAGCACGGTGACCGGCCACCAGAGCAGCGACAACGTGCGCGGCGCACGCAGGGGGAACAGCAGTCGTTTTTGTTGTGGGGTCATGCTTTTACTCCTGGGATACCTGCCAAAACTTCACGTTCGTAACACCACCAATAAGGGGCGCGCGGCTCGCGGCCGGTCTGCTCGCAGCGGATCGCGCCCCGGCAGACTTCGTACATCCGCCCGACAAACCCGTTATCGACGCCCAGCTCGGGGCCATAGGCGACCAGCACTGTGGTGTGAATGTCCGTCGGGAGGGCGGTGTGGGGTTTCCAGTCGAGTGCCACTACACGCCCGCCTTTTCCACTACCGGGGCGATCTCGACCGACTCGCAGACCTTGCACAGATGGGCAAGCACAGCTTTCCCGCTGGCCCAGTCGGGCATGAACATCGTTATTTTGGCGTCCATGTCCTTGCAATATTTGGCATAGGCACGCTTGCCCAAGCTTTTCTCCATAGCCGCGCGCTTGGCAGCGGAATAGAGCGGGCGAACGCTCTTTCTCAGAAACTTCTGCTCGGGGAATTCCTTGGCACTACGCATCCACTCCCCCCTGAACTGACCATTGACGTATGTGATCACCCGGTATGTCATTGCGCCCTTGGCGCGCTGTACCTGCAACGCGATGCGGTAACCGTCGCAAAGCAGTGCCACGTTGCCCCAGGGCATGCTCAGCTCGGCAGCCAGTTGCTCTTTCTGTTCCTTGGTCAGTTTCATCTTCGGCCTCCGTTAAAACCATCTCTCGAAGCCCGCCACTTAACGCGGCAGGGCTTGAAGCGAGGGTTTAGGTTATTGAGCGACGGCGTCCTTCAAAGCCTTGGCGGCGCTGAAGTGCGGCACCTTCTTGGCCGGGATCTGCATCGGCTCACCAGACGCCGGGTTACGGCCAGTGCGGGCGGCGCGGGCAGAGACAGAGAGCTTGCCGAGGCCGGGCAGCGTGGCCTCGTCCCCTTCGGCAAGGGCCGCGGAAACGACATCGCCGGCCGCCTTGAGCGCCTTCTCAACGTTGGCTTTGGAGACGCCGGAAATCTGGGCGGTTTTGAGGATCAGTTCGGATTGATTCATGGTGCTGGGTTCCTTTCGGAGGGTTGTGAAAAAGGTGATGGGTTGGGGTTTCATGGGGTTAAGGCTCATGCCAGCAGATGATGCCGCTCGGCTTGGTCGGGCCGTAAAGCTCGATCGTGCCGCCCTCGGCATCCACAATCTTGAAGCGGACGTTGCGGCCTTGCGCCTCGGCCAGCACCTCGCAGGCCTCTTTCACCTCCACGTAGCGATCAACGGGGTAAGAGATCACATTGGCCCAGCTGCCGGCGGTGTTGATCTTGAGCTGGACGCGGGAGAAGTCACGTTCAGGAATCATTGCGCCACCTCGTTGTTTTTCTGCTGCAGTTTCCGCCACAAGTTTTTCGCGCACTTCCGGCGCGAATACTCAATCGAGTGCATCGACCAGCCGGCTTTTTTTTCATCATATTTTTTGGCAGGCAAGGCATTGCAAACCAAAACGTGATCGGCAATAAACGTTTCACGGCTCACTCTATTCAAGTTTTTTAAGTGAGCCATCACATCACCTCCCCGCCCAGCGCCTCAACCAGCGCCGGCAGAAAGCGCCCCAGTTCGCCGGTCATCAGCGCGAAGTCCGCATCGAACTGGTCAACGGCGGTGTCGCAGTTCTGCTCGGCTTCTTCCTTGAGGAGATCAAGGAAGGTCAGGCGCTTGACCGACAGCTTCTCGTCGAGCACGAAGGAAACGCGTTCGTCCCAGGTGAGCGCCAGGCTGGTCGGCAATTGGCCGGCGGCCAGGTGCGCCTTGATCTCGCCGCCGATTCCCTCGTCTTCATCCAGCGGGTAGCGCTTGTAGCTGACTTGCGACTTTTCCTCACCGACCGACTTCAGGCTGCAATCGCGATCAATGGTGAAACCTGCCGGGGCCTCGCCGCCCGCCAGCCAATCAGCCATCGCCGAGACTGGCGACAACTGGGTGTGCAGCAGGCTCAGCGGGAATTGATCAAGGCAATGGCGCAGGTGCTCGATCACCTGATCGGCCTTGGCCGGCGTGCCGGCATCGACACAGAACCAGCCGGCCTTGGGGTCGATCCAGACATGCGTGGCGCGGCGGCTGGTGAAGGCGCGCGGCATCAGCTCAGTGGTGACCTGCTCGCGCAGCTCCTTCAGCTGCTTGCGACCGGGGCCATAGCCCTGCGTTTCTTCCAGCTTTTCGGCACGTTCGCGGACTTCGGCATTGATCACCGAGGCCGGCAGCAGGCGGGTTTCGACATCAAGGCGAATCAGCCGGGCGCCATTCTGCGCATGCACCAGCTCGCCATCGTTGCGCGGTGCGACCCAGCCACGAGATTGCATCTGGTTGCCGGTGCAGCGCACGAAGGGGCCACGGGCCAGCTGCTCGCGCAGCTGGTCGGTAGTAATCGCCCAAGCCGCCGGCCAGCTGTAGATTTGGAGGTTACGGAACCACATTAGGCCACCTCCACATCTGTCATCTGAAAAACCGCCACTTCCGGACAAAGCTCCGGATTGAACACCTGACCCGCCTTCAGCTCTTGCATCTTCTGACCGGCTGTCATGAGTGCTTCAGTGTTCTCGGCAATGATGATTACGTGGCCAAAACGACACTTCCAGTGCGTCGCCATGCCGGTATAGGCGACACCCTTTGCGGCGCCCCGGACTTTCTTGAGTGGGTTGTTGTCGTCAGCCATCACGCCACCTCCTTAACCTTGGCCTTACCCTTCTTCTTCGGGGCTTCGTCTTCGCCCTGGCGGCTCTGGGCGTCGGCCATAATCGCTTTCATGACCTTGTCGACGGTCGAGTCGCCGAAGCTGATGAACGACTGATCGACGCCTTCGACGTGGCGCACACCAATCGACCGCCGCTGCGCGCCGGTCAACTCAGCGAGCGCACCCACATTGAGCGACTCTACGGTCCGGACCAGAATCGACGCGAGTTCGGCCAGTTCCGGGAAGGCCCGAATCCGGGCAATCACGTTGGCTTCGTCATCCCAATCAAGGGAATCATCGGCCTTGCGATAGCCGGTTTTGACGCAATCGACAGTCATTGAGCGCGGCCGCTTGAACAACTGCGGGGCGGCGTCAATCAGCGCCTGCAGTTCGGCTTTCGCCGCAGCTTCTTCCTCGGCAGCTGCGTCAATACCGGCGCGGTGGCGTTCGTAGATCGGCTTGATCGACTTGGCCAAGGCGTCCTGCAGGATGGTAGAGCGGGTCAAGGTCGCCAGGTGCGCATCGGCGAGGCGCTGAGCTGCGGCGCGGATTTCGGTAATTTCGGGCATGCAAATTCCTTTCAATTAGTAGGCGTAAGGGCTAAAACTCTTGTTGCGACAGGTGGTGCAAAGACGGTTGTGCGGGCCTTCGGAGGCGAATTTCTTGCCGCAGCACATGCAGGCGCGCTGCGTTGTCGCCTTGCCAACGATCTCGGCGCGGGTATGGACTGAGGATTCGGGGCGACCCAGCACACGGGCGATCTGGCGCTTGGCCATGCCTTCCTTGAGCATGATCCTGAGGTTGGCGTCATCTGCTGCTGACCATTTGCCGGCTTGTTTGGTGGGTTCCATCAGAAGCACTCCCCGGCACGTTCCCAGGCATCGGCCCAGCTGGTATGGCAGCGGCGCTTGAACCACAAGGCATCACGGCAGCGCTGAATGAAGTTACCCAGGGCGCGGCGCTGGCGTTTCAGTGCGCGCATACGACTTCCTCCCACATCACATCGACACAGCCACGCGCCGCAAAGCGCCAGGTTTCATGGCGCAACAGGCCACGCTGATCGATGCCGATCCGCTCGGCTTCCCCACGGGCCAGCATATAAACCGAGGGGTGCGCCGCCACCGTGACCACCGGGCCGCTGCGGCAGCAACCAAAACCCAGCACGCAAATCTGGTGGCTGATCAGCCAGTCCATGGTCTCTTCAATCTTCGGCAGGCTATCCACCAGCCGCTTGAGCGTCATCGGCGGCCGGCTGGCCGTCGGCCGGGCGATAGGAATAATCAAGGCGTTCATTTCGCTTCTCCAGGCAAAGGTTTGTGTTGGCAGGTCTGGCAGCAGACCCATAGGGTTTCAGCATCGGGAAAGCCGCTCGGCCGTGGGCGCAGCGCAATGCGCTGGCACTGGGCAGGCTGCTTTTCTTCACCGTCTGACGGGCAAATGCGGCGGTCGTAACGCTTGACGATGGCGGCTTC
>Ga0075152_10003762_pt1 | contig 10554 bp, 14 predicted proteins | sample JI61114C2DNA_FD_70964 | JGI IMG/M metagenome (GOLD analysis project Ga0075152, IMG submission 70964) | Wastewater effluent complex algal communities from Wisconsin, to seasonally profile nutrient transformation and Carbon sequestration -... | ecosystem: Engineered > WWTP > Effluent > Algae...
CAGTGGACATCTGCTCCACTTTCTTGGCAACGTCCAGTTCATCGATGTTATGTCCAGTCTTCTTCTCAATATCGTTTCGGAGGATTGAGTATACGCAGGGAAATAGGCAATCGATGAGGCAGTTTGGTACATACGGTGAGTTGTTTTTAGCAGTCTCCAAGCAGACCATTTTCAAACTGGAAAATGCCGAATCAACCACCATAACTTTCGCTTTGTTGCTCATCAATGCACTCACAGCTCCCATGCTCCTTCCCCATAGTACAACTGGTAGCCCCAGTTTGGTTTGGATGTGCTCGACGGCAATGTCTACCTCCTTGGCTTACTTTAAGCCAAGGGTAATCCACTAGCCCGTCCTGTTTCCACAAGACTCGAAATCGAAGCACGCTAACGCAGCATTCATCGGTAACATCCTTAGGAGAGAAGACCCTTCGAGTCTGCTGGAGCTATTTCCATGGAGGTACAACAGAAAGTATTCAGGGGTGTGTCCGATAGGCGTGTATATAGACAGGTCGAAGGGTACCTTCTCAACTCGGTACAAGAAACGGGTATCTCTCAAAGGCGGTACTAGTAATCTCTCGTCGTAGGTGATCTTTGGCGGTCTTACCAGCATGTACGATAGACGATCGGTACAACCGTTAGCAGGAAACTGGTGCACCTGATAGAACTTGATGCTTGGGAGTCGAACCATCTTTACCAACCGTGGTGACTCCAACGGGAGGTCATGAGTACGTTGAGGCTGAGCTTCGTCGGGAATTCGCTAGGTGGTTAGTTCTATCATGATTATACAGAAATCACGGACGAATTTTTATGTTTATCTTCGGCTTAGGCAGCGGGGTAGAGCTTGTAAACGAACGAGAAGCAGAAGCGCTGCTCCTCGTTTGATAACGCTTGTTGAAGCTTTTGCGCGCCATCGGTAAGTGATCGTATGAACCAATCGGTGGGGCTTTGCTTTTGACGTCAAAAACGTTGCGAGAATCGCGAGATTTAAAGACACTTGATTGGCTCACTGGCTTAGTGGTTGATAGTATTGCTTTGGTTGAAGGGGGCTTTACTTGTGGCTGCTATTTCTTCTCTTCAAAGCGCTATTGAGATGAGTCAAATCCTGGTCGCCTGAGTAAACAGAACTCCAAATGATCGAGGTAGTTACGCTTCTTCACCAACCTCTAGCCGATATCATTCTGGGAGACCTCATACTCTGCGAAGGGGAGTTGCATGCGCCTCCTTTCTGCTTCAAAGCAGTCTCGGTCGGTACTAGATCTAAACATTGGTGAAGTCAGCTTGATTGGCGGTTCTTTCTTGTCCGATACCCGAAATTTGCTGTTGGTGGAGCGCAACATTTCGTCCATCAATGGTTGGTCATTTTCCGTATTCGAAATTGCCTTGAACCTGGCTTACAAAGAACCGAATTCCTCTATATTTGACAATTTCCGTCTGTTTATGAACGACTGGGAGTGATCGTAGGCACCCGGCCCTGGTGTCTCGTTCGGATTCTCCAACAACGAACGACGGGTCTTATCGATTCGCTTCTTTCGTTGCTGTCTTGCGAACCCAGGAGGGATGGAATAGTCACCGGGCCCTACTTCGTTGAGGATGTTATCTTTAAACCTTTCCTCAGTACTACCAAAGAACTGGTATCGAGTCTGAGGTGTCGTTTCGTTGTATACTGCCAAATAACTTCCTGGGGCAGGCTACGAGCTCTTATATCCCAATTTCTTTCGGATTTCCGCTTTGAGACTAGATTGTGTATGGTACAGGATTTCATCGAAGTAGCTTTTGGTGGTCTCTGATCGGAAGAAATTAGATGGTGCAAGGCTTCTTGCTTTCTCTTTCTATCTCCTAAACTGTTCCACTGATAGCATCTCATGCTGCTCAGTTGTTATTTATTTCTAATCTGTTTTGAACCTCTCAATCTTGGATAGCTACCATCGAGGTCCCTTGACTACATGATTTTCCTTCTTGAATTGGCTTGGGGTCTCGTAGCTGCCTGGTCCTAGACTTGCATTAACACGTTTCCGTGGTTCAAGTGATTTATTCTCCTTGGTCTTTTCGTAGCGTTCGTTAAGGCTCTTCAGTGTCTTGATTATGGGGTGCTCACTTGCTGTCAATTGTCGGCGGCGGCTGCGAGTACCAATACCGCTCCCACTCTATGGTCCCAGGTCTGTTTTACCCCTTACGGCTACATTGACCCGGTCCAGGTGTCTGTTCGTGTGACTAGCGGAACCGTGGTTTCTCAGAACGGAACACGCTGTTGCCAAAATCGTTAATCTTGATGATGATGCTATGCTCATTTTCGATTTTCGTAAAGCAAGGCGAAGCAATATCCTTTGCAATGTCGTATGAGCCTGGAATAGCGAAAGAAGGTACCTGGCCCCACCTGAGCACTGTCAGGTTTAAGTGGCTTGCTATCACAGAATTTTGGCTGCATGGAAGAAAACGGTGCATAGCTTGGTCTTCTCTTCTCCTCTTTCTGCACTTCGTAGCAGCCGGGTCCAAGGTTGGGCTGCTCGTGAATAGGCACGGTGTCCCGTTTGGCATCGCCGATACAAGCCATCATCGTTAAGTTATATAACAGAGGCGATGGCATCACGAGTTGGTGAAGTTGAGCTTGCCGTTCTTGATAAATACACGGTTGCGCAGCAAACTCTTCGGCTAGCGCTGCTTCCGAAGTACCACTGACGGCTTGTCGATCTACTCGTACTCGTATTCAGGTGCTTGTCGATCGATTAAAGAGGTGTTGCGTACTCGATTGATATCCCGTTAGCTTTATGGCTTCTTGGCAAGCAGTTCCCGCAATTCTGTGAGCCGATCAGGAAACATTTTGAGATACATATGTGAAAGCAGCTGCTCGTTGGTGAGGAATAGTTCCAGCAACCGGAGCTTGTCTATTGAGAGGAAATCGTTTATGTCAGAAATGTGGCTCAGTGGCAGTGCTTCCTGCTGTTTCCGCTTGAAGATTTACTTTTTGATGGTCTTCACACACTCCAAGAACCATTCCTTCAGTTCGGAGTCATTATTCTGCAGCAATGGCACTGGTAAGGGTTTGCGATTCTGCATTGTTGTCCTACTAAACTTTTCTTTGAGTTCCTGTTCATAAGCACGTGCCCAAGAGGTTATATCCCGAACCGCCGAAGATAGGCTGTCGTCAGTGAGATACTGCTGCAGAATGGCTTCAATAGGCTTGAACGCCATCGATGAACTCGAGGCCACTGATGTTGTAGGTTTTGCGTCAGTAGGGATGATAGACGGCAGGTATCGAGCCGGATTCGGGGTTGGAGTTTTCTTGCTCCTTGGTGAATCTAATAGCGAGGCCGGCTCCTCGTTTTGTTGGTGGAGCTGCAGCTCCATTGTCTTAATCTTTCTTACGAGCTCCTTGACGTCCTTTTCGTAATTAACATTCTCCTTTTCAGCTATCTTGAGCTGCATCCTGAGCTCTTCCGTCTCGTGGCTCTTCTGCTCCAGCTTATCATACAGCTTTAGCGCTTCCTCCCGGAAGATGGTGATCTGCTTCTCCAAGTACACAATCTTATCGTTCGAGCTGAACTATTTCTACTGTTAGTCACTTCGTTTGCGAAGCTCTGCCAGCTCCTTCTTGATCTTCTTCATGTGGTTGCGATACGCAAACAGAAACTACGCTTCGTGCTTTTTGATAGCATCTTCAATGTGCACTTCAAGATCATCGATGGTTTTGTTCAGCTTCGTGTATGTCTCGATGATCTCAGTTTGAGGTGATTACTTCTTCTACTGGTTGGTCATGTAGAAGGAACGGTGCTACTGTGAAGGTTGGTGCTCGGAACCATTGTTGCCTGATTTGCCCTCCATCAATAAGTTATATTCAGGTGGTGATGCCAATACGCAGATTGTCACAAGCAGGGTTGGGCAGGTGGTCACTGCCGCTTGACACGCTTCTTTGCATTGCCAGTCAAACTCTTATCGAAGTCACTGATGTCGATCGTGCGACCCGTCACATCCCGTAGATCGTTGATTCCAAGAAGGAGGCAGGTCCTTAGTTCCAACTCTGTCTCGTACTTCTACAACAATCATGCTGGTTGTACCTTTCCGCCAAACTATTCCTCGTTGATTCGCTTCCACTATCCAACGGGGTATTTTTTGAGTGCTTTAGCCAACAACTCATTGTCCTTCTATGACCAGTAGTGTCCTTTCTTGGTGTTGAAGTACTGCTGGTTAAAGCTAAGATCGTTCCGGTACATATCCCTGGAGGACAGGACCTGTCGCATCTTCTTGGCATACTCTCCGTAGGATATCTGCGTGTCCATTTAATATAATATAGGGCGCCAAATGCTCCCACCGCCAGAATGCTCCGTACTGCCCTTTATAATAATATTTAAAGTGAATTGTGATTGGCTGAAGGATGAACCCCGACAACGAACACGATCCCGATAAGTATTTGTCACAAAAGATGTAGAATTGGTGCTAACTACTCGAGGTTCCTGCCCATAGCCAACATCAGCCGAATCATGAAAAAGGCGTTACCTGAGAACGCTAAGATCGCCAAAGACGCCAAGGAAACAGTTCAGGAATGCGTTTCGGAGTTCATTTCTTTCATCACCAGCGAAGCCTGCGAAAAGTGTAAGAACGAAAAGCGTAAGACCATCAACGGTGAGGATCTGCTGTGGTCGATTAATACGCTCGGCTTCGAAGGCTACATCGACATCCTCAAGCTCTATCTCAGCAAGTACCGGGAGTCGCTGAAAGGGACTGAGAAGATGGAGGGTAAGCCAGGCTCCAAGCCCACCGAGCAGGAAGACGAGGTTTCCGGGGAGGGCGAGCCCGACTAAAGCGAGTCGGAAGGCGACAAGCACGAGAGCTGACCTTATGTGTCGCGTGTGTTTATTAATAAACAACAACAAGACATGGCTCAACAAGAGGCCGAGCGCCATCTGCAGCGCATTCGGCTAGACACCCCGGCTGACAAGCTAAAGCTTGCAGCCTATCACCACATCGAAAGCTTCAACTACATTGGTAGGGCAGGGCTGCAGCGTCTCGTGCAAAACCTATCGCCGATGGAGCTGTTGAATAGGGAAGCAGTAGTGGAAGGCAAACCCATAGTGCTCCCCTTCAACAACATAAAGCTCTCCTTCTCCAACGTGCTCATCAGCAAACCATTCAAGCTGAACGATCCCAATGCAGCCACCCAAGAGGTCTACCCACACGACTGTAGAATGATGGGGAGGACGTACAGTGCACCACTCATATGCGAGGTGTCCAAGGAGATCGACGGTGTTACCGAACGCTTTCCAGTGACGCTTGGCGAGCTGCCTATCATGGTGCGAAGTGAATTCTGCCATTTACATGGATTAGATGAATAACAGTTGATCCGCCAGAACGAGGATCCAGTTGAATATGGAGGTTACTTCATCATCAATGGTAACGAAAAGATGATTAGGATGTTGGTGGTGCAAAAGCGCAATTTCCCCGTAGCGTTCTTGAGACCGAGCTACAGCAATCGAGGAACAGGCTATACCCAATACGCTGTGCAGATGCGATGCGTACGTTAAGATATGTTCGCTCGGACATTCACATTGCACTACATTGCTGACGGTAATATCCACTTAAGGCTCCTCTACAAGAAACAGGAATTCCTCATTCCTTTGATTGTCATTCTCAAGGCACTCGGAAACTTCAACGATAGGGAGATTTACACGAGGCTGCTAAATGGCAAGTTCAGCGATGCTGCACGCAGCGATAAAGTGGAAGTGCTGATCAAGACTGCCAAGAACCTGGGCTACCTGAATCGAGAACAATGCCTAACCTATCTTGGCAACAGCTTCAGATTTCTGTTGAACGTTGGTCTCAGCTACAGCGATTACCAAGCTGGAGAGATCTTCCTCAATGAAAATATCTGCGTGCACCTGCAGGATAGTCAAGACAAGTTTAACACTATCTGCCTAATGGTCGATAAGCTATACTCGCTAGTGGACAACAACATCGAACCCGATAATCTAGACGCTCTGTGCAACCACGAAGTATTGCTGCCAGGACACCTCTACCTTATGATCCTCAGGGAAAAACTGGAGGATTGCCTATCAATTGCCAGGGCTCGCATCATCAAGGATTGCAACCACCAGGCTGATGCGAAGAAGGTCAGGGAAACTGACTACCTCAAAAAGATCTTGGAAGGTGCTGCTATCACCAAACAAGTCGAGGCTTTCCTCAGCACAGGCAACCTCAGGTCAAAGACTGGTCTGGATCTCATGCAAGATAAGGGATTTACAGTCATCGCCGATAAGCTCAACAACATGCGTTTCCTGTCGCACTTCCGATCGATCCATCGCGGTGCTTACTTCGCAGAAATGAAAACAACAACAGTGCGTAAATTGCTGCCATAAAACTGGGGATTCTTGTGCCCAGTTCATACACCAGACGGTGGTCCCTGCGGACTGTTAAATCACATTACCATGAACTGTAGGCCTCAAGCTACCGATGTGTTTGACCCTACCATTCATCAAGACCTCACAAAAATTGTATGCCGGCTGGGTGTAATCCCAGCAGAAAACTACAACTACCTCAACGGAGATGTGTACCCTGTACTCGTTGACGGTCGGTTGGTCGGTTACATTATGGATTCGTAGGTAGAACAATTCGTGAACTCAATGCGAATGCTCAAGGTCAAGGGAGAAAGTTTCCCAAAAGAAACAGAAATCTCTTGGCTGAAGAAGATGCAACCCAAGAATACTGCATATCCAATGGTGTTCATTTCTTACTCTGTGGCGAGATTTTTAAGACCTGTGAAGTTCCTCCCGTTAAACCAAATCGAGTGGATATCGCCACTAGAGCAACTCTACCTTCCCATTGAGGCACCTGGGTCACTACATGGTTAGCTTTCGGCTGGTAGTATCCTATCAGTGCTGCCTCAGCATATCCCCTTCATGAACTTCAACCAGTCTCCTCGAAACATGTATCAGTGTCAAATGGCTAAGCAGACGATGGGAACGGCCTGCCTTAATTGGGACTATCGGTATGACAATAAGCTGTACCGCATCATCAACAGCCAGTTGCCTCTTGTCAAGACCAAAATTTATGAAGACTTTGGGTTCCATTTGTACAACTCAGGCTGCAATGCTGTCGTGGCAGTCATCAGCTATACCGGCTACGATATGGAAGACGCTATGATCATCAATAAGTCCTCCTTCGAAAGAGGATTTGGCCATGGAATGGTCTATAAGACAGTGTAGTATATCGTAAACAAAGAGGAAGATCGAAAACGCCCAAGATTTAAACTTTGGAGGGAAGCGCCAAACGACAAGAAGAAGGAGTACCAGCTGCCACAAGGACTGGATAAGGATGGTATGGTTCGGGTGGGTGCTGCCTTAAAGAAAGGAACCCCTATTCTGGTGCTATTCGATGTTGCCAAGAACAGCTTCAAGGAGTTCCGTAACAAGGAGTCATAGCCTTGCCATGTTGAAGGAATCGTTATCACCAGTATGGAGACAAACCTTCCAGAAAAGATCTTTGTAAAGCTTCGGTTTAACAGACGTCCTGTTATCGGTGACAAGTTTTCTTCAAGACACGGTCAGAAGGGTGTGCTATCAACCCTCTGGCCACAAATTGACATGCCATTCACCGAAAGCGGTATGACTCCTGACGTTATCATCAATCCTAACGCCTTTCCAAGTCGAATGACCATAGGAATGCTGATTGAGTCGATGGCTGGAAAGTCTGCTGCAATGGAAGGCAAGATCAGAGAGTTCGAGCCCTTCGAAGTCTACGAAAACGACGATATTGTGGACTACTTTGGCAAGAGACTTCTACAACAGGGTTACAACTACTACGGCAACGAGACTATGTACTCAGGCACTTACGGCAACCAAATGAAGGTGGATATTTACTTGGGTGTGGTCTACTATCAACGATTGAGGCATATGGTGTCTGATAAGTCCCAGGCTAGGGCCACCGGTCCCGTGGACATCCTTACTCAACAGCCATTGAAGGGTCGTAAGAAGGGTGGAGGCATTCGTATGGGAGAAATGGAAAGAGATGCCATGCTCGCTCACGGTTTATCACAGATAGTCAATGAAAGGTTATTCAAAAGCAGTGATCTGTCCTCAGCATTTGTATGCAACAAGTGCGGAAGTATCGTGGCTTGCTACCTAAACATGGAGAAAGTATCGGGAGAGCAAATGCAAGAGGTCTACCGACAGGAGCCACTGTGTAGGGCATGCTCTACACATGACTGCAGCAAAATATCCGTACCATACGTGTTCAAGTATCTGCTCAGCGAGTTAGCAGCAATGAACATCAAGCTCACTATCCGGCTGAAACTGTGACCATTATTTAACGTTTATGTGCTAGAATCGATAAAATAGGTTGTTGGCGGGTCCCTATCGGGAATCAGGCAAACTCGTCTCGTTCTATCTCATCGCGTTTGTACTTCCTGCCACAACGATGGTATGCCTCTGCGTCAGCATTAAAGTAGCCTTGGCACTTGTAGGTTCCCTAAATATCAAAAGGCGCTACGTCATAACGGTTGAATTTCATCTTGCCTTCCCCACACTCTGGACACTTTGGAATTGAACCCAACATCCAACCATCTGCTACTCTTTCGAGAATTTCATCCTTGGTGCCATTCTGTGGTTGTTCGTTGTAGGCCAACATTGCCTTGAGCTCTGCCACTGTAAAGCCCACATATTCCTTCTTGTAGTCTTCGAATTCCTTGCGTTCCTACTCAGTGTAACCTCCCGGTTTGTACTTCTTCGGGTCTTCGGCTTGAATATCTTATGGGTTTTTGGTTCCTGACTTGTGTTTCTTGATCTCTCCTGACTTGAGCTTTAGGATGCGGTCTTCGAGTTCCAGCTGCTGTTGCTCAGTAAGATCAGTGTAGCCGCGGATGTCGCCCACTTGGACGTCATCCTCGAGATATTTCTTAGGCAGGAAGAAGCACTCCAAGTGATTCCAAGGTTGCGATTTTCGATGTCCATCATCGAAGCAGAGTGCTATACGGATAGCACCCTTATCGATCTTGGCCTTGCATTTCCTACACTATGATCGATTGCTGGGTGCAGACTCGACCTGAAGGTAGTTTGGGTTTCCCTCCATTTTGTAATATAATATCGGTCGGTCGCAAAACCCCGTCAATTTCTATAATAGAGCTCTGGAATTTCGATGAGCAACCGGTAACCATGTCGCTTAACCTAGCTACTATAACCAGAAGTGGTAGGAAGCCATCAGTGACCTGTTGGAACAAGTGGACGAGTAGAACCAACCGCTTGAGGAGAACCGAAATGACAAGGGGGTACATCCATTCTCTATTCAGCTCACCTACAAGCGCAGTGATTTGGAATGGTTTCAGTACTACGCGGGATTGTACATTCGCTACATTGACTGCTACAAGAGGCTGGAGGACTGTTACGACCAACTTGCGCACCCACAGAAACGAAAGTTACTGAAAGAGATGTTGGACAACAGTATGGTCAGGATGTGTGAAGTCAAGCAGAATCTTGTGAGGTACAGCACACACAGCCAAGTTGTCCAGTCCGATTTTATCAATCTCGATGAGGTTGTCATGGAGCTGAAGCTTACTCCGAAGGTACTAGAGGTTCCTGTACCTCGCTACTTCAAGGAGGATAGGAAAGACAAAATCGAGGAAAGGGATCAACTGGTCATTCAGTTCATGGAAGATTACCACGGCACCACAGCTCCTGAGGAGGAGGTGTTGGACGATCGTTGTGTGATCGAAACAACCACCGAAACGACCGTCCGCATCATTCAAAAGCTTGAACGTGGCCGACAGGGCATAATTCGAATGCTGGAACTTCAGAAACTGAAGAACAAACTCCAAAAAGAAAAGTCAGCAAGGATTAGTGAAATCAACGGCGAGGAAGAAGAGTCACAAAAAGCAAGTGTTGTTATCCAGAAGTATTGGAGAGCATTTGCAAGCCGCAAACTGGTCAGCGAATGGAGGGAGGAATAGCTTCGCTTCCTTGGGATGGAGAAGGAACCTATGAAAAGTAGCGTTCAGGAAATTGCCAAGAAACAGCGCACCAGGCTTAAGCTTCTGCAGATCGACCATGAGAACACGTTTAAACTTGACCACGGAAAGATCAAGAAGGATGTCTACCTAACCGAAGAGCATAACATCAAGACGAGCATGCTCGATGAGCGCCGAAAGTGGATCCAAAGATTCTTGGAGATGAACGAGTTTGCCGATCTTCCCAAAGCCGTCGAAGACTTCTACCAAAAAGATCTGAAAGAGGACGACAAAGAAAACACCAAACCGAACAAGAAGAAGGATGATAAGAAAGAGTCCAAAGGCAAACCCAAAAAAAACGAGGTGGATAAATTCCTCGATGAGCATGATCGTCGTGGACCGAGTGAGTTGGTGTTACAACTACAGAAGAATATTGAGGAGCATACCGTCAAGTGGGCGCCTCGGGACTAAACTGAGTCTAATGAACAGAAATACGATACCGATATTGCTCGAAACTCTATCCGCCCGGAAGTGGAGTAGGAGATTAGATAGAAGGTGGACGAGATGATTGCCCTTGAGTTGGATAACATGCGGATCAAGTACGGTGTGAAAAAGAAGAAAGATAAGAA
>Ga0075152_10003763_pt1 | contig 10550 bp, 8 predicted proteins | sample JI61114C2DNA_FD_70964 | JGI IMG/M metagenome (GOLD analysis project Ga0075152, IMG submission 70964) | Wastewater effluent complex algal communities from Wisconsin, to seasonally profile nutrient transformation and Carbon sequestration -... | ecosystem: Engineered > WWTP > Effluent > Algae...
TGGTCACGGAGAATGCCAACCCGCCGGAGGGCGGCAACGATCCGTTGGCCTGCGCCAACACCACCGTCTGTCCCGGCTGCGCGCCCGGCACGCGAAGTGCCGAGCGTATGGGCACGGTGGTGGTCGGGATGGTCATGGCCGTGGAGAAGGACGCGCCTTCGACGGTCACACTCGTCGCGTCGTAGGCGACGGTGCCCAGCACGCGAACAAACCGCCCGCTCGAATCGACAATCGCCACGATTGGAACCTCGTTGGCCTGCAAGCGCACGGGAATGCGCACGGTCGCCAGTGCCTGCAGCGCGTCACTGTCGCCCAAATCGATGGTGATCAGCGGCGACACCACGCGTGTAAGCGTGTCATGCACCAGCGAGGATGACGATGCGGTGCGTATGACCACCGTGCGCGTGGTGCTGCTCGCGCCGCTCGGCAGGTCGAGTCGAAAGCCGGCAAGGGCACCGCTGGCGGTCACCTGCACACTGCCGCCACCGGGGCCCACCGTCTGCCGTACTACCTCGGCCTCGCGGTAGCGCGCCGCAACAACAATGCGGACGACGGGCAGGTTGCCCACGCTCGCTGAAAGCACGTTCCGCCCTTCGGCGGGCCCCATGGTCCACGCACCGACGCGGGCGATACCATCACTCCCGGACGTGGCGGCGTTGCCGGTCACTACGCCACCGCCGGAGTCGACAGTGAACGATACGGTCGCGCCGGGAACGGGCCGGCCGGCGGCATCGCGCACGAGGACGGCGGGTGCGATCGACACCGCTGACGCGGGCTCGGCGTCCTGACCATCGCCGGCGGCCACCGAGAGCGCCGCTGCCGGACCGGCCGTGACCGGCGGTGTGCTGCCCGTCGGACCGGGATTGTCCGCCGCTCCTCCGCCACAGGCCATGAGGAGAATCGCAACGACGCTTCGCAGGATACCTTTCATACTGGGCGCGCTCGCAAAGAGGGTTACAGCCCACGCGTGGTGCGGCGCCAAACTCAGTCATCGCGCTGTGATGGTTGCTCCGCGCACCATTGGCCACTCACACTTCCGCTTCCCGTATGACCGTCGTCGCCGACCTGTTGTCGCTCCTCGAACTCGAGCCGCTCGAGATCAACATCTACCGCGGGCAGAACCGCGACCTCGGCACCGGGCGCGTCTTTGGAGGGCAGGTGTTTGCCCAGGCACTGGTCGCCGCCCGACGCACCGTCGATGAGCCGCGCGAAGCGCACTCGGTGCACGGCTACTTTCTGCGCGCCGGCGATCTCAAGGCGCCCATCGTGTTCTTTGTCGATCGCCCGCGTGACGGCGGCAGTTTCACCAGCCGTCGCGTGACCGCGATCCAGCATGGCGAAGCGATCTTTCATCTCTCGGCAAGCTTTCATGTCGCCGAGACGGGTCTCGATCATCAGGGCCACATGCCCGACGTGCCGTCACCGGATTCGCTGCGGCCCGAACTCGAGATGTTGCGCGAAGGGGCAGAGAAACTGCCCGCGCCACTGCGTGCGGTGCTGACGCAGGATCGGCCTATCGACTTTCGCATGGTGCCGTCTGCGGAGCATGACTGGCGACATGGCGCACCCGCCCGCGCCGCCTGGTTTCGCGTGGTCGCACCGCTGCCCGATGATGTGATTGTTCACCAGGCTATTCTCGCGTATGCGTCGGACTACGGCTTCTTGCCAACCGCGCTGCTGGCGCACGGCGTGTCGTATCGCGACCCACGCCTGCAGTTGGCGTCGCTCGATCATTCGTTGTGGATGCATCGACCGTTTCGCGCCGACGAGTGGCTGCTCTATATCATGGACAGTCCGTCAGCGGCTGGTGCACGCGGATTTGTGCGCGGTCAGGTCTTCACGCAGAGTGGCGAGTTGGTGGCATCCGTGGCGCAGGAAGGACTGATCCGGTTGCGCGAAACGCGCTGACGACGCCAACGCGTACGCCTCAACGCGTACGCCTCAACGCGTGCGCGATGCGTTGAACTGCGCGACCACGGTTTTGGGTGCGGTGCGACAATAGCCGTCGGTCAGTAACTCACGAATCACCGACCACGACGGCCGGCGGTCCAGCCACACGCCGATCCAGCCACTCGGCCCCACGTACGGCGGCACGAAGAACCGTTCCGGTTTGTCGGCGACCATCAGGGCTTGATTGCCGGGCGCGGCCTTGATCCACACGGCGGGACGGCCACCACCGTGGTGGTTGTGTGCGCTCGCGTACATCGCAAACAGTTTGTTGCGCACGCGGAAGGTGGGTTCGCTCCACGCAACGACTTCATGCGTTTCGGGAAGCGCCAGGCAGATCGCGCGCAGTCGTTCAAGAGGCGAGTCGGGCATACGACGGAATATGCGGGACATCGCGAACAGTGCAAACGATTGCGGTGCGTGTCAGGGACGACACAGCTCACTTCAGTCGCCGCGCGGGGCTTTCCCCGTCTGTTCCTGCGCGCTCAATTCCACGGTGTCGTTCGCATTCACCTCCCGCCTGCACACTGCCATGTCGTCGCACCCGTCCCTTCGATCACCCGCGCGCAGCATGCGACGACTCCGTTTCGTCGCGATCGCGAGTCTCCTGTTCTGTGCGCAGCCAAGTGCGGCGCAACCCGGCCGAGACGTGTCCACGCTCACGGCGCCCGCATCCGCGCCGTGGATTCGCGACGCGGTGATCTACGAGATCAATACGCGGACGTTCTCGCGCGAAGGCACGTTCAACGGTGTGACGGCGCGGCTCGACGCACTGAAGGACCTTGGCGTCACCGTACTCTGGCTGATGCCGATCCATCCGATTGCCGAGCTCAAGAAAAAGGGCAGCATCGGCAGTCCGTACGCGGTACGCGACTACTATGGTGTGAATCCGGCATTCGGCACGAAGGCGGATCTCAAGCGCCTCGTGTCCGAGGCGCACGCGCGCGGACTCAAAGTCATCATCGACATCGTTGCCAATCACACGGGATGGGACAATGTCATGATGCGCACGCCGTCGTATTATCGACGCGACGCGCAGGGCACCATCATTTCGCCGTACGACTGGACCGATGTCGCCGCGCTCAACTACAACGACGCCGGTCTTCGTAAGTACATGTCGGATATGCTCGTGTACTGGATCAAGGAGTTCGATCTCGACGGATTCCGCTGCGACGTGGCCGGCGAAGTGCCCACCGATTTCTGGGAGTCGGCACGCGCCGCTGTGCAGCAGGTCAAGCCGGATATCATCATGTTGGCCGAAGCGCACAAGCCTGATCTGCTGGTCAAAGCGTTTCATCTGGACTATGCATGGCCACTGCATTCCGCACTCACGGACGTACTGGCCAACGGGCAACCGGCCACCCGCCTGCGTGAGGCATGGCAGGAGGAAGTGGCGACGTATCCCAAGGGTGCGCTGCACATGCGATTCTCGGACAACCACGACGAATCACGTGCCATCGCCCGATTTGGCGCGCGCGGTGCGCTGGCGGCGTCCGCATTGATGTTCACACTCGACGGTGTGCCGATGTTGTACAACGGCATGGAGGTGGGTGACATCACCGAGTCGGGCGCACCAGCGTTGTTCGAGAAACTTGATGTGTTCTGGGATGCCTCGATGCGGCGTCCGGAGTTTCCCCGCTTCTATCGCGACCTCACGGCACTCCGTCGCGCGCAGCCGGCGCTCCGCAGCGGGTCATTGGAGTGGCTGCGCAATTCCGACGAGGACCGTGTACTCACCTTCAGCCGGCGGCTGGGGTCCGATGAGCTGATCGTCGCGCTGAACCTGTCGAATCGGGCGTTTGTCGGCACGGTCGAGGTGAGCGGTACCTTCGAAGACATCACACCCACGGTCGGTTCGGCGCGCGCGGCGCGCACGGTCGGGCTGCCGGCGATGTCGATGGACGCCTGGGGCTTTCGTATCCTGCGCCGGACACGGTGACGGGTGCCCGATCGGCACAGAGATCCGAGGAACTTCCCGGGGCGTAGATGGATACGTACGGTGAGTGGATACTGGAGTCTTTCCCGAGCAGGAGGCGACGTGCGGCGGGTGATCAACGGAATCGCAGCAGCGGTGTTTTTGAGTCTCGCGGTCGGGGTCGGGCAGGCGCAGCCATCGACAAAGCCATCGACCAAACCGTCGGCGCCCGCGCTCGAGACGGCCGTCTTTGCGGGCGGCTGCTTCTGGGGTGTCGAAGCCGTCTTTGAACACCTGAAAGGTGTGAAGTCGGTGGTCTCTGGTTATGCCGGCGGGACCGTGGTCAATCCGGACTACAACTCGGTCAGCAGCGGCCGAACGGGACACGCGGAGGCGGTGCGCGTCACGTTTGATCCGGTCGTGGTGAGCTACGAATCGTTGCTCAAGGTGTTCTTCTCGGTGGCGCATGATCCGACCGAGCTCAACCGGCAGGGACCGGACGTCGGCACGCAGTATCGCTCAGCGATCTTTTTCACGTCGGCCGCGCAGGAGAAGGCGGCAAACGCCATGATCGCGCAGCTCAACGCGAGCAAGACCTATCGCAAGCCGATCGTCACCCAAGTGGGCGCGTTCGGCAAATTCTACGACGCCGAGGGGTATCATCAGAACTACCTCTACAGCCACACGACGGAGCCGTACATCGTCTACAACGATCTGCCCAAGATCGACGCGCTGAAGAAGCAGTTTCCGACGTGGTGGGAGCCGACGAAGGGGAAGTAGCGTCGGCGTGTGCGCGCGGGCGACCCTCCGCCACCGCGCGTTCCACCCAGAGTGAGCCGTCCTGCCCCCACATGATTCCGACGATGGGAGCCTTGGCGGCGGGCACACCAAAGGGCAGGTCGGTCTTCTCCTTCGCGAGAATGCTGTCCTGCTTCTTTCGTTCGCGCGAGGACACCGCGACCGGCGGGAGATCACGCGTGAGCGTGCGAATGGTCTTGCCTGACGCATCGATAATCCGCACCTCGTAGCGCGAAGTGACCACATCGGCGCGAAGGCCACCCGGGCCATAGGCACGAAGCCACTGCGCGCCGTACGGTTGCCACATGAAGCCCTGCGACATCCCGATCTGCTTGCCGCTCGCGTCCTTCTGCACTCGGGTGATCTTGAACACGCCCGCGTCAGCGCCAGCGGGAACGGGGATTGTGTCGGCCCGGGTTACGGTGCCCGAAATGGTGCGCCGAAGTCGAATGGGCCGAAAGCTGGTGGTGGTTTTGTCAAAGTAGATCGTTTCGTCCACCAGCGAGCCGTCCGCCTCGAAGGTGAGCGCCATGCGATTGCCGCCCGTGAACTGCTGCAACGGCACGTTGCGGACGCCGGTGGGGGTGGCGCCGGAGACATCAATGGCGAGCATGCGCGCATTGCCTTCGTCGCGCGTCCAGAGCAGCCGGTCGGGGCCGATCGTGATCGTGGCCAGCGTCTTGAATTCCAACGGTCCGGAGCCCGAACGTCCGATCGTCCGCTGCAACGTGCCGGCCGCCGAGAAAACCCGTACCTGCTGGTCCTGTGCATCGCCGACATAAATGCGTCCGGCTGCGTCTGCTGCGAGTCCGGACACGCGGCCAAAGCTGACATCATCGGTGGCATCCGCGCCGCCAATGGCCAACTCGACAGCACCCTTCCATCGTGGCGGTGACGCCGGTTGTGCGCCAGCGCTGCTGCCAATCGTGCAGAACGTGTGCAAGGCGACAATGATCACCAAAGCAGGATTCAGACGCATGGGCACTTTGCCGTGGAGTGTGGACGGTCGGTCAATCAGCGGCGTGATGTCTCGCCTACGCTACGAATGCCTTGCCGAGGTGCGCAATAGCTCGCAGCTTCCGCAGCCATGACTTCACGGACCTTTAATCTGACGCTTGTCGGCGGCGTGTTGCTCTCGCTCGCCACGCTTGGACCGGACCGCATTGCCGGTTCGCCCGCCGACGGTACGGTTGATCGCACGGTCGCGGCTGCTGGCGCGCAGGCCCCGTCGTTCCGCGCGTTTGTCGATCGCTACCTGCAGGACTTCGCCCGTCGCCATCCGTCGATTGCGGCGGGCAACGGCATCCACGACTTCGACGGCACACTCGACGACTACTCCGCCGCGGCCATCACTCGTGAGATCGCTGAGCTCAAACGCACGCGTGCTGAGTTGCGCGCGTTCCCCGCATCGGCGTTGACGGCGGACGAACGCGTCGATCAGAAGATCCTCGACGGTGTGATCGACGGGTGGCTGCTGGAACAGGAGACGCTGCAGAACTGGCGCCGCAATCCGATGCTGTATGCGTCGGTGCTTTCTGATGGGGTGCACAACCTCATGACGATGACCAATGCGCCGGCGCCGGTGCGCATGCGTCGGATCATCGGCAAACTGACCGGCGTCCCCGGCTTGTTGGCCGCAGCGCGAGCGAACCTGCGCAATCCGCCAAAGCTGCTCGCCGAGCGCGGTGCGGCGATGATGAAGGGGGCATCGGGGATGCTCGCGACAGATGTTGTGCTGGCGTTCACGGATCAGCGTGGCACGCCCTTGATGGATTCGCTCACCCGGGCATTGGCGGTGGCCAAGCCGCAGGTGGATGCATACGTGACGTGGCTCGAGCGCGATCTTATCCCGCGCGCCACGGGCGATCTGGTGATCGGTGGCGACGCGGTCGCCCGGCGCTATCGCGCAGAGGAGCTCATCGACCTGCCACTGGATACGCTCGTGCGTATTGGTGAGCGGGAACTCAAGATCGCGCAGGCGCAATTTCGCGAGGCGGCGCTGCGTCTTGCGCCCGGCAAGGATCCGCAGGCGACGTGGGGCGAAGTGCGGCGCCATCATCCCAAGCGCGGGCAGGTGACCGCGTCCGCGCAGGCCATTGTCGACTCGCTGACCACCTTTGTGCGCGCGAAAGGTTTGGTGACCGTGCCCACCGGCGAGCGGGTGAAGGTGTTGCCGGCGCAACCCTTCGATCTTGGCTTTGCCTCGATGCACGCCTCACCGCCGCTCGAGACAACACCGGTACAGAGCTACTACTACATCACCGATGCGCGCGCCGACCTGCCGCAGGAGCAGCAGGATGCCTGGCTGGAGCGATTCAACTACGCGTCGCTGACGAACACGTCCGCGCACGAGGCGATGCCGGGTCACTGGCTCCACTCACAGTACATGCGCAAGACACCGGGCAAGGTACGGCGCATCTGGATCGGCCTGAACCCGTTTCCGCAGCCATCGTCTGGACAGGATGGGTGGGCCCACTACGCCGAGCAACTCGTGGTGGAGCAGGGGTATGGCAATGGCAATCCGAGCTATCAGATGGCCCAGCTCAGCGATGCGCTGACGCGCATCTGCCGACTGCTGTCGGGCATCAAGGTGCATCGCCGCGAGTGGACGCTCGATCAGGCGCAGGCGTGCTTCGAGCGTGAGGCGTACGTCGCTGCGCCCGCAGCACGTCGTGAAGCGGAACGGGCGACCTACGATCCGACGTATGGTGGATACTTTCTCGGGAAGCGCGGAGTGCTGACGTTGCGGCGCGACGTGGAAGCCAAACTCGGGTCCTCGTTCAATCTCCGCGCCTTTCACGAACAGTTTCTCACCAACGGCATCGCACCAGTCTGGGCGCATCGGCAGTTGATGCTGCCTGGCGACACACGTCCCGTCATTCAATAAGAGATCGAGCGATGCGTCCTGAAGGAAAGGTCCGGGTTGGCGTGTTGGGTGCCGGCGCATGGGCGCGCTTTGCGCACCTGCCGGGGTACAAGCGTGACCCACGCTGTGAGCTTGTCGCCATCGCCGATCCGGTGGTGGAGCGCGCGAGGGAGTTTGCGGCCGAGTTTGACATCCCGCATGTGTACGATTCGCATGAGGCGCTGATCGCGCGTGACGATCTGCATCTGATCGACGTGTGTACGCCGAGCGCCACCCACTTCGAGCTGTCCATGGCAGCGCTGAATGCGGGCAAACACGTCCTGTGTGAAAAGCCGGTGGCCTACGATTTCACCGAGACACGCCGCGCCGCCGCGCTGGCGCGCTCCAAGGGGCTCAAGACGAAACTGGGGTTCACGTTTCGCTACAGCCCCGCGATGCAGTACATGAAGACACTGATCGACGAGGGTTTCATCGGGACGCCGTTCATCTTCAACGGGTACGAACAAAATTCGCAGTGGCTCGATCCGCAGAATCCGCTCAGGCAAGTCGACCCTGAGGCCGACCAGTCCGTCATTCAGGTGTCGTCGCTCGAGGGATACGGCGCGCCAATCATGGATCTGGGGCATCTCTTCATGGGTAGCCGATTTCAATCGGTGGTGGGCACCATGAAGAACTTCATCCCGGAACGCATGGTGCGTGCGACGGGCACCATGATGCGCATGAATATCGACGACGGCGACATATTTATCGGTGAGTTCGCCAACGGTGCGATTGGCTCGATTCAGACCAGCTTCGTCACCGTGGGCAACTATCCCGGACTTGAAGCACGGGTGTACGGCAGCAAGGGTGCGTTGATCTGCCGGCTTGTCGAAGAGAACGGCATCTGCGAATCGCTCAAGGCGGCATCGGCGGATCAGGTGGAGTTTCGCGAGATAGACGTGCCCGAGCGCTTCTATCCACCCGGCGGCTCCAAGCACGAGTCGTGGCGCTCGCTCTTTTACGCGAACCTGGTGCACTCGTTCATATCGGAGATTCTCAGCGAATCATCGGAGAACGAGGGCAACTTCGACGACGGGGCGCACGTGCAGGAGCTCATCAACGCGGTCGAGCGCTCATACCGGGAACGCCGCTGGGTGACGATCCCGCTGGCCGAGGAGCCAGTCACCTGAATTCCGCACTCGATGCGTTTTTCGCGCAGTACTTCGCGCGCAACCCCGTGACGGCCACGTTCACGGGGGTCCACGCGCACGATCACGACCTGCCGGACTGGTCGGAGGCAGCGTGGACCCGCGAAGTCGAGGAACTGCGCGGGTTGCGAGAGCGGCTCGACCGCGAGTGGTCGGCGCCACCGCGTGTCGAGGCGCTGGCAGACGATCCGGCGCGGCTGGATGCCGAGCTGGCGCGCGCCAACATCGACGTGCGGATCGCCGAACGGGCGAGTGGATTCTTTCAGGAACGCAATCCGGCGTTGTTTACCGGTGAGGCCATCTTCGGTCTCGTTTCACTCATGAGCCGCGACTTCGCGCCGGTGCCAGCACGCATTGAAGCGTTGCATTCCCGACTGCTGGCCATTCCGACGTTTCTGGAGGCCATGCGTACGGTGATTCGCGGGCCGGTACCGGCACTGTGGGTAGAGAAAGCGCAGCGGGAGTGTGCCGCAGCGTGTGAACTGCTGGAGGTGGGTCTGCCGGCGTGGCTGGGCGGTGCCGCCACGGCGAACGCCGCCACGGCGGATGGCACGACCCTTCAGACGCACGGCGTTCTCGACATGGCGGTAGCCTCGGCGACGCATGCGTTCACAGCGGCGTCGGAGTGGTTACAAGGCGTCGAGGTGGCAGAGCCGGCGGCCTACGCGGCCGGGCCGGATCTGTTGGAACTGCTGCTGCGTCGCGGACACTGGTGCGAGGAGACGCCGCGTGCGTTGCTGGCACGCGCGGAGCAGGCCATGCACGCCGAGCAGGGGCGACTCGCCTCCATGCTCGAGGCGTTTGGTGGCGACTGGTCTGCAGCGCAGCGGGCGATGGCCGAAGACCGGCCCACCGTAGACGACTACTACGGAGTGTTCCGGACACGGTGGGCCGAGGTGCGCGAGGCGGCGCAACGCGCCGATATCGTGACGTGGCCGGAGTGGCCCATTCGGTATGTGCCAATCCCTGCCTGGGCGCGCAGTGTGCAGCCGCAGTTGTATTGGTTGTTCTATCGGTCGCCGGCGCCGTTTGACCCGTACACCGAGTACGAATACGTCGTCACCCCGATCGAGCGCGATATGCCGGCCGACGAGCAGGATCGACGGTTGCGCGCGTGGAATCACAGCGTCATCACGCTCAATCACGTGGTGCATCACGGCGGCATTGGCCATCACGTGCAGAATTGGCACGCGATCCATCGTTCGTCATCGCGCGTCGGCACGGTCGCTGCGGTCGACGCGGCGAGTCGGATCGGCATGTTTCTCGGCGGCACGATGGCCGAAGGGTGGGCGTGTTACGCCACGCAACTGGCGGAAGAGCTTGGTGTGCTCACGCCGCTGGAGCAGCTGTCCGAGCAACACACGCGGGTGCGGCTCCTGGCGCGGGCGATCGTCGATCTGCGCCTGCATCTGGGCGAATGGTCCTTCGACGCATGTGCGGCGTTTTACCAATCGACCGTCGGCATGACCGCCGCTGTGGCACGAGCCGAGACGACCAAGAACAGCATGTTCCCCGGGACGGCGCTGATGTACTGGCTGGGTACGAGCACGATTCTCGAGACGCGCGAACGTCTGCGTCAGGCGATGGGTGATGCCTTCTCACTCAAGGCGTTTCACGACGCCTTGCTGAGTCGTGGTGCCATTCCTGTGCCGCTCGCCGTCGCGTTGGTCCACACTGACCTCCGCGCGTCCATGCCGTCGTGACTCGTTTTCCAGGACTGGTTCCCCATGACGAATTTCCCATGACGAGTTTTCGCATGACCAATCCCACACGCGGGTGGCGTCGTCGCGCGCAGGCCATACTGGTTGCCGGTGGCATTGCGCTGATCGGCGGATGC
>Ga0075152_10003765_pt1 | contig 10548 bp, 11 predicted proteins | sample JI61114C2DNA_FD_70964 | JGI IMG/M metagenome (GOLD analysis project Ga0075152, IMG submission 70964) | Wastewater effluent complex algal communities from Wisconsin, to seasonally profile nutrient transformation and Carbon sequestration -... | ecosystem: Engineered > WWTP > Effluent > Algae...
AGCCTGCCGGACGCCGCGCTTCGCGAGCAAAATTTCGGCGTTGTGGATGGCCTGCGGATAGAAGACATCAAGGCACAGTTTCCAGACGCCCTGCAGCAATGGGTGAAGTTTCAGGCCGACTATTCATTCGGTGGTGGTGAGAGTACACGCCACTTTCATGCGCGGGTGATGAAGGCACTGTGGCGCCTGGCCGCGGCGTACCCGGCGCAAACCCTGCTGGTGGTGACACATGGTGGCGTGTTGGACATGGTGTATCGCACCGCGCAGGCGTTGCCTCTGAACGGGCCGCGCCAGGCCGACATTCCAAACGGGGGTATCAACCGTGTCAGGATGTCGGGCGCCGAGGTTCAAATACTTAGCTGGGCCGAAACACAGCACCTGGCTGACATGCCACCGCAGCCCATTTACGACCAGACGCGCTCGGCAAAGCCGCCGACGTGATGGTGACGATGATGTAACAGCTTATGCAGGAGGCTGTGGCCAGGGCCGTTGGGGATCGCGTATCAGCTCAAACGCGCGTGACACCTGCAACACGCCGAGATCATCAAAACGCTGCCCTGCGATCTGGAGGCCGATGGGTAGCCCACTTTGTGTGTAGCCACAGTTGATGGAGGCAGCGGGTTGCTCCGACATGTTGTAAGGCACGGTAAAACCTATGTGCTCCAGCCCGCGCAAGGGGTCATTGGTTGGAGAGGGCAATTCGGCTGCAAACGCGGGCATGGGGGATGTGGGCGAGATCACGTAGTCGAACGCGCGACAGGCGTTGGCACTGGCGAGCCGCGTGGCGTGCGACTGGCTGGCTGCAAAGTAGACCTGTGTCCCTGTAAATTCAGCTGCACTGTTGGCCCATTGCAGAATATAGGGCAACACTTTTGCTCTCCGTTCCGCCGGTAATGCAGCCAGATCACGGTACGAACGCATGCGCCAAAAGTGATCCAGCCCCTCCAGCATGGTTTGAGTCATGAACGGCTTCAGCGGCTCCACGATGGCGCCGGCCTTTTCGAACAACAGTGCAGCGCGAAGTACAGCTTTCTGTACTTCCGCCTCTACAGGTAGTCCGCAGCCTGCCTGCATCAGCAAACCAATTCGCAGACCCTTGAGAACAGCAACACCTTTGTCAAACTGGTCCCAGGCGATGGGTTGAAAAGGCAAACTCATGCTGTCACGTACATCGGGTTGCGACAGCACCTGCATCATCAGCGCAGAGTCGGCCACCCGCCGGGTCATGGGCCCAGCCGCACGGCCCGTATATGGCGGGTCTATCGGAATGCGGCCCAGGCTGGGTTTGAGGCTGAAGATGCCACACCAACCAGCAGGTAGCCTCAATGAGCCACCGATATCTGTGCCGATGTGCAGCGGACCATAGCCCGCGGCCGCGGCTGCGCCTGCTCCGGCACTGGAGCCGCCGGGTGTTTTGCTTACGTCCCATGGATTGCGCGCCAGGGGGTGGAACGTGGACAACCCCGAGGACAACATGCCGTAGTCCGGCATCGTGGTTTTGGACACCATGATGGCACCGGCTTCCCGCAAACGTGCTGCAGGTGGAGCATCCGCCGGTGCAGGCACCAGATCGACTGCTGCAGTTCCAGCGGGTAAGGGATCACCCGCGGTCGCAATATTTTCCTTTATAGTAGTGGGCACTCCATCCAGTGCGCCGCAGGGTTCATGCTTGCGCCACCTCGATTCGGAGGCCCGTGCCTGACCCAGCGCCAGATCAGGGCGCAACAGATAGGTCGCCTGAATGTGAGGCTCCCACCGACTGATGCGATCCAACACCGATCGCACCACTTCGACTGGTGACACGGTCCCCCGGCTGAAGGCGTCAATCAGCTCTGGAGCAGAGAGTTCATACAGTTGCGTGGGAGCGTCGGCCATTTGCAGGTTCGAATTAAGACCACGAGAGCGCCGACAGGTCGTTAACAAACACCGGCATGTCTTTCCACAGACCCTTGATGTTTTTGTTGGCTACCGTGATCCATTGCGGCTGATACAGGAAAGCGTGTACCGCGTCATTGGCGATCATGCGCTGGGCGTCACCGAGCAGTTTTGCCCGGTCCGCAGGGCGCGGCGAATTTTGAATCTTGTCAAACAGTTCATTGAATTTGGGCGACTCGTAGCCCCAGTAGTAACCAGGCTTGGCGAAGTTGCCCAGATCGAACGGTTCGACATGGGAGATGATGGTGAGGTCGTAGTTTTTGTTGGTGTAGGTGCCGCTCAGCCACTGCGCCCATTCCACGCTTTCGATCTTGGCCACGATGCCAATTTTTGCAAGTTGGGCTGTGATGACTTCCCCACCCTGGCGGGCATAGGGTGGCGGTGGCAAAGTCAGGGTCAGCTCCAAGGGTGTTTTGATACCCGCTTCACTGAGCAGAGCTTTCGCTTTTTCAATATTAAACGGGTTCACACCAGTCGTGTCAACATAACCCAGGGCGCCTGGCACGTAATGACTGCCAATGGGCGCGCCATAGCCGTCACCAGCACCATCAATAACGGCCTTGCGGTCAATGGCCGCAGCGATGGCACGCCGGACGCGCACGTCAGTTAACGGTTTCTTTTTGTTGTTGATGGCCAGGATGGTTTTTGCCCGCGAGCCACTGACCACCACTTGAAACTTCGGATTGTTCTTGAACTGCGGCACACTGCGTGGGGTGACGCGTGGGAATGCGTCGACATCGCCCGAAAGCAGTGCAGCTACTTGCGCGGCGGGATCACTGATGAAGCGGAACGTAGCCCTGTTCAACTTGATGGCCACAGCGTTTCGGAAGCCAGGCCACTTCTTCAGACTGACCGATGACCCCTTGGACCAGGTATCCAGCTGGAAGGGCCCGGTACCTATAGGTTTGGTTGCGTTGGTGTCCGCGCTTTTGGGCTCGACTATGATGGCTGTGGCCTGGCCCATCAGAAATAGAAAATCAGGGTCCAGTGCCTTGTTGAGAATCACCACCGTATATTCATCGACAACCGCAACGCTATCCATGCTGGCGAATGTACGTTTATCCTTGTTGGTGCTTTTTTCTGAACCAGCACGTTCAAACGAAAACTTGACAGCATTGGCGTTGAACGCCTCGCCATTCTGGAATTTCACCCCTTTTTTCAGCTTGAAGGTGTATGTCTTGAGGTCGGGCGACACCTCCCAAGTTTCGGCCAGGAGCGGTGATACCGTACCGTCGCTATTAATCTTGGTGAGAGTCTCGAAAATGTTGTACTGCACGATCTCCGCTATGGCGGAGGCCGCACCTGCCGTGGGATCCAGTCCCGGAGGTTCCAGCGCCATCGCCAGCACGATGGCGTCTTTTTTGCGTTGGGCGTGTGAAGCCATTGGCAAGGTCACGGTGGCGGCTGCAACGGAGCCAGCCAGCAGGGTGCGTCGTTTCATCATGGTGTCTTTCTCCAGTCAGTTTTGCGAATTTACATCATCCCCGACATGAACGTGGCAGATGAAGGTTTGGATGACGTCAACCCGGTTCTTGAATTGCTTTCAGAAGCGCCTGGGTGTAGGGGTGAACGGCCGACTGAAAGATGGACTGTGCGGTGCCCATTTCAACGATACGCCCTTGCGTCATGACCGCAACGTCGTCGCACAAATGGTCCACAACGGCCAGATCGTGGCTGATCAACAGGTAGGTTATGCCGAATTCGCTACGCAAATCGTCCAGCAGGTTCAGCACCTGAGCCTGAACAGACACATCCAAGCCACTGACAGGTTCATCTGCCACGATGAGTTTGGGCCGGGTGATCAATGCCCGCGCAATGGCAATGCGCTGTCGCTGCCCACCGGAAAATTCATGGGGGTACTTGTCTAGGTCAGCTGCACGCAGGCCGACCGACAGCAGCACTGCTGCGGCGCGTTCACGCTGCTCATCACGACTGGTTCGACCTTGCGCGCTCAAGGGCTCAACAACAATGCGCTCAACGCGTTGGCGTGGATCTAGCGATCCGTAGGGGTCCTGAAAGACCATTTGAAAGTCTTGTCGTGCTTCACGCAGAGCGGACGGAGCCAAACCGTGCAGGTCGCGACCCAAAAACTGTACGGTACCGGCGGTGGGCGGTTCCAGTGCCATGACCAGCCTTGCCAGGGTTGATTTACCTGAACCGGACTCACCGACTATGCCAAGGCTGCGGCCGGACTGGATTGCGAAAGTGACACCATTGAGCGCATGTACCTTCCCGGGAGCTTCAAACAAGCGTTCACGTGGTAGGGGGTAGTATCGAACCAGATCGGTGACCTGCAACAGGGGCGTGCTCATATGCTTTCGCCTGTCCGGATGCATCGCACGACATGCCCTGCGCCCAACGCTACAGGTCCGGGAACCGTTTGTGCGCAGGCCTCGATACCGATGGGGCAGCGGCCGTAGAAAGGGCACCCGGATGGCAGGTCAATCAGTTCCGGGACCGATCCTCCAATGGTGGACAGGCGAACCCGACGACCATCGATGCCGCGTTGACCAAGCCGTGGCCGGGCGGCAAACAGCCCTTGTGTGTAAGGATGTGCCATGCGTGAAAACACCCCTTGGGTCGAACCACTTTCAACAATGCTGCCACCGTACATGACCAGCATGTGCTCCACGTTTTGGGCAATCAAGCCAAGATCATGCGATATCAACAGCAGGGCCATATTGCGCTCGGTGACCAGGTCTTGTATCAGTTCGAGAATTTGCCTCTGCACCGTGACATCCAGCGCTGTGGTGGGCTCATCGGCTATGAGCAGGTCAGGCCCGCAGGCCAGTGCCATGGCGATGGTGATGCGCTGCCTCTGGCCACCCGAAAATTGATGAGGGTAGGCGTCGATTCGTTTGACGGGGTCCGGGATGCCAACGCGATTCAATAACGCCAAAGCCTTCTCTCGCGCTTGCCGAAGTGACAAGCCTTCGTGCAGCCGCAAGGGCTCCGCTACTTGGTGGCCGATGGTGTGGACAGGGTTCAGGGCCGTCATGGGTTCTTGAAACACCATGCCGATGCGGTTGCCCCGCAATTTGCACCAAGTCTTTTCGTCAGCGCCCGCAAGCTCCTGCCCAGCAAACCGGATACTGCCTGACACATGAGCTTGCTCCGGCAGCAAGCCCAGAAGCGACAGGGCCATGATGGATTTGCCGCTGCCGGATTCACCAATCAAACCCAGTGATTTGCCGCGCTCCAGCGCGAAACTCACCTCGCGCACGGCGATTGCCAGACCACGGTGGGTTTGCAAGCTGATGCGAAGGTTGGTGACGGAAAGCAACGACATGGGGTATGCCCTAGCGCATTCTGGCCAGACGCGGATCGAGCACATCACGCAAGCCGTCGCCCATGAGATTGAGCCCCAGCACAGCTAGCACAATGGCCACACCGGGAAAGACCGCCAGAAGCGGTGCCTGAAACAGCAGCGACTGGGCTTCGCTTAACATGCGTCCCCAGGAGGGCTGGGGCGGCTGCGTGCCCAACCCCAGATAGGACAAGGCCGCCTCCGCAAGTATGGCCAGCGCGAACTGGATGGTGCCCTGAACGATCAGCACCGACAAAATGTTGGGTAGCACATGTTCAAGCGTAATGCGCACCGGGCCTTTTCCGCAGGCGCGCGCCGCCAAAATGAACTCGCGAGACCAGATCGCATTGGCCGAAGCCCGCGTCACCCTGGCAAATGTGGGAATGTTGAAGATGCCGATGGCGATGATCGAGTTCACTATTCCAGCGCCAAATACGGCAGTCATCATGATGGCAGACAGGATTGCCGGAAAAGCGAAAGTGAAGTCTGACAGCCGCATGATGAGTTCTTCAATCCAGCCTTTGCTGGCGGCCGCGATCAAGCCCAGCGCTGTGCCTGCGGTCATGCCAATGCTGACAGCAATCACACCCACCAAAATGGAATTGCGCGCACCAACCAGCAACAATGAGGCGACGTCCCGACCAAACGGGTCTGTCCCCAACCAGTGAGCAGCCGAAGGCGATGCCAGTTTGCCCGGCATGTTGACCTCAAATACAGGCCAGGGCGTCCAGAACAGCGAGAGGGACGCAGCCAGCAAGAGCAGCAGCGTCAATGCACCACCTACCAGGAAACTGGGATGACGCAGGGCGCGCTGGTTGAAGCCGACGGTCATATGTCGCTTGCCTTGACGCGCGGATCGATCACTGCATACAGCACGTCCACCAAGAAGTTGACAGTCACCACCATTGCGGCCAACAGCATCACACAATTGCGCACGACGATAAGGTCGCGGTTGGCAATGGATTGGAAGATCAAGCGTCCCAGTCCTGGCAGATAAAACACGTTCTCCACTACGATGGTGCCGGCCAACAGGTTGGCAAACTGAAGGCCCATGACCGTGATTACGGGAATCATGGCGTTGCGCAGTACGTGACGCCATAAGGCCGCGCGCTGGGAGAGTCCCTTGGAGCGAGCTGTGCGCACAAAGTCTTCCCGCAAGACCTCCAGCACGGCCGATCGGGTGATGCGTGCCAGTATCGCAGCCTGTACCACCGCCAAAGATATGGCGGGCAATACCAGCGATTGAAATGCGGGCCACAAACCGTCGCCCCAGCCCGGAAAACCACCTGCTGAAAACCAGTTCAGGTGTACTGAAAAAAGCAAAATTAGCAAAATGGCGAACCAGAAATTGGGTATTGCTATGCCGATTTGTGTAAGCCCCATGATGCCGACGTCACCTGCCCGGTTATGCCGGGCGGCTGCATACAGGCCGGCGGAAATGGCCAGAACCGTCGTCAGGATCATTGCCATCAAGGCCAGTGGCACGGTCAGCGCCAGCCGTTCCTGAATCAGTTCCAGAACCGGCGAGCTGTAGGCATAGCTAGTGCCCAGGTCGCCAGTGAGCAAGCCACCAACCCAATGGCCGTAGCGGACCATGGCCGGCTGGTCCAGTCCGAGGCGTGTTGCCAGCTCTACGACCGCTTCAGGATCGGCGTCGGGTCCCATCAGCATCTGCGCGGCATTGCCAGGGAGAATTTCCAGAACCAGAAATACCACTAGCGAGGCCCCCACCAGTGTGGCCAGCAGCGTGATGACTCGTTTCAGGATGAACAGGCGCATGTTGGCGGAAAGCATACCGCCAAATATTGCTTAGTCCCCATGCCAACGTGGATATTGCATGCGGCGCATCTCCTCCGTCGATAATTGGACCATGGGCAAACAATTACCTCGCTATCCAGGTGTGTCGCAGGGCAGAGCATTTGCTTTTCAGGAGACGCCATGGCGCTGCTGATCACTGACGAGTGCATTAATTGCGACGTGTGCGAGCCTGAGTGCCCGAATGAGGCGATTTATCTGGGCAAGGAGATCTACGAGATTGATCCTCACAAATGTACGGAGTGTGTGGGTCATTTTGACGAGCCACAATGCGTACAGGTTTGCCCCGTGGCGTGTATTCCACTGAATCCTGACTTTGTTGAAAGTCGCGAAACACTGTGGCAGAAGTTTCAACGTTTGCAGGCCGAGGCGGGTAAATCGGGCAAGAGTGCCAGCCCTGAATCAAGCAGTACCTGATCCGCTACTTGCCGGATGTCCTGCTGGCGGCTGCCTATGGCGACTGGGCAGTGAAAAATTCTGAATCTGCCTTCTTCTTTTTCTTCTTGCTGGAGGTTTTGGCGCTGGCAGCTGGCTTTGATTTTGGTTGTGCGTTTAGCGCGGCGTGGGCTGCTAGATCGTGCTCTTCCTTTGCCAGTCGTTCCCATTCCATTTGATTGGCAATCTCAGCTGTTCGCACCGTATTGGCCTCGGCTTGAGCCTTCCGGGTGCTGGTGCGGTTGACTTTAGCTTCAATATCCGCGTCGTCCGAATAGGGAATCTGGCTGTAAACAGTGCCACATTTGAACACTTTTTGGGCTTAAGCCACCCCCGGCATCATTATGCAAAAGCTATCAAAAATATAGCAAATAGAAGTGCGTGTGGTTTTAGATCTGTCATCACGAAGTTCTCCCTTTATTGTTTTATGGCCAGCCGATATGGGCAGACTGTTCAGATATCCGTGATTGGTTTCGGCTCGGGTCGTGGTGGTTTCGGGCGTGGTGGTTTGCTGGTGTGCACAAGCATCGTAGCCTTATCCATTTCACCGGCCGCAAATAGCGTTGCCGCTTTGACCGATCGGGCAATGCATTCGTCGATGGCGATCCGATGGTCCAGTGAAGGTTTCTTTAAAACCCAGTTCACTACTTCAGCCTTCACGCCCGGATGCCCCACTCCAAGACGTAGCCGCCAATAGTCGCCCGTTCCCAACTGCGCGTGAATATCGCGTAGTCCGTTGTGACCGGCATGGCTGCCGCCCAGTTTGAGCTTCACCTGACCTGGGACGATGTCAATTTCGTCATGTGCGACCAGAATCTCCTGCGGTGCAATCTTGAAGAAGCGCGCCAGGGACGCGACTGACTTGCCCGACAGGTTCATGAACGTCTGGGGCTCGAGCAGCCAGATCGTATTGCCGCCCAGTGTGGTGCGGGCAACCAGGCCGTGGTAACTCTTGTCCATGACCATCGATACTTTAAGTTCACGTGCGAGTGCATCCACCCACCAGAACCCTGCATTGTGGCGGGTAAGCTCGTATTCAGGACCGGGGTTACCAAGACCCACAAACAGCTTAATCATGTCGAAATTATCAGGGGAAAAAAAAGGCCCACCGAAGTGGGCCGTTGACGAGTCTGCGAGGCAGAGGTTCGTTTACTTCTTTGCAGGAGCTTTGGCAGCGGGGGCCTTGGCTGCTGCTGGCGCCTTGGCAGCGGCAGCTTCCTTGCCAGCTGCAGCCTTGGCAGCAGCTGGCGTTGCGGCGGCCTCTGCTGGAGCTGCTTCGGCGCCAGCGATGGCAACCACCGACACCAGAACAGGGTTGTTTTTGCCGTGGGTCACAGCCGTCACGCCCTTTGGCAGGGTGATGTCGGCCAGATGCAGGGAAGCGCCCTTCTTCAAACCGCTCAAATCGACCTTGATGAACTCAGGCAGGTCGGCTGGCAGACACATCACTTCAATTTCAGTGACAACGTGGTTCGCAATGCAGCCATCGGTCTTAACGGCAGGGGAGTTCTCGTCGCCGCTGTAGTGGAGAGGCACCTTCATGTGCAGCTTGGTGTTGGCATCCACGCGCTGGAAGTCGATGTGCAGAATGAGTTGCTTGTACGGGTGCATCTGCACGTCGCGCAGCAAAACCTGATTGGTTTTGGCGTTGATTTCCATGTCCAGAACGGTGGAATGGAAGGCCTCCTTCTTGATGGCGTGCCACAGCGCATTGTGGTCAAGCTCGATCAGTTGCGGCTCGCCAGCGCCACCATAGACGATACCGGGCGTGCGGCCGGTGATGCGGAGACGGCGGCTCGCACCCGTGCCCTGCTTTGCGCGCTCAAAAGCGACGAATTTCATAGTTCACTCCAAAATAGAGTCCACCGCGACCAGTGTGACTCCGGTTAAAAAGACCCAAAACAGGCTTTAACAGCCAGCGGATCAGCTTTTTGTCCCGATTCGGCAAACCTTAAAAAAGGTTTTCCTGTTCCGAGAACAAACTCATTACCGACTCACCCTTGGCAATGCGCTGGATCGTCTCGGCGATCAGCGGAGCCACAGTGAGCTGGCGAATTTTCTGGCACCCTGCAGCGGCGGCGCTCAACGGGATGGTGTTGGTGACCACCACCTCATCCAATGCCGAGCCCTGCGCGATGCGCTCAATGGCGGGGCCCGAAAAAATCGGGTGCGTGCAATAGGCATAGACCTTCTTTGCACCACGCTCTTTCAATACTTCAGCCGCCTTCACCAGCGTGCCGGCGGTGTCGATCATGTCGTCCATGATCACGCAGTTACGGCCTTCAATTTCACCGATCACATGCATCACTTCGCTCACGTTGGCCCGGGGGCGGCGCTTGTCGATGATGGCCAGATCGCAATTGAGCTGCTTGGCCAGCGCACGGGCACGCACCACACCACCCACATCGGGCGAGACCACAATCAGGTCTTCATAATTCTTCTGCCGCAGGTCACCCAGCAACACGGGTGACGCATAAATGTTGTCCACCGGGATATCAAAAAACCCCTGAATCTGGTCAGCATGCAGATCCATCGTCAGCACACTGGCCACGCCCACCGCCTGCAGCATATTGGCTACCACTTTGGCGGTGATGGGCACTCGCGTGGAACGTGGGCGACGGTCCTGCCGGGCATAACCAAAATACGGAATCACCGCACTGATCCGCTCGGCCGATGCACGTTTGAGTGCATCCACCATGATCAGCAGTTCCATCAGGTTTTCGTTGGTTGGCGCGCAGGTGGACTGCACCACAAACACTTCACGGGCCCGTACGTTCTGGTTGATCTCAACCGTCACTTCACCATCTGAAAATCGCCCCACCTTGGCGGCACCTAACGTGATCCCAAGGTGCGTCGCGATTTCCGAGGCCATGCCAGGGTTGGCATTGCCGGTAAAGACCATGAAATCAGGGTGAGTGGCCTGCATGAGAGTCCCAGCAAATGATTAACGTTGAAGCCTGTACGTCTGACGTATTTGGCAGGGGAGGAAGGATTCGAACCTTCGCATGCTGGAATCAAAATCCAGTGCCTTAACCAACTTGGCGACTCCCCTACAC
>Ga0075152_10003766_pt1 | contig 10548 bp, 10 predicted proteins | sample JI61114C2DNA_FD_70964 | JGI IMG/M metagenome (GOLD analysis project Ga0075152, IMG submission 70964) | Wastewater effluent complex algal communities from Wisconsin, to seasonally profile nutrient transformation and Carbon sequestration -... | ecosystem: Engineered > WWTP > Effluent > Algae...
AAGCATTTGATGATCTTGATTTTTATACATACAATGCAAAGGCGCATCCTAATTTATCAAAGCCCGGCGAGTTGCTCATTAGTTACAATGTAAATTCATTTGATTTTTTAGATGATATTGTAAAGCATCCATATCATCTCAGGCCAAGATTTATTTCAGTAAAATATTAAGAGAAAATTTATGGGCCAATCTGCATTGCTACTATTGAACATTGTTGCGTCGCACTCTTGTACAGAAGAAAAGCTATGAGCAATTAGCTGCGAGCCTTGAGTTTTTTTGCTCACAGCTCGAAGCTCACGGCTAAAAATATAAAATGATTAATTGTCTAAAAGAATATGTCAGCATATACCACTGATACTAAAATAAAACTGCAGAATAAAACTTCCATGATGGAGGTGGATCTGCATGGTGGTGCAATAACAGATTTTCATTTATTAGATAACCCTGTAAACCCTTTATCCTTCCGGTTTTCAAAAGATCAAATGCCTGCTAATAATAAAGCAGGTGCAGTTTACCAGGGCCATTTTATTTGTACGGGAAGATGGGGTGAACCATCACCCGGAGAAATAAATGCAGGCATTCCCAATCATGGTGAACCTGCTAATATCGAATGGAATATTATTGAGAATAATGAGTGCATGTTAAGCATGGAAACAACTGCGTCATTAGAAGGTTTATATCTGCTTAGAAATATGAAACTGGATAAAGATGTTGCTGTTTGTAATGTTAAAGAAACCATCACCAACATTAATCCGCTTGGAAGATTGTATCAGGTGGTACAGCATCCAACAATTGCTGCACCTTTTCTAAATGAAAAAACTGTTGTCAATTGTAATGCAGCAAATGGGTTCAACTATTTGTATGGAGATCAGCCGTTTAAGCATATTGTTAATTGGCCACTAGTGGTTGATGACAGCAGTAAGGAATATGATTTACGCAATCCGCAACAAAGCTATAATTCAGTTTTTTCATTTATAGTTGATACAAAAGATAATTATGGATGGATGACAGCTTATTCACCCGAGCACGCATTGCTAACAGGTTATATATGGCCACGAAAAGATTACCCATGGATCAATCTTTGGCAGCATTTTGAAAATGATGTAATCAAATATCGCGGACTTGAATTTGGCAATACAGGTTTACATCAGCCTTTTAAAAATATTATAGCAAATAACCAGCTTGAATTGTTTGGCGAAAAAACTGTTTCATGGATTGATGCCGGTGAAACAGTAACCCGTGAATATGTTTCATTTTTACATCAGGCAGATAAAGCCTTTAAAGGCATTGATAAGTTAATGATAAAAGACAAGATGTTATGTTTAACGGAAAGTGTAACAGGCACACAGATCAATATTGGTAACGTACAATTCAATAACCACCATCATGAATAAAACAGTTGTAATAACGGGCGGATCAAAAGGTATTGGCCTTGCCTGCGCAAAACTATTTTATGCTTCAGGGGCAAATGTTGCTGTGCTCGATATTTCTTCTGACGAAGCTGGTATTACAGATGCACGCTGGTTGTATATTGCCTGTGATGCATCAGATAGTGAAGCAGTAAAAAATGCAATGCATGCCATACATACAAAATTTGGCAGTATAGATTATCTTATCAATAATGCAGGTATTCAGCGCTATGGAAATGTAACAGATACAACAGAAGATCAGTGGGATTTGGTGATGAATGTAAATCTTAAAAGTCAGTACCTATGTGCTAAACATGCTATCCCATATATGCAAAAACAAGGCGCTGGTGTTGTGATAAATGTAAGCAGCGTGCAGGCATTTGTAAGTCAGCAAAATGTTGCAGCCTACACCACTGCAAAAACAGCCTTACTCGGCCTTACAAGAAGTATTGCTGTTGACTATGCCCCACATATCCGTTGTGTGGCCGTTTGCCCTGGAACCATTGATACGCCTATGTTACGGGATGCACTGGCACAGTCACCAAACCCTGATGCAGTAATGCAGGAATGTATTGATATGCATCCTGCGGGTCGTATTGGTACAGCGCAGGAAGTTGCAGAAATGATCGCTTTTTTATGCAGTGAAAAGGCGGGGTTTATTACAGGACAGGCAATAAGAATTGATGGTGGCTTAGGAATCACCATAGCTGGTAGCAAAAAAAATTAATTAACAAAAAATACTCCCCTTTAGGGGATGGGGGCATGAAAATAACAAATATAAAAGCAACAACAGTCGCAATGCCATTGGAAGCACCGATACGACATTCTAATGGTGCTCATTGGGGACGTTTTGTGCGTACGATTATAGAAGTGGAAACTGATGAAGGTATTACAGGTCTTGGCGAAATGGGTGGTGGTGGCGAATCAGCAGAGAATGCATTCCGTGCATTGAATAAATATTTGATCGGTCACGATCCTATGCAACTGGAACAATTATATTGGAAGGTTTGTAATCCCACTGCATCGCTATATAATAACCGTACACAGCTTCATGCCGCCATTGAATTTGCATGTATAGATATTATCGGAAAAAAGTTGGGCATACGTGCATGTGATTTATTGGGTGGCGCTTTAAGAGAATCAGTTCCCTTTGCATCCTATATTTTCTTCCGGTATAAAAATGAGGCAACAGGTATTGGTGGTGAAGAAACGGTTGATGAAATCGTTGCACATGCAAGAGATCTTGTAAATAAATATGGCTTCACTTCACATAAATTAAAGGCAGGCGTTTTTCATCCTGATCATGAAGTGGAAGTGTTTAAAGCATTGTCTGCTGCATTTCCAAAACATAAAGTTCGTATAGATCCTAATGCTGCATGGAGCGTGGAAGAATCTATTGCCATTGGTAAATCAATTGAACATTTGCCCAACGATTATTATGAAGACCCAACATGGGGCATGGAAGGTATGCGGCGTGTAAGAGAAATGGTTCGCATTCCAACTTCTACAAATACAGTAGTGGTAAATTTTGAACAACTCGCTGCATGTATTCGTACCAATGCTATTGATGTTATTTTACTCGACACAACATTCTGGGGCGGCCTGCGACAGGCATGGAAAGCAAGTGTTGTTTGCGAGAAATTTCAAATTGGTGTTGCGGTGCACAGTTCCGGCGAACTTGGCATACAACTCGCTACCATGCTGCATCTTGGCGCTTCGGTTCCCAATCTTTCCTTTGCTGCCGATGCACATTATCATCATATAACAGATGATATAATTAAAGGTGGAAAAATGCAATACATCAATGGCTCGATAGCCGTACCTAAAGGAAATGGATTGGGGGTAGAACTCAATGCAGATAAACTAAAACAGTACGCAGAATATTACAAAGAAGTGGGCGGTTATCAGTATGACCGCGATCCTGAAAGACCGGAATGGTTTAGTGTGTTGCCCGAAAGAAATTGGGCTAAACTAAAGAATAAGTAAAGTAATTTTTTGGGCCGTGCTGCATTACTACTATTCAGCTTTTCTTGCGTCGCACACTTGTACTGCAACAAATTATTCAGCATTGTGCAACAGTAAAATTTTAAGCAGGCAGCATTAAAAGTAAAAGATAAAATACAATGTTTATACCCGTTGATAAAATATCCATTTTCGCCGATGGTCTCGATCACCCTGAATGTGTTGCAGTGCATCCCGATGGTTCTGTTTGGGCGGGTGGAGAGGCCGGACAGATTTACAGAATCAGCGAAGATGGAACTGAAATAAAAGAGATTGCAAATACAGGCGGATTTATTTTAGGCATTGCATTTTCTCCAGATTGTAGTTGGCTTGCTGTATGCGATCTTAAAAATAAATGTGTTTGGAAACTTGATCTTACAACAAACAAACTTGAAAAATTTGCAACAGGCACAGAGGAAGAAAATTTGAGTATCCCCAATTATGCGGTCTTTGATAAAGCAGGAAAACTGTATGTGTCAGACAGTGGTGCATTCAGGCAGGTAAATGGAAAAATATTTTGTTTTGATATAAGTGGCGCAGGAAAAATATGGCATAACGGTTCGTTCAGTTTTGCAAACGGAATGGCATTGTCAAAAGATGAAAAGTATTTGTATGTTGTATGCACCTGGTTGCCGGGTGTGGAAAGGATACAGATAAATAACAACGGCACATCAGGCGAACGGGAAATTTTTATTACGCTTCCCGAAACATGCCCTGATGGAATTGCTTTTGACAGTGAAGAAAATTTATATGTTTCCTGTTATGCACCCAACAGAATTTATAAAGTAAGTAAACAAAAAGAAGTTTCCATATTGGCAGATGACTGGGAAGCGCATACAATTTCAAACCCTACAAATATTGCATTCGGCGGAAAAGATTTCAAGCAATTATATACCTCCAATCTCGGAAGATGGCATATAAGCAGGATGGAGCTGGATATTGCAGGTTTACCGCTTGCGTGTAACAATGAAAAAAAATAGTATAAAAAAATAAAAAGAAAATATGCATTACAAAAGGGTATTAAAGATGCTGCTTAATAAAGCAATTCATGGCCCGCCTGCTGTGAAATATATTAAGGCAACCAAAGACTTAACTGCAGTAATTAATAAGGTTATTAAATGGTAAAGTTGCCAGAACATTGCTGAGTAATGATAAGAACGCACAAGTGAGTGACACAACGATGCTTAATAGCAGCAATGCAGTTGATAAACAAAAGAGCAGAACCGGATTAAATAATTACTGTAAATACTGCTTTTATTTCTTATTCTTTTTGATTAGCTTTAAACAATTAATTGCGTAACAAATACAAAAAACCTTCTCTATTTTCTAACGGTCTTAAATCAGTTTTTTATTATGAAAAAAATATTACTTCTTTCGATTATGCTTGTAGCATACAGTAACATATTCGCATTTCTTACGCAGAGTAACTGGCGCTGGCGCAATGATGACGGCACGGAAACAACCGCAACATGGATGGCAGCACAAAACACTACACCTACCATAACATCGAGTGTAACTACAATAAGGCTGCGGCTTGAAGTGTACAGTACATTAAGCGATACCACAGGGTTAGAGGATACATTGCAGTATGCAACATCGCCTTCGGGTCCATGGACAAATATTACTACTGTGGCAGGCTCTAATCCATTTGTAATTGCAGGATCAAGTGCTTTTGTTACAAATGGCGAAGCCACTACGGAGCAATTAACCGCGAGTGTAAATAAACCTTTCTTTGCAGGCATCATCAATGTTTCATCAGAGATTTTAAAAGATTCGCTTCCGCCGGATGAGCGAACAGAATATGAATGGTGCATACAACCAACTGCCAATATACAAACAAGCACAACTTATTATTTTCAGCATTGGGGCGCTACTGCTCAGAAAAAGAGTACGGCCAGTTACCCTTCATTGAGTACTGCCGGTGTGCTTGCCATAAAACTTGCCAGCTTTACTGTAAAGCCCGATGGCAAACAGGTAAAAATTCAATGGGTAACCGCTTCGGAACAGGATAATGACCGCTTTGATATTGAAAGAAGCAATGACGGGAGAAACTGGAAAACGGTTGCAACAGTAAAAGGAAGCGGCAATACCACGCAAACACGCAGTTACCAGGCATTCGATAAGCTGCCATTAAAAGGAATAAATTATTACCGCATTAAACAATATGATCTTGACAGCAAATCCCTTATTTCAGAAGTGAGGTCTGTTAAGATGTTTACAGATATTAATTCATTGCTGTCAGTATATCCAAACCCTGCAAAATCTGTTATCAATTTTAGTGTGCAGAGTTACGCTGGCAATAATATTGTGGCTACTTTAACCAACAGCAATGGCAAGGTTATTCACCAGGAAACAATTAAAGAAATACAGGCTGATGCAAAGTATAAGCTGAATGTAAGGCAGCAACCAGCGCCCGGTATTTATCTTTTGCAATTGAAGGGAGAAGGTTTATCAGAAACCATTAAAATTGTGGTACAATAATTTTTAAAAATTGTGTGTATAAAAGAAAGAACCTGTTTTTTGCAGGTTCTTTCTTTTATAAATTAGTTAGGGTGCAGTGAAAATTATTGGCGCGGCTATATATTACTGCAGCATTGCCGGTGAAGCATGCCCTGAATTTTTTTCAGGGGTCACTCTCGTGTATATTCTGTAATATTATTCAGCAATGAATACAGATTGTTATTAATTTGAAAATACGCAGCCATTATTTATTAACCGATCTTTTTAATCAATGCAGCAACTAATTAATAGTAAATGGTTATTGCCATCTGCGGCAGGCATACTTACATTTATTGCCGTGGCCCATATTAATTTTATACTTGGATGGATATGTTTTGTACCGTTGTTTATAAAGATCATTAATGAATCGCCTAAACAATCTTTACGGTCTGGTTTTATATTTGGATTGTCCATTTCCATTTTTTCTTTTTATTGGATGATACCGGGCGCAGAGCGGTTTACAGGGAGCAGTATCTTTTATGGTATCGTAGTTTATATTATTTCTGCTGTTTTTTTTGCAGCATGGTGTGCACTGGTTATTTTTTGTTTTAGTGTTTTAAAAATGAAGCAACAGCAAAAGATGGCGTTTGCTGGTAATGCAATTCTTGCTGCAACTGTATTCTGTACCGGAGAGGCTTTGCTTATGCAGGTATCTGCAGGCTTTCCCTGGTTCGATTTTCATGCGGGCAATGCATTGGCTGATAATCTTTATGCTATTCAGCCAGCAGCTTATTTTGGCGTTTATATCATTACATTTTTTGCAATCTTCATTAATTATCTTTTTGCAAATATTATCCTGCATAAAAAATGGATAAAGATCTGGATACCGGTTTTGCTTGTTGTTTCTTATATAGTCATTGGATTTTTTTTACTGCAGCAATTTGAAAAGCAGGAGCCTGCGGAAAAGAAATTTGATGTGGCAATACTTTCAGAAAATATTCCGCCGGAAATGAAATGGGATGATAATACCGGAAATATGCTGGTGGAAAGATTGCTTAATTTAAACAGGGAAGCAGTAAAATTAAACCCGGATATGGCGCTATGGTCTGAGTCTGCTATTCCCTGGACTTACCGCCCAAACGATGATCTTGTAAATGCAGTGGTGAAGATTACAGAACCAGCACACATAACGCATATCATGGGCATCAATACCGAATATGCCGGAAATGAAGTTTTTAATTCGGCATATTGCCTGTTGCCCAATGGTGCAGTTGCTGCACGCTACGATAAACAGTACCTGCTTACTTTTATAGAAAAGCCAGTTGATGGTTTATTGATCCCTTTCTTCTCCAGTAAAGGGTTTTACGCAAAAAATGATACAGCGCACAATGAGCCATTAAACACACCCAATGGCAAAGCAGGTATTATAATATGCAATGAAGCCACAGTACCCGCTGCTACCCGCCACATGGCCGCAAATGGTGCGCAGTTTATATGTAACCTGAGCAACGATGGTTGGTTCAGCAAAACCTATATTGTTGGGTTGCATTTTTTTAATGCAAGGTTACGTGCCGTAGAAACCAGGAAAGATGTTGTGGTAAACAGTAACAATGGTTTCTCTGGCCTTATTCAGGCATCAGGTAAAATTATGATGCAGGAGCGCAGCGAAGAACCTTATGTAAAAAAAGTAACCGTGCAGCCAAACAGTTATAAAACCCTGGCTACAGATAATTCATTTCTTTTTATTTATTGCTGTATAATTTATATTGCTGCTTTTTTATTCCGCCGCATTTTTTATAAATACCCTTGAGATATTTTTTACTGCCAGGGATTTTTTATAAACGTGGCTGAACTATGCTCCATAGAATTTCTGAACGTAAAAGTGAGTAACACTGAAATAAATTGAGGGCAGGCTTTACAGGCAGTGCCATCTCTACTGCCGCCCGGTACAAAAAATGTAGGAGATGGGTTTATAAAAAGAGGGCTGTTTTAAAAAATTACTTTTAAAACAGCCCCCTTTTTTACAGAGTAGTGTTAAATACCCAAACTGTGTAAAATATGCGGCACCTTAAATTGTTTGCGCTTCTTTTTCTAACTGCCCGTCTGCATTAAAATATAGAAATTTCTTTTGTACCAGGGAGCTTTTCTCAACATAAATGCGGTACCGTGTGCTTTTGTCATTTTTATCTATCTGCGTAACAGAGCCTGGTGTCCATTCGTTGTATTTGCTTTTATTAAAGCCATCTTTTACAGCCGGGGGAAGTGCATCGTAACTTATTTTTTTAGCTGTCTCAAGCCATTCACCTTTGCTGGAAAAATCTACTGCCATTTCTATATCCTTCAACACAAAAACGGCTTCAAAAAAAGTGACTTTATCTTTCCATTCCACTTTTTCAGCATCAGGATATTTGGCTTTTAAAGCATCGGTTACCTCTGCCGGTATCTTTCTTATTTGTGCCTGTAATGCTGTGGTGCCAAGCCCCGCTATTAACATTAGCATTAGAATTTTCTTTTTCATTGATTATTAGTTTAAAGATGAGAAATGTTTTTATGAAATCTCATTACCCTTAAAACAAACATCGTGCAAGTTTTTTTAAAATGTGTTGCTTAATCTGTAAAACCTTTGGTACCCGGCATTTTTATTTTCATGGCAACCCGGTTGCGTCGCACACTTTTACTGTACAACATTAGTGAACTTTCAACAGCCAATACCCTGACAGGAAAATTTGGATTAAAGCATATTTTTAGCCAGCACACAGTACCTTACACCTTAATTCTATTGCATATCTTTAAATTTCTATGCAGAAAAAAAGAGCATTTTATTTATTGTTTATTTGGGCATTAATCGCTGTTAATGCTTATATCCTCATCAACCGCAATGAAGGATTTAAATATTATCCTTATAAAACATACAACGAAATATATGTAACTGATTCCACGCTTTATCTTAAAGACCTTTATTTTGCCAGCGATTCGCTGCAGTTATATTTCTCTTCGCCACTGCCTTTTGCACAATATTACCTCGCTGTTGACAGTGGCGCACAAAAGCACATAATTGCCGCGAAAAAAGATATTATAACCATCCCGGTTTTTGTAAACCTGCATACGTATATATTAATGCCGGTTACAAAAGAACAAACTGCCATTACACTTATAATTGATCATGACACTTCAAAAAACCCTGTTATAAACGAGCTGTTGTTTTGCAGTTTGCCCGGCCCCCAAATAAAAGTTTCTGCTATGCGTACGTGGATGAAGGTCCATAAAAATTACAGTGAAAAAGACCTGGCAAATGCCAGGGAAATGCTTAAAGAAAAAACAGGATTTTACGCTCAGCATTCTGATTCTGAAGCGGTAATGGCCATTGCAAAATTCTGCGCATCTCTTTGCAATCAGCCAAAGGGTTTACAGGGCGATGCGCTTGGGTCGCTTGCCCCATACCTGCAAATACAGGAAGCAGCCAAATGCAATGCATGGATGGATTGCGGCAATTATTCCACCATATTTCAATACCTGGCAACTGCAGCGGGTTTACCAAACCGCGTTGTTACTTACCAGGGCCCCGCAGGTAACTGGCGGTATGGCGTTCATTATATGAATGAAGTGTATCTGAGGCAGCAGCAGCAATGGGTGCTTATTGATGCATTGAATAATATTTGTATGCCGCAGGACAGTATCCGTTTTTACAATGCCGCAGACCTTAAAAAAATGAATGCAGTAAACAGTTTTGCAGCAAAGAATATTTATACATTTATTAATGATACCGCAAGGCTGGTACCTTACGAAAGCATGCGTTATCAGCACCAGTATTATAACCAGACAAACAGTAATTTGGTTTATTTATATCCCGGCAGCAGCGGGCCTTCCAGCGAATGGAATAATATAGTTGAATTTTATACATTCGGCCGGGGAGTTGCCTTTTACAATGATAATAACAGTAATGACTGGTTTAAGATTATTTTAAAAGAAACCACACTTATTATATTGCTTGCTTCAATTTTTATGTACATACTTTTTGAATGGCATATATGGAAAAAGAAAAGGGCATTACAGTAAACCATCCTTTTTACCACAGGCAAAGTATGCACGTGCGTTTACAGCAGTTACATGCTTTACCGTTCAAAAATCCCAAAACTATTCCGGCACCCGAATTGCAAATTTAAACTTGTATCCCAAGGCTAATGCCAGGGGATGTAGTTTAGTTAAAAACCTAAAAAAAATAAAAATGAAAAAGTTTTCAAAGATCAGTATCGGCGCAATCGTAGTAATAGCAATGGTTTCAGCAACATCCTGCTCGGTTGAGTACAGGGCACGCCACCCAAGGCCGGTACGCCAAAAGAAGGTAATTGTTGTAGGTATGGCAGAACCTGCAACGCCTGCTGATAAATCAACTGTTGCAAATTTTTCCCACGGGTTGCCCATATTGGGTAAAGATGCCGCAGTTGATAACAAGGCAAAATAAAACTGGTGGTTTAAGTATGCTTTAAATGCAGAAACAAATAAAGGGCGTACCAGCAAATATTTTACTTCGGTATCTTTTTATTTGTCTCAGTGAATGCCGCAATAAATATTTAATACTGGCTGCGGCATTTCATAGCATTATTGTTGCACAGTTTACCCCGGACTTGTTCCGGGGCAAGCACTTTATCTTTCTGTTATTAATGGGGCTGCGGCATCACAAATTGCAACCATCATCACA
>Ga0075152_10003767_pt1 | contig 10542 bp, 8 predicted proteins | sample JI61114C2DNA_FD_70964 | JGI IMG/M metagenome (GOLD analysis project Ga0075152, IMG submission 70964) | Wastewater effluent complex algal communities from Wisconsin, to seasonally profile nutrient transformation and Carbon sequestration -... | ecosystem: Engineered > WWTP > Effluent > Algae...
TCCAAGTTGTTTTTGAAGTTCAACACCTGGTCCTGGAAAATAATAATCTGGAGAGATGGTTGCAAATACTATAAAATCGATGTCGTTTGCTGTCAATCCTGATCGTTCGATAGCAATTTTAGCTGCTTTAACCCCCATAGTCGTGGTTGTTTCACCGCTTCCTTTAATAATATGTCTTCGTTCCTGAATCCCTGTTCGTTCCTGAATCCACTCATCATTGGTGTCAATTATTTTAGCTAAATCGTCATTGGTTACAATATTTTCGGGTACAAAATAACCCAGTCCTTTAATTCTTGAATTATACATATTTGTTTTATTTAAAATTATAGTTTGTTCTTTACCAGTTTTGCAAATCTTATATATAAAAATAGTGCGGCAACAGAAAGTCCTGCACACAACCCTATCCATATTCCAACTACTTTAAAATCAGTATGTTTGCATAAATAATAAGATATAGGAAAACCCACCATCCAATAGGCAATAAAGGTTATATACATTGGAATTTTTACATCCTGAAGCCCTCTTAATGCTCCAAGTACAACTACTTGTACACCATCTGAAATTTGAAAAACGGCTGCAATTAAAAGTAACTTTGAAGTTATGGAAATGATTTCGGTATTGTTCAAAATTTCTTTAGAATTATGGGTGTCTAAAAATAATTGTGGCAAATAATTATGAAAAACAATAAATAATAATGCAAAAAAAGATTCTAAAATAATAACCATCAAAAATATAGATCTGGCGGTGATTATTAATTGTTTAAAATCGTTAATTCCTTTTAGATAACTTATTCTAATCATAGCAGTTACATTTAAACCCATGGCAAACATGTAAGTAATTGTTGCTAATGTTAGTGCAATTTGATTTGCTGCTTGATTGTTTTTATTGATAGAACCCGCAAGCCATATTGCAGCTGTAAAAAGTGCTACTTCAAACAACATTTGCATAGCCGATGGAAATCCTAAATTTATTATCTTTTTTAGCATCGCTTTCTTGATTGTCGAAAATTTGAATTTTTCAAAACAATGTGCCATCAAATGATCATTTTTCATTACAAAGTGCATAAAAACGACCATCAATATTCGAGAAATTACAGTTCCTAATGCAGCTCCGAGTATTCCCATTTTTGGAAAAAACCAAAAACCATAAATAAATATGAAATTTAAAATAATATGAACAATATTTGCCATATATATTGCAATCATTGAGTTTTTTGTTTTCGATAATCCGTCAGAAAATTGTTTGTATCCTTGAAAAAGAATTACTGGAATTAATGAAAAAGCAACCCAGTCAATGTATGGCGTTGCTAAATTCACAACGGCTTCTGGTTGATGCATTAGTAACATTATTGGTTTTGCTAAAACAACCATAATAAATAAAAAAACACCAATTATTGAACATAAAAAAATTCCGTGTTGAAAGGTTGATTTTATTTTTTTTGTATCATTTTCGGCAAAAGCCTCTGATGTTAAAGGTGTTATGGCGGTAGAAAATCCAATTCCGATGGACATTGCAATAAAAATAAAACTATTCCCTAAAGAAACGGCTGCTAATTCTGTTGAGCCAAGATTTCCCACCATCAAATTATCAGTAATGCCAATAAGTGTATGTCCTAACATCCCTAAAATAACGGGATAAGCTAATTTTATATTTTGAGAAAACTCTTTTATGTAAATGGAAAGATTCATTTTTTGGATTATATTTATTGCAAAAATAAGATAGATAATTAAAAAACGGTTATTGTTTGTGTTTTTAATTTATATTTTTGCCTAAAAATTAAGATTTATGACCTCATTTAAACTCGAAAAACTATTTACAATAGATAAAATTGGAGCAGCATCTGGATTGCTATTAATTGATAACGAACTATATATTATTGCCGATAATAGTTCGTATTTATATAAATATCAGATTGATACAGCCATTTTAGAAAAAATAGAATTACACAAAAACAGTCAGGAAAACTGTTCTAAAAAAGAAAAATTCGACTTTGAATCAATTACTAAAAAAGGAAACAAATTACACATTTTTGGTTCTGGTTCAACAAAAAATAGAAATCTTAAATTTTCTTATGATTTAGAAACTAAAACCATAAAAAAGAAAAATTTAACCAAAAAGTATAATTCATTTGCCGAAACAATCTCTATCGAAACAACGGAATTAAATATTGAAGGTGTTTTTTATAACGCTAATAAATGGTATTTTTTTCAGAGAGGAAATGGAGAAATGGCACAGAATGGTGTTTTTATAATTGACGAAAATAAAAATATTGAATTTAAAAAAATTGAATTGCCAACGGTTCAAAATGTTGAAGCTTCGTTTACAGATGCTATTTTTGTGAATAATAAAATATATTTTTTGGCAGCAGCCGAGAATAGTAACTCTACTTATAATGACGGAGAAATTTTTGGTAGTTTTATAGGTTGCATGACCATTGATTTTGAAATTATTTTTATTCAAAAGATATCCGATACTCAAAAATTTGAAGGCTTAACGACTTATAATCAAATAGATAATAAAATCAATTTTTTGCTTTGTGAGGATAATGATAGCGAAGAATTAAAGGCAGATATTTATCAATTATCTTTAATTTGTTAAATAAACCCAACCTGTTTCTTCTTCTCCAGAATTAAGTTTTATGTAATAATAATAAGTGCTGTCTTGCAGTTTGTTTTCGTTAAAATCTTGTCCGTGCCACTGATTGGTGTAATTTTCAAACTGATTAAGAAGAACTCCATAACGATTAAAAATCTTTAAATTATTGATAGTACCAAAACCTGATAAATCAAAAGTATCATTATCTCCATCGTTATTAGCTGAAACACCTTTGGGAATTTCGCAAAGTGTGTACAAAATAAAAATTGGATTGGTTGTAGCACATCCAAAATTATTAGTAATTGTTAGATAATACTGACCTTTTCCGTTGGTTAATATTGCTGGGTTTCCGGTTGCAGTAAATCCGTTAGGTCCCGTCCAATTATAAATTGCCGTATTTGGGTCAAATGTACTTAAAACTGGACTTGCCTTTGCGGTTATTTTATTTGATAAACAAGCAGTAGTTATTGTAAATTGTGGCAACAAACCCATACCCACAGTTACTGAACTTGAGCCAGAATCGCAACCATTTACAGTTGCTTTCACGGTATAAATACCATCGTTTGCTGCTGATACAGAATTGATTGTAGGATTTTGAACATTAGCTGTAAAGCCATTTGGCCCTGTCCAAAAATAGGTTGCATTTGCAATAGTTGTAGCTAATAAATTTAAGGATTGTCCATTACAAACTATCGAATTTATAGATGCAATAGGTGTTTGTGGTATTGAATTAACGGAAACATTATAAACACTCTCGGCGGTTGTGCCACAAGGTGCAGTTACTTTGTATTTGAACTGATAATTGCCTGATATAATACCAGTTGCGTTCCATATATTGCCAGATAATGTACCGCTACTACTTGTTTCTGTCCAAATTCCACCAATGTCATAATTACCAAGAATTAGTGTAAATAAATCAATATTACCTTGACTTCCGCAAAAATTTGTGGTAGTGCCAATACCAGAATTTGCACTATTTCCTGCTCCCGTAATTGTATAATCTAAAACCGAATTGATACACGAACTTGGATTCGCTAAATATTTTACTTGAACATGATATACACCTGTATTTGATGTAGCATTAAATGGACTAAATTGCAGTAAATTTGTAGTGCTCAAAATTGTGCTTGTGTTGTTGTCTTTCCACCATTCATATTGCAAAAAAGAAAAGTTTGGTAAAGATAATGAACCATTATTTCCATTGCAAAATGTGGTTGGAGTTATTACAAACGGTGTTGGCCTTGGTATATCAAACGGGCTGTTTAAAATATTTCCACAGGCATCTTCAATCTGAAAATTATAATTTGCTGGGGTTAAACCTAAAAAAACAGGAGAGTTTCCGTTTTGAACAACAAAAGGTTGTCCATTTTTTTGAGTAATCCGATAAATTAGCGGTTGAACCCCAATGGCGTCTATCAAGGAATCGTAAGTTCCATTATTGCAGGAAAATGAATAAACATCGTTAATTTTTGGCTGATTTGTATATGTAAAATTGTGTATTGTTTTTACGCATTGATCTAAATAAAATAAAGGGTTTTGCTGTATATAAACCGTACGAACTCCTAAAATTCTAAATGTTCCTGTATATGCAAAATTATAATTTATTGAATTGTTGAATAATTCAATTGAATTTGTGGAATTTACATTTCCTGTATATATAACTCCTGTCAAAGGATGTGTCCATTGTCCTGAAATAGGATTATATTTTTGTAACCAATATTTAGTTGGAGCATTGTTGCTCGCATACTGTAAATTAATATCAAATGCACCACAATGCGGAATAATTGTAGAGGTATTGTTTTCCGTAATTCCTTGAATAACAATAGGAATATTATAAACAGAACCACAACTATTTTTTATTTCAAAAACATAGTTTCCAACGGGTAAATTATCAATCGTAAAGATATTATAAGTTGTATTTATATTTGCCGATACATTATGGGGTAAAACTTGAGGATAATTTGTAGGAGCCGCAATTATTTTTACTGTTAAAAAATTTCCCGATAAATACATCGTTCCAAATCCATCGGCACAACCCTCCTTTATGATTGGATTTGGTGCAATATCTGGTTGTATAATAACTTGAATAGGTAGGTTTGATATTGTGCCACAAGAATTTGTTATCCGAAAAACATAAAATCCACTTGGTACATTTGTTAATCTTAAATCATGAGTTATAGGGTCAATTAAACTCGTTAAGTTATGCGGTAAAACAAAAGGATACGCAGTTGGAGCTGTTGTTAATTCGGCACTATAAACATTTCTTAAATGGATGTTTGTTGTGTTACAAACTTGTTCCGTGTTAATGTCAGGGGTTAATATAACAGGAGAGATACCCATATTAAAAGTTTGAGAAATACCACATAGGTTTGTTACTACGAAAGTATAGTTACCTAAACCTAAATTAACTGTCGTCGAATTTAATGAAACCGTTGGTGTTAAATTATGTGGAACTGCAAAAGGATAGGTTGTTGGTGCTGCAGTTACTATTATTGTTTGTATCTGATTAAATCTAATAACAGACGATAAACAATCGGAATAAATTGGACCTGCAGTAGCCACGGTAGTTTTATTAATAATATTATTATTGGTCGAAAAAACATTACCGCATCTATCGATTATTTTTATATTAAACGAATATTGTTGATTATCATAAAATGCTATTTGTTGTGTAACTGCTACTGTTGAAGTGCTAATAATTTGATTATAAACAATTTGTGTTCCGCTTGATGGTGGAAAAACCGTAAATTGAACTGTTATCGGGTAGGCAATGGTTTCTACAAATGGTAATGAATTTGTTGAACCCAAATCGAAGGAAACAGGTATCAAATTACAACTAATTGGAAAACCAGTTTGAATACTATTCATTAAAACATTAGGCACAGTTGCACCAACGGTGTAAGTTTGCACCACACCTTCACCACAAGTATCAAAAACTCTAACGCTGTATTGTCCAGTAGTTAAATTTGAGAAAACATTTGAGCTTTGTAAAGGTCTAATCATTGGTCCTGCAAATAATTCATAAGATACTGCAGTTCCTGTACCAATATTTACTGTTATTTTTCCATCGTTGCCACAAATAACATTTTCGCTAACAATTTGATAGGTTAAAGGTACAATTTGATTTAAAATTATTACATTTTGTTGTTGTGTATTACTTAATGTTCCCATCGATTGTGTGGCGATAACAGTATAATTTCCTGCTGAAAGCCCGCTAAAAGTAGGTGTAGATAAAGTAGCAATGGGTGTGGTTATATTTGGTAATTTATAAACATTATAAATGATTGTTGCTCCTGGCGTTGTGTTGTTTACAACAAACGAAAGTGTTCCGTTTGCATTACAACTTTCGTCGGTTTTAGTAACGGTTAATGTAAAATTCGACAACTGTGAAAAAGACAGTTGTGTAAATAAAAATAAGAATAGATTTAGCTTTTTAACCATTTTATAAAAATAATCACAAATATTTTATAAAAGTATAAAATATTTGTGATTATTTTGTTTTTCTAATAAGATATTTTGCAATTTTTACCAACTGCCACCACTACCGCCACCAGAAAATCCACCACCGCCAAAACCGCCACCAAAACCACCACCAGATGAACCCCCGAAACCTCCACCGCCGCTGCTTCTTCCCATATTACTCAAAATAATTACATCGAGTAATGAGGGTGTGCCGCCACCGCCAAATCTATTGTTGCCATTATTGTTTCGAGCAATAATAAATATTATAATTATGATTATTAATAAAATTAATCCTATCGGAAATTCACCATCGGCATTTTTCTTTCGAGTGCCTTTGTATTTTCCTGTAAAAACTTTAAAAATTTCGTCTGTTCCTTTATCTAATCCTTTATAATAACTGCCAGCTTTAAACTCTGGTATAATAACATTTCGGGTAATTTCTCCACCAATTCCTGCTGTCAATCTATCCTCAAGCCCATATCCTGCTGATATCCATATTTTTCTTTCGGCTTTTGCTAATAAAATAATTACTCCATTGTCGTTGGCTTTACTTCCGCCGATTCCCCATTGTTGTCCCCATTTTGGGGTTAAAATTCCAATATCTTCGCCGTTTAGACTTTCAATTGTAATTACAACAATTTGGGTTGTTGTAGAATCAGAATATCTAATGAGTTTTTCTTCTAACTGTGCTTTTTCATCAGGATTTAGAACATTGGCATAATCATAAACTGATGTTTGTAGTTTAGGAATTTCTGGAATTGTAAATTGTCCAAAAGTTGATGGTACAAACAAGAGACAAAAAACCAATTTTAATAAAACAGAGGTGTTTTTTTTATTTAGATTCATTATCCTTTTGATATTTCGTTAGGCAATTCGTTGGTGTCATCTTCTTGAAAAGGAAAAAAATGTTTCAATTTTTCGCCTGCTTTTGTAATTCCTTCTACTAATCCGTCTTTAAAATTTCCGTTTTTAAAATGATTGATCATAATGTTTTTAGTACTTTCCCAAAAATCTGATGGGACAACATTATTAATACCAATATCGCCATAGATAGCAAATTTTTTATCCTTTACGGCGACATAGATAATTACACCATTAGCATCTTTGGTTTTATTCATTTCTAGTTCATAAAAAACTTCCACTGCCCTATTTATTGGGGCAATGGAAGTTGTTTTTTCTATATGAACTCGAATTTCTCCAGAAGTGTTTTTTTCGGCCATACAAATAGCATCAACTATTTGTTGTTCTTCTATTTTTGATAAAAACGCTTCTACTTTTGACATTATATTTAGCTTCTGATATAATTAGAACTTTACTTCTACTGGTTTTTCTGCACCTTCAACTGCTTTAAAATAAGCTTTTTCTTTGTATTTTCCTAAAAACATACTTTGCGGCATTCCTAAAACATAGCCATTATATACCTCAATACTCTCATTGAAACGGGTTCTTGCGGTTAAAATTTGATTTTCAGTACTTGCTAATTCATCCTGCAATTTCAAGAAATTTTCGTTGGCTCTTAATTGAGGGTATTGTTCTACTGAAACTAACAATCTTGATAATGAGCTACTTAATCCACTTTGAGCTTGATTAAATTGTGCTAATTGCTCTGGCGTAATGTTTTTTGGATCAATGGTTATTGCTGTTGCTTTTGCTCTTGCTTCAATAACAGCTGTAAGTGTGCCTTTTTCAAAATCGGCTGCTCCTTTTACGGTGTTTACTAAATTTCCAATCAAATCATTTCGTCTTTGATAGGCGGTGTTTACATTTCCCCATTCTTTTTCAGTGGCTTGATTATAGCCCAAAGCGGTGTTTTGAATTCCCATATACCAAAATCCGATAATGGCTAAAACTCCTAATACAATTCCAATAGGTAATAAATTTTTCATAATTTCTTTTGTTTATAATTCTAATTTAATATTTAATAATTCTGTTTTTATTTTTTCTAATTTTCTAATAATTTCAAATTTGTCTAATACTTTTTTTTGTCCCTCTTTTAGATGCGTTTTAGCTCCTTCTAATGTAAAACCCCTTTCTTTCACTAAATGATATATTAATTGAAAATTTTTAACATCTTCAGGAGTAAACATTCTATTGCCTTTAGCGTTTTTTTTTGGCTTTAGAACATCAAATTCGCTATCCCAAAACCTTATTAAAGAAGCATTTACATTAAAAGCTTTCGAGATTTCTCCCATACTATAATATCTTTTATTTTCAGGTAAATTGGCATGCATCAGTCAAATGATTGGTTTTCTTGATTAGCAATATTTGATATAGCAACATATTCTGCTGCCGAAATGTTTCCATAATAAAAATTTAGTGGATTAACAACATTTCCGTTTTTATGCACTTCATAATGGCAATGTGGTCCTTGCGAACGCCCAGTACTGCCAACATATCCGATAACATCTCCTCTTTTTACCCGTTGTCCAACCCTGCATTTATATTTACTTAAATGTGCATATAGCGTTTCATAACCAAAACCATGCCGAATTACAATATGATTTCCATATCCAGATGCTGCAGCATCTGCACGAGCAATAACACCATCCCCTGTTGCATAAACTGGGGATCCTGTTGGGGCTGTAAAATCCATCCCTTGGTGCATTTTTCGTATTTTTGTAAAAGGATCTGATCGATATCCAAATCCTGATGCCATTCGTTTTAGATTTTCATTACGAACGGGTTGAATGGCAGGAATTGCTGCTAATAAGTTTTCTTTAGTTTTTGCTAATGCTAATATCTGATCTAATGATTTTGATTGTATTGCCAACTCTTTTGTTAAAACATCTACTCGTTTTGAGGTGTTTATCACTAATTGTGAATTGTCAAATCCTTCTAACTCTTTGTATCTGTTTTTTATATCCAAACCTGCTTTTCGAACTTCGTTTGGAATGGCATTTGCATTAAAATAAATTCGATATAAATTGTTGTCCCTATCTTCAATATCTGATAAAACCTCGTCTAATTGGTCTATTTTTTTATTTAATATTGCATATCTCAACTTTAAATTATCTGTTTCTCGGCTTAATACTTTGTCTTTTGGGGTTTCAAAAAAAGGAGTATTTAATATTATCAGGTAACTCAAAAAACCAAATAATGCAGACGCTAATAAAAATAAAAAACCATAACCTAATTTGGTTCCTTTTTTTATTTTAATCTTTCTGTAAGCCAGATTTTCTGAATCGTAATAGTATTTTACTTTTGCCATATTATTATTTGTCGAACAAATTTAATAAATGTTTCGTCATTTTCAATAAATTTAATTTAAAAAAAATAACACTGTTTGATTTTTTGCAAATTAATGTACAAAAAAATCATATTTCTTCGGTCAAATCAACTATTTCCTTTGAGTTTTTTTTATCGTAATTTATTAATTTAAAATAATGAACAGCTACAAAATTAACAGTAATAATGATAAAGCTTTTATAAACTAAATTTGTAAGATGGTTGTTTGCATTTGGCAAAAAAAGTACAGCTGTTAAAAAAACGGTCATAATTATAATCAGTTTTAAATAATCTGTATCGAATGGTAAAATGCCAAATTTTGTATAAATAAATGCCATTTTCAAAACATTATACAAGCATATAGATACCGTTGATGCGATGGCAACTCCCATTAATTCTAACGATGTATTGGTTAAAAAATAAAAACACAGTGATAAATTTATAATTACTAACAAAATAATACTCAATATATTAAATTTATAATGTTTAGAATATGTAATAATTTCAGAATTAAATCCGGAAGCGATATTAACCAAAACACCAATACCTAACACATTGATTATTGGTATTATAGAATCAAATTTATGGTGATTTTTTACAAACGATGGCAAAAAATCTGGAACAATAATATACAATAGACTGTATAATAAAAACCCTTTAAAAAAGAGTGTTTTTGCAGTTTCTTTGTATATCAAGTCAAGTTCTTTTATTAAATTTTTTTTCACTAAATAAGAAACTCTTGGTCCATTTAAAGCTAAAAAACCTGTTGATGGTATGGCGATTAAGCTAGAAAACATCATTGCAAAGCTGTACAATCCATTTTTCTCGAAACCTAAAAACGGCGGTATCATAAAATTGTCTATTCTAAAAGCTAATAATGATCCAAAACTGCCCAGTAATGAAAAAAAACAAAATTTAAGCAGATCATTTCTTGAAAAATTTTCGAACAAATGTTCTGCTTTTATTGAAAATCTGGGTAATGAAAATCGCAAAACATAGATTAACATTAAAAAAACAATTAAATAATGCCCATAACTAAAGGCAATTAGCAAATTTTTTACTGAAGTTATATTTCTGTATAGAAAAAAAAACAAAATGGGAAGCAATATTTTTGGCAGCACTTTTTCTAAAAAAACGGGAATAGTAACTCTGTTTAAAGTTACGGCTCGGCTTTTTATGAGTTCAATAAACGCCAATGCAATGGCTAATAAAAGTCCAAAATAATAATAATCATAGTCTGTTAGATGAAAAAACTCTTCA
>Ga0075152_10003768_pt1 | contig 10542 bp, 12 predicted proteins | sample JI61114C2DNA_FD_70964 | JGI IMG/M metagenome (GOLD analysis project Ga0075152, IMG submission 70964) | Wastewater effluent complex algal communities from Wisconsin, to seasonally profile nutrient transformation and Carbon sequestration -... | ecosystem: Engineered > WWTP > Effluent > Algae...
AGGTTTGAAATTATTGCGCGAAGCGGGCGACATTTCGGGCTTGCCGATCATTACGGAAGTGATGAGCGAAGAAGACACGGAAATCGTTTGCGAATATGCCGATATGCTGCAAGTCGGCGCTAGAAATATGCAAAATTTTGCGCTTTTGCGGAAATTATCGAAAACGAATAAACCAATTTTACTCAAACGCGGCGCGTCGGCAACGGTTAAAGAATGGTTGGCGGCGGCGGAATATTTGCTTCACGGCGGCAATGAAAACGTCGTTTTGTGCGAACGCGGAATCAAAACTTTTGATAATTCTTTGCGAAACACGCTCGATCTGGCGGCGGTCGCATTGGTCAAAGAAATGACGCATTTGCCGATAATTGTTGATCCTTCGCACGCCACGGGAAAGAGAAGTTTGATTTCTGCAACGGCAAAAGCGGCAATCGCGGTCGGCGCAGACGGCGTTATCGTCGAAGTTCATCCAACGCCCGAAATTGCGCTTTCGGACAGCGCACAGCAATTAACTTTTCGCGGTTTCGCCGAATTAATGGAAAATCTTCAATCACCTTTGCGACAAATTTATAAAATGAAAGAATTGGCTTTGTGCAATTAAAGGCTTTGTAAGTTTGGCATTTGATAACAGAGTTTTTTAAACTGTTGTCTAATGAATTTCGAAAAAGAACGCCCACAAACATATTGGCGAAACCGCCTGCACGAAGTCGTTTTTGAAGCGGAAACTCCTGCCGGCAGAGCCTTTGATCTGATCGTAATTTCGCTGATACTTTTAAGCGTTTTGGTCGTAGTTTTAGAAAGTATCAAAAGCGTCCGAGATAACTACGGCGCGACTTTATTAGCGATCGAATGGTTTTTTACGATTGTTTTTACGTTCGAATATATTTTGCGATTAATTAGCGTCAAAAAGCCTTTGCGCTATGCGTTGAGTTTTTACGGTTTGATCGATTTGTTGGCAATTTTGCCGTCTTATATCAGTCTTTTCGTTCCCGGCACACAATATCTTTTAACGATCAGAATCATCAGGCTTTTGCGGATCTTTCGCATCTTAAAGTTGACGGAATATTTGTCAGAAGCCAAAATCATCACTAACGCATTAAAAGCGAGCCGCCGTAAAATCAGCGTTTTTCTGCTTGCGATTCTAGCAATGGTAACGATCGTCGGAACTTCGATCTATGTTATCGAAGGCGAAGAAAACGGTTTTACGGACATTCCGACCAGTATTTATTGGGCAATTGTAACGATGACAACGGTTGGTTACGGCGATTTGGCTCCGAAAACCGCGCTCGGGAAAATTCTTGCTTCGATCGTGATGATCGCCGGATATGCAATTATCGCTGTTCCGACCGGAATTGTTACCGTCGAACTTTCGCGTTCGGCAAAAAATGCTTCATCGCAAGTTTGCGAAGAATGTCATAGCGAAGGTCACGACCAAGATTCGGTTTTTTGTAAATATTGCGGCGCAAAACTTTAGGTTTATTCGATGATCGCTAAAACATCGCCCGCGTTGACAGTTGCGCCTTCAGCAAATCGGATTTCTTTGACGATTCCGTCTTTCGGCGATTTCATTTCGTTTTGCATTTTCATCGCTTCGACAACCAAAACGCCTTCTCCTTGTTTTATTTCCGCGCCGAGCTCGGTCAATATTCGCACGAGTTTTCCGGGCATTGCCGTTTTAATTTCCGAAGTTCCGTCTGCATTTGCGCCCGAAGCATTTGAGCCGCGAAGACGTTTCGGATCGGTAACTTTTATTTCAAATTGATGATTTTTGAGATTAACAATGCCGTTCGGCGCGACATATATCTGATAAATTTGATTATTATTTTTCAGCAAATAAACATTCGGTTCGACTTCCGACGCTTCGAGTTCGTATTCGCGCTCATCAATTTTCGCAAAGACTTTTTCAGCTTCGCGCTTGATTTCGATTTCGTATTTTTCGGTATTAAGTTCGGCAAATAATTTCATAAAGTTCAGAGTTACGGCTTCAGCCGTGATTAGTGTTAGCAAAAATACAAGTTGCGCTTTCAAAATCAAGTTGACGAATCGCCAACGTTTTCACGGCTAAAGCCGTAACTCTGAACGCAATTCGGACACAAACAATTATTAAAATTCTCACGCAAATCTTGCAAAACTTCTGCGCTCAGATCAATTTCAAAACACCAACATTTCTCGGCGTTTGCGCCGCAATCGAAATTTTCACCGCACGATTCGCAAGTTTTTTTTTCAGTCTTCGGTTTCGGTTGGTTCATTTTCAGTTTTTCTGATTCTTAAAAGATGTATGCGTTTTTCATCTGCTTTCAATATTTCAACGTCAATGCCGCGAAAAGAAAGTTTTTCGCCGACTTTCGGAATGTAACCGACTTCGCTGGTAACGAGTCCGGCGATGGTTGTGAAATCTTCGTCTTCGATTTCAAGTTCCAATTTGCGTTCGATCTTGCCGATTTCCGTCGAGCCGAGAACGTCTAAATATCCGTCGTCGCTTTCGATAATTTCAATGATTTCTTCGGCTTCGATGTCTTCGTCTTCGATTTCGCCGACAATTTCTTCTAAAATATCTTCGACCGTCACAATTCCGGCAACGCCGCCGTATTCGTCAACGACGATGGCGATTTGAACGTGATTTAATTGCATCGCCTTCAAAAGTTCGGCGGCGGATTTTGTTTCGGGCGCGAAAAATGCCGGACGCAAAAGTCCTTCGATCGTTTGATTTTCATTGCCTTCCGCCCAAACATTCAAAAGGTCTCGGACGTAAATTATGCCTTCGATATTGTCGATTGAATCTCGATAAACCGGCAGACGCGAATATTTTTCTTCGATGATCAAATCCCGCGCTTCTTTGACCGTCGCGGTGATCGGCAGTGGGCAAATTTCGGTGCGCGGAGTCATAATTTCGGCGGCGCGTGTTTCCGAAAATTCATACATCGTTTCGATAAGTTCGCGCTCGTCTTCTTCCAAAATGCCTTCCGCTTCGCCGACTTCCATCAAGGCTTGGAAATCTTCGGCATTGTCTTCCGCTTTTTCTTCGATCTGATTCGGTGTCAGTGAAACTTCGAGATTTTGCTGTTCTTTTTTTCGCAAGAAACGCGCAAACGGATCAGCCGTTACCGACATTAGACTGTAAATCGGGCGCACAAATGGAAGCAAAAAAAGTAATTTGCCTTCGGGATTTCGCCACGTCAAAAAACGCGGAATGATTTGCCGGAAAATTCCCGATAAAACCAGCGCGATTAACAGAGAAAAACCTAATAAAAGAAGCGGTGATTCGCGGTAATAATTGTAAACTATCAGCGTTACGAGAATCGAAAAAACGATCAGCAAGATTTGAATCGCCGCCGAAAGTGCGGAGCGAAAACGCGGTCGGTTGCCCAAAATTTCGCGCATAAACGGCGTATTTACACGCGCATCTTCTTCCGTGTCGCTGGTTAGACGACGCAAAGAAACGTCCGACAATTGCGAAAAAGCCATATCGATCGTGGCAAGAAAAACGAGTGCAAGCAGTATAAATACGGCGATGATGATTTCAATTTCCATCGTTACTCAGTAATTTTGCCACAGCTTTATCAATCAGCCAAAACAGATTGCCGTCTTTCGGACGAATATTTTGCGAAGGTAATTTTTCCGGCTCAAATTCGCCTTCCAAAACTTCGCGCAAAGTTTCGGCTTTTTCCTCGTCTGCTACGAGAAATATTATGTTTCGAGCGTTATTGATTGTTGGAAAAGTTAAGGTTAATCGTGTTGTTTTGAATTTTTCAACATAATTTGTGACGGCGATTTTTTCGGTTTCGTGCAACGCTGTCGTATAAGGAAACAGCGAAGCCGTATGTCCGTCTGCGCCTATTCCGAGCAATATTAAATCAAATTGCATTTCGGTCTTTGACGAAAAAAAATGTCTGATTTTTTCTTCATAATCCGCCGCGATTTTTTTCGCGTCCGTCAATTCCGTCTGCCAACTAAAAATATTTTCATCGTTTATTTGCAACGGTTTGAACAAATTGTCATTCGCCATTTTGAAATTGCTTTCGTCTGCGTCCGGCAAAACATTTCGTTCATCGCCGAAAAAGAAATAAACTTTCGACCAATCAATTTTATCTTTAAAATTACCGCTCGAAAGCAATTGATAAAGCGATTTCGGCGTTGAACCGCCGGCAAGCGCAACGGTAAAAATTCCGCGTTTTTCGATGGCGTGATTAGCAATTTCGACAAACTTTTCCGCCGCAAAAGTATTTAATTTTTCGATATTCGGGAAAATCTTTATCATTTTAATCGATCGTGTTTTTCCACCTTCTTCCGTCTTGCGCTAAAAGTTCGTCCGCGTCTTTCGGTCCCCAAGTTCCGGCTTCGTAGTTTGGAAAATCGCGCGGCGGAATTGCTTGCCAAACGTCCAAAACTGTTGAAACGATCTGCCAGCTTGCTTCGACCATATCGGCGCGTTGAAACAGAGTTGCGTCGCCGATCATACAATCGAAAAGCAATCTTTCGTAACCTGTCGAAACTTGTTCGCCGAAATGGTCAACGTAATTAAAATCCATATCGACCGCGCCCATATTGACGATCGGACCGGGAATTTTCGCGCCGAAATGCAGCGTAATTCCTTCGTCCGGTTGAATGTGAATGACGATTCTATTGGTCGTCAGTTTTTCAACCGAAGTTTCGCGGAACAGCACGAACGGAGCTTTTTTGAATTGGATAACGATTTCCGAATGTTTAGCGGGCAGACGTTTTCCGGTGCGAACGTAAAACGGAACGCCAGCCCAACGCCAATTATCGATCGAAAGTTTCATTGCGGCGAAAGTATCGGTTGTCGAAGTTTCGGGAACATTTTCTTCCGTTCGATATGCCGGAACGCTTTTGTCGCCGATTTTTCCTGCGTCATATTGTCCGCGAACGGTTTTGTGCAGAACATCTTCGGGCGAAAACGGTTGAATTGCGGCGAGAATTTTCGCTTGCTCGTCGCGCACGGCGTTGGCTTCGAACGAAACCGGCGGCTCCATCGCGGTCAGAGTTACGAGTTGAAAAATATGATTCGGCAACATATCGCGCAACGCTCCGGCTTTGTCATAATAACCGCCGCGAAGTTCGACTCCGAGTTTTTCTGCGACCGTAATTTGAACGTGATCGACAAAATTTCGATTCCAGATCGGCTCGAAAATCGAATTTCCGAAGCGGAAAACTAAAATGTTTTGCACGGTTTCTTTGCCGAGATAATGGTCGATTCGGTAAATCTGACGTTCGTCGATGATTTTCAGCAAATCTGTGTTGAGTTTTTTGGCGGATTCAAAATCCGTGCCGAAAGGTTTCTCGAAAATAAATCTGCGCCAATTTCCGTTTTCTTCTTTGCCCAAACCGTTTTTGACGATCTTTTCAGCAACATTCGCAAAAAGCGTCGGCGGAATCGCCATATAATAAAAGAAATTCGCCGGAATTTCGTGTGTTTTGCATATTTCCGAAAGCAGATTTTTCAGATCTTTGAAAAGTATTTTGTCGTCGTCAAAATCGCCGCCGGTGTAATAAATTCTTTCCTCAAACCATTTAGACAAATCCTTGTCGAGTTTTTCGCCGACAAATTCCTTCAGATCGGCTAAGATTTGCTTACGAAAATCTTCTGTGCCTAATTCTTGTCGTCCGACACCGGCAATCGCAAAATTTTCGGGCAAAAATCCTTCTTTCGCCAAATTATAAAGCGCGGGAAAAAGTTTCCGCTTCGTCAAATCGCCCGTCGCGCCGAAAATTACCATCACGCACGCATCGGCTTTTTTTTCAGTCATAGATTTTATTTTGCCACAGAGCGCACAGAGTTTCACAGAGAGATTTTAAAATTTTTTCTTTTTGAACTTTTTGGTTGAATTTTCAGTTTTTCGGGCAATTCTAATTCGCACCCGCGCATTTTGCTATTTTCGATTTTGTTTTTGTGACCGCAAAAATATAAACCGTTCCGTAAAAAAAAATCGACTAATAATTCTTTAAATTGTTTTTCAATTAATTCCAAAAAAACTATTCACGGTCATTGGCAAATTCACGAATTCGGCAAATCAATTTAAGGGAATTCTTCAAACAAATAAGATTGTCGGTCAAATAAACACCGAATCAAAAGGTGCATTGTAAAATATAAAATATCATTTCGTAAATAATGAATCCTATAGATTTTCAATCTTACTCAATCATAAATAATTGAGAAAGCCGTAGATTTTCTGTTGTTTTTGTGATTCAAAAGCGGTCTAAATCGCATTCGATTCGAGCATTTGTTGAGTGCGCGGACAATTTATCGGAATAGCATCTATTATCAGTTTCAAAACGAAATTTACACCGTTCATTTTTCCAAATGAGATTTTACAGTATTTATAGAATTAGCACTCCGAAACCGTTTCTAATGAAGACTTTAAGATGTTTTATGAAGTAAAAGAAAATCGTAATGCAGAAGACAAACTGAAATGTAATTGAGCAAAATGTCACTAAAATAAGTAATGTCGAATTTTTACAATATTGAAGGTGAAAACGAATTTGCCTATTTTCAGGCGAACATCAATCAGTTGCGGCAGATTTTGGACGGTGATCGGCTGTGGGCATTACGGATGATGCAAAAAGACAGTTCGTGGACGCTTGGCGGATTTTGGCAGGTAAGTCGGCGGGCTTTGATTTTTCCCTCGAAGATTGAAAAGCACGGTGAAAATTATTTCAGGGCGCGCGGAACGCAGTATTTTTGCTACCAAATTGAAGCAGTTAATGAAAATGTTTCACGGATAATTCCGTTGGGAAATATGTCGCTCGGCAGAAAGATTGCTGTCCCGTGCGAACTACTTTTGATATTTGTTATTCCCGTTATTTTTACGCCGCTCGTCTATTTGATTTGGAATTGGGAGATCAAACGTCAATCGAAAGATAAGCTGAAAGCATTTTGCAATTATTTGGAAATCCGCGGACAGCAGTTATACGGACAAGGACAAAAAGGAGAAATTATAAAATGAAAAAATACACGATTTTATTATTACTTTTGGGTTTAACGGCAACATTCGCCAATGCACAGTTTCCGATTAAGATTCCGAAGGTCAAAGTTCCGAAAGTTGAACAGCCGAAAACGGAATCTACGCCCCAACCGAATAATCCGATTCAAACGAATAAATCTAATAATTCCCAAGACAATAAATCAAACCTCGGCGACGGTTTGGGAAGACAGATGGTAATGGATGACGGCGTGACGTTTTTCGATGCTGAACCGATTGCCGGACGTGATCCGAAAACGAATCGGGAAATAGACACGGGTTGGTTTTTGAAATCGCATTTGCGGATTTTCGGGACATTTCCGAAACGTAGTGCTTTTCGCATTGCGGTCAAGAAAAACGGGAAGGAACTTTCCTCGACGCGCTGCGAGGGCGAAGTTTTAATAAAAAGAGAGAAATATACTCAGCGGCTCGAACTTTTTAATCTGGATTTTGAAGATTATATGTCCACCGATAAGCGTTGTTACGACAAGGAACAGGTCGTCAAGGAAATTGGCAAACTCGATGTCGAAATTTATTTTGTTGACGGCGATACGGACAAAGAAACGCTTGTCAGAACTCATAAAATTGACGTTCGCAAAGCGGAGCGGTTTGTTGTTTCAAATTCGGTTTTATATCCGGGTGTTTCGCAGTATTACATTCAAAGACACGCGGAGTCGGCAGTTGCAATTGCTTTTTTCTCGACGGGAAGTGCGATAAATCATTCCTATTATGAAAGCAATCCATCCAATTTCGTCTCAAAATATCGAAAGAACGAAACTACTTTTGAAAACCAAAACAACATCAAACTCGGCATTTACACGAGCTTCTCACCTGACGGAACAAAAGGAATGCCGGGAAAACCTTTTGCTAGATGCACTGTCAACGGGCAGAAAGTAAATTTTAGCAATGACAGTGTAGATGTTGCGAAAAATCTCGACCGGCGGGAAATGGCGGCATCTTTGAAAAGCGGTGTCGGCGAAACCGTCGAATTTACGGGATTAGCCTTTATTCTTCCGATCTATTTAGGAAACGACAAATCGTATTATAGGACTGACGAAACGCCCGATGGAAAATGGGAATGTGCGATCGTCGAAAACGGCGTAACTTTCCGCACGTTTCGTTTTGAAATAAAAGACGGCTATCCTGCGCAGCATCCCGAACAGCAAAACAGCAATATCAATCTTTTTTACAGAACATCATTAGTTGATATGGAAATCCCGACTGGCGGAAGCCGTTTCGATTTTCGTCTGATGCCGACTGCCGATTTATTTTACGGAATTCTTTGGTCAACGCCCGAAGGTAAAGCGATGGCGGCACGCGTTCCGAAAAAAGGAAATCCGTTTATAACGATAGCGAAATAAACAGGCGAATGCAGAAATAATTTACAGGAGCGAAAAAAAATGAAAACAAAATTACTGATACTTTTTATCTGTCTTACAATCGGCACGGGAATTTGTGCGGCACAGACGACGGCTTTTACATATCAAGGCAAGTTGAACGACGGCGGAACGGCGGCGAACGGGAATTATGATATGGCGTTTCGTTTATATGACGCAGTGAGTGCGGGAACGCAGATCGGTTCGATCGTTTTGCTGCCGAATACGCCGGTTGCGAACGGAATTTTTTCGGTCGAACTTGATTTCGGTGCGGTCTCGTTTGCCACTAATTTGCCGAGATTTCTGGAGATCAGCGTTCGTCAGACGGGAAATCCAAATCCGCCGACGATGCTTTCGCCACGTCAGAAGATCACTAGTTCGCCGTTTGCGATAAAAAGTTTGCAGGCGGATTCTGCGGATTCCGCAACTTTGGCAATTTCGGCAACTTCGGCAAATTCTTCGTTAGATTTGAATTGTTCACTATGCGTGTCGGACGCAGAAATCCAAAATGTCAGCGGAAACAAAGTAACCGGAGCAGTCAACGAAGCGGCGACGATTTCGACGGGGGCGGGCGGCGACATTGTAAACATACTCGATTTTAATGGATTTATCGCAACCATTTCAGGAGGTTCTGCCGTTTATGTTTTTTATGGCGACACCGTAAGTTTAACCGTTCCTTCCGGCACGACAAAGACTATTGCCGGATCCGTCACCACAACTCTTTCGACAAGTGTCGGATCAGTTTCCATAAGATACGCTTTATGTTCTCAGTCTGGAAGCGGTTCGGTAAATATTTTTAGAAACGCAAGCCTCACCAAAAGCGTTACAACAACGCGTTCTTCTTTCTCTTACAGCGGTTCAACATCATTGAATGCCGGAACTTATACGGTCGGTTTCTGTGTTCTGAACTCCGGCAGCACTATAACTCAGAGTGCGGAACAAATTACAGGCTACATTATCGCACCGAAATAAACGCAAAGGAGAGTAGCAAATGTCAATAAATAAATCGGTAAAAAGATTTGTAGGGAATGTTTTAATCACGGTTTTTATGGCGGCTTCGGCGTTTTCGCAAACGGGCGGAACTTTCGAGATCGAAAAATCCGTCATCGCTTCCGGCGGAAACGCGAGTTCGGGCGGAACATTCACGCTGGAAAGCACTTCGGGGCAAACGGTTTCAAACGCTTCGCCAAGCGGCGGAACATTTTCGATTTTAAGCGGATTCTGGACACCGATTTTTACTGCAACTGCTGCATCGGTGACAGTTACCGGCAAAGTTTCACAATTAAACGGGCGAGGTATCGCGCAGGCAATCGTTTTTTATTCAGATGTTTCCGGCAATGTTAAAACTACGCGAACAGGCTCGTTCGGCTACTTTCGATTTGAAAATGTTGAAGTCGGGCAAACCTGCATTTTTCAGGTTTCTGCCAAGGGTTATCTATTCGCTCCGCAAGTGGTAAATGTGCAGGAAAATATCAGCGACCTGAATTTCATTTCGATGACAAATATGAGGAATTAAGGAAAATATGAAAAATTGGAAAGGAAAATTAAATCTGACCTTAGTTTTGGCGATTCTGCTTGGTATTTCGCTTGGATGTCTGGGACCGAGCGCGAGCGATTCGCAGTGCGAAGGCGTTGTTAAGTTAAACAGCAAAACATACGTCGGACAGGCGAAGGATGAAAATCAAGCCGGACTAAATGCTTGCAACAAATTTTGTCTTGAGAACGATGACGAATTCAAAGCAATGTATGAAATCTGGCTTGATTCGGACAAAGCAAAGGCGTTCGAGAAAACTTACAAACGCAAACCATCTAAAGAAGATGCAACGATCGAGGATAAAAAGATTCTTGATTATGTTACAAAAAATTGCGCTGTCCGATGTAAAAATGAAGCAAATAAAGGGAAACATACTCTTGAAACGAGTTGTAAAAAATAAAACTGCAAAAGATTTATATAAAAATAAGAAAATTCAAAACTATATTCTAAATTGCTGATCTTTGTTCATACAAAATCATTCGGCAAACAAATAGTCGATGAGATTTTTTATAATTTCCGCAACATTAGGAATTGTAAAATAAAAATCAAATTTCCAAAATTTCGCGCAGTTCCAGCTCGCGCTGATTCATTTCGCCGTTGTCAGTTTCGTGATCGTAGCCGCAAAGGTGCAAAATGCCGTGTAAGATCAGTTGTTTGA
>Ga0075152_10003769_pt1 | contig 10541 bp, 8 predicted proteins | sample JI61114C2DNA_FD_70964 | JGI IMG/M metagenome (GOLD analysis project Ga0075152, IMG submission 70964) | Wastewater effluent complex algal communities from Wisconsin, to seasonally profile nutrient transformation and Carbon sequestration -... | ecosystem: Engineered > WWTP > Effluent > Algae...
CCTTATCAATAAAAAGAATATAACCAACTGCGATGTGTTTAACCTTGGCACGGGCAATGGTGTAACTGTACTCGAAGCCATAAAAGCATTCGAAGCTGTGAGCGGCACAAAGCTCAATTACAAGATAAGTCCGCGGCGCCCCGGCGATGTTATGGCCATTTATGCCAACAACAACAATGCTGTACAAAATTTAAACTGGCAAATAAAATACGATTTAAACGATATGCTCGGCACAGCCTGGGCCTGGGAACTTAAAGTAAAAGAAGATGAGGAACTGATGAAGAAACAAAACCCGGTGCTTAATTAAGTTATAAGATTTTTTACCCGGCAGTATCCTTTGTGGCATCGCCTGTTGTGTCACTCACTTGTACGTTCAGAAATATATTGGGCAATGTGCCGCAGATTTTGTTTAAGTAAAAGGTTCAATTGCAAGTTGTAGGGATTCAATAGATTGATGGCAGACCGAAATAAAGCAAAGACTGCTAACAGGGATGCCAAAGCTGCTTAAAAATATACAGATGAACGGATTGCGACGCAACCGGGATGCCATAAAAAACCGAAGCCTGTATCAAAAATATTCAAACAAAAAATAAACCAGTTATACATGCTAAAAGATATTGTTGTATTAAACGAGAAAGAAACACGGGGCGGCTTTGGCGAAGGCATTTATGAAGTGGGTAAATCTAACCCAAATGTAATTGTACTTACGGCAGATCTTGCAGGCTCCTTTAAACTGGGGCCATTTATTAAAGACATACCTGAACGTTTTATACAGTGCGGTATTGCCGAAGCAAATATGATTGGCATTGCAGCAGGTTTAACCATTGGCGGCAAAATACCTTATACCACTACATTCGCCAATTTTAGTACGGGCCGTGTGTACGATCAAATTCGCCAAAGCATTGCTTACAGCGATAAAAATGTAAAGATTTGCGCCAGCCACGCCGGCCTTACCTTGGGCGAAGATGGCGCAACACACCAGATTCTGGAAGATATTGGCTTAATGAAAATGTTGCCCGGAATGACGGTGATTGTTCCCTGCGATTTTAACCAGACTAAAGCGGCAACTATTGCCATAGCAGATTTTCAGGGTCCGGTATACTTACGCTTTGGCCGCCCTAAATGGCCCAACTTTACCAAAGAAGACGGAAGCGATTTTGTAATTGGTAAAGCCCAGGTTTTAAATGAAGGAACAGATATAAGCATATTTGCCTGCGGCCACCTTGTATGGAAAGCAATTGAAGCGGGCAGGATACTGGAAGAAAAAGGATACAGTGTGGAATTGATAAACATACACACCATAAAGCCGCTTGATGAAGCTGCTATAATAAAATCAATCGCTAAAACCGGCTGCGCAGTAACCTGTGAAGAACATAATGTTTTTGGCGGTTTGGGCGAAAGTGTTTCGCGTGTAGCAGCCCAAAACCATCCAGTTCCTGTTGAATTAATTGGCACAAAAGATACATTTGGCGAAAGTGGCAAACCAGATGAACTGCTAAAAAAATACGGACTGGATTCACCGGATATTGTTGCTGCTGCGGAAAAGGCAATAGCAAGAAAAAATAAAGTTTAACACAGCAATTTCGGTTGAATATATTTTTAATTAAACTTCGAGAATAAAAACCCATCTATCCGGTTGGGTTTTTTTATTTTTATGGTACTAAATAACCTGCATGCAATTTGACGACAAGGAACTGGTATCTCAATTCAGGCAAGCCGAAACAAAAGAAAAGGCTTATACTGCCATTATAAAAAAATACCAGGAACGGCTCTACTGGCATGTAAGAAGGATGGTGGTTGATCATGATGACGCGAATGATGTATTACAAAATATGTTTATTAAAGTATGGAACAACCTTGTAAATTTCAGGGAAGACAGCCAGTTGTATACCTGGCTGTACCGTATAGCCACCAATGAATCCCTTACTTTTCTTGAACAGTCTAAAAAAAGGTCTTCGGTTAGTTTGGGAGATGGTGAAAACGGGTTGGCCAATAAAATAGTTGCAGATAAGAACTTTGATGCCAACCGGCTTGAATGGAAGTTACAGCTCGCCATTCAAAAATTGCCTGAAAAACAACGGGCTGTTTTTAACCTTAGATACTACGATGAAATGCCCTACGAGGAAATGAGCCGGGTTTTAGAAACCAGCGAAGGGGCATTAAAAGCGAGTTATCACCATGCGGCTAAGAAAATTGAAGACTATATCAGGAATAATTAAACTTTGATTGGCATGCAGAGTCAAAAAAATTGTTAAAGTGAAAAACAAGGATAATATATCAGAGGAATTAAAGGAGCTGGCACCTGCCGTTGCTAACATTGGGAGGAATAACCCATATACTGTACCCATGGGTTACTTTGCTTCCTTTGCAGGTGAAATAATGAACCATATTAAAACAGGAGAAATTGAACCTGCTTTAAAGACTTACAATGTACCTGCAGGATATTTTGATGGGTTGGCGGTTTCTATACTGCAAAAAATACGATTGCAGGATGCTAAAGACAAAACCAGTGAAGTGTACCGGGAGCTTTCAGAAATTGCACCACTGCTTAATACAATAAGCAAAGCAAATTTATTCCAGGTTGCGGATGGATATTTTGAAAAACTGGAGACAGTTGTTATCCCTGGTGAAAAAGCTCCTGCAAAGGTGGTTTCACTGGGCAGCAATTTACGTAAATGGATTACTTATGCTGCTGCAGCTTCCGTACTTTTTATTGTTTTTGCAACTTCATATTTGTACGTGAATATGCATAGCGGGTCAATTGAAAAAAGCCCAAGCATTGAACAAAGTATAGCATCGCTTAATGAAAATGAGATAATGGATTACCTGATAGATGAAGATATAACTCAGGGGGATTATTTTCCTGCTTCTATTGAACAGGAAACTGAGATACATAATTTACTTAAGAACACCAGCGATGAAGAGATACAGGGCTACCTGAATGAAGCTGAGGATCCCGGTGAAAAAAATATTAAAGGGATTTAAATTGGCTTAAAGATGAAAAAAATTTATGTTATTATTTTATTGTTGTTTTTACATTGTTACATTTGTGTCGGTCAGACACAACAAGACTCCAGTTCTAAGAAAATTGAGGCAGTAAGAAAGGCATATATGGCTAAGGAATTAAGCCTTACGCCTGATGAATCAGAAAAATTTTGGCCGGTTTATAATAATTATTTTTCTGAATTAAAAAAGGCGAGGCGTGATTATCAGAACGATGAGGTTTTATTTGAAGAAAAAGCCGTTGAAATAAGGAAAAGATATAAAGGCGATTTCAAAAAAATACTCAACAGGGACGAACGGGTAAACAGGATGTTTGTGTCAGAAAAAAAATTAAAAGATCTTTTTAAAAAAGAATTGCAAAATAGACAAAAAAATAAACGACCTTTATCAAAGCAACAATTTCAGGGTAAGCAAAGAAATTAAAAATATTATTTAAAGTAGGTGTTTTTCATAGGTTAGCAACGGCCAGCTCTTTCCAGGGCGGGCCTATTTTTTTTGTGGCATTTGAGTACACTGTATGGGTTTTAAGAATTAAGTTATCACATTTTTATACTGCGCACAGCATAAAAATCTGCAATGATTATTTTGGGCTTAGCTTCATTGCTGCTATTATGCTACCGTTGTGTCACTCCCTTGTACGCTTTGTTCTGTGTTGGGCATAGTGCGGGCAGCTTAGCTGTTATACACAAAACTATCCTGTGCGAATTATCAAAACCAGTTTATTCAATCTTCCTGTAAAAGTTGGTGCCACCATCTGCAATACATTCTGTGGCGCCAATGGAAAGCTCATCGTTATCAAGCTTTATTTCCTGTGGATAACCTAATCCATCAACAGAGGATAAATTTATTAAGGTTATTTCGGCAGCAAAGTCGCAGGGTTTTCCGGTGTATATTGTATAGCCTCCGTTAAAATTAAACGTTGTATCGTTGTAAGAAACTCGTTGCGAATAACTGCTGCCAGTAAAAGAAATTGTATTACCGTTGCCTGGGGAAAATTCCTGCATACCACCCCAGCCACTATTGGCGCGCACCAATTCCCATTTGCCGGTAATTTCGTTTTTAAGTGATTTTACTGCATTATCTTTTTTACAACCTGCAAACAACAGCGTTCCCATTAAACATATAACCAGTATTTTCATGATGTTACTTTAAATGGCTGACAAGATATAGGATGAAACCGTTGCAGTACCGCGGTATTTTTTAAAACCATATTTTGAAACTGTCTAAATTTAGTTCTACTGATTTTATATAAACCCGAAGTTGCCATTTGTACAAATGATAAAGTGATTGCGACGCAACAATGACGCTATAAAAAACCGATGCTGGTATTCGAATAAATCATTTTTAGACAGCTTCTTACTAACTGATATACACAAATATATAAAGCCACAGGAAGTGCATACTACTTTTACCTGGATTGAAAAATATAATTAAACAAAAATCCGTTTTGCCATGGTTTATATTTTCTAAAACTTTTCTTTACCTAAATTGCAACACTTTATTTTAATAATATATGATTCAGTATAACAGGTTTGTGCTAGATAACGGTTTGCGGGTTTTAGTGCATGAAGATACTGCCACACCAATGGCGGTAGTTAATGTAATGTACGATGTGGGCGCAAGGGACGAAGACCCCAACAAAACAGGATTTGCGCATTTATTTGAGCACCTTATGTTTGGCGGCAGTGTAAACATTTCAGATTATGATGAGCCGCTGCAAAGGGCAGGCGGCGAAAACAATGCATACACCACCAACGACCTTACCAATTATTACTGCCAGGTACCCGCACAAAATATTGAAACCGCTTTCTGGCTGGAAAGCGACAGGATGATGAGCCTTGCTTTTAGTAAAAAAAGTTTAGAAGTGCAGCGCAAAGTGGTGTGCGAAGAATTTAAAGAGCATTATATAAACCAGCCTTATGGCGATGTGTGGCATAAAATGCGTGAACTTGCTTATACGGTTCACCCATACCGCTGGATGACGATTGGAAAAGACTTAAGCCATGTTGAAAACGTGCAGTTAGACGATGTAAAGGCTTTCTTTTTTAAACATTACCGCCCCAATAATGCCATACTTGTTGTGGCCGGAAATATTAAAACTGAAGAAGTAAAACGCCTCGCGGAAAAATGGTTTGGCAATATACCCATGGGTGAAAAATACAACCGCACATTACCACAGGAACCTATACAAACTGCCCCGCGCCGTTTAGACGTAACAGCCAATGTGCCACTGGATGCTTTTTATAAAACCTGGCATATGCCTGCACGCTTAGATGCAGGTTATTATGTAACAGAACTAATAACAGAGATACTTGGCGGTGGTGCTTCATCAAGGTTGTACCAGGCTTTAGTAAAAGAAAAAAAGCTTTTCAGCAATATAGAATGTTACCAGTTTGGCAGTATTGATGCCGGGCTTGTAAGCATAGAAGGCAAACTGGTAAAGGGTGTAAAAGCTACAATTGCAGAAGCAGCCATTGAAGAAGAACTGAGTAAAATTAAGACGGATGCAGTAACCGAAAACGAACTGCAAAAAGTAAAGAATAAAACAGAGAGCATTATTACTTTTGAAGATATGACGATTATGAGCCGGGCAGGCAGCCTTGCCAATTACGAGCTGCTGGGCGATGCCAATTTAATGAATGAAGAGATGAGCCGCTACCAGGCAATAACAGCGGATGATATTTTATTGTACAGTAAACAGGTGTTCAGCGACAATAACAGTAACACACTTAACTATTACAGTAATAATTAACGCAGCCCGTTTAATGAAAATGCCTGCTGTTGCTGCCAATCAACAGGTCTATTGAAATAGCATTACCGTGCATACTGGTACCGCCGCGGTTGCCGTAATTAATAAAGTTATAACGCGATTGCAAACCAATAAATGTACGTTTGTTTATAAAAAAATTAAACCGCAGCCCGGTATTAAAATTGAATGAGTTTATTGATAATGGTTTAAGGTAATCGTTGCTGTAATTATTGTACTCATTAGAACTGGCAATATCAAAACCATCATAGCCTGCACCAGCCAGTAAGCCCAGTTCAAAATCCGTGGCATTAACAAAGTAGCGTGTATAATCAAGCCCTATATAACCGCCAAAATAATGATTTAAGCTGTACAAATTATTTTGCCGCAGTACATCATAATTATTTTTTGCATTTATAAAACGGAACTGCATGGTGATATCAAATTCATTGCTTTTGTTTCGCCCACCAAAAGAAATACCAACTGATGGATGTGCCCCAAGCAGATGGAGGTCTTTTGTAGGTTGCCATACGCCTGCAATAAAAGCAAATGTTGCCCTGCTGCCGTTTCTTTCCTCAGCGTCATTTTGTTTAAGCAATGCATAGAGTTGGGGGTATGTATCTTTATTTGATCTTAATTCCTGCTCAGGGTTCTTTATATTTCCTGCCATTACATTACAGATAAACCTCTCATTAGCCGAAATCCTTTCATTTTTTTTCAGCAGGTCTGTTGCCCATTGCTGCATAAAAGAAAAAAGTTTGTATTCATCTACATTGTAAATCTGCGCATTCTGCGTTTTAAGCATTGCCAGCCTCAGCGCATAATCATTAAGGAGTTCAATAAAATTACTATCAACCTGTTTTGGCATAAGTATAGATGGCCGCTGAATGGCAAGCAGTGTTGTAAGGTAAAATACCTGCGGAATATCAGAACAGGAGTTGTGAATAAAGGTTATTGCTTTATCAAGCGAATCAAAAGCTTTTTGAGCATATAATTCGGGCAACAGGTTACCGGCGTTAGCCAGTACGTCACGGCAGGATGGTTTCTTTTGCGCCAGCCTTTCTTCAATTGATTGGGCCTGCAAAAAAGTTGTTCCCATACAAAAAATAAAAAGCAGCAGTCTGCGGGTTTTTAAAGTTTTCATACAGCAACAATAAATTTTTCAGTTCAAAAGCACTAACAAGATAATGTTAATTGTGGTAAAACTTAAGCCCGGTTTGCAGAAAAATTAATGTGTTTTCAGTTTGTGCAGTAAGCCAGTTTGAGAAGTTTTTTGAGCCCGTCTTTTAGTTCTTTATTGACCGCCTCTTGCGTCGCACCCTTGTACTTTGGGAATTGAAGCAGCAAAAACAAATACAATCAAAATATATAAAAACTATCGCAGCAGGTCGCAGGGTTTTAAACCAGTATGCTTTTTAAAAGCAGCAGAAAAATGCGAGATAGATGAATAACCGAGCAGTGCAGAAACATCGGTTACGCTAAGCCCTTTTTCGTACAATAAATATTTAGCGTGCTCCATACGCTGCTGCTGGTAAAAATCGAATATGGTGGTGCCAAAAACTTCTTTAAAGCCTTTCTTTAAATAACATTCGTTTATGGCCACCTTGCGGCTTAGTTCTTTTATTGTAATAGGCTCACCAATCCGCTGGAGCAAAATTTCACGGGCCTGGTAAATACGTTCTTTTCCAAAGTCATCGGCCAGGAACTTGCATACAAAACCTTCTTCCTTTTCATCTACAAGGCATTCAAGGCTGTACAGCAGCAGTTCGTGAACTTTTGCATTGGTATAAATATTTTCCATAGAACCGCTGTAACTATGGTTTAATAAACCATCCAGCGCAATTCTCTTACGGCTGCAAACTGTAAATATTTTGGTAAAAGAATGTGGATGTTTAAACGCCAGCACTTCATCTTTGCGGTTACTCAGTTTTACATTGTGTACAAAATGGTGCAGGAAAGCGGCTGAAAAATGAAAGGTAAAAACATCTACCGTTTCGTGTTTGCCGCTGCAGTTTTTTGTAGGCAGTTCGGCACATTGTGCACATGTTTTTTCGAAACAGTATTTGTTACCGCTTATGCAGTAACGGAGCTCCATAAAGTTCTCTTCAGGATTTTTTTCATTATAGTGGTACACCATCATACCTGTATCGTCACTGCTCCATTTCTGCAGGGGAAAATAACGGCGTATAACATACTGTATTGATCCGGGAATGTTCTGCTCTTTTAAATGCAGCAGGTTCATATCCGGTTCAATGGTATTGCCCTGGGCAACTTTTAATATGTCGAGTACCTTTAACATGAGCCTGCAAATTTAATGTATCTACACAGAATTATTGCAAACCCTTGTCATACCACTGTAAAAGAAACGTTATTGTAAGCAACTGTTCAATTTTTTTAAAGTTGCAATTTGTGATGCCGAAGATGCCCATTGATATAAAGATAAAGTGATTGCCCCGAAACCAGTTCGGGGTAAACTGTGCAAGGAACGATGCTATGAAAACTGATGCTGGTATAACTTCATTTTATTTTGCAGTATAAAAGTTAGCAAACAAAAACGAAGCCGCATTTTTAGAAAATGGAGTAATCTGTTGTGTTTAAAAACAGGAGTTCTTATATTTGCACCCCGCTGACTAAGTAGCTCAGTTGTTTAGAGCTACTGACTCTTAACCGGTAAATCCAAGGTTCGAGTTCCTGCGGTGTCACCGAAATTGCCCGATAGTATAATGGTAGTACTTCAGATTCTGGTTCTGACTGTCTTGGTTCGAATCCAGGTCGGGTAACAAAAAAGCTCCTGTGAAGGAGCTTTTTTTATTTATGCAAACGAATTTTAATTGCGTTTAACTGGTGGTTTGGTTGGCGTTTTTTGAACCGGCTTAGCAACGGGTTTTGGCACTGGCCTTACAACCGGTGCCGGCTTTACAGCAGGTGCCGGTTTTGTAGCTTGCTGAAAATTTTTATCCCTGGTTATTCCGCGGTCCCTGTCTGTTTTAGTTTTATTAAGATCGGGCAATTTATTCTGCGGGGCTGGTTTCCAGTCTTTACTGTCGCGTTGTTTCCAGCCATCATCATCTTTTTTATATACGCTGCCTTCTTTGTCTGTAAAAACATTATTGGGTAGCCTTGTTGCTGGCTTTGCCAATGGTTTATTCTTATCAGGCAGCCTGTTAGCAGACTGGTTACCGTTATTTAATCCGCTGCCTGGTTTTTTTACAACATCCCTTGTTTGCACATCTTTTCTGCGGTTATAAATATTATTGGTGGTGTTATTATTGTTGATAATAATATTATTGGTAATATTAACCGGCCTGTTTACAGTAATATTTGGGCGACCTATATTTCTATTATTATTTTGCCTGCGCCCATAATAACCTCCATTATAACCCCATGAACCAAATGGAGGCCGAAATACTGGTGGCCCAAACCAACCGCCGCCATAACGGCCACGGCCATAACTTAGCCCAAAATTAAACCAGCCAATATTAAAACCTGTATAGTAGTTCATGTTCCAGCCGGTCCACGGGTTATAGTGCATTCCAAAACCCCATGTATATGGCCTGGGATAATAATAGCGGCCATACCATGGCCGGTAATGCCAGCCGGTTCCCCAAATAACTGTAGGGCCATGTATATAACAACCCAAATATCCGGGGGTATACCCTGTATAAATATATTGCGGTGTTACATCATATATATACACATACTTGCTGTTGTATGCAGAATTGCTGGGTGGTATTTTTTCCACATCAGATGGCCGTTCTTCGCTTACCTCCCATGGGCCGGTTGCCTGCCTGCTTACAAACCATACCCCATTTTCAACTGCGTAATATTTATTATTCGCTCTTAAAACAGTGATATTGCTGTTATCCGCAACATACAAGTTTGTATTCTCAATAGAAGAAAACGATGGATCGCCATCATACACCACATCGCAGGTGGCGGTTGCCCTGTCCACCTTGGCAGTTTGGGGAACCTGTGCATCCATTACTGCTTCTTCTGATGCATTGGTGCCAGCCACACTTGCAAGTACACCATCCTTTTCCGAGCCTTCGGGTATCCTGCTAAAATCTTCAGGAAGTTTATCGCTTGGCACAAAAGCCCAGGGCCCGTTTAAAGATGGCGAACTGTACCACCTGCCTGCAATAAGTATGAAATTCTGCTGTGTATTAATATCTTTAAAAATTTCGTTGAGTGTATTATCGGCATAGAGCAACGAAGTGCCTTTAACTGTTTTAAAGGATGCTTCGCCCTCTGTCTGCAGTAATTCAGCAGGTTCTGTACTTACTATTATTTCGGTTGGTGTACCGGGCAGGTCAACCTGTTCTTTTTCTTTTGCAGCTTCCTTTTCCTGCTCTTTCATTTGCGCATCAACTGGCTTTATCTCTGCCGGCAAGTTTTTAATATACACATACCCGCCTTCTGCATTGGAAGATGTATACCAAAAACCGCCACCATATAAGTAATACCTTTTATCGCCAGAATTTTTTACAATAAGGTATGGCGTATTTACTACCCGTTCCATTTTAAGGTCATTATCCATTTGCACCTGTGGCGCACCATCAATAATTATAAGTGTTGATGGCTTGGTGGTGTAAATGATTTTTGGTGGTGCATCTTTATAATCATCGCTGTTTAACTGCTGCTCCTGTTCAATGGAAGTTATAAGGCGGTCCATTGAAAGATTCATATCCCATTTGGGTACTTCCATTTCCAGCAGTGCATTCAATTGCTGCAGCTCGCTTTCATTATCAATGCCATTTATCTTTATTTGTTTTACAGTTATGCTTTCAATGGT
>Ga0075152_10003772_pt1 | contig 10540 bp, 9 predicted proteins | sample JI61114C2DNA_FD_70964 | JGI IMG/M metagenome (GOLD analysis project Ga0075152, IMG submission 70964) | Wastewater effluent complex algal communities from Wisconsin, to seasonally profile nutrient transformation and Carbon sequestration -... | ecosystem: Engineered > WWTP > Effluent > Algae...
TCCCTACGGTGACACACAAATCCTGCGAAAGCAGGATTTTTTGTTTTTAAAAATTCTTTAAGCATCGCACTATCCCGCACGTGCGGGAAAGGTTTGGGGTTCGACTCCCTACGGTGACACTAAAATCCTGCGAAAGCAGGATTTTTTGTTTTTAAAAATTCTGTAGGCATCGCACTATCCCGCACATGCGGGAAAGGTTTGGGGTTCGACTCCCTACGGTGACACTGAAATCCTGCGAAAGCAGGATTTTTTGTTTTAGACTGCTTGCTATGTCGCAGTCTACTCATAAAACTAGTTCTGTACTAATCAAATGATTGCTTTTCGCTGAAATAATCAAGCTCTGGCGTCATGGCCCCACATAGGTTCCGTCGCTGCAGCTTGTGGCCCGCAGAGCAATGTTGCCACACGAATGCCTGCCCTCACTGGCCGCTCGCTAGTGCTCCTCCACCTATGCTGAAAATCGCTGTTGCTCGTACGATCGCCTTCGAATTTGAATTTTATTGCTTGCAAGGAAAGTGCAAAGGAGAAAGAGTGCGATTGCGACTGCGGCCACAAGTGAATTCTATTTCTCCCGGCGCCTTCTCGCACTCCGCACTCGCACTATCTGGCTATTTCACTATCCCGCTATTTCGCCATTACCAGTTAAATGCGATGGAACACGTTAATCTGGGAGACTTTTTATGTTTTACAACAAAGAGGCTGTCACAAAGGACAGCCTCTTTCTCTCTTTCCATATTTTTTCAGCTCTTCAAGCCAATTTTTTTGGCGAGGTCTTCCGATGTTTTTATTTCATTCGTGACGTCAGTCATAATAAAATCGTACTTGCCCGATTGTGTGATTTTCATCTTTTCAAGTTGTTTCTGGCCCAGCATAAAAATTCTACCTGCCTTTGTAGTGAGGAGAAGTGCCGTTTCATTTTGAGATGAAAAGCTGAAGCGTTCCGGACTAAAACTGAAAGCTCCCACAAAGTCAATATCGATCACAGATAGTACCCAGGCATCTTCAATTATTTTTTTATGTTCATCCAAAAGCGAAGCCGTGATATCTACTTTACCTTGCATACGCATGGCTTGATCACAATTATAAATACCAAATCTTTTTACAGTGAGTCCTTTCACCACATCGGGATACGTGTGTCCGGCATCAGAGGATGTGGGTGAAATAAATCCTTGATTTGTTCCTTGAAATTGAATTGCGTTGAATGCATTTTGATCGTTAACAAAAGCAACTTGGTCATTGCGTTTTGCTAACGCTTCAGCATCCTCATACCGTATGTGCAACTCATATGGTGTTTTCACATCAGAAACACCTAACTCATAGTTCACTTGCATTTTAGTGAATGGCTCCAGGTCTTTTAAAAACTGAACTAAACTTTCGTCATAGTCTTTCACAGGATTGTATTTGTGTGGACGCACATTGACGAGTTTTCTTGTCAGATCATCAACGTCATATTGTATCGAAATATAATGATCGAGATGCTCCTTCAAATAAGTGCTCATGGCTTTCGGCACGCTATAACGCTTTAAAAATAATGCTTCAAGCGACACAAGCTTTTTTTGATCATCACTCCAGCAGTAAGTGATGGGAGTCACGTAAGGAAAAAAAGTATATGCACGCAATCCGGAACTTCTTTTCTTCTTTTCGTTGTCCGGTTTTTTATTCTCAATCTCCAATACGACGACAGGAGTTGCAATTTCCTTTGCCTTCGGATTTTTTTGTTCTGTCGTCTCTTTCGGAACTTTTAGATTCTTTAATTTTTCCCATGTTTTTCCATCTTCACCTAAAAGAAAATATCCCAAATTGTCAGGCTTTTGGACAAGAGCATAGTCTACTGAAAGTGATTTATCCGATGCGACTTCAATGGACTTTCCGGCACTCGTTCCTTGCAAGTCAAACATCCCTGCACTATTGAATACGAGTTCATCAAATCCAGCGGAATACGTCATAGGTATTCCTGACAGTGCAATTTCAGCAGAGTTGCGATAATCGGTCACCTTTAGTTCTACAGGTGTGACAACAACCTTTCCCTGATCATCCACAAAAGCATTTTTAGGAATGTGAATGCACGATCCGCTTTCACCAAATTGAATGATTGTGTCTCGCGCCGGATTCACAACAAGTGTTTGTGGCGTTTTTCTAAGGTGCGCAATTGGGTCAATCGCGGTTACTGAAGAAGACAATGTGTCAATAGTTGGTTGTTCTGTGGTGGGAACAACTACCGTTTGGCCTTGAGGTGTTGCAGGTTCTTGGCAAGCGGTTACGAAAACAAAAAGAGTAAGGGGTAGAACTGGATGGTAAATTGGCTTCAAGTTCATGGACGGCTGAACGTGAAGAATTCTTTCATTATTGTGCGAAAGGATTGGTTCATTTGATACAAGTTATCCAGGTTTTCTTCATCGCTGCATCAGATATGCCTTCTACAAATTCCAATGCGACGCACATTTCAAATGCAGGTGTTGTGGGATTGCTCCATGTTCGGCCTTCCAAAGCTTCGGTAAATTCGTTGTAGTCGATGAAGGAAATTACTTGGGTGTGATGGCTGCGTATAATCCCAAAGTGCTGATCGGGTCCCCAAGGGGCGTTATGTGGTCAGTGAAGCCTTTATAATGCAGAGTGCGCATCACTTGCTGAATTCTATAGAAGCCACGCTATACAAAAACCCCTGTTCTCCAAATCCACTTCACAACATGTTATTTTTGGCCAACATGAATAAACGGATCATACTCATTCAGGCTCTGGTACTCGCTGTATTCTGGATTCTCTATTTGTCTTTAGAGCATCAAACGTTTTACGAAAAAACACTTGGACAATACTCAGACAACTGGCAAAACGTCAACGGTGAACGTTCTCTTGGGAATGTGCCATATGTTCAACCTGAGAACAATCGCATGGTGCAATGGGATGCCAGGCATTATGAGCTGATCAAAGATCATGGCTATGATACAGAAAAGGCCGGTGGGGATTTCATTTATGCCTTCTTCCCTCTTTTCCCGCTGATTTGGAAAGCATCCCTCCTGCCTCCGTTGGGTGTTCTGTTTCTCAATTATTTTTTCTTTTCCATTTCTATCTTCCTGCTACTCACTCTTTTTTCGAATGAAAAAAATGTGATTCGTGATGCGCTGTTATCAAGCGCCCTCCCTGGCTTAATCATCTTTTTGATTCCGTATACAGAAGCAACGTATATGTTGATGGTGTCTATTGGAATCTGGGGATTTGTCAAAAAGAAATATTGGATATACTTCGTCGGACTTTTTCTCGCTGCTCTTGCGCGTCCTTCATTCACCTTCCTATTGCTTTCGCTTATCGGCGTAGAATTTATGCTTCTGCTTCAACACAAAAACGTGAGAACTTTTGCGAAACATGCATTTCTTCGAGTGATTCCATTGATCTGCGGCACAGCGCTCGTTTCGGTGATTCAATTCGTACAAGGCAGTAAAACAGTATTCAAATTTGTTCAAGTACAGAAATATTGGGACAATGTTTTTGGCATACCACACAACATCAAGGACTGGTCACATGAAGGCTTTGGTATCAATCTCGGAATTGTGATTGTGTTGTTTATTCCTCTGCTGATGCTACTGCTTCAGTTTCTGCTTACACAACTCAAAAAGTCTCAAGCATCGGAGAAAATGGATGAGCAAAAATCAATACGACAATACCTTGTTTGGTTGTCGATTCTTTACATCGTTGGTAATACGCTCTTCGTCATTCTGTTCCGCGGTGGTAGTTTAAATTGTTTGTTCCGTTTTACAATTTGCTCACCGTTCATTTTTATTCTAATCTATCTCGGATTTGATTATATAAAACATATCGGTGTTTCGATACGTCGTTTTTTTCTGCTCACCTTGTCTGCGCTTGCCATGCTGATGCTTGGACTCATTGACTACTCAACCTTCTGGAACTTCTCTGACATGGGAATGATTTTACTTCTGGCTTGCGTTGCTTTGTGGCTTTTTCAAGACCAAAGTCATTCGCGACCGTATAAGATTTCACTTTACACCACTTTATTTTTTAATCTACTCTGGACGACCTATTTGTTCAATATGTATTTGGTAGATGGGTGGATATTTGCTTAACAATACAGCCTCTTTTTCATTTTTCAACACTTCAAAGGCACATATGGTTTCGATTACAACACTGCGAAAAATAGCGCTCTCCTTGCCAGAAGCAACGGAAGAACCACATTTCGAAAAAACCTCGTTTCGTGTCAAAAAGAAAATATTCGCAACCTACGATGAGCAGAATCATCGGGCATGCATCAAACTTTCCAAAATTGATCAAGATGTTTTTTCATCGCTGGATAATTCAATTATTTATCCTGTAAAAAACAAGTGGGGCGATCAGGGCTGGACACTCATAGAGATGAATAAAGTGCACCAGGAAATGTTTTTTGATGCCATCACCACAGCTTACTGCGAAGTGGCTCCAGAAAAACTAGCTGCGCTCGTTCGCCCGGATGGAGACAAATAAAATGTTTTTCCGTTCAAAGCGTCTGCACTCAATTCGAGCTTTGCATTCGCAAAAGCGGTTTTGAAAAATTGTTGGAAGTGAACCATTCAATGTGTCTGCGTGTTTTTTTCTCCTAAAAGCGCCACGAATGACACCCGAGTTGACCGACATAGAAAAGGACAGAATTGTAGAAATGGCGTGGGAAGACCGCACCACTTTTGATGTTATCAAAGCGCAATTCGGCATCACACAAGGCGAAGTGGAAAAGCTGATGAGAAGTGAATTAAAACCATCGAGCTTCAGAAGATGGCGCAAACGAGTTTCTTCCGGTGTGGGTGTCAAACACGGGAAAAACGCCGCAGATGACATGCTGCGCTTCAAATGTTCTCGTCAAAAAAACATCAGCATGAATAAAATATCCAAACGATGATCTTCTCTGCACACTATGAAGACATTCTGGATAAAATTCATCGAATCGATCCAATCAACTATGGACACAGCAGGAATTATCTGAATGGATCCGTCACTTACCTCTCTCCTTACATATCACGCGGTGTAATCAGCACCAAACTAGTGCTGGAAACAGTGATTGCGAAAGGACATTCGGCCGAAAGCATCGAAAAATTCATTCAAGAATTGGCATGGCGCGACTACTGGCAATTGCAATGGATCTCGCATGGCAACTCCATTGATCACGACTTAAAACAGCAACAACCTAAAGCAGTCCGAAAAGGAATTCCAAACGCAATACTGAACCACACAACGGGCATCGCTGCCATTGATGCGTGTATTCAAGAATTCTATAAGACAGGCTATTTACATAATCACGTGAGAATGTATATCGCGTCGATCGCATGCAATGTGGGCCAACGCCATTGGCATGTGCCTGCTCGTTGGATGTATTATCACCTGTTGGATGGCGATTGGGCGAGCAATGCCTTGAGCTGGCAATGGGTATGCGGCGCGAATAGTCAGAAACTTTACTACGCCAACCAAGACAACATCAACAAATACTGTGAGACAAATCAACACAACACTTTTTTGGATGTCGCTTATGAAGATTTTGACGAATTGCCTCTGCCGGATGCGCTTCTGGAGTGCATCGAACCCGATTTCATCACACCATTGCCTGCGTCAAAAAAACCAGCATTGGATCCTAACAAACCAACGCTGATCTATAATTATTATAACCTTGATCCACTGTGGCACAAAGACGAACATGTCAATCGTATACTCCTGCTTGAGCCATCCGTGTTTGCCAAGTACCCCGTTTCACAGAAGAGCATTGATTTCTGTATTGAACTTGCTATAAAAAACATTCCCAACATTCAAATTTGGGTGGCAGAATTCGACGAAGTTCAATCCATTGCCCGCGATAAAATTTACTTCAAAGAACATCCACTCAACAAGTATGAAGGCATTGAAGAAAGCCGCGCGTGGCTCTCAAATGTGAAAGGTAACTTCCCTTCTTTTTTTACTTACTGGAAAAAATGCAAGAAGGAATGGATGTAAGAAGAGACTTAGTCTAAATCGTAAGATGAAAAAAAGTGATTTACCGCGAAAAACATGTCTCGTGTGCAACCTGGAATTTACCTGGAGAAAAAAGTGGGAACGCGACTGGGAGACCGTGAAATACTGCAGCGAAAGATGCCGCAGAAGTAAAAACAAAAAACATGAAAACAGCTAAGATCATTTTTCCGCATCAACTATTTCAAAAAAGTGCGCTGCTTGAGATGGATGCCCCACACTTTTTGGTTGAAGAATTTTTGTTTTTTAAACAGTACAATTTCCACAAACAGAAGATTGCTTTTCACAGAGCAACCATGAAGTTTTATGAAACACATCTGAAAGAACAAGGTTACAATGTCACATATATCGAGGCGCAGGAAGAAACATCAGACATTCGTAAACTCATTGCTCATTTATATGACATTGACGTCCGATCTATTGCCATCATTGACCCTGTGGATGATTGGTTGATGCGCAGGATCAAAAGCACGTGCGACACTTTTCACATCAACTTGCACGTCATGGATTCCCCGCTTTTTCTAAATACAGAAACTGAACTATCCCATTATTTTAAAGCGACAAAAAAGAAATTTTTCCAAACTGAGTTCTACAAGCAAGAACGCATCAAAAGGAAGATTCTACTGGATGCTTCAGGTGGGCCTGCCGGCGGCAAATGGTCTTTTGATGAAGACAACAGAAAAAAATTCCCCAAAGGAAAAAAGCCAACGTTGACAATTTTTCCAGCGGCTGATTTTTTCACCAAAGAGGCAAATGTTTATGCAGAAAAACACTTTGCCGACAACATCGGCACTCTTAACAAATCCGCCATTTATCCGATCGGATTTGAAGCAAGTGAAGCGTGGCTTACTCAATTTTTAGAAAATCGATTAGCTGAGTTTGGCGACTATGAAGACGCCATTGTGCGCGGCGAAATGGTAATTCACCACAGTATGCTTACACCGATGCTCAATGTCGGTATGATTACTCCAAAGTATGTTCTAGAACGAACAATACACATGAGTGCTGCGCATGCAATCCCTCTCAATTCAATGGAAGGATTTGTTCGTCAAATCATCGGTTGGCGTGAATTTATTCGAGGCGTTTATATAATCAAAGGACGCGAAGAGCGCACACGAAACTATTGGGGTTTTACACGGAAAATACCGCGCAGTTTTTACAACGGCACCACGGGCATTGTTCCTGTTGACGACACCATAAAAAAAGTATTGAAGACAGGATATTGCCATCACATAGAGCGTCTGATGGTTTTAGGGAACTTCATGTTGCTTTGTGAATTTGATCCAGACGAGGTGTACCGTTGGTTTATGGAGTTATTTATCGATGCCTATGACTGGGTGATGGTGCCCAATGTGTATGGCATGAGCCAGTTTGCAGATGGCGGAATGATGTCGACCAAACCTTATATCAGTGGAAGCAATTATCTCATGAAGATGAGCGATTATCCCAAAGGCGCATGGCAAACCACCTGGGATGCGCTTTTTTGGCGTTTCATGGATGTACACCGTTCATTTTTCTTGCAAAACCCCAGATTGGGTATGCTGATCAGAACGTATGATAAGTGGGATCAGTCGAAAAAAGAAACGACTTTGTTACTTGCACAAACATATTTAGACAAATTAGACCAGAGCTTAAATTAAAAGACCTGCTGTAAAAACCAGAATTTAATACGATTCCTGCGCTACGAATAACATCCAATTTTCATCTCTAAGCAACAGACCTTCCAATACCGCGAGCAATTCGGCTGCCTGCAGATTTTTGTCATCCTTCCTTTATTCTAAGAAAATCCGACATCATTACTGAAAACGAATCCATGAGAAACACAGCTTAAAGGAGGTTAATTTTACCGCCACATGAAAGTATCCTGAAAACTGACAATTGGCTTGTAATGGAAGAAAGCACAAAACGACAAAGACAAGCGAAGAGGCTGCGCTCCTTTCGAAAAATACACCGCTCCACAGGCGCACTTTTGTTTGTTTTTTTCTTCTTCATTTCCATTTCGGGAGTGCTGCTGGGTTGGAAAAAAAATAGTCAGGGAATGATACTTGCGACATCACACGAAGGCACTTCAACTGACTTAAAGGACTGGCTTCCTATAGATATTTTGTATGAAAATGCGTGTCAGATTTTTCATGATTCCATATCCCAGGATCTTTCGTTGGATCTGGAACGCATTGATATCCGCAAAGACAAAGGCATGGTGAAATTTGTGTTTGCCGATGAATTTTGGGGGATACAACTGGACGGCGCGACAGGACAACTGCTCCACATCGAACGAAGACGCTCTGACTACATTGAAAAACTCCACGATGGATCCATACTTGACTATTATTTCGGAACTAGTGGAGGAGAGATAAAATTAATTTACACTACTGTGATGGGACTTGCGTTGCTCACTTTTACAATCACCGGATTCTGGCTTTGGTATGGACCGAAGCGCATGCGAAATTGATAGATTTAGCCATTCAAGAACACACCATGGCACCTCAGAAATTTATTCTATGTGAATCGTCGTTATTATGAAACATTGAAATCAGCACCAATCCGAAAGATTCGTATGAGTTAGTTCAACATCTTTTCTCAGGCACAGGCAGCCTGCATCGAAAAAAAAACAGATTGATGAACATGTTTTGTACAAGACAAAGACATTCCTTTCTTTGCACCCATTTTCCGAAACAGTGAGTGACATGTTGTTACTGATCGTATTCAGAAAGTAAAACAACATTATAAACTCAACTCACATGCAAATCACGAAAGAAAAGGTGGTCGCAATTCATTACACATTGCGCGATCCACAAGGAAATGTGCTCGACACGAGCGACGGCAGAGACCCTCTACATTACATACATGGAATTGGCAATTTGATTCCAGGAATGGAAGAAAACTTAGAAGGCAAGACAAAAGGAGAAAAATTCAACGTTCAGATCAATCCAGAAAAAGGATATGGTGTGCGCAATGAAGAACATGTGCAGGAAGTGCCTTTGGAAGCATTTGGCGGTCAAAAGCCTGAAGTAGGTATGCAGTTTCAAGCAGGAAGTGAGCAAGGAAAATACATTGTTACGGTCACAGCAGTTGGAGAAAACAGCGTTACTGTTGATGCAAATCACCCATTGGCAGGCATTGATCTTCATTTTGAAGTGGAAGTAATCGATGTTCGCGAAGCATCCGAAGAAGAATTGTCTCATGGACACGTTCATGGCGCGGGTGGACATCATCACTAAAACACTGATTTTCTAGAGGAAAACTATTTTTTGCATCTTGTTCACAACGCTATTGTTGATTTTTCTTGAATTTTTTTTGCAACAGACTTGGTCGGATGCAATTCGTAACTACATTTGCGCCCCTGTTAAAAAAATGACAGGGGCGATTTTTTCGCCTGAAGTTCTTTGAAATACCTGATTTTAATGCCGGTGTAGCTCAGCTGGCCAGAGCAGCTGATTTGTAATCAGCTGGTCGGGGGTTCGAATCCCTCCACCGGCTCTTTTCGTTTTTCTTGCCTTAATAGAAAAACACTCAGGGGAGTTACCAGAGTGGCCAAATGGGACAGACTGTAAATCTGTTGTCTTACGACTTCGGTGGTTCGAATCCACCACTCCCCACACCATCTCTCTTCTGAAAATGAATAATTCAATGCCTTAGAATCATTGAATTTTAAATTTTAGAATTAGATAAGCGGGAGTAGCTCAGTTGGTAGAGCATTAGCCTTCCAAGCTAAATGTCGCGAGTTCGAGTCTCGTCTCCCGCTCAAAAGTGTTTGACGGAATTTTTCAAGAAACGGCTAAAAGTTGCCCTACTGAGAAAAACCGTTTGCCGCTCTAAGTACAATGGACAATTGTCAATCTATAATTCACAATTGTCAATTACCAATTGTGAATTATCAATTGCCGTTGTAGCTCAGAGGTAGAGCACTTCCTTGGTAAGGAAGAGGTCAGGGGTTCAATTCCCCTCAACGGCTCTAATTTTTTTATAGATCAGGTATTATTTGAACTTTACCAAAAGATGCATTTTTTTTAATTTATCTAGATAATAACAAACAAAAACAACCGCCAATGGCTAAAGAGAATTTTGATCGTTCCAAACCACACGTGAATATTGGAACTATTGGTCACGTTGACCACGGAAAGACCACTCTGACTGCTGCTATTACTATGGTATTGGCCAGTAAAGGTCTTTCTGAAAAAAGAGACTTCGCTTCTATCGACAATGCACCTGAAGAGAAAGAGCGTGGTATTACCATCAACACAGCGCACGTTGAGTATTCAACTGCAAACAGACACTACGCTCACGTAGACTGTCCAGGTCACGCCGACTATGTAAAGAACATGGTAACTGGTGCTGCCCAAATGGACGGAGCTATCTTGGTAGTTGCTGCTACAGATGGTCCGATGCCACAAACACGTGAACACATCCTTCTCGGTCGCCAGGTTGGTGTTCCGAAAATTGTTGTTTTCATGAATAAAGTTGACATGGTTGATGATGCTGAGCTTCTTGACCTTGTTGAAATGGAAATTCGTGAGCTTTTGAGCTTCTATGAATATGATGGCGACAACACTCCAATCATCCG
>Ga0075152_10003775_pt1 | contig 10533 bp, 10 predicted proteins | sample JI61114C2DNA_FD_70964 | JGI IMG/M metagenome (GOLD analysis project Ga0075152, IMG submission 70964) | Wastewater effluent complex algal communities from Wisconsin, to seasonally profile nutrient transformation and Carbon sequestration -... | ecosystem: Engineered > WWTP > Effluent > Algae...
AAAATATTGAATACCAATTATTACAAAAAATAGTACGAATGACACTACTAATCCTTTGATAATACCTTGAATTAAATAGGAGATTATTTTCATTTTCTATATTTATTTACAGTTATTTAGTTCAGCTTGTGCTCTATCTAATCCCCATTTTGGATGCAAAGCGGTTTCAGGCTTAAAAGTAGCAAAAAGTTCGATGGCTTTTTCAATTTGGGCACACATTGGTTTTGTATCTTGTCCAAAATAGTTTGCCATTCCAATTTCAAACGAAGCTTTTTGAAACACAACTCTCGGATTTTCAGGAGCAATTTTGTAAGCTTTGTTTAAAATATACATAACATCGCCCGATAATTTTTGTCCGTTTGTCATCGGATCATAAACAATTGAAGCTGTATGAATCATTGCTTGCATAATTAATACTTCTGGATTATCGATTGCTAATTCGTTGCAAATATCTTGTGCTTTTTGAGCCGCTTCAATTAAAGAAAACATTTTGGCTTTGTCTTGTTCTCCAAAGGCTTGCGTAGTATTTATTAATGCAATGTAATAATTTGGCAACCAATTTGTTTTTTCAACCAAAGCAATTCGTTCTAATTGGGCAATGGCTTCTGCTGGTTTTCCTTGTTTCCAAGTTTGTAATGCTTTTCCCATACCCTGTTCAAATTGTGTTTGAGAAAAAACTACTGAAGCTACAAATAATGCGATAATTGTGATAATTTTTGTCATGATTTCTATTGTTTTAGTGTTTAATTTGTTATTGAAATTGATTTTGATGTTGTTTTGTTTTATTTTGATGATTCAAATTTCTGTCAGATTTTATTCTTTTAAAACTTATACTTACCGAACTGTAGATTTTTAATGATGAATTGTAGATTTAAGTAATAATTTGGTTTCTTCCATCATCCAACTTCCATCATCCAGCCTACAAATTATCCAAATTATTAGTCTTTTTATTTTCAGAAATTGTCCAAAAGAAACCAACAAAAATAAACCTATCAGCTGCTTGCGTAATGGCTTGTCGCTGAAATTGTCTTGAAATATCTGGCGAATTCGCATATTGATATCCAAATACATTTTCGGTTCCTAAAACATTGGTTACAGAGAAAAATAAGATTTTTTGTTGCGATAATAAATAGGCCCAACTCAAACTTAAATTGTGAAATGATTTTGTTTTTTCGGACATAAATTCCGCTACATTTGGATTGTTATAAGGTCTTCCTGAATTGAAAGAATAGGTGGCGCTAATTTGAGATTTCCATTTATCCATCCAATATTTTGTTACCAATGATAAATTATGATTCGCAACAAACGAAGGCGTAACTTGTGTTTCATAGTTTCTAAAATTACGTTCAGAATCGATAAACGAATACGAAAACCAATACTCTAAATTCTTAATGGTTTTGCTATCTCTCCAAAATAAATCTAACCCTTTTGCATAACCAAAACCGTTATTATTGTAATTACTATCAAAGTTGGCTTGCGTTCCATCATATTTTACTAAATTTTTGTAGTCTTTAAAATACGCTTCAGCACGAAACATTCTACCTTCTGTTTTATACAAATAATTCAAAATATAATGCGAAGTTGTTTCATACGCTAAATTAGCATTAAACTTCAAATAATCTTGTTTTGCGGTTTGATTAAATTTTCCATAAGCCAATGAAAACTGACTATTTTTTGCAACTTTATATGCAAAAGAAACTCTTGGTTCAATTGTAAATTCATCAACAATTGAAGCATTTGAAGAACGTAATCCAACATTAAAAGCTACTTTTTTCGACAAATAAACTTCGGCTTCTGAGAAAAATGCAATAGAATTATTTTGGTAACCATAACCAAAAATAGAGTAATTTTCATCAAAATTAGTGTGAAATAAATCAGCACCAACACTCAATTTGAATCGGTTTGAAAAGGAATTTCTTAGTTTGAATTTAGCATGAAGCGTTCGTTCATTATTTAAAATTTTATCTGCTGAAATTTCAATTTTATTTTGTGCATAACCATAACTAAATCCAGAAAAAATTTGCAAATTATCATTCAAATATCCTTTATAGGAAGTATTGAAATAGAAGTTATTGTTTTGCAAATCAAAACGAATTTTATCTTCAAAATTCACGTCTTTCTGATTCAAATCAAATGTTGAATAATCAAAAGCACCATAGACTTTTAAAATGCCGTTTTTAAATTTATATCTAAAAATACTTTCCCCAGCCAAGGTTTCATAAGGCTTATTCCAATCTAAATTTTGAGGAACCGCTAATTGATAAGGTGCCAAATTGATGTAACTGGTATTCAATGTAAACGAACTTTTTTCCCACTTTTTAGTTTTTCCTAATCCAACGCCAACCGTCATAATGGATATATCTGTTTGATTTTGAGTGGGTTCATCAATTGAATTTAGCAACAAAACACTCGATAAAGCATCGCCAAATTCAGCACTATAACCACCCGTTGAAAATGTGATTCCGCTAAACAAAAAAGGTGAAAATCTACCTCTTGTTGGCACATTATTGGCACTTGCACCATAAGGCTGACCCACGCGAGTTCCGTCAATATAGGTTTGTGTTTCATCGGCTTCTCCACCACGAACAAATAATCTTCCGTTTTCGCCAACAGTTTGTGTTCCTGGCAAAGTTTCTAAAGCTGCAATAATGTTTCCAGCCGAACCAGCAGTTGTTACAATATCCAAAGGTTTTAGAGCTGTAGTTTTACTATTGTCACCTGCCTTGAACGTTCCTGCAGTAACTTCAACGGCATTTAAAGTATTGACACTTTCTTTGATTTTGAAAACTTTTGATTGCTTTTTTTTAACCACAAAATCATAAATTATAGTTTCATACGACAAAAAACTAATTTGCAATTTCTGATTTCCAGTTGCCGATGTTGTAAAGCTAAAATTTCCGTTTTCGTCTGATGTTGTGCCGTCATAAGTGCCAATTATAAAAACATTTGCACCAAAAAACGGCAATCCTTGTTCGTCAACTATTTTCCCTTTTATCTCGGTTTGCCCAAAAGAAATTAGTGCCCTAAATACTACTAATAAAGTAAGAATTGTTTTCATTTAATTGTTTTTGATGAAGCAAATTTGCAACAGAAAAATCACTTTAAAAATTGAAAGTAACCGAATTGTTATTTTTTGTGGATGAATTGTGCCATATTAGATTTTTATTACTTTTACTGAATAAATAATTTAAAAAATGAAAAAAATATTTCTTCTAGCTATTTACATTTTATTTTTTAATGCTGTCTTTTCTCAAGAAAATAAGGATTATGATGCAACTCTTGCTAAGAATTTAGGAGCAGATGATTATGGAATGAAAGCTTATGTTTTTTGTATGCTTAAAACAGGTTCAAATACAACCGCAACTCCAGAAGAAAAACAAAAATATTTTGAAGGTCACATGGCAAACATTAACAAATTAGCTGAAGAAAAAAAGTTAGTTGTTGCTGGACCATTTATGAAAAATGACAAAAATTATAGAGGAATTTTCATTTTTAATTGTTCTACAATAGAAGAAGCAAAAGCATTGGTTGATTCTGACCCAGCAGTTGTGGCTAAAATATTTGAAGCAGAATTTACTATATGGTATAGCAGTGCAGCATTGATGATGGTAAATGAAAATCACAATAAAATTGCTAAAACTAAAATATAAAATCTTATTAACAATTTCTAATTCATAAATTGGAAATCGTAATTTATACTTACTTTTGCAGTTCTTAAAATTTCAACCATTATGATTTATAAATTCAGAGCTATTCTCGATGCCGAAGAAGATATTTTTAGAGATATTGCCATCGAAAGCGACAATACATTAGAAGATTTACACAATGCACTTATCAACGCTTTTGGTTTTGATGGAACAGAAGTGGGTGCTTTTTATACTTGTGCAAACGATTGGTCTTGGCACGAAGAAGACGGAATTCCATTATTTGACACAGGCGATATTGTGGGTGAAATCAAAACAATGGCCGAATATAAATTAGAAGATTTAGTGCACGAACAAAATACAAAACTGGTTTATGTTTATGATTTATTTTCAATGTGGACATTTTTCTTAGAATTAGCCGCTATTGACCAAGATAAAATAGTAGGTGAAATTTATCCTGCATTGCTGTTTTCTCATGGCGAACTTCCTGCAGAAGCACTTCAAAGTGGTTTTAGAGGCGATTTATCTGATGAAGATATGTTTGGCGAATTTGAAGACGATTTAGACGAAGAAGATTATGATATGTTTGACGGCGACGACAGTTTTGAAGACATGGGATTTGAAGAGAATTGGAATTAATCTTTTAAGAGAAAAGAAAATAGAGAAAAGAAAATAGATTTCAAATATAAATTTATAAGAACATATAAGAGTCTTTACTCTATTATCTATGTTCTTTATTCTAAAATAAAAAATGATAAACTTATTTAACGCACATATTGAAAATCTTTCTATTCATAGAGTAGGAAACAAAAGTAGAAACGAAGCCATTTTTTTATCGGATAATCCATATGGTTTAAATGATGAAATTATGCCTTTGTTGAAGGAATATTTTTTTAAACCTTTTAGAGAAAAAGAAGAAAATTATTATCTATTTGCGCATGAAGTAGATTTAGAATACAACGAAATGTTCAATTTTGCTACCGAAGTGTTTACTAATCCAAGCGAAATTCACAATGTTTCAAAAAAAATTACCAATCATCTTTTTGAACAATCAAATCATCCACATATTAAAAATGGTGAAGTGTATGTTGCCTATTTTACGCACATGTCTATTGACAATAATGTGGTTGACGCCATTGGTGTTTTTAAAAGTGAAATGAAAACCGATTTTTTGCAATTTGAAGAAAACGGAAGCAATTTAGAAATGATTTTGCAACAAGGAATCAACTTGAACAAGCTAGACAAAGGCTGTATCATTTTCAATTATAAAAAAGAAGAAGGTTATAAAATTTTAACTGTAGATAGTAATCGATACGATGCTCGATATTGGTTAGAACATTTTTTATCAGTTGATGCGTTTCAAGATGAAAATTTTATGACTAAAAAATATTTGAAATTTTGTCAAGAGTTTGCTAAAGAAGTTGTTTTGCCAGCCGAAGACAAACAACAAGAAGTTTTGTTTATGAATCGTGCGATCAATCACTTTGCAAAAAATGATGAATTCGAGGAAACTGCATTTTTGAATGAAGTGATGCAAAATCCAGAGTTTATTCCAGAATTCAAAAATTATAAAGTAGATAAAGGTGCAAAATATAGCATAGAAGATGTTTCAAGTTTTCCAATTGCCAATGCAGCGGTTACAGATGTGCGCAGAACATTGAAAAACACCATTCATTTAGATACCAATATCCAAATTAAATTAGATTTCATCAACTCAGAAAGTGCCGAAAAATTCGTTGAAAAAGGTTGGGACGAAGAAAAACAAATGTATTATTACTTGGTTTATTTCAACAAAGAACAAAAATCGTAAGATATTTATAACCAAAACAATAAACCTCAATTACAACTTTTGTACTTGAGATTTTTTTGAAAGAACTTTAACAAAAATTTTGTTTACTCTTTATAATTTATTTTTAAACATTTTGTATTTTTGATAAAATTGATACTGTACTAAAAAATCATGGCAAAGAAAAAAGAGATTACCAAACAAGTACATAACTTTGCACCTCTAAATTTATTAATCAAACTCAGGTTTATATGTATTATGCGGTAATTTTTACTTCTACAAGAACTGAAATTGAAGAAGGTTATGCTGAAATGGCACAAAAAATGGTAGAATTAGCAAAAGTTCAGCCTGGTTTTATTGGTTTAGAAAGTGCTCGAAACGAGATTGGAATTACAATTTCGTATTGGAAAAGTTTAGAAGCTATTCAAAATTGGAAAGCAAATTTAGATCATTTAGAGGCACAAGAAAAAGGGAAAACTAGTTGGTACAAAAACTATAAAGTTAGAATTGCAAAAGTTGAACGAGAATATGAATTCTAGAATAAAAGCGATTAAGATTATAAATTTCTTAATCGCTTTTGTTTTAATTTAAGTTAACCAATTTCTTTTAATGGATTTTTTTGAATACCAAAGTAAAAACAACCCAAAAACTGGAATTAAAGCTATCATGATAAGTTCAGGTGTACTAAATTTTGTAAAATTAAATCGGTTAAAAGCATCAAAATTTTGAACAATTATTGCTAAAAACGAAATTAAAAATAACGTATAAGCTACTTTTTTTCGCAGTAATAACGCAATACTCCCAAAAGTTGCTGCAAAAACGGCAATTGCAAATGCTGCGGTTGCCCAAGCTGGTGTTGCATCTATTAATTTTAATTTTTCTTCGGTGTACATTGCTCTAAAAGAATCTGTATTATAAGCTTGCAGGATGTATTGATTTACACCCATTAAATTCCATAAAAGTGAAATTACACTAATAATCCAAAAGGAAACTGATGGTTTAGTTGTTGTCATAAATTTTATATTTTATTGGTTTTAGACTACTAATATATAAAATAATTTGATATAAATATTAAAATTTCAACCCAAACATTATTCCATCTCCTTGAAAACCATCTTGATAGCTTCTAACATAGTCAATTCGCAAAAATCTAAATTTGCCCCAGCCTATGTTGTCAAAACCAACAACAAATTCTTGATAAGGTTTCATGTGTGGTATATTTAACTGATGAAAACCACCTATTAAATTCCATTGCAATTTGTTTAATAACGGAATTTTATTCATAATATAACCTTTAAAATTATGTTCAATATGCGTTTCTAAATACGCATTGTTTGTAGAATGTGAATAATAGGGAAGCAAATTAAACGAGTTTAAAGAATTATTCATAATGTTTACATGCGTTTGATTTCCGTTGAAATGTTTGAAATCTACAAATGAAATAGTTTCGGCATTAAAAAATTTCCCGGCTTTAAATCGCAATCCAAAATCGCCTTTATTGCCAATTGTTTTGTTATAATCTATTGTTCCGCTAATTAAATCATAGTGATAATCATTGTTTGAAGCACCGAAAGCTTTTTCATAATTAAAACTCAAAATAGGATAATCATCATTTTGAATATTTATTTTTCCGTCTGGACGAGAAATATATTTTTGACCAAATCGAATTCTAGTTCCTAAACTAGCTTTCAAAATATGATGCTTTTCAAACGGAATAGAAGTATAATTATAAGGTTGCAACGGATCATTTGAAAAATAAGCGTCATCATTTTTTATAAAAGTATAATCTGAATTATTAAATAATGCATGACGGTTTTCATATAACAACTTTCCAGAAGCAAAAATGCCGTTTGTAACTTCTTTTCCATAGCTAATTTCGGCAAATTCTTTGTTATACAATTTCATGTAGTTGTTCTTAAAAAATAGTGTTGCAATGGTGTTAACTGTTGGACTAATAGGTTCATTTTGATTAAATTGACTAATTGCACTTCCACCAGAAACAGCAATGTAAGCATTATTTCTGTTGTTAAATCGGTGATAAAAACGACCATTTACACGCAATCTTTCTTCGGCAAAACCATAATTAAAAGTGGATGAAATTGAAGTTAATTTCCCTGTTTCTTCATTCCATTTTCTAAACGAAAAACCGCTGTCTAAATTATAGCCTTGAACCGTATTAAAGCTTAATGAGCTAATATTTGCCAACCCTTGGTAATTAAAATTCCAATTCTTAAAACTATTTCTATACGAATAACCTGTAATAATTTTTTGCAATTTGAATTTATTATTTTTTGCATCAATGGAATCTAAATACACTTGCGATTTTCTTACATTTTGAATGCTATCTTTTCGCAGATAATTAGTTTCTTCTTCACTAGTTAATGGAACAGGTCTTTTTTCATCCCAAAACATTTTTTCTTTTTTATTGGCATTTTCGGCAAACGTAACTATTTCTTTACCAAAGGTTTTGTTCTCAAAAGCATCTTTGAAAATATAATTTGAAAACACATAAGTGAATTTTCCAGTAAACTTCATCCCAAAAATTCCAGCTTCAAAATCTAGAGATTGCACATTTTTTGCCCAAATTTTAGTGGTTTCATTATAACTAAAATTTTGGTTTAACTTCATGGTTTCTAAAATAGGCTGTTGCATTCTATATCCTTTGATGTCTAAATCAATGGCATAAATTGCCCAAGAATCTTCCACAATATAAACATAACCTTCAAAAACAGGTTCTTTATCGCGTTTTGGTGTGACTAAAATTTTATTAATGAGTTGATTTTTATCGTCATAAAAAGTGCTTTCTAACTTAAATTTATAATAATTAAATGTATTATCAGCAATTGGCGAAATCATGTTAATGCCAAAATCTACAAAATTTTCATAAAAATCATAATTGGTATTTAAAGCTGTGTTATAACTAAAACCATTATCATTTCCAGCCACTTTTGAAGCTATAATTTCTTCTTTTAAATCATTTGGTTTTTGAAATTTTATTTTTGAAACTGTTTCAGATTGATAAATAATACCACTTCTTGTAGAATCTAAATTGCCTTCAAAATCACCAATTTCCATACCCATAAATTTCTTCGGAATATCTTTTGCTCTAAAAATACCTCTCGAATAAAAATCGGCTTCAAATTTATCTGTTTTTGCTGCATTTTTCTTTTTTGAAGCCATTGCCTGTCGAATAATTTCATTAGCAGGATTTTCTGTATTGGTTAAAACAATATCTTTCAATTGATAACTTTCTTCAATAAGCGTTACATCAAATTCATAAGGAAAATTTGAAACTGTTACTATATTTTTTTGTGTTTTATAACCCAAATATTGAAATATCAAAGGCACAATTTTACTTTCGTTGGTATAAATTTCATACTTACCAATTTCGTTTGTTGTAGTTCCAATATAAGTATTTTCTATATAAATATTTACAAATGGAAGCGGATTTCCATCAACATCTTTGACAGTTCCTCTAATTTGAGCAAATGAAAAAGAGGAAAAAATGAGAATTAATAACGCGAATTGTTGTTTCATATTGATTTTATTTTTTTTAAACATATAAGGAGTCATATAAGTTTTAGAATTTATAATATTGGAATTTTAGATTTATAAGTTTTTTGAATTTTTAATTTTTTTTGATATTGAACTTGCCCCCTGAAATTTTAAAAAGATTGAATTGCCAAATCATAACTTTGCAAACCAAAACCTATGATTACACCTTTAGCATTTGGCGAAATATACGATTGATGCCTGAATGATTCTCGTGAAAAAGTATTAGAAATATGCACTTCAACCACTGGCGAAGATATTGCTTTTATAGCATCGGCAATACCAATAGATGTGTGCGTATAAGCTCCAGCATTTAAAATAATTCCATCAAAAGAAAAACCAACTTCTTGAATTTTATCTATCAATTCGCCTTCAATATTACTTTGAAAATAAGATAATTTTATAGTACTAAATTTTGCTTTTAGTTTTTCAAAATACATTTCAAACGTTTCGTTTCCATATACTTCTGGCTCTCTTTTGCCTAATAAATTTAGATTTGGTCCATTTATAATAATTAAATTCATACGATTTGTTTTTGTAAAAATAAAAAAACCATTCGTTAGATGAATGGTTTTAGCAAAAAATTATCATTTAATATTAAAACATAAATCCAACAGATAATTGAATCACAGAATTTTTCACCTCAGCCTCTTTTTTTGCTTCAGTTAAACCAGCAACATATCTTCCAGAAACAAATAATCCATCCGTAATTTTGAGACTCAATCCGCCAGCAACACCAAAATCAAACGTATTAGTGTCATTTCCATCTACTTCGTTTCGCTCACTCACTAAAAAAGAAGCTTGTGGTCCAACTTCTAAACTCAATTTGTTCTTTGTTAAATAAAACTTTGCTAAAACAGGTACTGATAAATAGCCTAATTCGTTTTTGATTTGACCACTAATATCTTCTAATTCAGAACCTTGAGTTGAATATAATAATTCGGGTTGCAAAGCTAAATTTTCAAAAATTTTCATTTCTGCTACTAAACCAGCATGATAACTTGTAATGGCTTTAAAATCTACATTATCAACATTGCCACCAGTATAATTGGCATAATTTAAACCACCTTTTACACCAAATTTCAACAATTGTGCCTGAGAAGTACTAATTCCTAGAATTAAAAGTACTACTATTAAAAACATTTTCTTCATAATTTATTTTTTTTTGAGATTACTATTTATTAAAACGTAAATTTCGTTATTTTATTTAGTAAAACCTTCTAATTAACTAATATTTATCATTTTCTTAAATTATTTCCTAAAGTAATATTTAATATTGTTAATAACTTCAATCTAAATTATAATGAAAACTTCATAAGTCTTTATTCTATTAATAGTTTGAAAATCAAGACATAAAGCATTAATGGTTGAAAAAAATGTTAATAACCTTATAATTTTTGTTCATTTATATTAAAAAATGATATAAATTTGTTGATTATCCGTTTTTTGTCATAATCCTGTAATGCCAGCAATTACTAGTCTATCGAATAGTTTTTCTTCAAAATATCTTCTATTTAACTTGTAAACAAACTCATTTAGATATAATTGAAG
>Ga0075152_10003776_pt1 | contig 10532 bp, 17 predicted proteins | sample JI61114C2DNA_FD_70964 | JGI IMG/M metagenome (GOLD analysis project Ga0075152, IMG submission 70964) | Wastewater effluent complex algal communities from Wisconsin, to seasonally profile nutrient transformation and Carbon sequestration -... | ecosystem: Engineered > WWTP > Effluent > Algae...
CAAGGCGAAGTTCGAGGCCACAGCCAGAGAATGGACGAAGAAGTACGCCCAATGACCAATGATGCTGTGTAAGCCTGTCTAAACCTCGCCACTTTTCCGTTAACTAAGAACTCTTAAGGAGGGAACGCAAATCGCTCTAAAGAAGTGTTAGGTGCTCTGACCCACAGAACCTCTAACCCTCTCTGCCTTCGCGCAATTCTTCGCTTTAATGCGTTATTATTCTAGTCTCCCGGGTCGAGGATTTCTGCAAGACCCGAGAGCCAAAGAGACCCCGATTTGATGAAGGTTTCGTAGTGTATCATACAGACATGTAGATCAGGGCAAGTCCAAAGCTACTCTCCGAACGGTGTTCCAATTGGCCAACTTTCCAACAGATCAATAGTCCCAATTAGCGTTAGCTGCTTTCTGGCATTTGAATTATACTGGGTTGGCTCCACACCGAGAACTGCCAATACCCCTTCCAGATTTTTCGATGAGTCAACCAGTTGTATGAAGACCTGAGCTCATGAGCCTTCCGAGAGCAGGATCGACCAACGGGGTCAAGCTGATGGTGAACTCAGCGCGCACAGCCTTTCTTTGGAAGGATACTGCAGATCGGGTGGCTTCAAATAACATTTCCAATAAAATTCGACGACATTGGTTTACCAACGAAGATCGATCCCAGGTATATCCGGGCCGGTTTCCGCCATTTGCGCTGCTCAGCCGGGCTGGCGTTTATGTACTGTTCGGCTTTCCTTTAGCGAAACAGCTGAGTTCGATTGGACGAAGCTCTCTTCAGGACACAGATACGTTGCTCATAGACCAACGGAAAGCTGAGGGGAGGCGCCCAGCGTACCTTCTTGTGGCCTCAGCGGTGCTTACAGTGTAGAATATCGCGAAGGAGCTATCAAAGCAGGCAAGATATTTGCGTCCCAGATTGGCAACTCAGATCCACCGGACTCGATAACCTGCTCCATTGAAGTGCAGGCTGAGAGGCGTGCAGGAGTGGGAAACAGCATTGGCAGCTGAGATAATTCAAAGTATATTCGGCGGGTCTGCCCGATCGGTTCAAGACAGCTGAAAGAGTGAAATCGGCATATCGTCTGATAAGCCGGCCGAGAATGTCGGGACGACGTGGTGGCTGCAGGCAGGTTTGACTCTGGTTGCTGAGAAGGGAAGGAGTCCCATCCCAATGCATATTAGTAGGGTGGCGATAGCGCGGAGTGGCAAGCGCAATGGCTCAGCCTAACGGAGGGCTCTTGGAGAACGATGATTGGTGCACAACAGTTGACGGACTCGGACAACTCAGGCTGGGAAGATACATCAACCGAGGACGAACATACCGACGAGAGCGAGCACAGCCGGCTCATGACAGCTCAATCAAGTGGAACCAAAGCCCTGACTGGGTAGCAACGAGACTTCCCAATTTGATCTTCAATCAACTTCATCCATCAATCGTCCTTCTTGTCGGATGTTGGTGGCTTCTTTGGGCTTGTTCCTGACTCAGATTCGGCCGGTCCTGTTCCTTGTCCTGACCCGACTGGGCCCAATCCTGGTTCTGCTGGGGGCGGTGAGGGCATGCCGTGTGCGTGGGTGGCCGATAGAGTAATGTTGCCTGTTGTCGCGTCGTAAACTCCGGGCACTATCTGGAAGCCAGACCCCAGAGCTGCCTGGAACCTCTCGTCAGTAAGTCTCACCAGCTTTGTCTTGTTTTACTCGCCTTTCGCAGGCTCTTTGGAGTCGCGATTGGGTTTGCGCTACATTTATTATATGACTGCTACTTTAGCCTCTGCATTTAAAGCGAATTACATTCTGCGGGGGGCTCTTCTGGCTGCCAACAATAGCCTCCCGACAAATGGACCCTTGGCGTTGCTCGCTCCACCTTGCATAACCCGATGCCGCTTTGCCGGGCTTCGATAGTATCTTCACATTAAGGCTTGCTCGAAGGAGAACAGTTCTGTTGGATGCAATCGACCAGCACAACACCCCCAACAACTCAGATCACTTTGCTCGCTCTGATATTACTACAACCGCGGTCTCCGGGAAAATATAGTTCGCATGTATATCGGCAAGCAAAGCCAAGGTCTTAGGCAGTCGGGAGCCGTATGCGCGCTGATGGCGCTCGAGGGTGGTGCAGAAAACAAGACTTCAACGAGGTTAAGGTCGCCTCTTTCCTTCCTCTGCGGTGAGATGAACGGCGACACGCCGGATACTTGCTATCCGCAGCGCGGTAATTCTTATCTCGCTTGAAAGACCAGTCTGGAGGCAGGCGAGCCCTTGAGCACAGTGTCAACAGAGCCTGGTGGTTGTGTTGCCGAGCAGCCTCTGTGATGTTTTGATCTTGAAGATTGATTCGCACTGCGGGCTGTCAGAAGTCGACAAGGTCTGTAAGAAAGTGGTCGACCAGTAAATGACGGTGGGCGCTACCAAAGGAGGAGCTTATGTGAGCTGGCTTTTTCTCTTCTGAGAGATTCCCAGATTCCCATTGTCCATACCTATCTGACACAGAAGACCAAGAAAACTGGGAGATCGAGCCGGAATCTCTATCAAAGGGTGGAGAGTCCATGCACACCGAGAGTTTGCGGACATTGGCATGGCAATAATTGGCGGCCCATTATTACAAGGCACAGCAATATTCTTGGGTTTGGCATTCAACGAGCATCCAAAGAATGCTGACTGTCAAGTCTTCTCCATGCGCTAATGGGTAAGAGCTGGCAGAATTTTGATCGGAGGCTACTTTAAACGGTTTCAGATTTAATTGGTAAGCGCCTCGGCAAATCTTAGAAGACTGTGACCAATGCCTGGTGCAACAACAACTGTCAAATCGGAAGGCCTCAAAGTTGCACGTGAGTGACTCACCAAATTACAGGACTTCGACTTGTCTTCTCCATCGTTTCTTCAAATATCCGCTTGATTTTCAGATACCTCGGTTTGCCTTGTTGTCCTGATGCAGCAAGACGCCCAATATCCATGGGTTAATGAATCAACAATTTCTAGCCACGAGGTTTACTGTGAAGTAAAGAAGCCTGCTTTAACAAGGTTGGGGAATGATATAACCAGGAATATGCCGATTGGGCCAAAGATTTGCTGTAGAGGTCGTACATTTGATCGTGCCTATTCTCTGGAAAGTCAAGTTGGACAGTATTTGCAAGAGCTGGGGAGCGAATATTTTTGCACCTTTTAAAATTGCTGAAGACAAGAAAAATAAAAATTAAACTCGAAGGCATCCATCCCTTTTTGGTGGGTTTTATAGTTCGATACATAGAAAGATAAAACTCGCTGGAAAATGGGTATATTCGCTATTTCTTTGGCACCTGTTTGTCTAGAGGCTTGTCAGCGCCAAGCTGAAACATACAACCAGCCAACATTGAAGTAACAGACAGCACCGGCAAGGTCTTCGAAGTGTTAAGTGATGAACACATTTTCGGTGTAAAACCAATAGGTGAACTATGAGGTTTCGCGCGGGAGGGAACACATATGGCTGCTTCCGGCTCACACAAGAATCACCTCCGGTCAGGACGTAGAACCTCTGCCACTACCGCACCAACAAACAAGTAGAGCATTTCCAAATCATCGAACAGATAATCCTGATTGAGATAGAAAGAAGCTCAAGAAGTGAGATTCAAAGGGAATGGATACTAGTCAGGTCGTCATGACTCGCCTCCATATTTTATAGGTCCATGATAACATCGCACAGCTCTACAATACCGACAAGTTTAGATACGAGGCTACTGCCAGGGAGTGGACCAGGAAGTACGCTCAATGAGGAGGACGTTAATACTGCATAGGCATATCTTTTAAACATCGAAGCGGAGTACACATTAGGCGTCAGGCAGGAGCTCCCTCATGCCTACTCCATTTTATGATTCCTTTGACGACAATATCATGCTTTCATTGCATTATGATAGAGATGTCATGCGGATTTACTCGTGCTTTTATTTGTGACGTTTGTCCAAAAATCACATTCGTAACATAGGAGGGTGTTGAGCTCTTTCCTTTTTCACTGAAAGGCCTTTGAGTAATCCTTGCCTTCTGAATTATTCTTAATGGCCAAACAAAATTTGAACCATCAACCATCGAGTGTTAATCTTCCACACATAAGCTTATGAGTGAATGTGTGGATTGGCGTACCTTGAAAGCACACCCAATTATAACTAACTATCAGAGGAATGTCTGAGATAATTGCGAGGTCATATCGCTCCGAGGTTGTTTGAAGCCGTCATCAAAATGGAATCTAAGCCTTTGAGGAGATGAAATAAAATGACGTTTCTGAGAAGTCTTTGATCGACACGTCATTGTTCTGGATATTAAAGGGATCAACACGTCACAGATTATTAAAGGCAATAAAAAAGTAAAAGATAAATGGCATAAGCACGTATTTCCAAGGAGCTTGCTGATCTTGGCAGTCAACCTGTTGCCGGCTGCGAAGCCAGTCTCAGTGGCACAGATCTGTTCCATTGGACTGCTGTATTCACTGGTCCCCCTGACAGCCCCTACGCAGGAGGGACCTTCTTTATGAACATCGCTTTCCCTGCTAACTACCCTTCCAAGCCTCCGAGGTGCAATTTCACGACCAGGATCTACCATACCAACATCAACTCCAACGGAGCCATTTACCTCGACATCATTCAAGACCGTTGGTCGCCAGATCTATCAATCGCCAAGGTCCTGGAAAAGATCTTGTAGCTGTTGTCAAACCCCAATCCCGACGAACATGTCGTCCCTGACATCGCACATCTCTACAAGACCGACAAGTTGAGATACGAGGCCAATGCCAGGGAGTGGACCAGGAAGTACGCTCTATGAGAATGACATTGACGATTCATCGGCATATCTTTTAAACATCGAAGCGGAGTACACATCAGGCGTCAGGCAGGAGCTCCCTCATGACCATGTCGCTGACCCTCACGTCGAGTTCGTTGGCCTTCTGGATGGTGGTCTCCTCGTAGTTGGTCATGAGCTTTTGGAAGTGCTTCCCCATCTTGTCCAGCTTGGCGTTGTGCGTAACCTTAATCAACCGGTAATGGATTTCCTTGACATTGATCGCGTGGATCACTGCGTCAGTACTGATTCCACAAGTGCACCCCTTCTGAGACTCTCCTGTATCGAATTCTCCTCCATGAGCTGGTGCATCGGCAATGTGAAATACATACCGTACAGTCGGCACTTTGGAAGTATTTGTCCAGGAAAGGTCGTTCGCGGAAGCAAGGAGTCCATCGTGGGCGGCCTCTGGCTAATCGCCTCCTCCAAAGGCATCGAGCTTATTGATGTAGTCCCTTATTTCCTTGTCGTTGGTGAAATCCTGAATCCTTGTGACGTAAGTACTGTCTTGTGGTGGGTGATCACGATAAGTTACCACCGCAAATCTGAGTTCAATACCCTCGCTGTGGACCTTCTCTTCGATTTTCGATATCAGAGAAACTACTGTTGATTTTGCCTGTGCTAAAGGTCCGCTCATAGAGCCAGTAGCATCAATACAGAAACACACTTCAATGACTCCAAAGGCTGGCAGAGGGCGAGCTTTGTTGTCTTTGGCCTTCAGTACAGTTCCAGCATTTCGTTTGGATTGACTATAGACAACTGGAGCTGATGATGATGTCGGTGGAACTGAAGAAGATGCACCGAACAGTGATGAGGACCCTGCAATCCGTGGAGCAGTAGCAGGAGGAGCACCTGCTAACACAGCTGGAGCGGAGGGAATAGCAGGCCGAGAAGGAATGGTACTCTTTCGTGCAACCTTTGCCTTCTTTGATGGTACTCGTGCCTTAAGATTATTCCTCGCGGATATCCTCCTCTCAAGCAACGACTTCTTGAGGTCTTTGTTCCTTCTAAAGGATTCGTATTGCTCGCCTTCCTGAATTGTCCTCTCGATGGATCTTGTCCTGGTAATCTTCTTCGTCTTGGGCACATTATCCTTCTTGCCGGTAGCTCTGAGCCTGCTGCGCCTTGTCACGACCTTCACAATCTTGGTTGTCTTCTTTGCCATTGTCCTGGGATGCTGATGAATTGATTATGCTTTGGATTCTTGCGCGACCTATTTAATACCACAGCTAATCAATACTGTCTTGGCGGCGCCAAAAAAATAGCGCGAGTAACTCAGCTGATTACGCTGAGAAGTGCCTAAAGTACTGCTATCTCCATTCGTGGATCTTCTACATTGCAACACTCCGCAAATTAATGCTGTCGACAGAGTCATCCAACAATGCGTGTCTCTATCCAAATCTCTATTAATTCGATTTTCTTTGTTGCCGATCGGGTTTCTCCTTCCAAACCAACCTTATCTTTCGAACTCATATTGCTCGACCAACTTTGCTGACCAGCATTACTGACAACAAATTATATGCCCACTTTGGCTTGATTTTCGATTCGAAGACGTACAGCAATTGGACATGGATCTTTCGAAGTTCGTACACTCACAGCCTCATAACGCTACGAACCGTCGCTTTAACCCAAGGTTGAACAACCACAGCTCCCCAACCTTACTGATATTCGGATGTTACGAGAACAGAGATCATGATCGGGTCAGTTGATGTTCACATACCTGAAGATGTTAATCTAGAAGTCCTTTGGACGCTTGGTCTTTCGAAGGGACTGTTGTCTGCGTTAAGCAAGGATATTCGTACACTGCTTGCTCCCGGCTCATCAAACTGTTGAGCCGCACCTGCTTCGACTAAAAGTCGCGTCGGCGGAGAGGTTCATTCTGCCGTTCAGTGATATCCTTATGCATCAACCGATCCTTGCCTAAGCATGTGGCTACAGTCTCCCGCAGAGATTTGTTTTCGATTCGAGGTAGAGACAGTGATTTCCTATCGCGCATCACGTCTTCAGTCTGCAGAAACTCGAAGTTGAAGATGGGGTTGAGGCTGAGAGGTGCTTGTAACTTTCGTTTGGCTGACTTGTCCATCATTACAAGTTAATGTAAGTTGTTATTGTTGGAGAGTGGCATAGCTGTTGCTCAATGCCAAACATAGTCAGTTACACTTGCCAGCTGCCAATTGGCAGTGCTTAATTGCTGCCAATAAACACATCAACATTAGATTATGCCCTTGTTCGAAGCCTACGAAAACCGGAGGCTGCTTGTAACTGGCACGACCGGATTCCTTGGGAAGGTGCTGCTGGAAAAACTGTTGTATACGCTACCCACGGTCAAGTGCATCTATGTGCTCATCCGAGCGAAGAAGGGGAGCAAGCTTAATGAACGCTTCAAGCGATAAATTCTCGAAAGTCCCTGCTTCGACAGGCTTCGTGAGCGTCACGGCTACAACTTCGACAAGTTCATCGAAGAGAAGGTTCGCCCAATGTACACTCACATGCTACCACAGATAAGGAGACCTACTGAAGGAAGGATTGGGCCTCTCAGTAGCCGACCTGAAGGAACTCTCCGAGAATTGCGAGATAATCATGAACTGTGCAGCCAGCATCGACTTCAACGCAAGGCTTGATGATGCGATCAACATCAACATCAAAGGTACGTTCCGTATGATGGAACTTGCGAAGAAGTGCCAGCGTCTCCTCACCTTTACACACGTAAGTACGTGTTACGTCAATTGCAACCTTCAGGGAAGAATCAGAGAGGAGATCTACCCAAAAAACTCCGATCCCGACGTGGAGCTCAAAAACCTACTTGCGATTCCCAGCTCCGAGATTGTTAAGCGTACCGATGAGGTGCTATAAAACTATCCGAATACGTACACCTTCACCAAAGCTCTTTGTGAGAGACTGCTGCAGAAACATCGTGGAAACTTACCGTTATGTATTGTCAGGCCAGCAATTATCAACTCCAGCTACCGTTAGCCGTTCGAAGGGTGGGTAGATAGTCCGGCTGCAGCATCGGCAATCTACCTGTACGGTGGGTTGGGTCTTGTCAGGGAAGTATTTGGTAATTACAAGCTTATCGGCGATAACATCCCATGCGACATCGTAGTCGGCATTATTGTTGTAGCGACTGCCTACCATATGGGAAAGAATCAGCTGGAAGTGTACAATGCAGGTTCAAGTGATCGGAATCCCGTGACTTGGGGAGATTGCCGAGACATCGTCAACACTTTTTGGAATACTAATCAATCTTCCGTCAAGATGGGTAAAGCACAGGTTCTGATTACTAACGACAAGCAGGAGTTTCGTTACAACCGCTTAAAACGTAGATTACCAGCAGTAATCTATAACAGACTCGCCACGATGCTAGGAAGCAAAGAACACATAAAAACTTCAGGAAAAATTTTAAAAAGCCTGGATAAGGGCTATCAGGTCGAAGAGATCTTCCGATTTTTCGTGGCGAACGAGTGGATCTTCTAGTCTCAAAAACTCAACCAACTGAAGAGCTGGATGAATGAGGATGAGAGGAAGGCCTTCACCATCGATGTTGCTGAAATTGATATGAAGCGAATGCTGATCCTGTCCAACTATGGCCTGCAGAAGTATATTCTCAAGGAAAACACTGAGGTGCCACTGCCGACAAACTCCAACCTCCTCCAAAGTTCTAGCAACAACGTCTACTTCTCGGATATTAAGTGGGCTCTTAAGGATGGTGGTAGCAAGCACCAAAAGCAAAGAAGTATTCGGGACTACAAATAGATTGTCCTGAAGTCAGCAAGGGTGCAAGAAGCCATAGCCAACGAACTCTCCGGGAAGACTGAGATAGTCGATGAGAGTGCTCTTAGGAGGAAAGTTGAGAAGGAGGCAGATGCAATTGCCTCTGAAATGTTCGGGGAATTCCGCATGCCGGTTGTAAGGTTCTTCGCTTGGGCACTTCACAAGATCTTCAAATCGATTTATGAGAAGATTTACATTGACGAGGTCATGCTCGAGCGACTTCGCAAGATCGAAGAGCAGACAAAGATTCCTATTGTGTTGGTGCCAACACAAAGAAGCTATCTGGACTTCCTGATAGTCAGTTACATATTCTTTGTGTATCGACTGAAGATGCCCAACGTCGCCAGTGATGAAGTACTACTGAAGACCACACTCATCCCATCTCTGCTACGGTCCTCAGGGGTAAGCCAACCAGCTAATTTAGGGTTTCTTCGTCAGGAAGGAGCAGTACAAGAAGTCCAAGCTCTACCGAGCAATCTTAACTGAATACGTCGAATCTATTCTGACGGAGGGCAACAATCTCGAGTTCTTTATTGAGGGAAGCCGCTCCCGTACTGGCAAGATGCTAGCACCTCAGTTGGATATTCTCACCATCATCGTGGATGCAGTCATGGAGGAGCGCGTTGTAGACGTGTGTATCGTACCGATGACAATCAACTACGAGAAGGTGCTGGAAGGTGATACCTTCCCAGAGGAGCTGCTGGGTGAGTAGAAGGTAGAAGAGTCGTTGCTGCGAGTTATCAAAGCGGCAAAACTACTAAAAGTAAACTACGGTCGCGTCTACATTTAGTTCTGCGAGCCAATAATGTTTCATAACTATGTTAAGGAAAGCATCACGGCGGATTTCAACCCCTACAAACGCCGCGAGCAAAGAAAGCAGCTCATAGAGAACCTCGGCTACTACATTGTGCATCGTCTCAGCGAGAAGATTGTGATAATGTCCACAAGCGTTGTCTCTGCCGTGCTGCTGATGAACCGCAAGGGTGTCACTGAGGATTTCCTCATCAATAATGTGCATTGGCTCAGCAAGGAGATTCTAGCCAGGGGCTACCGTATTGGTGGCATCAATAAGAACTCGCCGAACATTGCTGTGAGGAACGCCATTGCTCATCTCTAAAATATCACTGTCCGAACAAAAAAGAACGTGTTCGAGTTGCAGATCTCAGCTGACGAGGAATACAAGAAGTTGCTAATGTTGTCTTACTACCGCAACTCTCTCACACATGTATTCCTCCCGGAAGCGTTAATCGGGTTTGCTTTGGTATCGTTCGGCAGTCAAATGGCTTACCGCGAAGGTGTGGGTTTGGAGAGACTATCTGAATAGACCTTCTTCCTTACCAGTATCCTACGAAATTAGTATATCCACCCGAGAGAACTCAAAACTGATCAAGATTTCACCCGAACTCTCCACCAAATGATCGAACGCAAGGTGATCAGTGAGCTCAAGGAAGATACTATCACCAGCAAGATCGTGGTTGATATCCGCAACGACAAGCTAATCCACTTCTACTGCAGCTTCCTATCACCGCTAGTGTAGGCTTATTGGGGAACCATGCAGTACCTGCTCTCCACCAAGTACGAACGCAACGAGAAGAACATCGAGCTGAGTTTGAGCAAGTTTGAGGAGTACGTCCAGTGGCACATTGAAAGCCTCTACGAGGAGAAGGTAGTGGACCACTACGAATCGTGTTCCATGGAGACACTAAAGAACGCAATCAAGACATTCGAAAAGATGGGGCTGCTGAGCATTCGCGACGGCAAGTAGAAAAAGGTGGAGATAGTGGCCTCCGAAGAACGTCTCGCCGACCTAGAGAACCACTTGCGCAAGTTTATTCTGAACACCAAGCCGATCAGCTCTCCAGAGTTGATGAGCCGTTCCGTACGCTACGACCTGCTCGGTTCCAAGCTGTGATGCTGCATTGCGAAAAGATAGTAGCTCGTTCGGGCGGTTGAACAAATGC
>Ga0075152_10003779_pt1 | contig 10519 bp, 3 predicted proteins | sample JI61114C2DNA_FD_70964 | JGI IMG/M metagenome (GOLD analysis project Ga0075152, IMG submission 70964) | Wastewater effluent complex algal communities from Wisconsin, to seasonally profile nutrient transformation and Carbon sequestration -... | ecosystem: Engineered > WWTP > Effluent > Algae...
CGACTGGCAGATCGTCGGCCCCTTCGAGAACACCAGCCGGGCCGGGCAGGGGGCCGTCTACGGGCCCGAGACCCGGGCCTTCGATCCCGCCCAGATCTTCCTCGGCAAGCTCCCCGCCGAGCCCCTGGCCTGGCGCCGCTTCCTCCACGCGCAGGCGCCCCGCGGCGCCTTCATCAACCTCGCCGACTTCCTGCACCCCCACGAGCAAGCCACCGGCTACGCGACGGTGTGGGTCAAGGCCGCGCGCACCGGCCCCGCCGCGCTCCACCTCGGCACCAGCGGCGCCTACAAGGTCTGGCTCGACGGGCAGTTGGTCGGCGAGGGCGACACCTATCGCACCCCGACCCCCCTGCAGGAGAGCCACGCCCTCACCCTGCGCGCCGGCTGGAACCGCCTCCTGGTCAAGCTCGGCAGCGACGAGGGCATGTGGGGCTTCTACGCCCGCCTGAGCGCCCCCGACGGCGCGCCGCTGCCAGGCCTGGTCGCCAGCGTGGAGCTGCCCGCGGAGTCGAGAGCACCTGATCCGAAGGCCATGTCCTCGGCGCCAGGTACAAAAGCACATGACTCGAAGGCCATGTCCTCGGCGCCAGGTACGAAGGTACATGAGCCGAGGGTCACGCCGGTGCCCCTCAAGCGCGCGCGCTCGCTGCGGGCGCTGCTGGCCGAGCGCGGCGAGCAGCCGCGGGCGCGCCCGGCCGACAAGCTGGCGCTGGCCGAGTTCTACCGCTGGACCTTGCCCTTCGCCGCCCAGGACCGCACCGCCGTCGACGCCGCCCGGGCGGCCGACGACGCCGCGAAGACCGCCCGCAGCGCCCAGCTGCTGGCCACCCTCGACCCCGACCAGAACACCAGCCGCAGCGCGCTGCTGGCGGCCGTCGCCCGCGCCCGGGCGGAGGGCCCGGCGAGCGCGCCCTTGCTGGCCAACCTGCTGGTCGAGCTCTCGCTGCGCGACCGCTTCCTCGGGCTCGAGACCCGCAGCCGGGCCCTGCTCGACGAGGCCTTCCGCACCGCGCCCGACGACGTGCTGATCGAGCTCGCGCTGGCCGAGCGCCTCGGCGCCGACGGCTTCCCGCTCGACTCGCTGGCCTGGGTCGAGGACATGCAGCGGCGCTACCCGGGCTCGGGCCTGCTGGCGCGCGAGCGGGCCGAGCGCCTGATGAACCTCGGTCGCACCGAGGAGGCCCTGACGGTGCTCGCGGGCCTGCAGAGCGGCCGGGCGACCGACCCCGGCCTCGTCAGTCAGGTGCAGGACGGCCTGCTCCGCCTCGGCAAGGCCGACGAGGCCGTCGAGGTCGCCCGCGCCCGCGTGCAGGTGGTGCCCGGACTACCGGAGGCCCACCGCACGCTGGCCAAGCTCGAGGAGGCCCGCGGCGACCTCAAGGCCGCGCGCGCGGCGATCACCCGCGCCAGCGAGCTCGCCCCGCAGGACGCCGATCTCCACACCCAGCTCGGCCGCCTCGCCGCCCGCGCCGGCGACATGCCGGCCGCGATCCAGAGTGTGCGCCGCTCGCTCGACCTGCGCCCGCAGCAGCCCGACCTGCGCGACTTCCTGGCCACCCTCGACACCGGCGCGCGCGACGACCTGCTCGCCCGCTACGCCGTCGACCTCGAGGCCCTCGCCGCGCTCCCGGTCCCCGCGACCTGGAAGGGCAAGGACGCCGGCATCCTGCTCGCGCGCACGGCCGTGCGCGTGCTCCCCAACGGCCTCAGCGAGCGCCTCGATCACCGCGTCATCCGCATCCTCGACGACCGCGGGATCCGCACCCAGAGCGTGCAGGGCATGGTCTATGACCCGGAGGAGAGCTACGTCGAGGTCCGTCGCGCCCGCGTGCGCCGGGCCGACGGCGGCGTCGAGGAGATCGGCGACGCCAGCGTGGTCTCGCTGACCGACGCCGGCTACCGCATGTTCTACGACCAGCGCCAGACCCGGGTCAGCTTCAACGGCCTGCGCGTCGGCGACACCCTCGAGGTCGCGTTCATCCGCCGCGACACCGCGGCGCGCAACAAGTTCGACGACTACTTCGGCGAGATCGTCGCCCTCGACGACGTCCTGCCGACCCGCCGCCGCGAGTACATCCTCGAGGCCCCGGCCGGCCGCAAGCTCAGCTTCAACGTCCCCGTCGAGTCCACGCCCGGCAAGCAGCCCGGCACCACGATCTACAAGCTCGCCGTCGACGAGCGCAAGGGCATCCGCCCGGAGCCCAACATGCCCGGCTGGACCGAGATCGCCCGCTACCTGCACGTCAGCACCTTCTCCGACTGGGACGCCGTCGGTCGCTGGTACTGGAGCCTCGTCAAGGACCAGCTGGTCGTCGACGCCAAGATCCGCGCCGCCGTCCGCGAGGTGCTCGCCGGGCTGCCGAAGGACGCCGACGAGCGCAGCCGCGTGCGCGCGCTCTACAAGCACGTCATCACCTCGACCCGCTACGTCGGCCTCGAGTTCGGCATCCACGGCTTCAAGCCCTACCGCACCACCGACGTCTACGACCGCCGCTTCGGCGACTGCAAGGACAAGGCGAGCCTGCTCAAGGTCATGCTCGCGGAGGCCGGCGTCACCTCGCACCTGGTGCTGGTCCGCACCCGCGACCAGGGCACCGTCGGCGACGCCCCCGCGAGCCTCGCCGCCTTCAACCACGCGATCACCTACGTGCCGGGCCTCGACCTCTACCTCGACGGCACCGCCGAGTTCTCCGGCCCCGAGGAGCTGCCGACCGGCGATCAGGGCGCGACCGTGCTGATCATCAAGGACGGCGCCGGCGCCGAGCTGCGCCAGATCCCGCGCAGCACGGCCATCGAGAACCTCCAGACCGTGCGGCAGATCGTGACCCTCGCGCCCGGCGGCGGCGCCGTCGTCGAGCACGACCTCACCGTCAAGGGCGCGGGCGCGGCCGGCTGGCGCAGCATCCTGCAGTCGAGCGACAACCGCCGGGAGCGCCTGACCAACGCCTGGGGCGCGCAGTTCCCCGGCCTCATCGTCGACGACATCAAGGCCCCGACGCTCGGCGACGTGCTGCTGCCGGTGCGCCTGACCAGCCGCTGGGAGGTGCCGAGCTGGGCGCAGGCGCAGGGCGAGGGCCTGCGCTTCCTGGCCCTCGGCCACCGCACCGGCCTGACCCGCTCGATCGCCGGCCAGGCCAAGCGCGAGCACGACCTCGTGCTGGCCGCGCCCTGGATCGAGGACAACAGCACCGAGTATCGGCTGCCGAAGGGCTGGAGCTTCGCCCAGTCCCCGAGCCCGCGCTCGATCGACACGCCGCTGGCGCTGTTCCGCCTCGAGGTCGACACCCAGGGCGAGCGCGCCACGGTCAAGACCCACCTCGAGTACCGCAAGGCCCGCTTCACCCCGAGCGAGTACCGGGCCCTGCGTGACTTCCTCAGCCAGGTCGACGGCAGCCTCGACCAGGTCTTCGAGATCCGTCCCGAGCGGTGATCCCTCCCATGTCCCCTCGTAGGTCCCCGCGTATGTCCCTTCCTACAGCTCTTGGTACATCTCTTCGTAGATCTCTTGGTATGTCTCTTGGAACAGTAACCTTCGGCCCTGTCCTCGGGGCCATGCTGCTCCTCCTCGCCGCGCCGGCCTGCAAGCCGCCCGCGCGGGCGACCGAGGCCCCGCTCTCGCCCGACACCGCCCGCCTGCGCGCGGCCGAGCTCGAGCGCCGCCTCGCCAAGGACCCGGCCGACGACGCCGCGGCGCTCGAGCTGGCGCACCTGCAGTGGTTGCACCTGCGCGCCGCGAACAAGGCGATCCCGACCCTCGATCGCCTCGCCGCGAAGGGCGACCCGATCGCGCAGATGTCCCGCATGCTGATCGCCGACGCCCGCCTCGACCTGCGCGAGGTCCGGGCGCAGGCCCAGGCGCTGATCCGCGGCGCGGCGAGCACGAGGGCCGCCGACAAGACCACTGATAAGGCCGCCGCCAGGGCCACGAACAAGGTCGACGTCGACGCCCGCACCCGCGTGGCCCTCGCCGAGCTCGCCGCCCGCTACCTCGGCGAGAACCACGGCGAGCTGCCCGACGACGACGCCGACTTCCTCCGCTTCTTCGCCGAGGCCGAGCGCCTCGACCTGCCGATCGAGGTCTCGCAGCCGCTGCTGAGCCTGCGGGCCAACCTCGCCCGCCGCCTCGACCAGCCCTACCTCGGCTACTACGACGCCCAGGGCTGCGTGCGCGCCTGGCAGGTCGGCGAGCTCGAGGGTCACCTCGAGGCCTTCGAGCTGCGCCGCGCGGCCAAGGACCCCGAGGCATTCGTGGCTGACCCGAAGGCCACGTTGACGCCGCTGTCCTGCGCCGTGCGCACCTGGAACCCGCTCCCGCGCGCCGGCATGCGGCGCCTGCGGACCTACCTGAGCGTGCCGGGCGAGCAGCTGACGATCAACCTCAGCGCCCAGGAGCCGGTGCGCGCCTACCTCGACGGCGTCCCGATCCACCGCAGCGACCGCAGCGACCGCTGGCCGAGCAGCGACACCACCGTGCAGCTGCAAGTGCGCCCGGGCGTGCACCGCCTCGACCTGCACACCGCGATGCCCCGCGACAAGGCCTGGGTGCTGGTCCGCGCCACCGACCACCGCGGCAAGGCGGTCCCGGCCGCCAGCGCGCCGCCGCCTTCGCCGGCAGCCGCCGCGTTCACCGGCACACCGCGGCGCGCGTCCTCGCCGTTCTACCCGCTCGAGCGCGGGCCGCTGGCCGGCCCCAGCTACGCGCCGCTGCGCATGTTCCTCGCCGCCTCCGACGCGCTGGCCGACGGCAACAGCGACGACGCCGAGGGCTTCACGCGGGCGCTGAAGCGCCTCGGCCCCGACTTCGCCGAGGGCCACGTGCTGATCGCCGCCTTCGAGATCGGCGACCCCAGCCGCGAACGCGCCGCCTCGACCGCGCGCCAGCGGGCGGCGATCGAGCGGGCCCTCGCGCTCGACCCCGGCCTCGACCGCGCCCGCGTCCGCCTGCTCGAGCTCGGCCTCGAGCGCGGCGAGACCAGCGAGGTCCTCGACCTCATCGCCGGCCTCGGCAAGGACGCGCTGCAGCACGTGCCCGGCGAGCTGCTGCGCTACCAGGCGTTCCTGACCCGCGGCAACGAGCACCTCGCCGACGCCGCCCTGGCCCGCGCCGCGGCGATCCACCCCGAGCACTGCGCGGTCCTCAAGGCCCAGCGCGGCGTGGCCCAGCGCCGCGGCGACGTCGCCCTGGAGGACCTGCTGACCGCGAAGGTCGAGCGCTGCCCCGGCACCACCGGCACGCGCGCGCGCCTGGCCGCCCGCCGCGGCCGCCGCGACGAGGCCCGCGGCCTGCTGAAGAAGCTGCTCGAGCGCACGCCCGACGACGTCGAGGTGATGTCCGAGCTCGCCGACCTGGCGATCAGCGAGGGCAAGTTCGACGAGGCCCTGGCCTATCGCCGCCAGATCCTCGCGCTCAGCCCCTACGCGGTCGGCGTCCAGATCGCGGTCGCCGACCTGCAGGCCCGCGCCGGCGACCCCGCGGCCGCGCGGCGCAGCGTCGGCGAGGCGGTGAGCCGGGTCCCGCAGAGCATGGACCTGCGGCAGATCGCCAGCGCCGTCGGCGTGCCCGACGACCTCGAGCCGCTGCGCGTCGACGGCCTCCCGATCGTGCAGGCGTACCGCGCCGGCGAGCACGACTACGAGGGCGTCGGCGAGGTCCTCGTGCTCGACCGCAGCGTCACCCGCGTGTACCCCGACGGCAGCCAGCGCCACATCATCCACACGATCGCCGAGCTGCGCTCGAAGGAGGCGATCGACCGCTACGGCGAGATCACCCCGAACGAGGGCAGCCGGGTGCTCACCCTGCACACCATCAAGCCGGACGGCCGCATCTTCGAGCCGGAGTCGATCCCGGAGAAGGATGGCCTCAGCCTGCGCGGCCTGCAGATCGGCGACATCGTCGAGTACGAGTACATGTTCGAGCGCGACGAGCTCGGCCTGCTGCCCGGCTACGTCGACCTCTCGACCTTCCGCTTCCAGTCGCCCGAGACCCCCTTCCACATCTCGGAGATGATCGTCGCCCACCCGCCGGACATGCCGCTCAAGGCCGAGCTGCGGGCCGGCGCACCGCAGGCGAAGGTGAGCCGCCAGGGCGACCTGACGGTCCAGCACTGGCGGGTCGACCGCTCGCCGCGCCTCGGCGTCGAGCCGCAGATGCGCAGCAGCCTCCACGAGCTGCCCAACGTGCGCGTCTACACCGACGTCGACGCCGGCGCCTGGCTCTCCGCCCTCGGCCTGCGCCTCTACACCGCGCAGCGCAGCAACCTCGAGCTGCGCCAGCTGACCCGCCAACTGATCACCGGCCACAAGACCGCGCGCGCCCGCCTCGCGGCGCTGCACCGCTGGGTCGTCGAGAACGTCGAGGAGGTCGGCGACCTGACGATCCCCGCGACCCTGACCCTGTCGGCCCGCAAGGGCAGCGGCATGATGCTGCTCAAGAGCATGCTGCGCGAGGCCGGCCTGCGCGCCGAGCTGTGGCTCGCCCGCGACAAATTCGGCCCCGAGATCAAGGCCGGCGGCAACCCCCTGTTCGAGTCCTACGATTCACCGTACCTGGCCGTTTGGACAGGTGAAGGCCAGCAGCCCGGCGCGCCGACCATGGTGCTCACCGGCTCCAAGGTGCTGCCGCTCGGCTACCTGCTGCCGGGCCTGTCCGGCGCGCCTGCCCTGCGGGTCCCGCTCGCGGACGGGGAGCCCGAGCCCGGCCCGGTGGCGCTGCCGCTGGCCCCGGCCGCGCTGCGAGACCGCCGCAGCTACAACGTGAGCCTCGAGCTCCAGCGCGACGGCACCGGCAGGGTCGAGGGCACGATCGAGCTGCAGGGCATGGAGGCCGCGGCCTGGCGCGACGTGCTGCGCAACCTCGACCGCGACCGCGTCAACGACGGCTTCGAGCGCGCCGAGCTGGCGGTGCTGTTCCCGGGCGCGACGGTCGAGCTCGCGGACCTGCAGATCGAGCACGAGAAGGACCTCGAGGCGCCGCTGCGCCTGGTGTTCAGCGGCGGCATCCGCGGCGCGCTGGTCGACCAGGGCGGCGAGCTGCTGATGCGCGCCGCCACCGTGCCGCTCAACGTCGGCCTCGGCTACACGACCCTGCCGACCCGCAAGACCGGCTACGCGATCCCCTACGCGCCGGCCCTCGACGCGGTCGTGAAGATCGCGATCGCCGGGGCCAAATTCACCAGCGTGCCGAGCACCGAGCGCATCCAGAACGGCCTCGCCACGTACACGCGCGCCGTCGCGGTGGGACCGGGCGGCGCGAGCCTCGAGGTGCGCACCACGGCCTCGCTCAAGACCGGCGTCTTCGAGCCCGGCGTCTACCCCCAGCTCGCCGGCGTCACCCGCGAGGTCAAGGCCGCCGAGGACCAGGTGATCCGGGCGCGCTGAGCGTCCGGGTCGCCGTGCTGGCGCGGGGCCCGGCGCTCAGGGCCCGAAGCTCTTGCAGGTCCGGACCAGGCCGGCGAGGCAGGTCAGGGCCGCGTCGAGCTGCGCGTCGCCCGGCAGGCTCGTGCACGGCCAGATCAGCACGACGATGCCGTTCTGATAGAGGAGGTAGGGGCGCGGCAGGCCGACGAAGGCCATCCGGACGGCGTCGTCGCACAGCCGCAACGCGCGCGCGCGGTGGGTCGCCCACAGCTCGAGGCCGGCGTCGGTCTTGCCGTCGCCGAGCGGGACGCGCTCGCCGGGGCGACGGGCGGTCAGCGCCAGCGGCGAGTGGCCGGCGAACAGCTCGAGGACCATCCAGGGGCTGCCGGCGAGGCGGGTCTCGAGGAAGACGCCGACCTCGCCGTGGGCCACGGCGCCCTGGCTGATGTGGAAGCTGACGCCGTCGCTGTGGCCGATGACGCCGAAGCTGTCGCTGCGCTCGACCAGGTGCCAGCCGCGGCGGGCGGCCAGAGCGGCCCAGCCGGCGCGGCTGCGGGCGACGGCGCGGCGGTGACGGAGCCACACGTTCGCCAGCGCGAAGCCGGAGGCCGCCGCGAACGCGGCGCCGATCAGCAGAGCGAAGGGGGAGGGCGCCTCGGCCACGTCCCTCCAAGGTAGCACGGCGCGGCACGCCGGCCTGGTCCGGGCTGGATCGGGCCAGAACCTGTCTCTGGAGACAGGCGGACTCAGACCTTGAGGTTCGGGAGCGGGCCGGTGCCGTCGTCGCCGAAGGTGTCGGTGGCGATCCCGAACGCGTTGGCGATCGAGACGAAGAGGTTGGCGAGCGGCGGCTCGCCGGCGTACTTGACGTGACGCCCCGGGCTGAGCGCGCCGCCGAGCTTGCCCGCGAGCAGCACGGGGAGGTCGTTGTGATTGTGGGCGTTGCCGTCCGCGATCTCCGAGCTCAGGTAGACGACGGTGTTGTCGAGCAGGTTGCCGTCGCCCTCGGGGCTGCTCTTGAGCTTCTGCAGCAGCTTGGCGAACTGGGCGATCTCCCAGTGGTTGATGATCTCGAGCTTGGCGTAGTTCTCGGGGAGGCTCTGGTGGTGGCTGATCTCGTGGTGCGAGCCGGGCGCGCCGATGAACTCGTAGTTGCGGCCGCTGCCGGCGTTCTCGAGCATGAAGGTGATCACGCGGGTCTGGTCGCACTGCAGCGACAGCACCATCAGCTCGGTCATCAGGTCGACGTGGCCCTGGTAGTCCTGGAAGGCGCCCGAGAACATGGCCGGCAGCTCGCAGATGGCCTCGGTCTGCTCGTTGGTGACGCGCTTCTCGAGGTCGCGCAGGCCGGTCAGGTACTGGTCGAGCTTGTCGCGGTCGGTCTTGCCGAGCTTCTGCTGCAGCGCCTCGACCTGGCCGCCGGCGTAGTCGATCACGCTGAGGCGGTTGGCGCGGCGGCGCGCGAGCTCCTCGGCGGTCGCGCCGGGGTCGAAGCCCGAGAACAGCAGGTCGAAGATCACCTGCGGGCTCGAGAGCTTGGGCAGCGGGGTCTTCGGGTCGGCCCACGAGACGTTGCTGGTGTAGGCGCAGGAGTAGCCGCTGTCGCAGTTGCCCATCGTGCTGCCGCTGGCGGTCCCGAACTGCAGCGAGCGGTGCGGGGTCTGCTCGCCGATCGCGTTGGCGATCAGCTGGTCGATCGAGATGTCGTTGAGGAACTCGATCTCGGACTTGAGCACGTGGGTGCAGGTCAAGAACCCCGAGGTGCCGCTGGCGTGGTCGCCGGGGCCCTCCGGCTTGGCCGGGTTGTTGGCGAGGCCGCTGAGCACCAGCACGTCGCCCTTGAGGTCGACCATCGTCTGCGCGTCCACCAGCGGCTCCAAGATCTTCGGGAGCGCGTAGCCGGGGCCCTCGGTGGCCGGCGTCCACGACTGCATGTGGATGCCGCAGGGCAGGTAATAGAACAGGGCGCGCAGGGGGGGCGTGGCGGGCTCGGCGGTCGCGCGGCGGGCCGCGCGGGGGAGCATCGCCTCGAGCCAGGGCAGGGCGATCAGGGCGCCGGCGCCGCCGAGCATCGTGCGGCGAGAGAGGGGCATGTGTCGCTTCATGGGTGCGGTCTCCTGATGCTCACTGCGAGGGGTCGCCGCGGCGCTGACGGAACACGTCGCTGGTGACGAGGTTGAGGACGAGGTCGGCGAAGCGATACTCGCCGGCCTCGAAGCCGGCGACGATCTCGTCGAGGTAGTCGATGTCGGCGAGCCCGGTCCCGCGGCCGAGCGCGTAGATGAAGGTCTTGCGGGCGACGCACTTGCTGAAGTCGGGCTCGCCGCTGATCAGCGTCTGCATCGCCAGGCCGTCGGCGAAGTAGCTGCCGTTGGGCAGGGTCCCCGAGGGGTCGATCGGAAGGCCGTTCTCGAGGTCGCGCCAGGCCCCCAGCGGGTCGTAGTGCTCGAGGCCGAAGCCGAGCGGGTCCATCACGACGTGGCAGCCGATGCACTTGGGGTCCTCGCGGTGGGCCTCGAGCGTCTCGCGCTGGGTCTTGCCGACCACCGGGTCGAGCTTGGTGTCGACGCCGGGCGGCGGCGGCGGCGGGACCTGACACAGCAGGTTCTCGAGCACCCACTTGCCGCGCTTGACCGGCGAGGTGTGGTCGGCGTGCGAGAGCACCGTCATCAGGCCGGCCTTGTTGAGGATGCCCTGGAAGGGGGCGGCCCCGAAGTCGACCTCGACGAAGTCGGGGCCGAAGTCGCCGGCCAGGCCGTAGTGGGCGGCGAGGCGCTGGTCGACGAAGGTCCGGGTGCTGGTCAGCATCTCGAGCATGCTGCGGTCGCCGGCGAGGAAGCTCTCGGCGAACAGGCGCAGCTCCTCGCGCATCGAGGCCTTCATCTCGTCGTTCCACTGCGGGTAGAGCAGGACGTCCTTGAAGGCGACCTCGACGTTGCGGATCAGCCACCACTGCCCGGCGAAGTTGTCGATCAGCGCGGCGGCCCGCGGGTCCTCGAGCATGCGCTCGGTCTGGGCCTTGAGCTGCTCCGGGTCCTGCAGCAGGCCCTGATCGGCCGCGCCCAGCAGCTCCGCGTCGGGCATGCTGCTCCACAGGAAGTACGAGAGCCGCGAGGCGAGCTCGTGGTCGGTGAGCGGGTGCGGCGTGAGGTCGGTGGGCGTC
>Ga0075152_10003781_pt1 | contig 10518 bp, 3 predicted proteins | sample JI61114C2DNA_FD_70964 | JGI IMG/M metagenome (GOLD analysis project Ga0075152, IMG submission 70964) | Wastewater effluent complex algal communities from Wisconsin, to seasonally profile nutrient transformation and Carbon sequestration -... | ecosystem: Engineered > WWTP > Effluent > Algae...
AGCATCGTAGAGGTAGAGATAAGGGGCGCCATAGCCGTAACCGTAGAGGTTGAGGTCGAAGGGGTTCTCGTCCGAATCATTGCTGCTGATGTGGATGGCAGCGTCGAAACTCGTGTTCGCCGTCGGCTTAAATTCGAGGGTGAAGCTGGTGCTTTCCCCTGGCAGCACGGGAGTGACGGGCGGGACGGTGACATCGTAGGCATCTGCGCCTTCGCCATCGATGGAGATGGTGAGACCGGTGAGCAGGCCGACACCGACGTTCTTGATGGTGACGGTCTTGGTTCGGGGTGTGTTGAGGATGACGTAGCCGAAATTAAGTTGGCCGCTGCCATCGGTGAGGCTGTTGTTGGCGAACTCCTGGACATCAATTTCACCGACAGCAGGTCCGGCCACCACGGCCATGATGGCCTGGGAGCTTGAGCCATTGCCAAACCAGGCGAAGCGCTCGTCGGGGCCGAGGCCGCTGCTGACGACGGAGACGGGCAGGTAGCGGGTGGTGTTGGTGCCATCACCGACGCGGAATTCGTCGTTGTTTCCCCAGCCGGCCATGCTGCCATCGGCGGCAATAGCGAAGCGGGTATCCGCACAGCCCAGGATATGGGTGACGGTCTTGCCGACGAGCGCGGAGGTGGCGACATCGACGAGGACGGGGCTGTTGTCGTTGCCAGTGCCGGTGTCATCACCCGCGGCGAAGCCCCAGGCGGCGAGGGTGCCATCCGTGCAGCGCACGATGGGGCCGGCATCACCCACCGAGAAGCTGGCGATGGTCTTGCCTGCAAAGACACTGCCCGCACCCGTGTTGATGGCGACGGCGGTGGGGGAGCTGTCGCTCCCGATGCCACGACCGAGGTGGGTGGCACCCCAGGAGACAAGGCTGCCATCCGTGCAGAGGGCCACGGCGTAAACGTTGCCCGCTTTGAGCTGCTTGATCAGCTTTCCGGCGAGGGCGGTGGCGGTGCGCTTCACCGCCACAGGGATGAGCCTGCGGGTGGCCGTGCCGTCACCGATCTGACCGCTGGCATTGTCACCCCATGCGTAGGCGGTGCCGTCTGAGCAAAGCGCATAACTGGTGCGCAGTCCGGAGGAGATGGCCACGACCTGCTTCCCGGCCAGAGCGCCGCTGCGGTTGACGAGGATGGGCGCATAGGCGCCGTCAGTGCCGCCATTGCCGAGTGCACCGTCAAAACCTGCGCCCCAGGCGGCGAGGGTGCCGTCTGAGCAGAGGGCGAGGCTGTGGTATTGACCGGCGGCGATGTCGATGATGCGCTTGCCTGCGAGCACGCCGGTCTGGTTCACTAGGAAAGAGTTCGGGCTGCCCTGGATGCCCCGCTGACCAAAACTATTATCTCCCCAGCAGGCGAGACTGCCGTCGGAGCACAGAGCCAGGGCGTGATCACGACCCGAAGCGAGCTTGATCACGGTGCGCCCGCTGAGAGAGGTGACATTGCTGGCGAAACGGGGGGTGCTGTTGTCAGCCGTCGGGCGTCCGAGGTTGGAACTGGTCGGCCCCCAGGTGAAGATGCGGTTGGCGGCCCAAACGAGCACGAGGTCGTTGTTCCCCACGCCGCCGAAGTAGTCGGCCACATAGTAATAAGTCTGGCCGCCGAAAGTGAGCGGCACGCTTTGACCCTGAGCGAGACCGGTGAAGGTGCCGAAGATGGGCGCGAGGCCGGTGTTTTCCACCACGGTGAAGTTGCGGCCAGTGACAGGCGTGTGGCCGAGGGTGAGGTTCAACGTGCGGCCAGCTGCGGTGAAGCTCGGCGCTGAGACTGGCACTTCATTGCCGGTCACAAAGTTCGCCACGACGGGGGCGGTGCTGAGTGCCACACCGGTGCCACTGAGGCCGAGGTCAAAGGTGGCCTCGTCAGGGTCATTGCAGGTGATTTGCAGCGCGGCGGTCCGGGCTCCGGTGCCGACGGGGGTGAAGGTGATGTTGATGCCGATGCTGCTCAGCTTTGGCAGCACGATGGGGAAGCTGGCGCTGGAGACGGTGAACTGCGCGGCATGGGTGCCGGTTTTGGTGATGCCGGTGATGGTCAGCGGCTCGCTGCCGTTATTGGCGAGGGTAAAGGACTGCGTGGTCGGCACGCCGGGCTCGCTGTTACCGAGAGCCACGGAGCTGACACCATCCACGAAGGGTGAGCCGACGACGGGCTCCACACTGATGTCCGGCACGCCGTCAGTGGAGACGATGTAGAAGATATTGGATGAGGCGCTGTCTGCCGTGGTGGCGGTGAAAGCCTCGTCACTGGCGATGTTCGTGATGGCGGCGGCGGGAGCGACCACGTTAGCAGTCGTGCCGACACTCAGTTCTCCATTGTAGTTGCCACCCCAGACGGCCAGCGTGCCGTCGGAGCAGATGACGTTTTTGTCATTGGCATGGCAGCCGATTTTGACCACCGTTTTGCCCGCGAGGGCGGTGGAGGTGCTGACCAGGGTCGGCAGGAGGCGGCGGGCAGTGTCCACGCCATCGCCTGAGAAAAGGCCCCAGCTCACCAGCGTGTTGTCGGTGCAGAGGACGAGGACTTCCGCATCACCGACGGAGAGGGACTTTGCCGTCTTGCCTTGCAGTGCGGAACCTGCGCCGACATTCACCAGCGTGGGGGTTTGCGATTCGTTTTCACTGCCGGTGCCTAGCGCACCATACAGGCCAGCTCCCCATGAAACGAGGGTGCCGTCCGTGCAGAGGACAGTGACGCTGGCAATGCCGATGCCGAAGCTTGCCACGGTGCGGCCGACGAGCGGTGAACTGGCGATGTTTAAAGTGACGGGAGTGGGCTGCGTAGTGCGGTTCCCCTGGAGCAGCTCGTAGGAGTTGCTCGGCCCCCAGCCGACCAGCGTGCCGTCGGAGCAGAGCACGATGTTCGTCCCATTATTGCCGACAGAAATGGCGACGGGCGTCTTGCCCGCCAGAGCGCCGCTGGTGCTCACGAGCACTGGGCTGCTACGTTTCGTCGTTGTGCCGTCGCCGATCTGGCCTTGGCCGTTTTCACCCCAGCTCGCCAGTGTGCCATCGGAGCAAAGGACCAACGTATGCCGACCGCTGGCAGCGATGGACACCACACGCTTCCCAGCCAGCACGCCGGTCTGATCCACCAGACCTGGCTGATTGCGGGTGGTCAGCGACCCATAACCAAGAGCGCCGTAAAAACCTTCACCCCAGGAAAGCAGCGTGCCATCAGAACAAAGCACCACGGTGTGATCGAAGCTGCCCGCCACCTGGAAGATGGTCTTCCCCTCCAGCAGTCCGCCTGCCGCGCCCACATCCCGCATGATCGTGATGTTTCCACTCGTGGCGGGGCTCACCCCGGCCTGAGGTCCGCCACGGCCCGCGACCACCAGTCGCGTCTTCTTCCAGACGAGCACCAGATCATTCCCCGAGCCGCCGTAGTAGTTCGCCACGAAGTCGTAGTTCCTGCTGTTGTGCGTCAGCGTCACCGCCTGCCCATGTGCGAGGTTGCTGAACTCACCGCTGATGAACGGCAGCCCCGTGTTCTCCACCACCGTCAACTGCGTGCCCACCGGCGGGGCGAAGTTCAGGGATAAGTTCACCGTCTTGCCGCTGAGATTCACCGAGGATAGGCTCAGCGGGAGGGTGCTGGCGGAGCTGAATGAAGCCTCAAGCACGCCGCCATTGAAGCCGGAATACCATGACCAGATCTCACCATTGGTCCCCGTGGCAAAGAGACGGTCTGAGCCAGCATTCGTGATGTCACTCAGGGCGTAGAGGCTGACGGTTGAGTCCGTGACCCAGCTCGTGCCGCCGTTTGTGGTGCGCAGCACCGTGCCCACTTCATCCACCGCCCAGCCGGTGCTGGTATCGGTGAAGTGGATAGATCTGACCTCACCAGCGGTGGGCAGGGTCACTTCCGTCCACAATGCCCCGGCATTGGTCGTCACATAGATGTTCCCACCGCCGCCGACCCAGCCTGTGTTGGCATCCTGCATGAAGAGGGAGAAAGTCATCGCCGGGCTGACCGTGGTGCTGGTCCAGTCGGTGCCGCCGTTCGTCGTCTTGTAGGCCTTGCCGTTTTCAGCGAGTGCCCAGCCCGTGTTCGCATCCATGAACTGCAGCACCTTGATCTCACCAGCACCGGAGAGTGTCTGCGTCGTCCAGTTCGTGCCGCCGTTGATCGTCTTGCGCACCAGTCCGCTGTCACCACCGATCCAGCCCGTGTTCGCGTCGGTGAAAGCCAGCGCGTAGAGATTGGATGTCGTGCCCGTCGGGATGGTCGTCCAAGAGTCGCCGCCGTCGGTGGTCTTGATGAATGTTCCGTTCCAGCCCACGGCCATGCCGGTGCTGGCATCGAGAAACTGCACATTCGTCAGATCATGGGTGGCACCGGTGATCTGGCGTGTCCAGCTCTGCCCGCCATTGGTTGTTTTCACGAGCGTGCTGGCTCCCTGGCCGTCCGCCGCACCCACCGCCCAGCCGGTGCTGGCGTTCACGAAATCCACACTGCTGTAGCCGTGAAACACACCGGGGATCTGCGGCTGCCAGTTCGCCCCGCCGTCGAAGGTTTTCAACAGCGCCGCCTGCCCGGTGGCCCAGCCGATCTGGGAGGTCACAAAATGAACACCAGCCAGGTTGTTGTGCTCGGCGATGACACTGCCACCCGCCCAGGTGGCCCCGCCGTCGGCGCTCGTGTAGTAGCGCCCTTCCTGGTCCACCACACGCCCGGTCGTGGCCGAGATGAAATGCACATCTTTCAGATTCGAACTGCCGGCATTGGAGGCCGTCCAGGACGTGCCGCCATTCGTCGTGCGCAGCACCACACCACCGCCACCACCCACCGCCCAGCCCGTGTTGGCATCCAGGAACTGAATCTTGTAAAGAGCCGACGACGTGCCTGAGGTCTGCTCCGTCCAGGTCGTGCCGCCGTCCACCGTCTTGAGCAGCGTGCCCACATCCCCCACCGCCCAGCCCGTGCTGGCATCCGTGAAATGCACATCATTCAGCGCCTGACTCGTGCCCGCCGTCTGCGCCGTCCAGGTGACACCACCGTTCGTGGTTTTATAGATGCCCGTGGGGTAACCTCCGACCGCCCAGCCCGTGCTGGCATCGATGAAATGCAGCCCATACATCACCACCGGGCCACTGGCGATGGTCGCGACCTGCCAGGTGGCCCCAGCATCCGTCGTCCTCAAAATCTGGCCCGCACTGTTCCCGCCAGCCACCCAGCCCGTGGTGCTGTTGAGGAAAAACACCTCATAGAGAGGCTCACTCGTCCCGGAAGGCTGAAACTGCCAGGTGGCCCCCCCATTCGTCGTGCGGCGGATCACGCCCCCCTCACCCACCACCCAGCCGGAGGTGGCACTCGTCATGAAGACATCATTCAGAGTCACCCCAGCCTCCGAGCGCCGCCATTCCTGCGCCTGCGCGCCCAGAGTCAGCAGTGAAAGAGAGGAAAGACAGGCCAGGACGCGGAGCAAAGGACGGATGAACATGGGGCTGTGTAAATATTATTTAAGTATCTCCAACGCAGGCCTTGTGATGCCAGATGCTACATTCGTCAAAGAACAATCTGCGCTAACGCTTGATTTTGAGCACCCTACCACCGCATGCCAGGCGGCAAAAATGAGAAATCCTTTGGCTTGTGCCTCCTGGCTGCTGACAACGTGCTGTAGAAATATCTCGGCGAGAAATGGGCCATTTGTGTCGGGAGAAGCGCGGTGCTCCAAGGTGAATGTCAACCCTGCGGCATTCCGGGGCAACCTGGTGGCGATCTGGGTTTCCTAAGCTTCGCGCCGATTGTCTGGCCGCGCCGTGGAGTTGTTTCCAGAGGGGATGATGTCAGACTGGAGCCAGGCATCTCATCGTCATGGAACGGAGAATGAAAACGCGCTTTTCTCCCCTTCCCTTTTCTGGTAAATTGTGTCCGTAATTCTGGCAAAAATGCTCGTGTTTGCATTTCCACTCAGGACTGCAAGGATTAGCCGTGAGTGTTCTTGAGGGATAGGTTTCCCATCGTTCGCCTACCTTTCCCGCTGCCGCCCGCCAGCGGTCCTAACCACGGCGCGGGCACCCCTTCCGTCGTAGCTTGGCTCTCCAGAGCCGAGTTCTCGGGGCTCCCCCACCTTCAAAGAACTCGCCTTTGGAAAGACGTGGTATTGCCGGGTGAAGGGTGCGCGTGTGCGGGCATCGCCCTCTTGGGTGTCCTGAACGATGCCGGGATGGTAGCTGCGGGGCTCGAGGCCTCTCTTTGCCGCAGGCAGACCGCTGGTGAGGAAGCGGGTGATGTCGCGGATCACTGGCGGGCTTTCATGGTAGAAATGGCCGACGTCGCTGATGACGTTCAGCCGGTGGAAGCCTTTTTCGACGATGTCTGCCTCATAAAGACCGCTGACATCGACCACCTCCACATGGGACAAGGGCACGGGATCATCCACGCGACCGCTGCGGCCCACGCCTGGGGAGCGGATCTCGTAGTGGCTGGAGTCGGTCTTGCGGGTGATCGGTCGGCCGGCCCGGTTCAGCCCCTGGTTGGCGAAGGTGCGGGAGGCGGCCATGGCCAGGTCATGACGGCTGGTGTAGATGGTGACGACGGGCTTGGGTTTTAACCCGAGGGCGATGAGGAGGAGTTCGTCGAACTTCGTGCTCTCCACGTCTGGTGCCGCCAGCACGATGCGGCGGATATTCACCTGGCCCGCTCCGGCCTGATGCCTGGCCTGCACGGCCATGAGGGCCTTCAGCAGCACCTCGCAGCCCATGCTGTGGGCGACGATGTCCATGGGCTGGCCACCCTTGGCGCTCGAAAGCTCCGTGAGGAAATGCGCCATGTCCATGGCGGCCATGTCCACCTGGTTTCGGTCATGGGAGTAGCGCATGAAGTTGTTCGAGGAAGGCCAACTGTGCAGCACCGGCACGCAGCGGCTCTGCCCGCCGGTGTAGTCATGCACGGCCCCGGCCAGCCGCTGGGTGGCGATGCCCGCGCTGGTCATGCCGGTGGCGAAGCCGTGGATATAGACCAGGACGGAGACCTTTTCCCCAGGGAAGCGCGGGCGGAGGTCTGCCCGGAGGTTCTGCGCGAAGGCCTCGGCATCCAGCGTGTCACTGGCGAGCAGGGGCTTCTGGAGATCGAATATCTGGCCGCGCCGCCGGCTGCCCTGGTGATCCTTTAAATGGAGGATGTCCCCCGAGTGGGAGGCGGCACGGGAGCTGAGGTAGTAAAGCTTGGGGGCTTTGGCGGTGGGCTGGTAGGCGGGGGAGTGGCAGGAAGTCAGGACCACCGCCAGCAGAGCGAGACAAGATCGAACTCGGCGAGCAGCAGCCGGGGGGGCACAAGGTGGGAGGAGAAACATGCTGGAATGGCCGACTCTGGGTGGCTTTGCGCCTGGAAATCAAGTGAAGACCCACAATTTCGCAAAAGTGCGAAAAGAGCATTGACGCGCCCTTTCGAGTCCTTTAGCGTTCCTTACAATCAACTTTGACACTCACTTTCTAACAACTTTATGGCTAAACTAGTAATCATAGACGACGAAGCCGCCATCCTAGAGCTCATGAGCAAGCTCTGCCGCGCTGCGGGACACACGGTTTTCGGCTACACGACCGGGGTGGAGGGCATCACCGCCATCCGCCAGCAGCAGCCGGATCTGGTCATCGTGGACCTGCGGATCGGCGATGTGAACGGACTCGATCTCGTGAGCATGTGCCGGGAGCAATTCCCCACCACCGCCGTCATCATGGTGACCGGCCATGGCAGCGTGGAGACTGCTGTGGAGGCCATGCGCCTCGGAGCCTTTGATTACCTGACGAAGCCCTTTGACCTCGGCGACCTGATCAAGACGGTGAACATGGCTTTGGCGAAGAACAACCCCGCCGCTGCCGCCGCCACGCCACCGCCTGCCTCCGCCTCTGTCCGCACGAGCTCCTCCTCGAAGCTCATCGGCCACAGCGATGCGATCCAGCGCATTTTTGAAATCGTGCGCCGCGTGGCTGACAACGACAGCCCGGTGCTTCTCGAAGGTGAGTTTGGCGTGGGCAAACACATGGTGGCCCGCGCTTTGCACGAGGCCAGCCGCCGCAGCAGTGCCGCCTACAAGGAACTCCAGTGCAGCGCCCTGCCTGAGGAGACGCTGGAGGCGGAGCTCTTCGGCCATGGCGGCAACAACCAGAACGGCATCTTCAGCCGGGCGAATGGCGGCACTGTGCACCTCGCCGAAATCCACGTCCTGCCGCCGCGCATCCAGGCGCAGCTGAACACCTTCCTCGATGAAGCCCAGGCCCGCCGCAGTGCCTGGAACACGAATGGGGCCGACTTCCGCCTCGTCGTCAGCACCACGATCTGCCTGGAAGAAGCCGCCAAAAAAGGCAGCTTCCGCGAAGACCTTTATTACAAGCTCTCGGTCGTGCCGCTGAAGATCCCGCCGCTGCGCGAGCGCAAGGAAGACATCAAACCGCTCACCGACCACTTCCTCAAAGACCTGGCCGACCGCACCGACTCCAAGGCCAAGGGCATCGACTCCTACGCGCTGGAGTTTCTCGAAAAATACCCCTGGCCCGGCAACATCTCCGAGCTGCGCAATGCCGTGGAGCGCGCCTGCGCCTTTGCCGAAGGCGACCGCATCCGCCCCTCTGACCTGCCGACGAAAGTCAGCCAGCAGATGGAAGTGGCCACCCCCAAGGTCAGTGGCGGCACCACGCAGCTCCCCATCGGCTCCACGCTGGACGACTTCATCCGCGGCCAGGAGCGTGTCTTCATCAACGAGACGCTCAAATACAACAACGGCTCCCGCGAGAAGACCGCCTCCATGCTCGCCATCAGCATCGCCACGCTCTACCGCAAGATGGGCCTGAACCAGGAGCGGAAAACGACCGCCTAGTGGTGGAATGACGAAACCCGAATGACGAATGTCGAAGCCCGAGTGATGATCCATCATTCGGGCTTCGTTCTTTCCTTCTAAATTCGTCATTCGAGCTTCGTCATTTCCTTATGTCTCTCTGCCTCTCCTTCCCCGTCACCGGCAATCCCGCCGAAGTGCTCGAACTCATCGAGCGCCCGCTGACCCCGCTGCACGGTCATGATGTCCGCGTGCGGATGCGCTATGCGCCGATCAATCCCGCCGACATCAACTTCATCGAGGGAAACTACGGCCGCGCCGCCCATCCACCCGCCATCCCCGGCCACGAGGGCTGCGGCGAGGTCGAGGCCGTGGGGCCGGATGTCGTCTCCCTGAAGCCTGGAGACGTCGTCATCCCCCTGCTCAGTGCCGGCTGCTGGGCGCAGCACATGACCGCAGCGGAGCATTTCTTTGCCCTGCTGCCGGGCGGGATCGACCGCGTGCAGGCGGCCATGCTGCGCATCAATCCCGTCACCGCCTGGCACCTGCTCACCCAGCATGTGCCGCTTGAGCCTGGAGACTGGGTCATCCAAAACGCCGCCAACTCCGGCGTCGGGCGCGCCCTGATCCAGATCGCCAAACAGCGCGGCATCAAGACCCTGAACTTCGTCCGCCGGCCCGAGCTCGTCTCCGAGATGCTCGACCTCGGGGCCGACGTCGTCGTACTCGACAATGACGAAGGTCTGCAATCCGCCAAAGCGGTGCTCGAAGGCCAGAACATCCAGCTCGCCGCCAACGCCGTCGGCGGAGACAGCGCCATCCGCCTCATGGACCTGCTTTCCCCCGAGGGCATGATGGTCACCTACGGCGCCATGAGCCGCCGCAGCCTGAAGGTGCCGAACAAATTCCTCATCTTCAAAAACCTCCGTTTGCACGGCCTGTGGATCACCAAATGGTTCGAGAAAGCCAGCAGCGCCGAGCTTTATCAGGCACTGGAGCCGCTCGCCAAGATGATCCTCGACGGCACCCTCACCACCGCCACGGATGAAGTCATCCCCATGAAGGACCACCGCCGCGCCATGCAGCGCGCCATGGAAAACGGCCGCCAGGGCAAGGTGATCCTCGATCTCGCCTGAGTGCCTGGAAAGCAGGCCTCAAGCCGCGAACCAGGAGCACATAATCGCGAGGCCCGTGCCACATCCTCCACACCGGAAACAGCGGGTAGGATTCAACGGAGATGCTCCGCGTGCAGCGTTTTTAAACGGGCGAGGATATCGGGATGTTTTTTGGCGAGGTCGATCTGCTCGCCGGGATCGGTGCGGAGATTGAAGAGCTGGTTTTCGATGCGGGTAGTCTTGCCGTCGTTGCTGCTCGTGTCGCGGGAGCTGCCGATGAGCTTCCAGTCGCCGTCACGCACGGCCCAGTCGGCTTTTGGACCGTCGCCAACCTGCCAGTGGAGGGCATGATTTTCATGCGGCAAGGGCGCTTTGGCATCGCGGAGGACGGCGGCGAGGCTGCGACCATCGAGATGAGTCTGCGGTGGTTTCACGCCGGTGAGTTCGGCCAGTGTGGGCAGCCAGTCGCAGGCGTGGGCGGGCTGGTCTCGCGATTCGTTTTTCGGCAAATGCCCCGGCCAGGAGATGATGGCAGGAAGACGGATGCCGCCTTCCAGCAGGCTGAACTTGGCACCCCGATACGGCCCCGCGCTGCCGCCGCCGTAGTGCGCACGTTCCTCGG
>Ga0075152_10003786_pt1 | contig 10513 bp, 7 predicted proteins | sample JI61114C2DNA_FD_70964 | JGI IMG/M metagenome (GOLD analysis project Ga0075152, IMG submission 70964) | Wastewater effluent complex algal communities from Wisconsin, to seasonally profile nutrient transformation and Carbon sequestration -... | ecosystem: Engineered > WWTP > Effluent > Algae...
CGACATCCGGCAGCAATTCGGTCGCCAATGCGGCAAACAGAACGCCCGCAGCGATGTGCTGGACGCCGCTGCGCACTGCCGGGCTCGGCGTGCGAAACGCCGCCGCGACACCTCCGACGACCACCGCAGCGGCGGGGATGGATGCAAACGCGAGAACGTTTGTCAGTGCGCTGGACATGGTGATGGCGCGGATGATCGCGGGGTCATGGGCAGCATTTCGGGTGGTGGCGTCGCCCGCCGGCTATCGAACCAGCCTCGGCTCGCGAGGAGCCCGATTGACGGCATGGTTGCCGTGAGCCACGGCAGGTCTGCCCGTCAGTCGAAAAGCCGTTTGAGGAAGCTCTCGTGTTTTCCCCCGCCATGTCCAGAGCCGTGGCGGCTACGGCTGTGGCCGGAGTCGTCGCGATAACCGTCGCGGCTTGTTGGCAAGGCCTGCTCCTGGGGCTGCAGCGCGACAACGGGCTGCTCGCGCTGGCTGCGCTCGATGATCTTGTCGAGTTCCCCGCGATCCAGCCATACGCCCCGGCATTTCGGGCAGTAATCGATCTCGATGTCCTGGCGGCTGGACATCACCAGTTGTGTCTCGGTGCATACGGGGCATTGCATGTTGGTTCCATTGCTTTCAAGAGAGTGCTCGGGCATCACCGAATCAGGGCTCAGCCGGGCGTTGCGACGGGTGTGGTGGGTGATGCAGCAACGGCCTCAGGGGCTGTTCCCTTGTAGGCGAGCAGACGCAGCGCATTCACGACCACCAGCAGGGTCGAACCTTCGTGGAACAGCACCGCGGTCCCGATGTTCAGTCCGAACATGGTGGCGGGAATGAGCACGGCGACCACGCCGAGGCTGACCCACAGGTTCTGTTTGATGATGCGGCTGGTGCTGCGCGACAACCCCACTGCGAACGGCAGTTGCGCCAGGTCGTCGGCCATCAGGGCCACGTCGGCGGTTTCCAAAGCCACGTCCGACCCCGCCGCACCCATCGCGATGCCCACGGTGGAGTTGGCCATCGCCGGCGCGTCGTTGACCCCATCTCCCACCATCGCGACCTTGCCGTGGGCCTTGCGAAGATCCTTGATCGCATCGACCTTCTGCTCCGGCATCAGGTCGCCGCGCGCTTCGGTCAAGCCGACGGACTTGGCCACCGCCTCCGCAACCTGCTGGTTGTCCCCGGAGATCATGATCAGGCGTTCGATCCCGAGATTGCGCAATTCCGCCATGACCTGCGCCGCCACCGGCCGCGGCGTGTCCATCACACCGATCACGCCCAGAAAGCGCTGCCCCTTGCGCACAACCATGGTGGTGCGGCCTGCCGCGACCAACGCCTGGTTGGCCTTCTCGACGTGAGCGGGCATCGCCGAGTTGGGCAGTTCGGAGAACAGTACCGGCTTGCCGATGTGCACCGCTTCGCCATCCACCTGCGCCTGGACGCCACGTCCGGTGATGCTCTTCACATCGGACGCGCTCAGAGGTTGCTGCCGATCGCCCAGGCGTTCGCGCGCGCCTGTGACGATGGCCGATGCCAGCGGGTGATCGCTGTGCTCTTCGACCGCCAGCGCCACGTGCAGCAACTCGTCCTCGGTCGCCCCTTCGGCCGCGACCGCATCGGTCAGCTTTGGTTTGCCCTCGGTCAGTGTGCCGGTCTTGTCGAAGGCGATCGACGTGAGCGTGCCCAGGTTCTCAAGCGGGCCACCGCCTTTTACCAACACACCACCGCGGGCTGCGCGCGCGACGCCGCTGAGCACCGCGCTCGGCACCGAGATGGCAAGCGCACATGGGCTCGCGGCGACCAGCACCGCCATGGCCCGGTAGAAACTCGTGGCGAAGGGCTCGTCGATCACCACCCATGCGAACATCAGCAGGCCGACCAGCGCCAGCACCGCCGGCACGAAGATGCGCTCGAAGCGCTCGGTGAACTGCTGCGTCGGCGAGCGCTGCGCTTCCGCCTCGGTCACCATCTTGACGACCCGCGCCATCGTCGACTGATCGGCCTTGCGTGCCACCATCACGTCGATGGCACCAGAGCCGTTGATCGTGCCTGCGAAGACACGGTGCTCGGCCGAAACCCGGTCGAAGTTGGCGAGGGCCGCTTTCGGGTCGCCGATCGGCCGCTTGTCCACCGGCACGCTCTCGCCGGTCACCGGCGCCTGGTTGACGCTGGAGGTTCCGACCACCACGACGCCGTCGGCCGGGAGCCGTTCGTTCGGCCGCACCACCACCACATCGCCGACCTGCAGCACGTTGAGCGCGACTTCTTCCGTCCGACCGTCGCGCCGCAGCGTGGCCGTTTCCGGTGCCAGCTTGGCCAACGCCTCGATGGCGCGCCGAGCACGGCCCATCGCGTAGTGCTCCAGGGAATGGCCCAGGCTGAACAGGAACAGCAGCAAGCCACCTTCCGCCCATTGGCCGAGCGCCGCCGCACCGGCCGCCGCCACCAGCATCAAGGTGTCGATCTCGAAGCGACGTGCACGCAGGTTCTCGATCGCCTCCTTCACGGTGAACCAGCCGCCGAAGATGTACGCGCCGACGTAGCAGGCCGTCGGCACCCAGGTCGGCGCGATGGCACCACGGCCGACGAGCCAACCGACCAACACCAGCGCGCCGGCAAGCAGCGCAAAGATCAGCTCCGACTTTTCGCCGAACAGTCCGCCGTGGGCGTGGTCATGGCCGGCGTGATCGCCTTCGCCTTCCGCGTGCTCGTGGCCGGCACGTTCGTGTGCAGGTCCGTCAGCGGCTTTGCCTTCAGGCTTTTCATGGTCATCGCCATGGCCATGGTCCTTGTGATCACCGTGATCCGCCTTGCCAGGAGCGCTGCCCTCGGCAGAGTTGTGATCGTGGTCGTGGGTATGCTTCTCGGCCACGGCTTGCGCACCTGCCCCGTGAACACGCGGTGGTTCGAGCGTCGCATGACCAGCCAGCCCGAGTGACGTGGCAATAAGGAGCAAGGTCTGCTCTGAGACCGTCGAGCGGTCGTATTCGATGCGCAATGCACCGGAGGCTGCGACATCGGCCTCCAGCACGCCCGGCACGTTGCGCAGTCCGTCTGCCACACGCCGCGCCGCTCGGGCATGCAGCGGACCGTTGGATCGAAACACGAGGTGCGCATAGCGCGCCCCGAGCTGCGCGCCGACCGACTGCACCAGTTCGCGCACACGGCCCAGCGTGATCTCGTTGGGGTTGTAGTGGACGCACAGTTGGGGCGACTCGCCGTCCCCGCCAACGATGTGCGCTTCCTCGATGCCGGGGCGGCCGGACAACGTGTCCGTCAGGCGCGTCACGCACCGATCTTCGGCATCGTCGACCCCGCTCAGCACCAATGGCAGGTCGAGACGAAGCTTCTCTGGAATACTCATGGTGAACGCCTCACTTTGTCGATGAAGGCGGCTTCGAGCCGGCACCGGCGCCTTTTGGCGGGGTACGTCCTCGGCGCGATGGCTTCTTGCGCAAGCGTTGCCGAAGTTGCTCTGCGTACTTCATTGGCGGTGGCGGTGGTGGCTTCCTGGTCTTCAGCCAGGGACGCAGAAGCCGGCACACCAGGTACGCCGCCGCGCCCACCGCGATGAAGCCCAACCAGAGCCAGGCTATGGACCACGCAACCGGCCCATGCATGGGTTCGGTGAACATGAAAGCCTCCTGCAACGGAGATGGGACGGCGCGAGGACGAAGCGCCGGTCCCCACGCGCGTCATCGAGCCCATCAGCCGACCCTGATCGCTTTTGCGATGTCGATCACATAGACCCAGCCGGCCGTCACTTGCCCGGTGCGCGCAACGCGGCTGATGACCTCTACCAGCTGGTCCGCATACTCGTCGCTGCAGTGCATCTCCAGCTTGTATTCATTGACGACCTCCTCGCCCAGTTCCACCGAGAAGCGCTTCTCGGCATTGTCGAGCGGCACCAGCGATCCCTTGACCATGTAGACCGTCAGGTTGTGATCGCCGTTGCCTCCGACGCTCCACACCGGAGACGCCTTCAGCGCAGCGATGACATCGGCGATGCGGTTGCTATGGACGTAGGCTTTGATTTCCTTCATGTCGTGGCTCCTTCGACAACACCGACGGGACGGTTGCGCCTTTCAGCGCGCAATTCCGACCACTCGTAGATCAACGGCAGCAGCAGCAGCGTGAGCGCCGTCGAGGTGAACAGTCCGCCGACCACCACGGTGGCCAGTGGACGCTGCGTCTCTGCACCCACACCCGTGGACAGCAGCATGGGAATCAAGCCGAGGATGGCCACCGACGCCGTCATCAGCACCGGCCGAAGCCGCAGTGCCGCGCCGCGCCGCACGGCATCGCGCACGGACATGCCCTGTCGTCGCTGGTCGTTGAGAAACTCGACCATCACGATGCCATTCAACATCGCTACGCCGAACACGGCGATGAAGCCGATGGCCGACGGCACCGACAGGTACTGGCCGCTGACGAACAGGCCCACGATGCCGCCGATGACCGCGAACGGCACGTTGGCGATGATGATCGTCGCGTGCCGCACCGAGTTGAAGGCGGTGTACAGCAGCATGAAGATCAACCCGATGGTCAGCGGCACGATCACGGCCAGGCGTGCCATGGCCCGCTGCTGGTTCTCGAAGGCACCACCCCACTGCGTGTAGTAGCCGGGCGGGAGCTGGACTGCCTGCTTGAGAGCCGCGTCGGCGTCCTTCACGAAGCCGTCCACGTCACGGCCCTTCACATCCATCTGCAGGACCGAGTACCGCTGCAACGATTCGCGCCGCACGAAGGAATAGCCCTCGTCGAGCTCGATGGTCGCGACCTGAGAGAACGGCACGAGCGCGCCCTCGGCGCTGCGGATCGGTATGGCGCCGATGGTGGCCGGGTCCATGCGGAACTCGTCGGACAGGCGCACCGCGATGTCGAAGCGCTTGGTGCCTTCGATCAAGGTCGAGACCGAGCTGCCTCCGATGCCGGCCTGCACGACTTCCAGGATCTCGTCCGCATTGATACCGTAGCGCGAAGCCGCGTCGCGGTTGACCTTGATGATCAGCTGGGGCTTGCCCTTGTTCGCCTCCGCCGACAAGTCTGCGACACCGGGCACTTTGTCCAGCACACCCTTCATCTGGGCCGTCAGCCTGTCCAGCGTCTCCAGGTCTTCGCCATACAGCTTCAGCGCCAGCGTCGCGCGCACCCCGGAGATGAGTTCCTCTACCCGCGACTGGATCGGTTGCGTCGCGCCGAACACGGCGGTCGGCACGACCTTCTCCATCGCCTCCTGCATCTCTGCGGCGAGCTTGGCGTACGGAATCTTTTCGGGCCATTCGGACTGCGGCTTGGTGGCGAGGTTGATCTCCATGTAGTTCACGTCGGTCGTCTCGCCGCCTTCGGCACGTCCGATGGTGGCGAGCACGGAGACCACCTGCGGAAACTGCTTGTGCAACTCCGCGCTGACGACGTTGGACACCCGGATCGACTCGTCGAGCGACGCCGACGGGATGTTCGTCACACGGAACTGGATCGTGCCCTCCTGCAGCGTCGGCATGAACTCCTTGCCGAGGAACGGAAACAACGCCAGAGAAGCGACTAGCAACGCCACCGCCGAGCCGATGACCAGCTTCTTGCGTTCCAGTGCCCAGTCCAGCAGCGGCAGATAGGCGCGCTTGGCCCAGCGCACGATGAAGGTGTCCTTCTCCTCCTTGGGTTTGAGGATCAGCGCAGCCAGCACCGGCACCAGCGTCATCGACAGCAGCAACGATCCGGCCATCGCGAATGTGATGGTCAGCGCCATTGGCTTGAACAGCTTGCCCTCCAGGCCGGTTAGCGAGAACAGCGGCAAGAAGACCACAATGATGATGATGATCGCAAACGCGATCGGGTTGATCACCTCGCGCGCCGCTTCCAGGATCAGGTGCGTTTTGTTGATCGGCCTGCCGGACTCCCGCGCATGCGACAGCAGCCTGAAGGAGTTCTCGACCAGCACCACCGCCCCGTCCACCATCATCCCCGTGCCGATGGCCAGACCGGCCAGCGACATCAGGTTGGCCGAGACGCCGAACTGCTGCATCAGGATGAACGCAATCAGCATCGCCAGTGGCAAGGTGATGATCACGACGATGGCCGAGCGGAATTCGCCGAGGAACAGGAACAGGATGACCGCCACCAGGATGGCACCCTCGACCAGCGAACTCTCCGCCGTCCTCAGCGCCTTCTGTACCAGTTCGGCGCGGTCGTAGTTCGGCACCAGCGTCACGCCCTTCGGCAGTGCCGCCTGCGCCACGGCCAACTTGGCCTTCACGGCGTCCACGACGGCCTGCGCGTTCTCGTTGACCCGTGCCAGCGCGATGCCCAGCACGGCCTCCTGGCCGTCCTTGGTGACGGCGCCGAAGCGCGGTGCCGGCGCCTCCTTGACCTGTGCCACGTCGCGCACGTAGATCGGCGCGCCGTTGCGCTCGGCAACCACGATGCCGGCGATGTCCTTGGTGTTGCTCACCAAGCCCAGGCCTCGAACGAGGTACTGCTCGGACCCCAGGTTGATGGACTGGCCGCCCACCTGCTTGTTGTTTGCCGTGAGGCGCTCCATCACCTGCTTGAACGACAGGCCGTACTTGATGAGCTGGCGCGGGTCGATCTGCACCTGGAACTGTTTCTGGTCACCACCCCACGACATCACGTCGTCGACGCCGGGCGCGGTGCGCAGGATCAAGCGCACCGTCCAGTCGTGCAGCGTGCGCAGGTCCATCGCGGACAGCTTCTTGTCCGCCGACTCGATCGTGTACCAGAACACCTGGCCGAGGCCCGAACTGTTCGGCCCGAGAACGGGCTCACCGTAGCCCTGAGGCAATCGGCCTTTCACGTCCTGCAGCTTCTCTCCGACGAGCCGGCGTGCGAAGTAGATGTCGACGTTGTCCTTGAAATAGACCGCCACATACGACAAGCCGAACAGCGAAACGGAACGCACTTCCTCGACCCCGGGTAGGCCGGCCATGCCGCCTTCGATGGGCGTGCTGAGCAGTTTCTCGACATCCTCCGCAGCCAGGCCAGGCGACTCGGTGTAGATGCTGACCTGGATCGGCGTTACGTCGGGAAAGGCGTCGACGGGGACCTGGCGAAACGCCTGGACACCGAGGCCGATCACGACGGCGAAGGCGACCAGGACGAGGACTTTGTAGCGCAATGAAGCGTCAACGATGGCATTGAGCATGGTGAGTTTCCTTGGGTCTCAATGCGTCAATGCTCGTCGCCGATTTGCGACTTGAGCAGGCGTGCCTTCAGGGCGTAGGCCCCAGCAGTCACGACCTTCTCGCCCGCGGCAACGCCCGACTTGATGACGGTTCGCCCGGACAGCTTTTCACCCGGCTCGATGGCCCGCGATTCGAACCCTTCGCCCTTGGCCACGAAGATCGTCGGCTGGCCCTGCAGCAGCAGGATCGCCGCGTCGGGCACCGACAGCGCTTCGCGTTTGGCGCCGTTGGTGTCGATGGTGGCGCTGGCGAACATTTCGGGCTTGAGGCGTCCGTCCTTGTTGTCCACCTCGATGCGTGCGGGCACCGTGCGGCTGTCCTTGTCGAGCAGGCTGGCGACGTAGGTCACACGGCCCTTGAACAGCTCGCCCGGATAGGCGGCCACCTTCACGCTGGCTTGTGCGCCCACATGCACCTTGGACAAGGTGTCTTCGGTGAGGTTGGCTTCGATCCACACCCGGGACAGATCCGCCACCGTGAACAGTGGTGCTGCAGGCGTGCCCAACTCACCGACGATGGCCGTCTTCTGGATGACCGTTCCGGTCAAGGGCGAGCTCAATGGAAAGGTGGAGGCGCCCGTGCCCGACTTCACCGAGGCCCCGAGCAGCCGCAACCGGTCCTCGGCCGCGCGCAGGCTTGATGACGCCTTCTCCAGCTCGGATTTGGCGCGCAGGAATTCGCGCTGCGGGATGATTTCTTCGGCACTCAGCGACTCTGCGCGCTTGAAGTCTGACTGCGCGACGCGCTGGCTGGACAGCGCCTGCTGCAGCGCCGACTGGGCCTCACCGATGGCCAGGCTGTCGAGGACGGCGAGCGACTGACCGGCTTTCACGGTGTCGCCAAGATTCGCTGCGACCGAAATGATTCGACCCTCCACGCGCGGCGCCACGCGCGCGATGCGGTCCTGATTCGGTCGGATGGTGGCGGTGACGGTGATGGAGTCGGCGAAGGCCAGCGACGCGAGCGTCTCCACCTTGACGCCGGCGCGTTGCGCTTCTTCCGCCGACAATTTCAGGCCACCGCCTTCCTTCCCGTCTTCCTTCTTGGGCTCTCCCTTTTCTCCTGCGGCAGCGGAGGAGGCAGCCTTGCCCGGCGCAGCTGTCTCGCCTTTGCCGCACGCCACCAGAGCGCTGGCGACGGCAACAGCCGTGAACAAGTGGAAGGCGCGATGGAGCGCGCCGCTGATCGAAGTGTTCATGTGGTTCATGGTTGGGTTGCGTTCTGTGACCAGCCGGCGGTGAGCTCGAGTTCGAGCCGGGTCGCCTGGTACTCCGAGAGTGCGTCGTTGAGGTCACGCCGCGCATCGAGCGCCTGTCGGTTCACGACGATCAGTTCCAGCAGACCGATCTGCCCGGCCTGCTGCGACTTGACGGAGAGTTGCTGGTTGTCGGCCAGAGCGGGAAGCATCGAGTCCTGCAGCCGCCGCACGCGGGCTTCCAGGCTGTCCAGCCGCAGCCACAGCGCGTTCACGCTGGCTCGGGTGTCGCGCAGCGTGGTCTGCCGCTCGATCTGGACCTGACTGAGCTCGGAGCGCGCCTGGCCGATGCCGGTCGCGTTGCGCTTGAACAGGGGCAAGGGCACCGACACGGTGAGCGTCGTCAATCGCTCGCGAGCCGTGCCCGGGCCTTCCCGGCCGACGTTCACACCCACGGTCACGTCGGGGTAGGTGCTGGCCTGCTCCAGCTTGAGCCTGGAAGTGGCGCTGTTCTCGCGCTCGACCAATGCACGCAGGCGCGGCTGCGCGTCCACCGCCGCCAGCAGCTCGGCCAGAGAGAAACGCCTGGGCGTCATCGCCAGCTCACCGACAACCTCGGGCAGGCTGCTCGGCGGCAATTGAATCGTTGCGGACAACTCGGAGCGCGCAGCGAGCAGTTGCTCCTGCGCGATGGCCAGTTGGTTGCGCGCGCGCTCGGCTTCAACCGTCGCAATATTGGCGTCCAGCTTGGTGTCTTCGCCCGCCGCCCGACGCTTCTGGATGGCGGCGGCCGTCCCTTCGAACAGCTTCAGCGCCTGGTCTTCCAGCACCACGCGATGCTGCAGTGCCAGGACGCGGTAGAAGCGCTGTGATGCAGTGGCGCGAGCCGACCGGCGCGCATCGGCAATCTCCGCCCGCAAGGCGGCCAAGGCGGCGTCGGCCGCTTCACGGCGATAGCCGCGCTGGCCGGCGATCTCCAGCGTCTGGGACAAGCCGGCACTCCACTCCTGCCGGCGCTCGTTGCCCTGTCCGACCTGCGGCACGGAGCGGCGCGTGAGGTCGGTGGACAGTTGGGGGTTGTTGAACAGCAGCGCATTGGCATCCGCCTGAACCCCTTCTGCGGCGGCCAGTTGCGCCTGCTTGGCACGCAGCGTCGGGTTCGTGGACTCGGCCAGGCTCAACGCCTCGCCGAGCGTCAGACGCTGAACGCCGACCGAATTGGTGACGGACGATTGGGCTGGCGCTGAGACCGGGGCCGTGCGCGTGGACTGTGCCCAGGCCACGGCGGGCATGAACAGGATGGAACCGGCGGCCCAGGTGGCACACGCCATACCGATGGCATATGCCAGCGTCTTCGATCGCATCGAACTCTCCTCGTTGTAGAAAACAACAAACCGGAAGAATTCGGCGAGAGGTCGGTGCTACGCGGGGATGGGGTGCGTGTGGGGACGATCTCGCCGAATCAAGCGGCGAGGGTCCAATTCGGGCGTTCGATGGCGTTCGGTATGTACGGCGGCTGTTCGCCGCTCGGCGTGGCAAGCATCGGTTCGGCTAGTTCCGAACTGAACCACACCGCCGTGTGCATCATTGGGGACACGCAACTCAGATGGCAGGTCGCGCAATCGGGGTCGTCGCCAGCGGCCGTGTTCTTGTTGTCCGGTGTCGATTCGCCCGCGGCCTTCAGCGCCTTGCCCTGGTGCTTGTGGACGTGATGGCCGAAATGACTGACACCCGCCCCCTGCTCATGCTGGCAATAGCTGGCTGCAGCGCCCCAGACGAACTGGAACGGCAGCAGCGACAGCATGAGGATGACGATAAGGCGACGCACGGTCAACGATGGTATCAGGCGTAGGGGTCAGCCGTCCGTGCGGCCGGTACTCACGGAACCTCGCCACAGGCGGTCCTTACTCCGGAAGATGGGATCCATGCGAGCCTGCAGCGAGCAATCGAGGGTCAGGAGTTCACACGCCGCGCCAGCTCGCCGGGCCCTGCTCCCCCAGCCCTCACTATCTGCGGTTGGACGGGTTCAGACCGACATGAACCACGAGCGGCTTGGTGGGGAAGCCTGCCGGGGCAATCTTGGTGACATCGACCGCACGACGGTCGAGCCCATTGAAAGTCCAGGTGAAC
>Ga0075152_10003789_pt1 | contig 10510 bp, 8 predicted proteins | sample JI61114C2DNA_FD_70964 | JGI IMG/M metagenome (GOLD analysis project Ga0075152, IMG submission 70964) | Wastewater effluent complex algal communities from Wisconsin, to seasonally profile nutrient transformation and Carbon sequestration -... | ecosystem: Engineered > WWTP > Effluent > Algae...
GAAGGGCTGGTGGTGTTTGACGAGGAAGGGGGGCTGCTGGGCGCGAACCAGACGGCCCGTCAACTCCTTGGGCTGGGGGGTGGCGACGAGAAGGAAGGCGGCTTCGAGCAGCTTTTCGATTGCCCCCCTGACTTGTTCCGGCGGGCCTTGGCGGGCCGGCTGGAGAGCGCGGTTGTGCATAGTGATGGTGGCCTGCGCTTTGAGGCGCGCTTCCAGGCGGCACGGGCAGGTTCGGTGCTGGCCAGGCTGAGGGAGGGCGTGCAGCGGATCCACGCCCTCGCGAGTTCGGCGGTGCCCGCCGGTGGCTGCGTGACGGCCGATCCGGGCGACGGGGTGCTGGATCCGGTTGCCGGGCATGTGCTGCACGTGGCCCGAAGAGCCTTCGAGCGGGACATTCCGGTGCTCATCAACGGTGAGACCGGTACGGGCAAGGAGGTGCTGGCCCGCCGCCTGCATGCGGACAGCAGCCGCGCGGGCGGCCCGTTTGTGGCCATCAACTGCTCATCCTTGCCGGCCGGATTGATCGAGTCGGAGTTCTTCGGCTATGAAGACGGCGCGTTCACCGGTGCCCGGCGTGGTGGTGCGCAGGGCAAGTTCGAGATGGCGCGTGGGGGGACACTGTTTCTTGACGAGATCGGGGACATGCCGCTGGATCTGCAGGGGCGCTTGCTGCGCGTCCTGCAGGAGCGTTGTTTCACGCGTCTGGCGGGCGCCAGACTGATTCCCTTCGATGCCCGCATCGTGGCCGCGACCCATCGTCGTCTGGATACCCTGGTGGCGGAGGGGCGTTTTCGCGAAGATTTGTACTACCGGATCAAGGGTGTGGGCGTGTGTCTTCCGGCCCTGCGGGAGCGTTGGGATCGGGCTGCCTTGATTGAAGCGCTGCTGGCGCAGGAGCGCGGTGGGCAAGGGGGGCCGGTACTGTCAGCGGAGGCGCTCCGGGTTCTGATGTCTTATCGCTGGCCGGGGAACATCCGCCAGCTTGGCCATGTGCTGCGCCTGGCGCTGACCCTGGCCGAGGGCGAGGTCGAGATCGGTCTGCAGCATCTGCCCGAAGAATTGCTCATGGAGGTGGCCGGGCCAGCCGGCCGTTCGGCCACGGCAAGGGGCGGCGATGTCTGTCTGCGGGATATTGAACTTGAGGCCGTGCGGGCCGCGATGGCCCGCAACGGTGGCAATGTCTCGGCCACTGCCCGTAGTCTGGGTGTGGCCCGGGCGACGCTGTATCGCAAGCTGCGTCTGCTCGGGCTGGCCTGAGCGTCGTGCTTCTGGCGCGAGGCAGCCTTAGAGGTTGTGTGAATAAATCTGCTGCGCGACCCGATTTCGCCCCTGCGATGCTCAGCGTACCCTTGTACGGCTGCGCTTCTCGGGGCGAACTCGAACCGTTCGCTACGATCTCTTCACACCCTCTCAGTTCAGTGCAATGTTGGCTTTCAGCCACAGGGTCCGGCCGGGCTCGTTCACACGGATGGTCTGGGCGAATCCCCCGACCATGGCACCGCTGCGGCTGATGAACTCGGCGTAGGTCCGGTCGAACAGGTTGTCCACCCCGGCAGTGACCAGGAAGCCCTTGGCGGGCCGGTAACCGGCGTTCAGGGAGACGATGGCAAAGCCGGCGGATTCTCCGATGTCCTGCCCGACGATGTTGCCGTAGCCCGTGTCGTAGCGTTTCTGGCCCTGCACCATGCGTAGCAGGGCGCCGGCGCTCCAGGTCTTGTCGTCATAGCCGGCGCCAAGGCGCGCTTCCAGGGGCGGGATCTGGGACAGGGGCTTGCCGCTGCTGTCGTTCTCCCCATGCACCCAGGCCAGGGTGCCCCAGGTTTTCCAGAAACGCCCCAGGGCATAGCTCAGGTCGCCTTCGAGTCCGTAGGTGGTGGCGTCGATGTTGAGCGCGTCCGTGGCGAAGGCGTTGATCTGGCGGATCTGGATGAAGTCCTTGTGCTTGGCGTAGAACAGGGAGGCCGAGGCACGTAGCGGGCCGGCGGTGTAGATCGCGCCGGTGTCGAGCTGGGTGGTTTTTTCAGGCTTCAGGAAGAAGGTGCTGGCGCTGCCGGTCATCATGGTCGAGGTGGCGCCGGGTGCCTTGGTGCGCTCCCAGTAGTCGGCGGCCCGTTCGCTGTGGCCGAGGCCGGCGTAAAGGGTCGTGGTGGGGGTGAAGGCGTTCTCCCAGCGCAGGAAGCCGGCCTTCAGGGTGTCCTTGTCGCTGCGTCCCGATGTGCTCTTGCCGCTGCGTTGGTCTTCGGCCTCGCTCCAGTCCAGGCGGGCGCCACCGATCAGGCGATGGGCGGCGTTGAGTTCGTGGGTCAGTTCGCCAAATACGCCCCAGGTCCGGAAACGCATGTCGGGGGTGCGCGCCAGCGTGTCGTAGCCCGCCACGGCGGCACCGCTGGCCTTGCGCAGGGTGTGGTCATTGGTCTGGAAGTCGATGCCGGTTTCAAGGGTGCTGCGGGGGCTCAGATCGAGCGTCGCGGCGATGCGCCCGCCCTTGGTCTCCCGGTCGGGGTTGCTGACCATCTTCATGCCGGAGGCGGTACGCAGGCTGTAGTTGTCCATCACGTGGTCAACGTAGTTGCGGTAGATCTGCCCTTCGAGCTTGGCGAGCAGCGGACTGATGCGGGATTTCTCGAACTTCAGACCCACGTTGGTCCGGTCGAAGGCCGTGCCGTCCATGCTGCGGTCGGCATAGGCGGCGTGGCCGTCGCTCTTGGCGAAGCTGAGTTCGAGACGGGTGTTCTCGTCCGGGGTCAGCCCGACGGCGCCATTCACGCTCCAGCGGTCGTAGCGGGAGTGCACCGGGCGCCCGGAACCATCCTTGTAGTCCTGGCTGTGGGAATGGGTGCCGGTGATCTCGCCGTAGTAGCGTTCATTGCCGACACCGGCTTCCATGACCTGGTCGTTGCGCCCGAAGCTGCCGGCCAGCAGGCTGCCCTCGGCATAGGCGGAGAAGCCCTTGCGGACCTTGGGTGTGCGTTCGAAAAGCACCACCCCGGCGCTGTTCCCCGGGCCGTATTTGACCGTCTGCGGGCCTTTCAAGACGGTGATGCGATCAAAGGCTTCGGGAAAGACGTAGGCGGTGGGTGGGTCCATGCGCATGCCGCAGCCGCCCAGGATCATCTCACCGTCCAGCAGAATGCCCAGGCGCGAGGCGGCCATGCCGCGGAACACCGGGTCGCCGTCGGTGCCGCCCTTGCGGATCACCGAGAAGCCGGGAATGTTCTTCAGGTAGTCGGCGCCGTCGTGGGCGGGAACCGGCTGGCGCGGGGCGCGCGGGTCGGTGACGACGGTGAGCGGTGCCTCCATGGCCGGGGCCGTGACCACGACCTCGCGCAGGGTGTCTACTGCGTGGGCCGGGAAGGCACAGGCGATCGCAAGGGGCAGGACGAGGGGCAGAAGGCGCTGCCGGCACGGCGCGGGATGACGCATTGAAGTGGGCTCCGTCGTTTTTTCGAGAGCGCCACATTAGACTTCGCTGAAATGGATGCGTTTGATCTGCGGCAAGATGCTGCACCAAAATGGTGCGGCATAGTGTCGCAGATCGCTGCGGTCAACTCAGACCCTGAAGCGTGAAACACTGCCTTTCAGGCTGTCGGCCACGGTAAGCAGGCGGTGGGCCGTGCTGGCCACCGAGTTGATGGCGGCGGAGTTTTCCTCCGACATCTGGGCGATGGCTTCCACGTTGCGGGCGAGATCGGTGGAGGCGCCGCGCTGCTCCCGCAGGGCGTCGGAGATGCTGTCGATGGTGCTCTGCATGGTGGCGGCAGAATGGCGGATGTCGCTCATCGATTCGCTGGCCTTGCTGGCAGCAACAACGACTTCGCCCACCAGCGCCCGGCTGGATTGCATGCTGCTCACCGCGCCGGCCGCGCCATGCTGGATCGCGCTGATCACCGAGCTGATTTCCTGTACCGAGCTGGTGGTGCGCTCGGCGAGCTTGCGAACCTCGTCGGCCACCACGGCAAAGCCACGGCCCTGTTCGCCGGCCCGGGCGGCTTCGATGGCGGCATTGAGGGCCAGCAGATTGGTCTGGTCGGCCACTTCGCGGATGACCACGGTGATCTTGTCGATCTGCTGGACTTGATCGGAGAGAACCTGCATCTGTCCGGCGGTGGTCTCCACCTGCTCGGCGACCCGGCTGATCCGCTCCGTGGCGGCGTCCACGCCTTTGCCGCTGGACACGGCCTGGTTGCCGGCCTCGGTGGCACGGGCGCTGGCATCGTCGGCACTGGAGCCGACGTGGTCAATGCTGACGGTGAGTTCCTCAACCGCGGCGGCGGCGGCCGACGTGGAACTGGACTGCTGCTCGCTGCTGACGGAAACCTGCTGGGCTGCGCTCGACAACTGGCCGGCAGACACCGCCACGTTATTGGAGTTGTTCACGATTTCGCCGATGGTTCTGGCGAGTTCGGTACGCATGGTTTCGAGGGAGGCGAGGAGGGTGCCGATCTCGTCCTTGGTACTGCTCCGGGCCGGCTGGGTTGCCAGGTCGCCGGAGGCGATGCGGGCCGCGATCTGGTTGGCTTCCGCAAGGCGCAGGCTGATGGTCCGGGTGGTGGCGAAGCTCAAGCCCAGCATGATCAGTGCCGCGACAATGAGAATGCCGACTGCGATCCAGGTGGCCCTGTTTTTGACCTGGGCAGCATGCTCTGCGCTGGTCTTGCCCAGTTCCTCGTTGAACTTCATGTGGGCTTCGATGTGTTCCATGAACTTGACGGATTGGGGGGCAACCTTTGCGAGCGCCGCCCGGGTTTCCTCGAAGCGATTGGCCCGGGAGATCGCCAGGGCGTCGCTGATCTGCTGGTAGAGGTGTGTGGCGGCCTTGCGCTCCTCGTCGAGCAAGCGCTGGTCCTCGGCGTTGCTGATGAAGCCTTCGTAGCGCTTTAGCTGCTGGTCGATCAGGGTCTGACTGTCGATGATGGTCTTTTCGATTTCGGCCTTGTCTTCGGGGTTGGCCAGAGCATGCCGATAGACCCGCACCCTCAGGCGGCCAAACTCCATGCTGACCTTGTTCAGCACCTCGATGCTGGGCACCACGTTGACGCTGCTGTAGTTCGTTTCTTCATACACCTGGTTCATCTGTACGTGGTTGATGGCGGTCAGCACGAGCAGACTCATGAGCGCTGTTCCGACCAGGAGGTACAGGCGTTGCGAGATGGACATTTTTCTTCTTCCTGAAAGAGCTTCCCGATAAGACTGCGTGCGTCATCGTGCACGCAGCCTGGCTGTTGTCCGGGCAGCCGGGGGCGGGGGCCGCGTTATTCAGGACATGGCGGCAGAAACGGCACTTCGTCGGCCGACTTTAGTGAAGAATTCGCGACAAATTGACGAAAATGACAGATGCGCTTATCCGGATTCCATAAAGATGGGTGGTCTTATCAGGCTGACGCTTGCCAGCCCCGGGCCTCCACCTCTCGCTGGCAGGTGGCGCAGCCGATCCAGGGCAGGCAGTCACAGGAGAGTTCAAAGAAGCGCGACCCTCTTCTGACGGTCGGGGCCGTGCTGGCAGGCTTGCTTGCCGTGACTCCGCCGGGCCGCGGTGCAGGGCTTTCGGGGTCCGGCAGCCAGCGCTTGAAGGCGGCCGGATCGGTCATGTTCTGCACGTACCAGACGCGCTTCGTGGCATCCCAGCGGGCGCCCAGGCGCTTGGCCTCATCTTTCTCGGCAAAGGGGACTTGCAGGTTCGTTCTCATGGGCCTCTTGCTGCGCGGTGTGCCCGGGGGCGGGCAGGGGATTGTATCTCCGCAGCCCCGACCGCTTCAGGGTGCGCGCCAATACCGGCCCGTCATTGACCCGTTTCGCGTTGGCGGCGATACTTTGCGCCGGCCCATCAACTCCCTGCTCGAACGACCATGAAGACCTTGTCCAAGCTCGCCCTCCTTTCCGTCCTTGCTCTCAGTGCCGCCGCATGCACGGTCATCGATCCGAGTTCCAGCAGCCACAGCAGCAGTAGTGGCGGTGATTCCAAGAGCGCTTCCCTGATGAGCCGCGAACAGCGCATCGCCCGTTTCACCGAGAACAACCTGGACCACCTGAAGCGGGACATCAGTGTCGGGCAGGGGGAGTATCTTTCCTCGTTGGCCAGCCTGATGCAGATCGAGACAGCCCAGCGCCCGGCGTTCTTTGCCTTCGTACAGGGTAATTTCACCCGGCTCTTTCCGAGCGCCCAGACCCGCGCCGCTGACATGCTGGCAGCGCTTGATCGCGAAATGCGTGCTGACCCGCGCTTTGCCGAGCGTGTTGCGCTGAACTGAGCCTGCCCGGGTGCCGGCGGCTGTGCGCGCCGGCGCGTTGCTTGCCATCGCTCTGCTGCTCTGGATGTCGGGAGCGCGGGCCGATGTTGACTATCTCGCCGACCTGCAGCGCCGGGCGGCGGAGTCGCGTCTAGCCGATCACCGGGAGTGGCGCGTCCTCCTGCACTATCGTCACAACGGTTCGGGCGGCGAGGTGATGAGCGATGCGGACGATCCGCGCTTCTTCCTCGCGCCGGGGGGTAAGACCGATCCGGCTGCCGAGCTGGCCGCGACCCTGGCGGCCTTTTTTTCCGATGACCCGGTGGGGGCCGATCCGCAGCCGGCCCAGTGCGCCTTCGTGGCGCGCTACGAATGGCTGCGCCAGGCGCTCGATTTTGACTCCGGGCGTTTGCCGGCCCGGCCCTGTGCCGCCTACTTGCGCTGGAAGGGCGAGCTGGAGGCGGAAGCGGCCACCCTGGTCTTTACTTCCGCCTACCTGAACAATCCCGCTTCGCTTTTCGGCCATACCTTGCTGCGCCTCGATCGGCGCGGCGGGTCCGGCAGCACCCCTCTGCTTGCCTATGCCGTCGGCTATGCGGCCGATGATCGTGGCAGCAAGGGCCTGATGTACGGAATAAAGGGCGTGTCGGGTGGCTTCAGCGGCTATTTCGAGCTGCAGTCCTACGACCGCCTGGTACGCAATTACAGTGATATCGAGAATCGTGACATCTGGGAGTACCGGCTGAACTTCAACGCGGATCAGATGGCGCGGCTCATCGCCCATCTGTGGGAGTTGCGCGGGGTTCGCTTCGACTACTTCTTCTTTACCGAGAATTGCGCCTGGCAATTGCTGACTTTGCTGGAAGTGGCCGATCCGTCACGGGATCTGTCCAGCCGCTTTGTCCTGTGGGTGGCGCCGGCGGATGTGCTGCGCCTGCTCAGCAGCGAGCCCGGGCTGGTCGGCGCCGTCACGCCGCGTCCTGCGCGTGGCAGTGCAATCCGGCGGCGCTACTCAGCGCTCAGTGCCCCGGAAAGGGCGCAGGCTCGCGCCCTGCATGATGATGTCGGGCATGTGGAGGCGCAGGCCTTTCGGGTGCTCCCTTCCGAGAGGCAGGCCTTGCTCCTTGATCTGGCGCTGGATCTGCGTCAGCGGGGCGGCATGATGGCCGGGCAGGGCGAGGCTGACGTGCCTCCGGATGAGGGTGTGCACAGGCTGCTCTCCGCCCGCAGTGCGCTCGGTCAGCGTGCATCCCGCTTCGAGATCGCGCCCTTCGCCGGCCGTCCGGAGCTTGGGCATGCCTCCCATCGTGCAGGCCTTGCCCTGGGGCAGCGGGGCGGCCAGGGTTTCATCGAGTTCAACGCACGGGCGAGCTTCCACGATCTGCTCGAAGCCGATGCGGGTTATGCGCCCGAAGCTGGAATCGAGCTCCTCAGTGCATCCGTTCGGCACCGGCCGGAAACCGGAAATACACGCCTGAATGCGCTGACCCTGATCTCCATCGAATCGCTCCCCCCATTCAACCCCCTGCTGCCGCGCCCCGCCTGGCGGGCCCATGCGGGATGGGTGCCCTCCCCCCGGCCGGGCTGCAACGACTGCCTGGCGTTCAGGGCCGACGCGTGGGCGGGCTTCAGCACCGAAACCCGCTGGCCGTGGCGTAGCCTGTGGTTCGCGCTTCCGGGGCTGGTGGCCGAACACGCGGCCGATCAGCCAGGGCGTACCGGCCCGGGTGTCAGCGCCGGTCTGATTGCCGAGCCGGGTGTGGGCTGGAAGCTCTCCGCGCGCGTCACCCGGACAGCCTATCGATGGGGCGAGCGCTCGGAAGAGACGCGCTGGGCATTGGCCCAGCAATACACCCTGAAGCGCGATCTGGCACTACGCGCTGATTGGCAGGGCTCGGGCGGAGTCCGTGAATTCTCGGTGGGCTTGCTGGTTTATTTTTGAAGACGGCGGGGCTTGCTCCGGAGAAAGGCTGCGACACGCCGATCTGCAAAGCACTCAGGCCAGCCCTTGTGAGGCTGGCCTGAGTGTTTGATGCTTTTGGTGGGCCCAGCAGGACTTGAACCCGCGACCAAGCGATTATGAGTCGGCAAAAACGGGGTTTCGATAGGTATAGACAAGAATCCACAAGATCCCTTGGAGGTGGCATAGACACTGGGCTTTTTGGTCTTCGTGCTCCAGTTGCATCATAGACAGGAATGGACGAAAATCGATTTTATTCCTTCCCAAGTCCTTCCCAGGGTTGCCGCCATGCCCCGCCAAAGACTTACGCTTCCCCGCATCGCAGCCTTCAAACCCAAGTCAGAGGGCTTCCTCTGGGATGAGGACGCGCCGCAACTCGCGGTCCGTGTCCGTGCCTCTGGCTCGAAGAACTTCATCTTCCAAAGTGGTCTCGGCTACAGGGACATTCGCATCACCATCGGCAGCGTGGATGCATGGACAATCGAGGCCGCCCGCGAGGAAGCCCGCCGCTACCAGCGGATGATCGACGAAGGGAAAGACCCCCGCGACGTGCTGCGTCAGGAAGTGGAGGCGCGCAAGGCCGAGGAGGTCGCCCGTCAGGCCGTTGCAGATGCCCAACAGGTGGAGCAGCGCCGCCAGGCTTTGACCGTGGCCGATGCCTGGCCGGCCTATGTTGCGGCCCGCTCCCACAAGTGGGGTGATTCATCCAGGCGGGACCATGAAAAGGCCATCCAGCCGGGCGGCGAGCGGATCACCCGGGGCCGCAAGAAAGGGCAGGGGGAGTTTTCCCTGCCCGGCATGGTGTATTCCCTGCTGGCCGAGCCTCTGAAGAATCTGACCTCGGAGCGCCTCGCCGCATGGATGCAGGAGAACAACGAGCGCGGCCCTACCGAGGCTGCAAAGAATTACCGGCTGGTCAGGGCGTTCCTGAACTGGTGCGCAGAGCGCCCCGAGTATTCCGGGATCGTCTGCCCCGATGCCTGCCGAACCTCCGAGGTGAAAGACCACGTGAGGGCGGTCAAGGCCAAAGGCGACAGCCTGCAGCGGGAGCAGTTGCCCCTGTGGTTCAAGCACGTACGGGCCCTGCGCAATCCCGTGCATGCTGCCTACCTGCAAACCTTGCTGCTGACCGGCCCGCGCCGCGAGGAGCTGACAGCCCTGCGCTGGGAGGATGTCGATTTCCAATGGAAGACCGTCACCATCAAGGACAAGGTGGAGGGGCAGCGCATCATTCCCCTGACGCCCTACGTTGCCGCGTTGCTGGCCGGCCTGCCGCGCCGGAACGAATGGGTGTTCTCCAGTCCCTCCGCCGAGTCGGGACGCCTGCAGGAGCCCCTGAAGCCGCACAAGAACGCCATGGAGGCCGCCGGCCTGCCGCCCTTCACCCTGCACGACCTGCGCCGTTCCTTCGGCACCCTGGCCGAGTGGGTTGAGTGTCCGGTGGGTGTGGTGGCTCAGATTCAAGGACACAAGCCGTCTGCCTTGGCCGAGAAGCACTACCGCCGCCGGCCTATCGACCTGCTGCGCATGTGGCATGTGAAGATTGAAGGCTGGATTCTGGAGCAGGCCGGCATTTCGCAGCCGAGCGAAGAGCAGGCGGCTGGACTGCGGGTGGTGAAAGCCTGAGTATTGAAACCTGAAACGTTGCGCTATACACTGACTCATGATTAAGAGCTTCGAGCACAAGGGGCTGAAAGCCTTCTTTGAATCCGGTAGCAAGGCAGGCATCCAGCCACACCACGCCGCCAAGCTCGCACGGCAGTTGGCAAGACTTCACGCTTCCCGAGCACCCGATGACATGAACATGCCCGGCTGGCGGTTGCATCCCCTCGAGGGGAATCTGGCCGAGCATTTCGCCGTGACCGTGAATGGCAACTGGCGTTTGACCTTCCGCTTCGAGGGTGAGGACGCTGTTCTGGTGGATTACCAGGACTATCACTGAGAAGGATTTGAGATGACCACGATGCACAACCCGCCACACCCGGGCGAAACCCTACGGGAAGATGTGCTGCCGGCCCTGGGGCTGACCGTGACCGAAGCCGCCGCGCAGCTTGGCGTGACTCGTGCAGCGTTGTCCCGCGTGCTCAACGGCCGGGCTGCAATCTCACCGGAAATGGCCCTGCGTCTCGAAGGATGGCTGGGTGTGGAGAATGGCGGCAGCGCCGATGCGTGGATCGCCCAGCAGGCCGCCTATGACCTGTGGAAAGCGCGCATGGCTGGCATGCCTGTGGTGAAGCGAGCGCCGGAGCTGTTCGCCGCCTGACCGAGCACCACCGCCGCGCCTAGCAGCCTGTCGGACTATCTCTCGCGTAAAATGACGCAT
>Ga0075152_10003792_pt1 | contig 10504 bp, 8 predicted proteins | sample JI61114C2DNA_FD_70964 | JGI IMG/M metagenome (GOLD analysis project Ga0075152, IMG submission 70964) | Wastewater effluent complex algal communities from Wisconsin, to seasonally profile nutrient transformation and Carbon sequestration -... | ecosystem: Engineered > WWTP > Effluent > Algae...
TTTGGTTTTGAAGCCCGCTACCTGGGTGACTATAAGATTGGCCGTCTCAACAATACTTTCTCAACCGGTATAAGGTTGTACAAAGGGAATACATACCGGTATGTGGCAGACGGGAAAGGAAGTACAGGCATGGATTATGATATGTCTGTTACTGGCGGCACCTGGACCCGTGACATTGATTTTGAAAGTAAAAATGCAGCCGTTTTTATTGAAAATATTTTCCGGTTCTACAATTCAAAGCTTCTTGTCATACCGGGAATCAGGTATGAATACATCACCGCAAAGGTATCAGGCATTAATGGTTACAGTGCCGGCAACCCTGTTTTACTGCAACCACAACAACGTGGCCGCAGCTTCTTACTGGCAGGCATAGGTGCAGAATATCACCTGGGTAAAAAAACAGAAATCTATGCAAATATTTCCCAGGCATACCGCCCGGTGCAATTTGCCGATCTTACAACGCCTCCTACAACTGATTCTGTTGACCAGGACCTTAAAGACGCCAAAGGATATAACCTGGATATTGGATACCGGGGAAAAATAAGCAATTACCTGGTATTTGATATCAGTGGATATTACATGAGTTATGATAACCGTATTGGCACCATAGCACAGCAAAGATCTAATGGCAGTTTCTATAATTACCGCACCAATATTGGCAACAGCTTTAGCCGTGGCTTTGAAGGAATGATAGAAATAAACCCCGCAAAAGCATTTTTAAAAAATAACAGCCTGGGAGATATTAGCCTGTTTGTTTCCTATTCTTACACTAATGCCATCTATGGCAATATGGTGCAGGTATCTAAAAACAGCAGCAACCAACTGGTTGAAACTAATTTGAAAGACAAAAAAGTAGAAAATGCTCCTGAAAATATTATCAGGACCGGTTTGAGCTATTACTATAAAGGACTGATCATAACCGGACAAATGAGTTATGTGGATGAAACTTTTTCAGATGCAAATAATACAGTAAAACCAACTGCAAATGGGCAAAATGGTTTGATACCATCATACCGCGTAATTGATTTCACCGCATCTTATACATTATACAAATTCATTAATATAAAAACAGGGATCAATAATTTACTTGACAAAGCATATTTTACACGCAGAAGCGGAGGTTATCCCGGACCGGGTGTTTTACCGGCAGATGGAAGAAGTTTCTTTATAAGTATTGGAGCTAAATTCTAGATGAAAAAAAACAGCCTTAGATTATTTTATTCATACCAAGGCTGTCTTTGAAGTGTTTGTGTAATTTATTCATCAAGTTATTATAACCGATAATAAGTTTTTTCTTTGTGGATTTTTCATGGTCACAAACATCAGGAAATTAAAACGGGACGATTTTTATATAGATATCAGATAAAAACGGCAAAAAAAAATTTAAAAGAACGGGAGTAAGAGTACCCCCGTTCACCCTAATAAAACCCTAAACCAGCAAAACATTTACCACAATTTCTTGCTAACGCTGAGCTTAATTTCTTATATATAGTTCAAAATCATGGTTGTAGATAGGATATATTGAATAACATTCCTTTTTTCCCGGCATTGTGCCCGGTTGAAGAAAAAAGTGTTTTTCATAAATATTTGTAAGATTTCAGATTTCAGTTATTGTATACCAATATTGTGCCAGCGATTTAAAATGTGGATAAATCCGTAAATTTTAACATTCAGGACGCTTTAAATCCTCTTTCCAACCTATTTCCTTCGAATTTTCCAATAGTAATTTCAGTAACTTTGCAGCCTTATTTTTTCTACTAAAAGCTCCGGGAATAACCGTTATGTCAGCCAGATACAATGAATATCAGCAACTTAATTTACCAGCCATCAGTCAGGATGTATTGGATATTTGGATAAAATCTGAAGCTTTTAAAAAAAGCATTACCCTGCGGGAAGGAAATGAGGCATTTGTATTTTATGAAGGCCCACCAAGCGCCAATGGTATGCCTGGTATTCATCATGTGATTTCTCGTACCCTTAAAGACCTTGTTTGCCGCTATAAAACCATGCAGGGATTCCAGGTAAAACGCAAAGGTGGCTGGGATACACATGGATTGCCCATAGAACTGGGTGTTGAAAAAGAACTGGGAATTACCAAGGAAGATATCGGGAAGTCCATTTCTGTAGAAGATTACAACAAAAAATGCCGGGAAGTGGTGATGCGTTTCAAAGACAAATGGGATGAGATCACCAAAAAAATGGGCTATTGGGTTGACCTGGATAACCCTTATGTGACTTTTGAGAACAATTATATAGAATCACTCTGGTGGTGCCTGAGCGAATTGTACAAAAAGGGATATCTCTACGAAAGTGTAAGTATACAGCCTTATTCGCCTGCAGCAGGAACCGGATTGTCATCACATGAACTAAACCAGCCTGGAACGTATAAAGATGTGAAAGATACCAGTGCGGTAGTGATGTTTAAAGCTGTTGTTCCTGATATTGAAACAGGGTCAAAAAATTTACCCATTGTAAAACTTGTGGAAGCGCTTTTCAGGGATGGTGGAAATAAAGCCATGTCAATGGAAATTTTCTTCATGGCCTGGACCACTACTCCGTGGACACTCCCATCAAATCTTGGCTTAACGGTAGGGCCAAACATAGATTATGTGTTGGTAAAAACTTTTAATCCGTATACACATTTACCAAATAATGTGATCCTTGCCAAAGCACTGGTTTCAAAATATTTTAAGGCAGAAGCAGAAAATATTGATTTCGAAAATTACAAGGAAGGAGATAAAATAATACCCTGGAAGATACTGGCCGAATTTAAAGGCAAAGACATGGAAGGTATCCGGTACGAACAACTCATACCATCAGAAGCGGGTTCTTTAGATAATATACAGGAATTAACTCCCGGCGCAGATCCGTTCAGGGTGATCTTGGGCGACTTTGTTACCACAGAAGATGGAACCGGAATCGTGCACACTGCCCCGGCCTTTGGTGCAGATGATTTTAAAATTGGACAAAAAAACAACCTGGGTATTCTTATTTTGGTTGACAAACAGGGGAAATTCATCGACGGTGTGGGTGAATTCAGTGGCCGTTATGTAAAAAATTACAAAGATGATCCGGCTTATGTAGATGTAAATGTTGATATATCTGTAAAACTAAAAAAAGAGAACCGTGCTTTTAAGGTTGAAAAATATGAACACAATTACCCGCATTGCTGGCGTACCGATAAACCCATCATTTATTATCCGCTGGATGCCTGGTTCATCAAAACAACAGCTGTAAAAGACAGGATGGTGGAACTGAATAAGACCATCAACTGGAAACCTGCTTCAACCGGCACCGGAAGATTTGGCAATTGGCTGGAAAATGTGGTTGACTGGAACCTGAGCCGCAGCCGGTATTGGGGAACACCGCTTCCCATCTGGAAAACCGAAGATGGAGATGAACAAAAATGTATCGGGTCAATTGAAGAACTGAATACCGAAATAAGAAAAGCAGCATCTGTATTGGGTGCAGCAATCAACACGGATTACCTGCATAACGGTATACTCGACTTACACAAACCGTATGTAGACGATATAATACTTGTTAGCAACAGCGGTAAACCAATGAAGCGCATCCCCGACCTGATTGACGTTTGGTTCGACAGCGGTGCCATGCCTTATGCACAATGGCATTTCCCCTTTGAAAACAAAGAAATCTTTGCACAGAACTTTCCGGCAGATTTTATTGCCGAAGGAGTTGACCAGACCAGGGGTTGGTTTTATACCCTGCATGCATTAGGTTCTCTATTAAAAGAATCTGTAGAAGAAGTTTTGAAGAAAGATGGGCTTTGGGAAGGTTCTAAAATGAATGGCCCCGGCTTTAAAGCCGGGGAAACTCAAGCCGGCGTTGCCTATAAAACAGTTGTAAGCAACGGCCTGGTTTTAGACAAAGCCGGAAACAAAATGAGCAAAAGGCTGGGTAATGTTGTTGATCCGTTCAACACCATCAATACCTATGGAGCCGATGCTACACGCTGGTACCTGATCACCAATGCATCTCCCTGGGATAGTTTAAAATTTGACGAAGAGGGCATCAAAGAAGTGCAACGGAAATTCTTCGGTACGCTGTACAATACATATCAATTCTTTGTTTTGTATGCCAATGTAGACGGATTCTCATTCAGCGAAAAATACATTCCTGTAAAAGAAAGGCCCGAGATTGACCAGTGGATTTTGTCGTCTTTGAACAGCCTTATAAAAAATGCCACCCTGAATTTTGACGCGTATGAACCTACACAGGCAGGAAGGGCAATTGAAGAATTTGTTGATTCCCATTTGAGTAACTGGTATGTAAGGCTTTGCCGCCGCCGCTTCTGGAAAGGTGAATATGAACATGATAAGATATCAGCTTACCAGACTTTATACGAATGCCTGGAAACATTGAGCAGGCTGATAGCTCCTGTTGCGCCTTTCTTTGCAGACTGGCTGTTCAATAACTTGAATAAGGTTACCAACCGGTTTACAGAAACATCTGTGCACCATGTATTGTATCCAACTGCAAATGATGTGGTTATAGATATTCCGTTGGAAAAAAGAATGCAACTGGCACAGGATACCTCTTCCCTGATATTGTCTTTGCGAAAAAAAGTAAATATCAAAGTAAGGCAGCCTTTACAAAAAGTGTTCATCCCGGCTATGGACAATGAAATGGCTGGTGATATCATGTTGGTAGAAGATATTATAAAAGCAGAAACCAATATTAAGGAAATAGAGATATTGAAAGCTGATAATGATTTTATCCGCAAAAAGGCAAAAGCCAATTTTAAAACGCTGGGTAAAAAATTAGGTGCTAAAATGAAATGGGCTGCCGGAGAAATTGAAAAATTCGACAACACGATGATCGAAAAAGTGCAATCAGGCCCGTATATATTAAATACTGAACAGGTAGCTGCCGGAGAAGAACCTATAGAAATTACAGCCGATGACCTTGAAATAATAACTGATGAGATTCCGGGTTACGAAATTGCCGGAAAAGGATCGCTTACAGTGGCACTTGACATAACCATTACTGAAAAACTTCAAAATGAAGGAAATGCCCGGGAATTTATAAACAGGGTACAAAATATCCGTAAAGACAGCAATTTTGAACTCACCGACCGTATAGATGTAACCGTTAATGAAAATGAGGCCCTGCAACCTTCTTTAATTCAATTTAAAGACTATATTTGCCGCGAAATTTTGGCGGATTCGCTTGAATTTGTGCCCCTTTTAAGCAGTGGAACACAAATTGAGGTGAATGATTCAACTTTAACAGTAAACGTATTAAAAAAAAGCTAGTAGTATGGCAACTAAAAAGAAAGCAGTAAAACCTGCAGCAAAAAAGCCGGCTCCTAAAAAAGCTGTTCCTGTAAAAAAGCAGGCAAAACCTGTTGCAAAAAATGTAGCTAAACCTGCAGCAAAAAAGCCGGTTACCAAAGCTTCCAAACCAGCTGTTAAAGCGAAATCAATTGCTAAAGCAACACCTGTTGCCAAAAAACCTGCAGCAAAACCTGTAGTAAAACAAAAGGTGAAACCAGTTGTTATTGCTAAACCGGTTGCTAAAAAACCTGTTGCAAAGCCTATTCAAAAACCTGTTGCTAAAAAGCCGGTAATAGCACCAATTCCGGTACAAAAACCTATGACAAAAAAAACAGAAGAAAAACAACCAGCCGTTAAAGCGGTCAAACAACCACCGGCAAAAGCTCCGGCTATTGTTAAAGTAGTTTCTAAACCAACTATGGCCACAAACACCAAAGACATTAAAGTTACACCGGCGAAACCGGTAGTACTTCCTAAGATCAACACCAAAACATCCAGGAAATATCAGCCTGATTTTACAAAATCAGTGTTGGATCAACCTAAAAATGATCCGGGAGCTCCAATCGTACGGTACAATGATGCTGATCTGAAGGAATTCAGGGACCTGATAAACCGCAAGCTGGATGCTGCAAAAAAAGAATTGAATTATCTCCAGGGACTCATTACCCGCAAAGACGAAATGGGTGGTGATGAAAGCGATAACCGTTACATGACCATGGAAGATGGCAGCTTAAGTATGGAAAGGGAACAATTAAGCCAGATGGCCAGCCGCCAGATCACTTTCATTGATCACCTGGAAAAAGCCCTGATGCGCATTGAAAATAAAACCTATGGTATCTGCCGCGTTACAGGAAAACTGATAGACAAAGCAAGGTTAAGGGCTGTTCCACATGCCACATTGAGCATAGAAGCTAAAATGGGAATTACTAAATAATAAATAAATCATTAATTTATAATGGAGAATGGCGGAAGCTGTTCTCCATTTTTTTTCAAGGAATAATCACATAGACTAATTTTACATAACAAAACAAACAGCCATGTTTAAAAAATTAAGAACTGTTATTTATTATGTTCCCGATCTTCAACTGGCTAAAGATTGGTATATCAATATAACAGGCATTCAACCCTATTTTGATGAACCATTTTACATTGGCTTTGACATTAACGGCTGCGAACTGGGCCTTCACCCTATAGATGATACCGTTTCAATGGGCAATCAAACTGTATCCCATTGGTCTGTTTCAGCAATTGACAATTGTGTTGAAAAATGTTTAGATGCCGGAGCTACTGTTCTCTATAAAGTATCAGATGTTGGAGGTGGTATAAAAGTAGCAACCATTATTGATCCATGGGGAAATGCTGTTGGATTGATAGAAGAAAATTAAAGCAGCAGTACCTTACAGCAATTATTTTGCAGCGGGGCTAACTTCTTCAATAACCAGGGAATATTTATAATTGCCCGGATTTGCATTCAATATGATTAACAGGTTATACTTTCCATTTGTATACTTAAAATGTGTTACTTCTTTCTCCGGCGTTTGTTCAGATAAAAATGTAAATTTTAATTTCGTCAAATCCGTTTTAAAGGACTGGTATTTTTCGGGACTATAGGTATTGTATGTTATAAAAACTTTACCGGAAGATTTTGTAATTCCGTAATTGATATTGTCTGTTGTTGCAGCATTGTCTTTTGCCCAGCTGTATTTTTTTCGTTTAACCAGTTCATTATCTTCAGCTTCCTTGTACTCATAACACCGGCCGGAAACTTTAGTATCAAAATCGTTGGAATTAATTTTAAGCAGGGCCGCCAGCTCCATCAATTTAAATTTTGCACAGGTAGCTTTTTGTGAAAATGTATGCTGCGATATGCCAGAAATAATACAACAAAATAAGAGGAAGGCTTTCATGATTAAATTTTATATTTCAAATATACATAAATCTGATACATGCAAACTTGAAGCAGTTCATGCTTCAACAGTATTATTTCAGTATCACAATTTTGGAATTACCCTAAATTAGCCACTGGCAATTAAACTCTTTAAACTTTCAAATACTATATTGCTGTCCTGAATGATTATACATGTTAATTTCACTTACTTATTTTTTAATACCGCTTTAAATACTCCATTTGGTTGTACAGATGTAAACTCAAGTGGCTTGTCCCCATCCATTTTAAATGTAATTGTATACCCTTGAGTATCTTTTAAAGTAAAAACATCTTTAGATACGGGCAAAAATTCACTATCTGCCTGCCCTGGTACTTTAGACCATAACTTACCATCACGAATTTCCAGTTCAATGGAAATTTGATAGGTTTCTAAAGTATAAACGCCCGCATATTTTTGCAATTCTGTAAGCGTAAGATCATAGGATGCCTGGTTTGTTATAGCATTTAATTTGCTGCGTGTTGTAGCATCATTTTTAAGCTGCAATGCTTTTTTGTAATGAGTTATGGCATTATTTGTATCCTTCTTTGCCAGGCAGAAATCGGCATACGAATCATATACATTATTACTACCGGGATAACATTCCATGTTTAAAGTAAAAAATGCTTCTGCTTTGCTGTATTGCTTTTTGAACAATGCATCGTATCCAAAATAATTGATCAATGCCTCTGGTGCCGAAATTTTATACCCAATTTCCTTTGAAACATTCATGTAATGCATTCCTAATTTTGAGGCGATCTGTGATGTTGAGTCAGCAAAATCTTTTTCAGATACATCGAAATGATAATAATCGAAAATAAAACGCAAACCATCATACATGCTTAACAATGGCACACTGTTATGTCTTTCTTTCTCATAAAATTGCTGAGAATATTTTAAACCGTTGGTACTGTATCTTAGAAATTTATCCAATTTGAATATTGAACGGATATGCTGCGTTTCGGGAGTGTGATCATTCTTAAGTTTTGATAATGTAATTCCATTGTACATGGTATTGGCAATACCAATAAAAAGCTTTGTTCTATTCAGATTTTGCTTTGGCAGTTTATCAATAGCCTGATTCAAAAACTTTTCATGTTCATACCACATACTTGGATCAATAGCAATGTAGGCATTGAATAGACCTGGAAAATTAGTGAGTATATCAATTACAGTTAGTCCGCCTAACGAATGTCCTGCCAGTAATTTGTATGGAGCTGTACTGTAATTACTGTCAATATAAGGTATTAGTTCAGCAGACAAGAAGCTTACAAAAGGATTTGATTTGTTTACATGATCAGTTGTGTTTACTTTAGGTGTCAGGTCTTTTAGCCTGTTCGTGTTTTCAACGGCAACTACAATCATTTCAGGTAATACTCCATTTCCATTGGCCTGGCTTAATTGTTGAACAATGCCAGCTGTTGAAAAGAAATGAGCATCTCCATCTAATAAATACAAAACCGGGTATTTTTTACCGGCACTTTTATCCAGGGAAGTTATATCGGGCGTATAAATCCAAAGTTTCCTGTTCTCACTTAAAACTTTTGAGAAAACAGTAACTTTTTTGCCAATATTAATGTGTTCTGTTTGCTGGGCTTTTGTATAAAAAGTAAAAAGCATTAAAAAGCTAACAAGATAAAATCGTTTCATAACTAAATTATTATTTTGTTTCTTCTACATATTCTAATATATCTGCAGGCTGACAATTCAGCGCTTTACAAATTGCTTCTAATGTGCTAAAGCGAATGGCCTTGGCTTTTCCTGTTTTAAGGATGGAAAGGTTGGATAGTGTTAATTCAACTTTCTCAGAAAGCTCATTTAGTGACATCTTTCGCCTGGCCATCATTACATCTAAGTTTACAATTATTGGCATGGCTTATACAGTTAAATCATTTTCATTTTGTATCTCAACTCCTTTGGAAAATATTGTGGCAATTATATAAATAACAGCAGCCATTAAAATAAATGCCTCGCTGTCTGCCCAAAACTGGCCAAGGATATCAATTTCAAATCCCTGATGCATCAAACTTCTGGATGATTGCCGGGCTATATAACTAATGAGCCCAATAGACAAAGTATAGTAACTGATTGTTGTAATCTTCCTGGCAGCATAATTATTGAAAGGTTTTTTCAAATCAAGTTTCATGATAAGCTGGATGACAACATAGAACATACATGCCTTTAAAATTGCGATGAACAGGATATAACTATACATTCCAAAATAAACCCATTGGCTGCGCTCATACATTTTACTTAAGTCGAGCTTTTGATACAGGTTTTTTACCATTTCGGGTTTGAAAAGGCTAAAAATGAAATTGACAATTAAACCACCGGCTTCAATGCACAAGCCAACGAAGATGATCCAGGCAACTATATGCAGGCCTATAAATACGTATTTGTTAGTTTTTGACATAATTGATACTTGTTAATATTATACTGCAAAGATAATATATATTTATTGATAAACAATAAATTTTAGTTATTTTTCAAAATATCCAATATGTCAGACTAGAATTAAAAAATTTATAGGTTATGATTACTCCGGCAATTATGGCCGGGATGGATATTTTTAAGGAATTTGTTTCTCCTGCCCTTTTAAACTTATATACTGTCTGGCTACGTATTAATAACCCATTGATCTTTCTTTGGCTTCAATAGCAGGCAAGTCATTTTTATACTGTTCTGCATCCCATTTTAAATCCCAATACTTAATATACTTCTCCAGCTTTTCCAGTCCAACTGATGCACGTCTTTCATTAACATGATCCGGGTCTTCTAAAGGTCTTACATAATAAAGTTTCGTATCCGGGTCTTTGCCAATCTGACTACCATAGATTTGCTTTTTGTTGCGCCTGAGTGCTACCCTGTCTTCTAATAAAGCTAACTGACTTGCAGCTGCATTCCCATTTTTTACAGCTTCCCTCATGATGGGTAAATATTTTTCCTGGGTTTCAATATCTGCATGTTGTATTACAAGAAATAAAGTTTTACTGCCTTTTTTCCTGATTATATCAGCAGATGGCCATCCATATTGGTCAATAATAGCACGAACTTTTATAATGTTGACTGAATCTTTTTCCCGGATAATTTGCCAGCACTCTTTTAATTCTTTTGAACCGGAACCATATTGTTTCTCAATGTCTCTAAGTTGTAAACGAAATTTCTGGTCATCAGAATAAATTGAATCCAGCTGTTTTTCCAAATCTTGTCCAAAACAAAAGTTGCAAACAAACAGGCTTAAAATTGTAATAATTGATTTCATCTGTTTTCAATAAATTAAAA
>Ga0075152_10003798_pt1 | contig 10493 bp, 17 predicted proteins | sample JI61114C2DNA_FD_70964 | JGI IMG/M metagenome (GOLD analysis project Ga0075152, IMG submission 70964) | Wastewater effluent complex algal communities from Wisconsin, to seasonally profile nutrient transformation and Carbon sequestration -... | ecosystem: Engineered > WWTP > Effluent > Algae...
TGCATTTGAAACTGGCACTATCGAGTGGCAACCTTCGGACTACCTGATCAACTATAGGGACGCTACAGATACAAAGTGCTTTGGTTTCATGTCTTACGATAGGTTTTTGCTTGGAACAAGCTGGCTCACCGGGCGCTACGTACATTTCGATCTTCAGAAGATGGAGGTGCGTGTGCAGCAGGGGAGATGCTCCGATGAACTCAAACGAGTAGAAAAGAAACTCACTACCTAATCAATCATATAGGTGATTCGCAATCCAACTGCCGAAGCAAACGCTCAGGCAACCTTCGCAATTATCATAGCTCTCAGCATGGGCGTGATGTGCTTCTTTTGCCCATTCATCCTGGAGAGGATGGCAGCTTCAGGACCTGTGGTGGAAAGTGATGTTGAAATTAGACACATCTACGAGGCAGCAGAAACAATTGAGGAACGTCATGAACCGGAGATGCATCAGAATACCTGATAGTAACTATTATCAGCGAACTTTACTGAACAGACGCTACAGGTAGCAATCCGAGGACTTATGCGTCATTTTGCCTTCCTTCTCCCGTTCGCGTATGCTGCTTCTATCTCGAATGAGCCGTTCCAAGAGTGTTGGTCGGCTTGGTGCAGGTGCCTTCTTCATTGTGTCAGTGAGGTTAATCATGCAACTGGTACCCACTGCTGGCAGCTTGTGAAGATGCTCACAGATAGTCGATTCATTCGGACAGAGGTACTTTTCTCTCATCAATCTGGTTCTAGGATTAATGGGACTACCCTGTTGCTGCTTCCTTCCATTCTTTTCGAATTTCTTCACGTATGTGAAACCCAGTCTCTCAAACACGTCGGTCCGATCCACATCGATGTGTGGTATAGATTTCTTGAGAAGGTTACGACACCGCCTCTCTGCTACTTTCCGTTCTTCCATGGAATTATAGATCGGTTATATGCTGCTGTTGCGTCATCAAACAAAGTATTATTGCAATGCCTCCGAAACCTTGGGAGACACGCCAACGACCAGTCACGCAGGACATCAGTTCGATGGTGCGCGCTAATAGTATTCAGGAGGACATTAAACCGTTGCCTCCAACCGCAGAGAAGTCACCTTTAGCACCATCATCCCCAACAACAAACACTACGGGTGCTACTGGCACTAGCAGCAGCCTATTGGGAAGTGGAAGCAGTTATAGTGGGGGACTTGGCAGCAGCTATGGAAGTAGTTATGGGGGAGGTTACGGTGGATACGGCGGTATGAGCAGTATGTACGGTGGAGGAATGTTTGGTATGGGAGGAATGGGAATGTACGGCAGTGGAATGTTTGGGTTAGGCAGTGCAGAAGGTGAGCAAAAAGGCTTTCTCACAAACACCTTGGCAGCACTGCATAGCTTCGGTTTTCTGATATACAGCCTCGGCGAAATCGGAAAGACACTAGAAGCAAACATCGACGGCATTCATAAGTTCTATGAGTCGTTTAAAAGTACAGCTCTGTAGCTATCTTAGACCTGTGCTCGAGGTTGCGTACTTTCACGGTGGAGAGCATGGCAGGTTTCCTTCGCAAGATCAAGCAACTATTCGTAAGGATGCTCACCTTCATCAAGGAGAAAGTGTTTATGATGAACAACCGCGACAGAAGCAAGACCAACCGCTTCCTGAACATTATGATCAGAGTACTGTTCCTACTGTTCGTGGTGTCGCTCTACCCGTTGCTGCTGAAGCCCAAGAAGGCGTGACAGCTGAACATCCAAAAACTCACCAGTCCTGACAGCCTTTATTGTTATTGGAGTATGGAAGCACTGCTTGACCAGTTTAAACCGGATACGCACCAGCAACAATATAATTTTTATTGACAGATGAATCCTCGCGTATCAACTCTCACGTTGCTGGCAGTTCTGCTGTTTGCAGTGGCTGCTCTGCACCACGAAGGCGAACACTCTGACTTCAAGACTCTGCTCAAGCAGCAGACTCGGTTCGAGTACAAGCTGACCAAGATCGAGAAGGAAATGGCCTTGACTATGAACAAGCTCAGTCAGGCAGGTAGCACTGCTGAAAAGGTTAATATTCTTGAGGGAGAAATCTCTCGACAAAGGCAACGGGTCTTTAGCGCTGCCAAGGTTCTCATTCCCAAGCATGGCAAATGTCAATTTGAGAAGCTCACTGCCGATCAAAGACAGTCCCTCATCAACGAGCTCGAAAATATCCGTGCTAGCATTCTGAAGCTTCAGGGCGACCTGAACTCTGCTCCAGTGTGCGACCGTACCCGACAAATGTACCTGGATCTGAACAACCAACTGTTCTACATTGATAGCAGCCAGGCAGCCCTCCGTGAGAAGTGTGGTCGCAAGAGCATCATTTCAGCCACCATTTGGCAGACTAACCTCAACGCTCAGAACTGGATTCTCGGCGATCAAACTCTTGACGACGTCATCGAAGAGTACTACCAGAGGTCTATCACCTACGATAACATCACCAACTGTGATATCAAGACCCCCTTCTTCAGTGAAGGTAAGTGCATCAACTGCGAGCCCAAGTTACCTATCTTCGATCTCTATCGTGGTAGGTGTGTCCGATGTTCCAACGGCTTCGTCTTCGACGGTGCCAAGCGTGCCTGCGTTGTCGGTGCTGCAGGCGAGGTTAAGAAGTGCCCCAAGGGAACCTACTTCGATGCTAAGAGCAGCAGCTGTGTTCGAGTCATCACTTGTTCCGGCAACCAGTTCTTCAACGGTACAAGCCGCTTGTGCCAGGACTACGCCACCTGTGATGGCAAATGGCTCAACAAGCAGACCAACGAATGTGTTGACTTTGCGACGTGCGAAGATGGTAAATGGCTCGATAAGAACAACAACGAATGCATCGCCTTACTCACCTGCCCCGAGGGATTCACCCTGAACAAGGAGACCAACCAGTGCGACAAATTCATCATCTGCAACAACATGTATTTCAACAAGGAAGCCCACAAGTGTGAAGACTACGTTAAGTGCGATACCGAAACTGAGTTCCTTGACCGATCCATCAACAAGTGCGAGAAGTATGTTCAGTGCACTGAGAACCAGCAGCTCAACAAGCTGAAGAACCAATGCATCGATAAGCCGAAGTGTGAGGATGGTAAGGAGTTCTACAATGCCGTTACCAACAAGTGCGATGCCTACACCACCTGCCCAGAGGGACAATTCCTCAGGAAGGAGTACAATAGGTGCGAGCCCTTCGTGCCCTGTAAAAACGGTATCCTCAACAAGGAGGACAACACCTGTAAAAATTGTGCTGATGGTGAAAAGCTCGATGAGGCTGGTACTGCTTGTGTTCCCATCCCCGTTGTGCCTCCAGTGAAGCAGTGCGAAAAGGGACTGCTGCTCAATACTGATACCAAGACTTGCGTGCATGGACCCGTCCTCTTCAGGTTCAACGAGAATGCCACTAACATTATTCAAGGCAAGACCACATTCGATAACTATCAACTTCTTCTTGAGAAGGCTATCCGATCCAATACCTACGGAAAGGGAGAGGAATGCCCAGCAGACAAGCCATTCTCTTTGCTGACAAGCTGCACTGCATGTGAGGGATCCTCTTTCATCTTGGACTCTCAAGCCTGCGGAAACTGCCCCGAGGGATCCGAGTACAGTACTGAGACCAAGAACTGCAAGGTGATCGTTTGGATTTCCGACGAGACCGCCAAGTTTGATCTCGGAGGTGCTACTTTGGCCTCTTTCACCAAGTTCCAAGCTGCCAATGTCGCTGCCAACCCCCATGCCGTCTCGAAGACCTGCGCCAAGGAGACTCCCTACTCCAATGCTGGAACTAAATGCACAAAGTGCGAGGACAACCAGGCTTGGGATCCTGCTACAAATGCCTGTAAGCAATGCGACAAGCACAATGCTGAACAACAGAAATGCGAGTGATTTCGTTACCAATGAGTAGCCTCTATTTAGTCGTTCTTACGTGAAATACTTGAATTCTTCTTTGCTTTCTTCTCGACAAGATAATATGCACAAGTACCGGCTCCTGGAAGAAATTGGAAAAGGCAATTACAGCACAATTTACAAGGCTGTGAGGTAGGGAGATGGTCGGGTGGTTGCCGTTAAGAAATCACTGTACCTCTACAACCAAATGCGTGTTAAGATGGATGCATAAGTCTCTGCCCTTCGTAGGCTACAGGAACATCCTTGTGTGGTCAGGCTTCTGGAGGTTGTGCTGACTTAGCAAGACGAATTCTACATGGTGTTCGAACACCTGCCAATGTCACTGATAGAAAATTACAAGCTCACCAAATCGACTTACAGTGGCAGATTGGGAGAACAACTGATCCGATCATACATCTTTCAGGTCGCGCTGGCACTTGAGGGAATGCACCAGCATCACTTGATGCATCGAGACATCAAACCTGAGAATATTATGGTGGATGGGCGAACCGCCAAGCTCATCGATTTCGGCTTGGCAAAGAAGAATGACTTCGGAAAGAACACTTAATATGTGTCCACAAGATGGTACCGAGCACCAGAAGTGCTCATCGGCGAGCCATACAGTTTTAGCGCAGATGTGTTTTCCCTTGGGTGTGTTTTACTGGAACTCTATCATGTGGCTGAGGTCTTTCAAGGCAGTTCAAGTCTCGATCAGATTTACAAGCTGGGAGAGTTTATGGATGACCTAGATTGCTGGCCTGCAGGATGTTAAAAAATGCTGCAGCTTGGCATCCAACTCAACAAACCTGGTAGCAGGCGAGCTGCCGTGCTGTGCTGCCTTCCTGAAGACGCTAAGGACCTGGCTGTGAGGATGTTGACATTCAACCCTTACCAACGTATTCGGGCTCAGGATATTATTCGGCACCGATACTTCAAAAACGTGCAGTTGCCGAAGGAGGTGATTGACTTTCTGCATCAGCGTCGAAGTTCCAAGATTAGCATGCGCTCCAACTAAAACGAGGTAGTGACAATGAAATAAGTCACTTCACAGAAAAAGCTTAGCATCGATCACGTTCATGAGCACCGCATGAACCAATCGCCACAGCCTCTAGGCGTCACAAAGCGAACATTCTCATCAACTAATCTCGTCCCACAGCTTAATCTTGTCCATCAGCCAACATTGCCACCAATTCCATCTCAATAAAGAACATTCCGCAGGCAATCCGAAAACATTGCGCCAAACCTTCTATATACACACACTTGCAGATCCAAAGCTTATGGTCTGCCGACATCGCGCAAGGCTTTGTGATTGCCTTTATTACTCCATGACAATATTGTTAAAACAGCAATGCCCGTCTCCAAGCTGGATGCTCTGGACAGGTAGCTGAGCAGACACATCATCCACCTCGATAGTAAGGAGGCCACATGGCTGCTCTTCCCGTTCAGTTCGGTATTCCACCCCAAGATGATATGGATTCCCGTCGCAGCTGTCTTCTACCTTTCAGGGTGGAAGCTGTACGATGTGGCTATCTACCTCCTCGGAATGCTTGTGTGCTTAGTCTGTACAACACTTCTGAAAAGACAGTTCAAAAGGTATTAGCGAGCATATATGTAGACCACGACCTGACCTGTTGGAAAAGGTCCGAAAATCCAAGCGGTTCCGTATTAAAGAGAAAAATTGTGCGATGCCCAGCGGTGACACTGTCCAATCCATGTTCTTCAGCATGGTAATGGTCATGTGGTACGGAGTGGATCCAGGAATTATGCTGATCTTCCACGTGCTCGTAGCTGTCTCAAGGGTATATTTCATGTGCCACTGGCTGGGCGATACCATCGCAGCATCCATAATCACATACCCAATCGGCCTGCTATTCCTATGGATACACTCCACCGGCCTACGCAGCTACCAACCCACCCTCAACAACCTGCTGTGATCGACCCCACCGTGTAATCCACACTATAAACACCCATTAATGTATGACGTCGTATAAGCTTCAGCAATTGCGTAACAAATTGTGTTGCGACGCATTACACTTCATTACGCACCACCAATTTGAAAGATTCATGACAGCAACAACGTTAGTTATATTTGCTTTTAACCGCATGCAGTATATCGACCAGCAAGGTACCGTAGATTAAACACTTTAGGTGAGGCTGCGGTCAAGACGTTCGGCTACATCGGCAACAACCTCTCGCTCTCTTACAACTATATCTGGGGACCGCTGGCCGACCAGATTTTGAAGGTGGTGCCCGAAAGCATCGCCCCAAATACTCTCACCCTCGCAGGTTTACTGGCTGAGCCATTCAGGTTTTCTGTGTGTTGTACTCGGGCACATGCTGGTTATGTTAAGTGGGGAGTTCGGCTAACCCATTTCACGACCTGTGCTGATCGCCTTCGCATTGCTGATGTTGACCTACCAATCACTTGATAACATCGATGGTAAGCAAGCACGGCGAACAAGTACTCACCGGCCTAACTTAGAATCCTCTTCACCGCTGGGCATGCTCTTCGATCATGGTTCGGACTCACTCTGCAGTTTCCTCATTGGCATGAGTGTCCTCAAGATTCTTTGCGTGACCAACCGCACACTAATGCTCTTCATCATCATCACGCACGTGCTGTCAGTCTTCTTCTGCGCCATCTGGAGTCAATATAACACCAACAACTTCGAGCTGGGGACGGTGAATCCTGTCGATGATGGAATTCCGACGGTCGCAATAGTTGCCATCCTAAATTGCTTCATCCCATAGGACTTCTGGACTCAGAAGTTGCTCTTCACCAGCCTCAACACTGAACTCTTGGTGGCCCTCATTGTGCCACTAATGCGTACATTATTGTCTAAGCTCAGTTATTCTCGTTGCCTTTGCTCGCAACACTATTACGCTCACACATAACAGCAAAAATGAGACACTTACACAGGCTTTACAGCCTTTGCTGGTGCTTGGTACGTTGGCGGCAGTTTGGTTCTTCGCACCCGACGGTTACCTCTAGCACAATTTCTACCCATTGATGTACACTATCGGGTTCCTATGGAGTCGCAACATCATTATTATGCAGCTCAACTATATCACGAAGTCCAGGCTCAACATCTGGAACTGGCCGTTCCTGATTTACGTTGCGAGTCACTTGGCTTTATGTCTACACAGCAGCCTTACGAGTCGAAGCTACTCACCTGCGGAGCTACACAAGTTTGCTTTGCTGATGGCCTTGCTACAGGTGGGCTTTTGGCTCTAATTTGTGGTGAGCGTAATTCTTCAACTCAAACGCGTTCTGGGAATCCAGGTATTTTCCATTCGAAGCCAGCTGGGAGGGGTCAAACCCGAAGGCACCTGACCCTTTCAGTGCTATCTATAGCCACTTTATCCTCTTACATCCAAACTATAACTTAAATAAATATGGAGCAGGACCTCGATGCCTTTGGCAAGGCTTTCAAGTAGTTCATTCGCCCCCATCACTGCCGTCATCACAATCAAAACCCAACCTTTGTGTGCATTGATTCCAACTGTCGCAACAAGGGATTGATCTGCTCGCTGTGCCTTACCATTAATGGACAGCACAAGAACCACGACTCCATCGAGATTCATGAGTTCATGTCGAATAGTTTGAAGGCCTACCGTAACGATAGTAAGCGTACTGATCTAAGCGATATGCTGGCACGCATCGAATAGTCCTACGAGGAGCTGCTGAAGACTCTCACGGACTTCCACGAGAACTTCAGCAACATTATCAAGGATTACATCTCTAAGAAGAACGAGGTGCATGAAGAGAAGCAATCAGTACTCTTTACGGAGAGTAGTTTGGAAACCCTCAAAGCCTGTAAGTTTACAAACCTCGATGACTTCAACAAAGCACTGCTTATTCTCATCAGCAGGATGTCAGCCAACCTCGAAATCAACGAGAAGTCAGAAGAGGAGAACCTCAAGAAGATGGAGTACTATCTGGAGGATCTAAATTACGAGGCTGATTTTATTGGAGCCTAACTCAAAAAGTTCGAGGCAAAGATACGCGAGTTGCTCGTTGTCAAGAGTTCTTCACCGCTAGTTCTCCATCTTAGCCCTCAGTTCCGCGAGCCACGTCTCGTTGAAAACGTGGACATGGTGTATATTGGCGAGGTAAAGGGAGATAGGCCCCATGGAGTGGGACTAGCCTACTATAAAAATAGCCAAAAAGTCATCTATGGTAGTTTCCACAGTGGGCATATCGACGGTAGAGGAGAGCTCTACTTCAATAGCGGGGACTACTATATTGGTGATTTCAAGGGGGATAAAAAAGAAGGTCGCGGCTTGTATCAGTGGTCCGGGAAAGATTCAAATGTCTACGAAGGAGAGTTCAAAGGAAGCAAACGTAACGGCAGGGGTGTATTCTGGTGGGGCGATGGCAGCCGCTACTAGGGCAACTTTAAAGATGGAGTTCAATCTGGATTCGGTGTGCTTTACCGGCAGACCAACGAACGAGAGTACGAAGGTAACTGGGCTAACGGAATGTTCGACGGACAAGGCATCCAGTATTTCGAGAACGGCGAGCGCTTTGAGGGCGCGTTCAAGTAGGACAAGTTCCATGGGGAGGGCGTGTTTTACAAGCTGGACTCGATAATCTATGGGGTGTGGAAGGAGAACGAGTTGAACGTGGTGAACATGATCCGGTCGGTGCTGCCCCACGAAAAGCCAACCAGCTGATTTACGATTGATGACATTCAACCCATTTTGTAGAGCAGAATCGCCAGCTGTCCTTCGTAGAAGAAGATGTAATTCTTCGATTCGTAGGAGCAGAACGAGCTGAAGTTCTTGCCGACGACGCAATGCCAGTTGGGACCATACTTCTCGTCGAACTTCTACTTGATATGCTTCGCAATCTTGTTCTCGATCTTGATGTTGTCAGCTGCGTACTTCGCCTACGTTAGCGGTCGGTGCTTACTTCCTTAATCGCCTCCGCACGCATGTCGCTGGTGTCCGGCATGTCCACAATTGTTTCTTTGCGGTAGTCTGTCATATCGCGCAGTTTCAGTATTTAAATTACACGTCAGAAGATGGTGATGAGCACGAAGGTCAAGTAGAACAGGAACACTGGGTAGGCTACAAGCCATTTCTTGTTGTGCAGCTTCATCACCACTTCGAAGAACATTGTGCTCGCGTAGGCTGACCAGCCGGTGCATGCCACACCAAGAATCAGTCCTAAGGGACCCTTGAGGTGGATGAAAATGTTCACGAGGCCCAGTACGAGCATCGGTAATAAGCCATATCCGAGGATGCTCATTACATCGTACACAGGGACCATAATGCTCTATGCTGGATAAAGGTAGTACCTCGGCCATGAAGTTCAGCAGGAAGTAGAGCAGGAAAGTGCCTATGATGCTCACACCGTAAATATCCCCGAAATGAATCTTTCCGCTGAAGAGCAGAAGGAAACCGAGAGCAAGAGCAATCACCACGGGACCAGATAGGTCAGGTGAGCCCAGATCCTCCTCAGTTGGTTTCTTGAGGGTCGCCACCATCTTTATCTTCTCCTTCATGCTGTCCAAGTCAATTCCAAGGTCTCAATAGTTCTGTTGGGTACCGTCCAGCAGCGGGGGATCTCCGAATTCATCCAATTCATAGTGTTTTTGCGGCTTGAGGTTTATGTAGGCTGGTTGTCTGAATTATTCGTGCTGGAGTGGTGTTCCTTGAACACTTTCCTGTCTTGCTAGCGGAACAGGTGTAGCCGGCGCTACTACCTTTGCGGCTGGCGATACCTCGTACGGCCGGAAGATCACCACGTCGGGTCTTGATGGCGCTGCTGGACCAACTGTGGGTCCGACCATAGGATTGCCTTACTCCTCGATCATGAAGTCAAAGGGGTTGCGGAATTTATCGCCTACGTAACCTGATTGCTTACCCATTCGCTGCGAAATTTGATAACTCAACAACAATACGTGTTAAGCTGGGTAACCCATCAAATATAGACAATCTCCTTGGGCTGTTCCTTGACCACAACGAGTGGCTTTTGGGTTTGGTTGGGTAACCCCATCACCAGGTTCCTCAGCTCCAACTATTTTGACTGGATTCGGCGCTTCTCAACGATGAGGCAGCTCGTCATGGTATCGTATTGTTCTTTACAGCCCTTCAAACTAAGCTTAAAAGTGAATGTACTCGATAAGGTTGCGACGATTTTCTGCTGCCACCTTCTGCAGGGATAGGCAGTACTGCAGTTCACATGCTTTGTCTCTACAGATCAGTTAGGCTACTGTGTCTAGGGTAATATTGGGACTGTTGCGGACCTGCCGAATGAACGGATTGTCAGACTTGCACATAGAGTAGAGCTCAAGGTGGTGCTTGGGTTGGTTCATTGCCTGGATGTCAGTCCTAACGTTCTTCCAGAATTGATCGTCGGAGTGCATGGGGTCCGACGAAATTTGCTGGCGGTAACGCTGCCAGTAGTGCTCTGTCATTTAATTCTGGCTATAACACTCATCAGATAAGCTTCAGAATCAAAAGAACACCAACTGTGGTGACAACCAGCAGCAGTATAACAGCCACTATGCACATGTTTCGCTTTCGCGATTTTCTTTGCATAATGTTTGCGTCGTCCATGAAAGCGGCGGCTTGTACGGCGTTTTCGTTGGCTCGCATGAGTTACTAGCTGAT